>Ga0209415_10013036_pt1 | contig 13785 bp, 10 predicted proteins | sample PeaSoiSIISIP2007_FD_187696 | JGI IMG/M metagenome (GOLD analysis project Ga0209415, IMG submission 187696) | Peat soil microbial communities from Weissenstadt, Germany - SII-SIP-2007 (SPAdes) (version 2) | ecosystem: Environmental > Terrestrial > Soil > Wetlands > Peat | place: Germany... | reverse complement strand
CAAGCCGGCGAGGATGCGCTCGATCTCCGCCTCCGACTTGGCCGTCAGCGTGAACCACAGGTTGTACGAATGCCGGCGGCCGTAATTGTGCGTGACCGCCGGGACCTCGCTGACCAAGGCGGCGACCTCGGTCAACCGCTCCGGAGGAATCCGCGCCGCGACCAGCGTCGAGACGTATCCCAGGCGGTGCGTATCGAAGACCGCGCCCAACCGGCGGATGAAACCCTCGGACCGCATCCGCCGTACGCGCGCGATCAAGTCCTCCGCGCCGGCGCCGAGCTTCTCGGCCAGCGCCTCGAACGGCCGCTCGACAAGCGGGAAATCCGCCTGGATCGCCGCGAGCAGCTTCTCGTCGAGCGGATCAAGTTTCGCCCGGACCCGCTTTAGAGCGTGCGGCTGGTGCGTGCAGAACGGCTCCTCGGCGAGGTAGTCGCCGGTGACCGCGTGCGCGCGCGCGCGGCATCCGCCGCAGACCTTCCGGAATTCGCAAGCGCCGCAACGGCCGCGGTAGGAATCCACGTCGCGCACTGCGGCAAAGAGCGGAGACGTCCTCCAGATCTTCGCGAAATCGAAGTTCTCGCGCCGCAAATCTCCGGCCTCGAGTTCCAGGAACCCGCAAATCTGCACTTTCCCGCGATGCGAGATGAAGGCAAACGCTTTGCCGCCGAGGCAACCGCCGGGCGCGTGCGCGTTCGGCGGCGCCGCACCGTCCATCTGCCGGATAATCCGGTGGTAGTGCGGCGCGCAGGTGACGCGGATCGGCATGTCCGGCCGCTTCGCCTGCGTGGCGAGCCACTGGAGCACCTGCTCGTACTGCTCGGAGGACAACTCCTGGTCGCGAAGCTGGCTGCCGCGGCCGGTGGGCACGAGCAGGAACGGATTGAAGAGCGCCGCGTGGAGCTGGATCGTGAGGTCGAGGATCGCGGGCAGTTCGGCCAGGTTGTGCTGGCTCACGGTGGTGTTGATCTGGAATTCCAGGCCGCCGCGCCGGGCTGCCTCGATCCCGCGCAGGACCGAATCGAAAGCGCCGGGAATGCCGCGGAATTCGTCGTGCGACGCCGCGGTCGCGCCGTCGAGCGAGAGCGAGATGCGCCGGATTCCCGACCGGAGGATCTTCGCGACGGTCTCGTCGTTCAGCAGCGGCCCGCACGGCGCCATCACCACCGTCAGGCCGAGTCCGTGCGCGTAGGCGGCGATGTCGTAAATATCCGCGCGCAACATCGGCTCGCCGCCGGTAAGGATGATCGTCGGCCGGCTGAACGAAGCGACGTTGTCCAGGAGCGTGCGACATTCCGCGAGGGTCAGTTCGCCAGAGTACGCGCTCTGCTGGGCCGCCGCACGGCAGTGCTTGCAGTTGAGGAGGCACGAGCGCGTGACTTCCCAGGCGATGAGCCTCGGAAGCGGCTCGCCGGTTGCGGAAGCCGGATGCGCGCCGTGATTCATGCGCCGATTTCCTCGTCGGTCAAGTAGCACGCCGGGTCGGACGCCCAGAGGTCGCCGGTGGCCGCCTCGGCGCGGACGCGGAAATTGCCGGCGCAGAGGTCCAGGTACTGGCAGCGCGCGCAGCGCCCGGTGACATGGGCGCTTCGGTTCCTCAGCTTCGCCAGGAGCGGATTCGAGAGGTCCGTCCAGATCTCGGAGAACTTGCGCTCGCGGACGTTCCCCAGCGTCACGTGCCGCCAGAACTGATCGAGGTGGACCGATCCGTCCCAGCTCACGCAGCCGATGCCGGTGCCGGAGGAGTTGCCGCCGTTCATCAGCAGCAGTTCTCGAACGGATTCGGCGCGCGGGTTCCCCTCCCGCAGCATGCGCAGATAGAGATGGACGCCGTCCGCGTGGTTGTCCACCGTCAGCACCTCGGTCGGGATGCCCTGGCGATGCAGCTCCGCCGTGCGGTCAATGATCGTGTCCACGACTTTCCGCGTCTCAACGGGATCGAGGTCCTCGGCCATGAGCGCCGCGCCGCGGCCGGCGTAGACGAGGTGGTAGAAGCAAATCCTCGGCACGTGCTCCTCGCGCACGAGGTCGAAGAGCGCGGGGACGTCGGCGGCGTTGTTGCGGGTGATCGTGAAGCGCAACCCGACCTTCACTCCGGCCTTCATGCAGTTGCGAAGTCCGCGCAAGGCCATGTCATAGGCGCCTTTGACCCCGCGGAAAAGGTCATTGGTGGCGCGGGTGCCGTCGAGGGAGATGCCGACGTAGCTCAGGCCGATTTCCTTGAGCCGGACGGCCTTCTCCTCGTCAATCAGCGTGCCGTTGGTGGAGATGACGGCGCGCAGGCCAAGCTGCACGGCGCGCGAGGCCAGGTCCAGCAGGTCGGGGCGCGTCAGCGGCTCGCCGCCGGAAAACAGCACGACCGGCGCGCCGAACTGGGCCAGGTCCTCCAGCAAGGCGAAGCCCTCGTCCGTCGTCATTTCCGATTGGTAATGCTCATCCGCCGAGCGCGAATAGCAGTGCCGGCAGCGCAAGTTGCACCGCCGCGTGCAGTTCCAGACGACGACCGGCTTTTTGTCGGACGAGAACTGCAGGAGGTGGCTGGGAAGCTTTTTCGCCTTCGCCCCGTAACGCAGGACGTCCGAAGGCTCGACGGTGCCACAATACAGCTTCGAGATTCCGATCATGAACGCGTCTTCCTAATGAGCCGCTTCCGACTGGATGATGGCATTGAGCAAGCCCGGTATCGTATGCTCCTTCGCCTCGACGACGGAGGATAGGCCGAATTCGCGCAGGGTGGCGGAAGTCGCCGGCCCGATGCTGGCGACCTTGAGGCCGCTGGAAACCAGCCCCTGCGGCCCGACGGCGGAGCAGAAATGCCGGACCGTCGAGGAACTCGTGAAGGTCAGCCAGTGGACTTCTCCGCGCCCGAGCAGTTCCTTCACGTGCGCGGCGCTCGAATCGTCCGGCAAGGTCCGATAGGCGATCACCTCGGTGACCTCGGCGCCGCGTTCCCGCAGGGCGTCGGTCAATTCCGGCGGGGCAATGTCCGATCGCGGACAGAGCACGCGGCGGCCCTTGAGGTCACCCGTCGAGGCGAGCGCCGCGACTACGTCCGCCGTCGTGAACGTGCCGGGCTGCACATCCGCGCGAATGCCGAATTGCGCCAACCGCTCCGCCGTCGCGGGACCGATCGCCGCGACCCGGCTGCCCGCCAACGCGCGGGAATCCAGCCCAATATCGCTCAATGCGCCGAAGAGCGCCTCCACGGCATGGACGCTGGTGAACGCGATCCAGTCGAATCTTCCGCCCGCCCGCGCAGCGCTCTCCTTAAGCGGACGCGGATCCTCCGGCGGCTCGATGCGGAGCGTCGGGAACTCGATCACCTCCGCGCCCTGTTCTTCGAGGAGCGCGACGAATTCCGAGGCTTGCGCGCGCGCCCGCGTCACCACGACGCGCCGGCCGAACAGCGGCCGCCGCTCGAACCAGTTGAGCTTGTCCCGCAGCGCGACCACCCGCCCGATCACGATCATCACCGGCGGCTCGAGCCCGGCCGACTGCGCCGCGGCCGCGAGAGTCTTCACCGTGGCGGTCACGACGCGCTGAGACGGCGTGGTTCCCCAGCGGATCGCGGCGGCCGGAGTCTGCGGATCAAGCCCCTCAGCGACAAGCTTATCGCAGATGGGGCTAAGATTTTCCGTGCCCATGTAGAACGAGAGAGTGCCTTTCCAGTTCGCCAGCGCGCTCCAGTCCAGCGAGCTTTCCTCCTTGTCCGGCGTCTCATGCCCGGTGAGGAGGCCCACGCCGCTGGCCAGTTGCCGGTGGGTGACCGGGATCCCCGCATAGGCGGGCGCCGCAATCCCGGCCGTCACGCCGGGCACGACCTCGAAGGAGATGCCGGCGTCGCTGAGCGCCAGGGCCTCCTCGCCGCCGCGGCCGAAGACGAAGGGATCGCCGCCCTTCAGCCGCGCGACCACGGCGCCGCTCTGCGCGCGCTCCACGAGAAGGCGATTGATCTCCTCCTGGCTCAACGTATGCGCGCCGGCCCGCTTGCCGACGTAGATGCGCTCTGCGCGGGCGGGCGCGTAATCCAGCAGGCGCGGCGAGACGAGGTAGTCGTACACCACTACGTCGGCGCGCGCGAGCAAGGTTTTTCCGCGCAAGGTCAGCAACCCGGGATCGCCGGGACCGGCGCCGATGAGATAAACGCGTCCTGCGCTCATGGCCCTTCTCTCACGGTTGCCTTGGACTTGGAACCGATCTCCCGCAGGATATCTCCCGCGCCTTCCGCCCGCAATTCTTCCGCGAGCCGCTCGCCGAGGACGATTGCATCGCCCGGTTCCCTGGCGGCGCCCACGACCGTCCGTTGGACCAGGCGCGACCCGTCCAAATTGGCCACCATGCCCGTCAGAGCCAAGTGTTCCTGTCCGGCTGGCGACCGTCCGTAAGCGCCGATCGGCGCCAGGCAGCCGCCGCCGAGTGCGGCCAGGAACGCGCGCTCCGCCGTCGTGGCCAGGCGCGTGGCGCGGTGGTCAAGCGCTTGGCAGAGTTCCGCCATGCGCGAGTCGTCCGCGCGAATCTCGACCGCCAGCGCGCCCTGTCCGCAGGCGGGCAGGAACTCAGCCGGGTCGAGCCGCTCCGTGATCCGATCGGACAAGTTCAGCCGCGCCATCCCCGCGCAGGCGAGGAGCATGGCGCTGGCGTCGGACTGGTCGAATTTGTTCAGCCGGGTCTGCACGTTGCCGCGCATCGGGCCGATCTTCAGGTCGGGCCGCCGGTGCAGCAGTTGCGCCTGGCGGCGGAGCGAGCCGGTCAGAACGTTCGCGCCATTAGGGAGTTGCGCCAAACTCAGGCCATCCCGCGCGACAAGCGCGTCGGCCGGGTCCTCGCGCTCGAGGACGGCGGCCAGGCGAAGGCCGTCGGCGAGTTGAGTCGGCAGGTCTTTGAGGCTGTGCACCGCCAGGTCCACGCGCCGTTTCAGCAGCGCGTTCTCGATCTCCTTCGTGAAAACTCCCGTCCCGCCGATCTTCGCGAGCGACGGTTCCAGCAGAACGTCGCCCGTGGTGCGGATGACCTCGATCTTGACCTCGAGCCCGTGATGCGCGTGAAGCAGCGCGCGGCGGACATACTCCGCCTGCCACATCGCCAAGGGGGAACCGCGCGTGCCGATTACAGGGACTGCCATTAATCTATTATCCCACAGAGTGCCACTCTTTTCAATTATTTCATGGCCTGGATCACGGAATCCATCCCCTCGCCTTTGTGCAGGAAGGACGGCCTCCGGAAGCCCGCCGCGCGCAGGTCCTCGCTCAGTTCGCGGAAGGTGAAGGTTCCGCCTCTGGGCGTGTTGACCAGCATGTTGATCGCGAACATGGCGCCGCTGGCGGGCGCGGTGCGGGACTCGCGCATGACGATGTCCCGGACAAGCACTCGGCCGCCATCCGCGAGGGCGGCGCGCGTCTTTCGGAACAGGTCGCGGTTCTGCGCGCGCGAGTTCATGTGCACGATCGCGCTGATCCAGGCCAGGTCGGCGCCTTGCGGAAGCGCGCGGCCGGAGGCAAAGTCCCCGGCGACAAAGCGCACGCGATCTTGCAGCCCCGCGGCGGCGATGTGCTTTCGCGCAATCGGCATCGTGTGCGACAGGTCGAACAGCGTCGCGCACGTCCGCGGCGCGGCGCGCAGGAAGGCGATGGTCCATGTCCCGGGCCCTCCGCCGATATCCAGCAGGTGCCGGAAGGGCGGCGGCCCGATCCGTTTGACCAATGCAGGGGCCAGCGAACGGGATGCTTCGTCCATGGCCTCGATGAAGGAGGCCTGGTCGGCTGCGGCTCCGCGGATGCTGGGCACGTCTTTGGCGCAGCGGCCCGTCTTGACGACCCAGGCCAGTTGCGCCCAACTGCGCAGGCAGTTGGCCTGATGCCGCACCATCGCCAGCCCGTGGCGCGGGCCCGTCTCCGTGAGCACGTCGGCGACTCCGGCGGCGAGGGAATACCGGCCGCCTCGCACGTTCAGCAGCCCCATGCTCGCCAACGCGTCCGCCAGCATCCTCATCGCGCGGGCGTCCGCCCTGAGACGCTTCGCCAGCGCTGCCGCCGTCATGGGCGCATTGGCCAAGGCGCCGAATACGTCCAATTCCGCGCCGGCCATCAGCACGCACGGCGGTTGAAATCCGCCGCCGATCGCCATCACTTCCTCTGTAGTCCATTTCTTCCTCATCCTGGCCACTCCATTCTATTGAACAGCCGTTTTCCCTTGCCCGCGATCAAGGGCAATGATACGATCGTACTCGGAACGGGCTTTGAACGAAAGGGTGATCCATGGGCAAGCGTGTGGCGCGTGGCAACGACGGCTTGCGCACTTATGACGATTTCCGGACCCCGCAGATCAACCCCGACAAGTGGGCCACGGCGAAACTGCCTCTCGGGGACGGGAAGATGTGGGAATACCTCGACCCGAACACGGCGATCAGGACGGGCGACGGGCGATGCGAGATCACGGTCAACCCTTTTTCGCGCAGCCATGATTCGATCCAGATCGCCGACAATCCAAAGACGCTCTTCGCCTGCCGCGAACCGCTCGAGCTGGCGGGCGCGCAAGTCCTCACGGTCGCCGCCGACGTCGGGGCGGCGGCTCACGGCGCCAACATTCACGATATCTGGGACGCGTTCATCACGCTGAACCTCTTCGACTTCGAATCGGGCATTGTGCTGGATTTTCTCCTGAACGGGCACCTGGTTTATGCGCTCTACGAGCGATTGTACCTGCCCGGCGTGACCAGCGAGGAGACCGCGTTCAGCCGCGAGGCGAACCTGCCGGTGAATTCGCGCCCCGGGCAAATGCATCGTTGCGCCTTCGTTTACGACCGAGGCCGCGACACCGCGGAGTGGAGCCTGGAGGGAGAACTCGCCTACCGCGTCGCGAACGTTCCCGTCAAGGTGAACCGGTTCTCGCTCGGGATGGGCCTGATGACCTTGAAGCCGATTGCGGCGCCCTTCCCGTACTATTTCCGGAAGTCCACTTCCAATCATGGCCAGGGCATCACGGGAATCTGGTCGAAAATTCGATGCGCGGTCCGGTGAGGATCGGCCAGGGGCGGATGGCCGTGGACGGGCCTCCTATCGTCCTCCTCCTTGCTCCGCCAGCCGTCCGACGAGTTTCGGCTCGCGCCTGCACATGCCGCGAACCACGGCGCCGGCCACCCGAAAGCCCCGCCGCATTCCGGTCGTCTCGGCGAGCAAGTGCTGGAAAGTTCCCTCACCGGAAACGCAGCAATACATGGCACGCCGGAGCGCGGCATCCCGATGCGCCTGGCGGATGAGTTCGTCAATCGCGCCGGCGCTGCGCGCAACGCGGACCAGCTTGCGGACGATTCGCCCGTAGAAGATGTCGTCGGTCAGGCGCTGGCATTCGGCGTAGAAGTGACGCATGGCGTCTTCGCCGACGCCGCAGTCCAAAATCGTCGTGGCGGCCAGGCAGCCGGTCTGGCAGGCCGTGGTCACGCCTTTCCCTTTGAACGGCCGCACCAATCCGGCCGCATCGCCGATCGTCACATAGCGCTCGCCGTGAATGTGATGCGCCAGCGACGTGGGGAACCGGCCCTTGTGGTATTCCGGCGGCCGCTCCTGGCATTCCTCCGGTCGCACGATCTCCCGCAGCGGTCCCCATTGCAGCAGGCGGTCCATCATCTCCGTCCGCAGTTTGCGGCCGGCCATGACCAGGGCCAGGTGGTTGCCCTTGGGAATGACGGCGGCGAACTCGATCCCATCGAACGGCGGCAGAAAGGCGTAAGCCGTTCCCCCGTGGCGGGCCATCTGCTCGAGGGGCGGGTGAAGTTTCGTGACGAGCGTCTCGATGAAATGCGGCGCGCGATAGGGCGTTGCGCGGCCGAACGCCGCCGCCGTTCCGCTGTCCAGGCCGAAAGCCCCGACGACGGCATCGGCCACCTGCGTCCCGCTGTCCGTGAAGATGCGCACGCCGCGGGAGTTGATCTCCAGGTCCTGGACGCGGGCGCGAACGATGCGGACACCTCGGCGCAGCACCTCGCCGGCGAGGTAGCGGTCGAACTGCACGCGGCGCAGCGCCAGCGAAGGCGGGCCCTGGCCCTGCAGGTCAATCGTCTCGCGGTCGCCGCGGAAGAGATAGCCGGTGATCTCGCGCTGGACGAGGTGCGACGGGAAGTTCACGCCCAGTTGCTGCTCCATCACCTCGACGATCGGCGGCGAGAGGAGGCCCGCGCACTGGTTGTACTGTTGCTCGCCTTCAAGATCCTTCGCCTCATACAGGAGCACGTTCACGACGATCTGGCGTTTCGCCGCCAGATGCTTGAGGGCGATCGCGCAGGAAGCGCCGGCCGGCCCGCCGCCGATGATGGCCACCGTCTCTCCGCCGCGGAGCGGTCCCAGCCGCGTCGGCGCGGGAGACGCGGGCCGGACGGGGCGCGCCAGCGACGCCAAACGCCGTCCCATCAGGCGCACGGCCGACTTCGCCAGTTCGAGGCTGAAGGCCGGCGAAGCGGCCGCGTGGACCAGCTCGCGGTAGGGTCGGTCGCCGGTGATCATGTTCCAATTGACGAGGTGGAAGGTCCTCGCCGCCCGATCCGCCGGCGCGCGGATGCAGGCGCCCAGGTACACCGAGGAAAGGAAGTCGTTCCGCGTGAAGAAATCGGACGCGGAGGCCAATAGGCGTCCGTAGGCGTTGTCGTGCCCGATCCGGCGCTTGGCCGGCAACCAGAAGTGCCGGCGGAGGGCATCCGCCGAGACGCCGTGCTCCAGCGCCGCGCGGGCCGCCAGCGTGGCGGTGACGTAGGCTGAGCCGATGCCGTTCTTGTAGTAGCGGCTCACGGCGGCGTCGCCGATGACGACCAGGCGGTCCGCTGCCGGCCCGGACGCGTGGCGGATCGGCATCAGGGGGAAACAGTGGCAATCCCGCCCGGTGTACTCCCATCCGGCCGGCATCTCCGCGCGGAGTTCCGGGTGCCGCATAAAGGAGCGGAGGTCGTCGGGTTTCAGATCGCCATATCCGATCAACGTCAGCGTGATGAACCCGCGCTTGGGCACCAGCGCCACGTAACGGATGCGCTCCAATCCCAGCGCGAACAGAAGGATGTCGCTGCCGAAACGCGCGTCAATGAAATCGTTCGGAAGCGGGATTTCGGCCTGGCAAGCGCGGCGGGAGACGGGGCGGCGATAGCCGAATTTCATCGCCTCCAGCCTGGCCGGCAAGGTGGAGTTGACTCCGCAGGCGACGACGACGAGGTCGGTCTCCAGCGGCTCCGCGCCGCTGCCGCTTCGGAACCGGACCACCGCGCGGCCGGAACGGTCCGAGGGCAGACCGACGCTTTCGACCCTGTGCGGGATGAAATGCGCGCCCAGCTTCATGGCGCGCCTGAGCAGAAGCTCGTCAAAGCTCACCTCGGCATGAGGGCTTCCGGAGGGCGGGCCGTTCCCGCGGTAGACTGTGGCAATCGGGCCGTGCGCGGCGGCGCGCGGCATCCGAAGCTCCCCGGCCCGCGTGCGAAAGCGATACCCCTCGATCAGGCGCTGGGTGTGCGCGGGAGGCAGTTCAACGCCCATGTCCGCCAGGTCATGCAGCAGGTCCGAGCAGATGACGCCGGCGCACAGGTTGCACCCGCGCGGCCCTTCGCGCAGGAATTGCTTCTCATCGAAGAGGGTGACGTCCAGAGCCAGCCCGCGCTCATGGGCCTCACGCAGAAGCTGAGAGGCGAAGATCGAACCGGACGGCCCGGCGCCGACGACCGAAACGCGCGAGCCGTCGCGCAACGTCATGTCGCCGTCACGGCCGAACATGCCCTGGACCTCTTTGAGCCGGCTATCGCGCGGAACGGAAGATTGGTGAATGGAACAGCGTGCCGGGCGCGCCCGCACACTCCCGGGGTCACGTTTCAGGTTCGAGCAGACGCTCCATCACCTGGCACTGGAGGCAATGCTCGCGCTTCGTCGTCCAGCTCGCCATCGGCGTTCCGTGGCACAGGGTTCCGGTGATGAACCAGCAGAATCCGGGCAGTTTGAGCTTAGCGGATGGGCAGCGTCTGCGGATTTCCATGGAGCACTTGTTCAGCCTCCAGCATCGCGGGATCTTCCGCAAGTCCGGATGGCGACGCAAGATAGCTTGCAGCAGGATCTGCTGCTCCACGTAGGGCGGCGTCTGACGCCATCCCTGTTCGTAGCTTTGGATGGCTTTGGTCGAGACGCCGACCAGTTCGGCCATCTCCCTCTGGGAGCGCCCGAGTTCCTCGCGCAATGACCTCACAGTGGGCATAATCATGACGCCAGAGTATACCACACCGTGGCTGTAACGTCAATTGCCGCTCACCCGCGAAGTTCGTTCCGGATCCTGCGCTTGACCCTGGCCCAGGAGTCGGTGGTGAGGAAGCTCTCTTCCATGTTCTCGACCATCCGCGCGAATTTCGTCATCGGCGTTGCGAACGAGATCGTTGAGGCCGGAACGCAGGGGCGGGCGGAAATGTCGAACATCCCGATCACCGAGCGGGGCCGGTCGCGGTCCTTCTCAAGATAGGGGTACAGCGTGATCGAGCCGCAACCGGCGCTGAAAGGGGCCATGACGGAATAGGGATCGGTCTCATCGAAATTCGCGAGGGTGAAAAGCCCGGAGAGGACATCCGGGATGGCGAAGAAGATCACCACCTCGACGGCATCGCTTTCCTCCAGCTTGTCCCAACGCTTGAAGACGCCGTATTTCGCCGGCGCCTCGAACGAGCCCTGGTTCGCCATGGCCTGCCGGACGATCTCGGGGGATTTTTTGTAGCGCTCGCCGGTAACCTTGCCGGGGATCCCGCAGGAGAGGAAATACTCGAAATCCGGCATCACTTCTTTTCTGAAGCCGAGGTACCTCATCCCGCCGAAACAGCCGATGGAATCGCGGCTGACGCAAACGGTCTTCCCTTTCCGGACAAGGCCTAACTGGCCGATCAGGCAGGCATGACCGGCGGCCGGCCGCAGGCGCTCGCGACAGGCTTCGTCGTTCGTGTAATAGAAGCCGATGGGAAGCTCCGCCGCGCCGAAATACTTCGCCCAGAGAGTCATGAACCGGTCCCTGAACCGCGCATCCATGGCCTGAGACTCCTCTTTTCAATTCGCGTGCGGAAAATGACGCGGCCGTCAACGGGAGTTGTTTTCGCACATGCGGCCGCCGACGTCAAGGGTCAAGCGCCAATGCGGCGGACGGCGCCGGCGTCGCGGCCGGTTCGTCCGGGTGATGGTGGGCGAACAACGGCAGGTAGCGTGCCGCCAGGCCGAACAGCACTACGCCCAAAGAAACCAGGCTGAGCGTGACGACGACCTCCTGCCAGGAGGGCACATAAACCTCGTCGGCCGAGGGGAGCATGCGGAACCAGGCTACGTTCAGACGGTTCACAACCACCGCCGCCACCACCGAGAGCGCGGCCCAGAACACAATGCGGGGCTGGCGCTTCCAACGCGGGTGCAGCAACAGGAACGTCGGGATCAGGAGCAAGCCCATGTGCAGCAGGAAGGTGAACGTCTGAAATGGCCGCGGGGCCAGGTACACCCACACGCCGCGCACGGTCATATCTATGACCCGGATGGTCAGCAACAGGATGATGACCAGCGGGATTGCGCGAGCGAGCGAGAGGATGATGGGCGTTTCCAGGCTCCGGCCAAACGCGCGGGCGGAAAGGTTGGATTCCACAATCGTCATGGCCAGCCCCACGGCCACGGCGCTGATGAGGAAGTACAGCGGCAGCAGGGGCGAATAGGAGATCGGCCACAGCTTCTCGGGCACGATCAGGAACAACGCCCCCAGCGATGACTGGTGCAGCGTGGAAAGGATGCAGCCGGCGATCACGGCCGGGATGGTGATCGAGTGGACGATCCGCAGCAGCCGGTGCCAGCGGAACTTCTCGAGCAGCAGCGGCAAGAACTCCACGGTCAGCACCATGTTGTACAAGCTGACGCACCAGCCGAGCTCGAACATCACGGAGCGATGCTGCCAGTAGATCATCGGGTGCCAGATATTGTACGGCCGGCCCAGGTCCATGAGCAGTCCGCCCAACACCATCAGGTAGCCCAGATAGGCGGTGAGGATGGCGGGGCGCAGGATGGGATAGAACTTCCTCAGCCCGAAGATGTACACCGCTCCGGCGGTCAGGAACCCGCCCGCCGCCAGGGCCACGCCGCAGAGCATGTCGAACGCGATCCAGATCCCCCACGGAAAGGTGTCCGAGAGATGGGTCATGGCGCCCAGCCCGCCGGTGAATCGGGTCACAAATGCGACGCCGCCGAACGCCCACAGGATCGGCAACACCACCCACCACACCAAGCGCAGCGTGACCTGCTGCGGAACCTTCCGGCCCGCCAACAGCCAGCACGCGGCCACTCCCATCACCGCCATCGCCAGCGCGGCGGCGACCTGGAGCAGGATCGCCAGGTAAGCCGACTCAACCATGGGATTCCTTTCTCCCCCGCAACCGATAGACCCCGGCCAGGACGATCCCCAAGGTCACGACCACCACCGGCACTCGCCCGAGCGACGCCCACGTCAGCGACGGCAAGGCGTATTCCGGCAGATCCACGCGGAACCCCAACTGCTCCATCGGCACGTCCGAAAGATAAATCCACGAGGTGCCGGCGACGACTTTGTCGCCGTAGATGGAGGTGTACCGGCCGGGGTTGACGTGCATCCGCGCCTGGGCCTCGCGCAGGATGTTCTCCCGTGTCCCAAACTTCAGAGTGCCGGTCGGACACGCGGCCACGCAGGCGGGAGTCCTGCCGGACGCCACGCGGTCGTCGCAGAAATCGCACTTGCCGACGCGCGGCGTCAGCCCCTCATTCCATTCGTACCGGGGGACTTTGAACGGACAGGCGATCATACAGTACCGGCAGCCGATGCAGCGCGAGGCCGTGTAGACCACCGAACCGCGCGGAGTCTTGTGCAAGGCCGCCACCGGACAGGCCGAGACGCACGCCGCATCCACGCAGTGCATGCACTGCCTTTTGACCGGAAAAGTGGTTTTGGCCAGCGACTCGCCGTGGACTTCCCGGAAATCCACGAATGTCCAGGAGGTGAACGAGAGGCGGCCTTCGCCAGGGCCGTAGCCAAACCGCTCCGTCGGCAGGCCGGGCCGTCCCTGGCGCACGCGGCAGGCATTCTCGCAGGCGCGGCAGCCGATGCAGCGGGTCAAGTCCACCAGGACGCTCGACTGAGGGGCCAGGTTTGGCGCCGCTTCGCCGGCGGAGACGGCTTTTTCCGCCGCTTCGCCGGCCGAGGCGGTGCGGTTCGTCAAGAGCGCCAGGCCCAATCCCGCCGCTCCGGCTGCTCCCAGCCCGAGAAAACGGCGGCGCGACAACTTGCTCGTGCCCGGATCGGAGGCGGGTTCGCTCACTTGGGCGGCTCCTCTCTTGCGCTTCTCCTGCGGAAGTGGTGCAGGGCGGCGTAGCCGATGGCCACGCCCAAACCGAAGGCCAGCACGACCACCACGGAGAAGACGGAGCGGTTGGTTCGAAGCGCCGCGCGCAGTTGATCAAGGTCCCGTTGCTGTTGCTCGATCTGCTTTTGAAGCGCCTCCGGATTGACCGCCTTGAGGCGCTCGACTTCCCCCTCCAGCTCGGCCAGGTTGCTGCGCGTGTGGACCATTTCGCGGTGGCATCGGGCGCACGTCTCCGCGCCGACGCTGAACGTATGGCCGCGGACGCCGGTCCCTTTGATTTTGAGTCCCGCGCCCATCACCTCGGGCATGTGGCAGGTGATGCATTGCACGCCTTTCAGGTGATGGGTGGCGTGCGAGTAGTCCTTCAATCGTTCGGTATGGCAGGTGCCGCACATCTGGTCGGGATCTTCTTTGCGCAGGTTCAT
>Ga0209415_10013034_pt1 | contig 13787 bp, 12 predicted proteins | sample PeaSoiSIISIP2007_FD_187696 | JGI IMG/M metagenome (GOLD analysis project Ga0209415, IMG submission 187696) | Peat soil microbial communities from Weissenstadt, Germany - SII-SIP-2007 (SPAdes) (version 2) | ecosystem: Environmental > Terrestrial > Soil > Wetlands > Peat | place: Germany... | reverse complement strand
CCATGACAACGCCTCCTTGCGTTGGAAATGACCAAGCGAATCATACGCGATTACATGGTTTTGAAACAGTCTCTAAGCCCGTTCAACGAGTCGCGATTTGTGCGAGTCAGACGCCTGCATGCGGCGGATGACTTTGATGCGTGCTTCGCCTCCCCAGAGGACGCGATCATCAAGAAGATGGACTACTACCGCCAGGGCGGCTCGGAAAAGCATCTTCGGGATATCGCCGGCGTCCTTAAGACCAGCCGAGATCAAATCGACTTGGCATATATCGCCCGATGGGCTCAGCATATGGGCCTTGGGGATCTATGGTCCGCAATCCAGGAACGAATGAACGGGAAGACTTGACCTATTTCGATGCGTCGGTCCAGTCACGTTGATCTCGGTTCCTGCCGACTCCTACCTCTCCGCGTTGACCCGCGCAATCGCAAATCCGTCGTATCCTTTGCTCCCCACGGTCTGGATGGCCGTGGCAGTCACGCGCTTCTCGGCGGCCATCATCTCGTTCATTCGCCGGGCGCCCTGGATGTCCGGGGCGGTGCTGTCGGCATCGATCACGGTGCCGTGGCGGATGACGTTGTCGATGATGATGACGCTGCCGGGCCGGGACAGTTTTAGAGACCAGGTGAAATAATCCGGAAGACTCGGTTTGTCGGCATCGATGAAGATCAGGTCGAACGGGCCGCGGCCCTTGGCGGCGAGCTGCGGCAGGGTATCGATCGCCCGGCCGAGAATGATCTCAACCGCATCCGCCAGCCCGGCCCGCGCGATGTTGCCGCGGGCGAGTTCGGCATGTTTGGGGTTGGCTTCCAGCGTGATCAGACGGCCGCCCTGGGATAGCCCGCGGGCGAGCCAGATCGTGCTGTAACCGCCCAATGTGCCGATCTCAAGGACGTTTCTTGCTCCTTGAAGCTGTGCCAAAAGCATGAGCAGCTTGCCCTGGTTGGGGGAAACCTGGATCGGCGGCAGTCCGGCCGCGGCGCTGGCCCGCAGAGCGGCATCCAACGCAGGGTCGGACGGGACAAGCAAATCCGTGATGTAACGGTCTACCTCGGTCCATCGTTGCTGGGTCATGGATCGTCCTTTATGCCCAGTCTATTCACCTGATTTCGCCCCGACAAATCGACCGGCACGTTGCCGGCAATTTCGTCCTGGCCGCGAATAAACTGACGAAACGTGTACCCCTCCATTTGCTAACGGCGCGGGCGCGCTGTATTTTATCCGCATTCCGGGCAAGTTCCGGAGACCCGATGGAGCGGGCATTTGGATAGGAAAGTGATATCCACTTTCTTAACGACTCATTGCCAGCGGGCTTTGAGTTCCCGTCCCTGTCAGAGCGTTGCGATGCGGAGCATCGGTCAGCTCTGCATCTTCAAAGCTCTAACGCTTCATCCGAACGGTCAGGAGACGACAGCGTGATCTTCGATTCCCTCTTGGGCATGTTCAGCATCGACATGGGCATTGACCTGGGCACTTGTAACACGCTGGTCTGTGTCAAAGGCGAAGGCATCGTCCTGAACGAACCCAGCGTCGTCGCCGTCAAAAAGGGAACCAACCGCGTCTTGCAGAACGGCAACGCCGTCGGGCTCGTCGCCAAGGAAATGCTGGGCAAGACTCCCGGCTCAATCACGGCGATCCGCCCGTTGAAGGACGGCGTCATCAGCGATTTCGAGATCACGCAGGCGATGCTGTCGTATTTCATCCGCCGGGTGCATGGCCGCAGGCATTTCATCGGTCCGCGGGTGGTCATCGCGATTCCATCGGGCATCACCGCGGTCGAACGCCGCGCCGTCTACGACAGCGCCGAGCGCGCCGGAGCCAGGCGGGTTTACCTGGTGGACGAGCCGATGGCCGCCGCCATCGGCGCGGGCCTGCCCGTCATCGAACCCACCGCCAGCATGATCGTCGACATCGGCGGCGGAACGACCGAAGTCGCCATCATCTCCTTGGCCGACATCAGCGTTTGCGAATCGGTCCGCGTCGCCGGCGACGATTTCGACGAATCGATCGTCAGCCACATGAAGAAGACGTACAACATGGCCATCGGCGAGCAGATGGCCGAGCGGATCAAGATCGAAATCGGCTCGGCGGCGGCGTCGGGCAACGGCGAGCCGACGATGGAAGTCCGCGGCCGCGATCTCATCAGCGGCCTGCCGCGCAAGACCTCCGTCACCAGCGAGGAAATCCGCGAAGCGATGCAGGAGCCGATCACCCAGATCATCGAAGCCGTCAAGCGCACGCTCGAACTGGCCGAACCGGAACTGGCGGCCGATCTGGTCGAGAACGGCATCACCATGGCCGGCGGATCTTCGCTTCTGCGGGGATTGAACACCGTTCTTTCCAACGCCACCGGTCTGGACGTCAAGCTCGCCGAGGACCCCCTGACCTGCGTGGCGCGGGGCACCAGCGTCTATCTGGAGAATCTGGAGCTTTGGAAAGAAACGATGGAATCCGACGCCGACGAGGGATGATCGAACCTAGTAACAACCCGGAAAGCCCACGGATAGCCATCCGTGGGTTCCTTTGACCGTGCCCCGCGTGCAATTCAACCAGGTTTTTTTCGGCTTGATGATGCTGAGCCTTCTGGGCGCCTTCGTCCTTCCGCCGCGCGCCACCGATCTGGGCCGCACGTCGTTTCAGACGCTGCTGATTCCGATCTCCCGGCCCACGTACAGAATCGCCAACGCCATCCGCAGCCATTTTGAATCGCAGCCCTCCGAGGACACTCGCTCGGCCCAAACGATCGAGCAGGAGAATCTGGGCCTCAAGCAGCAGATTCAGCGCATGAGCGCCCAGATCGAGCAGCTCGAACAACGCGCCGGCGAACGCGCCAGCCTGGGTGGTTTTGAAACTTACTGCACCCGCTTCGAGGTGACCGCCGCCGACAGCGACAACCGCGACGGCCTAGCCATCGCCGGCTCGGGGATCGGGGCCGTGCGCGTCGATCAGTCGGTGTTGTCCTCCGGCGTGGTGATTGATCTGATCGGCCGGATCACCGCCGTCGGCCCGCTCGCCGCCCGCGTGCGCCTCATCACCGACGCCGGATTCACCATCACCGGGCATTTCAAATCCTATTCCACTGCCGGCGGGTTCGAAGAAAACAAGGACCTTCCCGCAATCGTGATCGGCCACGGCGCGGGGCAGATGCTCATCGATAATCTCTGGATCAAGAACGTGCGGGATGCCCACGTGCAGATCGGCGACTGGGTGGTCCTTTCCGATGACACCTGGCCGCGCGCCCTCCAGGGCGTGCGCATCGGGCGCGTGGCGTCGATTCAGCCGCTCCCCAAGCAATCGCTCTTCGCCGACATTCGCCTGGCCCCGGAGCAGAATCTCATGCACCTGAACGACGTCTGGGTCATGACGCATCAGCCGTAGGGAACGTATCGCTCTATGCGCTGGCTGAGCTTTTTCATTCTCGCATACATCGCGCTGGGGCTTCAGGCAGGTCTGGCGCGGGCCATCGAATGGAACGGCGCCGCGCCCAATTTCGTATTGCTGGCCGTCGTCTTCATCGCCCTGAACGCCCCGCGCGACGCGGCCCTGCTCGCCTGCTTCATTCTCGGCGCCATGCACGACCTGACATCCCAAGGCACGCTGGGCCTGCTGGCCTTCAGCTATGGCCTGGTCGCGACGTTTGTCGTGGGCGTCCAGCAGGCAGTGCGTCGCCGGCATCCGGTCACCCATTTCACGCTCGCGCTGCTGGGTGGAATCGTTACGGCCATCGTTCTGTCCGTGCACGGCTGGCTTCGCCCGCCGGCCGCCGGGTTACATGCGCCGGTTCTGCCGCTCTTCACCGCGGCTGTTTACACGGCAATTCTTGCGCCCTTTGCGCTCGGCGGGCTGCAAAGAGCCAGCGGGTTTTTTCGCTTTCAATCCGGCCGGGGCAGAATATGATGCCGTAGTCCCGCGCGGACTTGCGGGCATTTTCCCAAGGACGGGACATGTTCGAACGCCGGTTGAAAATCCTCCTGTTTATTCTGCTCGTTGCTTCCGCCGCACTGGCGATTCGCGCCGGCCAAATTCAAATCATCCAGCATAATCTGTGGCGCAGGCAGGCGACCGAGATCATGAAACGCGGCGAGTTCATCGAAACCACGCGAGGTTCGATCCTGGACCGCCGCGGCCAGACGCTGGCGTGCGACGCCCCGTGCATCGATGCCTGCGTCGATTACCGCGCCGTTACCGAGGAGCCGGACGATCAATATGTCCGCGAACGGGCCGCGCAGAATCTCAAGGGCCGTCTCGGCAGGCAGTTCAAGGACGTCAAGCGCTTGGACGACCGGGATCGCGCGCTGCTCGACGAGGAATGCGATCGCGTGCGCGGGGACATCGCGGCGATGTGGCGGGAATTGGCGGCCGCCGGCGGCAAAACCCCCGAGCAGATCGACGAAATCCGCCGCGACATCGTCCGCCGCGTCGAGATGCGCAAGCGATACATCTGGTGGTACGGCTACGAGCAGGCCATCCAACGCTCCAAACAGGAAAGCTCCTCAAGCTGGTATCGCCAGTTCCTGAGCGACAGTTCCCCGGACGAATCGACAGCCGATCGATTCGAGGTGGAAGTCGGCGAGGAAAGCTCGCCGCACGTGATCCTGCACAACGTTGCTCCGGAGATTCAGGCACGGCTCGCGCGGCAGCAGGAGCGTTTTTTCTGCCTCAGCCTCCAGCCCAGCAAATATCGCCAATATCCGTTCGGTCGGGCGGCGTGCAACGTGCTGGGGTATCTGGACACGGCGCGTCCCGAGGAGATCGCCGCCGACGCCGGCCTTTCCGACGCCCAGGTCCAGCAATACTGGACGGACCAAGCCCGGCGATTCTGGCCGGGGGATTGGTTGGACCGCTACGGCGTGGCGACGTTCCGCGAGCTGCGCAAGTATTGGCCCAACGATCCGGCCGGCCGCGCCGGGGTCGAATCTCTTTGCGAGAGCACGCTGCGCGGCACGCGCGGGAAGATCGAGCGCCTCGCCGGCACGGACCAGGTGGTCGATCAGATCGACGCGGCGCCGGGCAAAGACGTCGCGCTTTCCATCGACGTTCTTCTCCAGCAGGACATCGAAAACGAATTCGTCAAACCGCGCGTTCACCGGGTCAAAGGCGAGGTGGCCGAGACGCGCTTCAATCAGCACGGCGCCGCGGTGGTGATTCAAGTGAACACCGGCCAAGTCCTGGCGCTGGTTTCCAATCCCGGTTACGACCCGAAGGATTTGGATACCCACTATGCCGAGTTGGCCGCCGATGAACTGAATCGGCCCCTGCTCGATCGCGCCACGGAATTGCCCGTGGTGCCGGGATCGACGGTCAAGCCGATCATCGGCAGCGGATCGATTACCGACGGCGTCATGACCGCCACGGAAAAGATTCAATGCCGCGGCGTGCTGATGATCAACTTAAAGCCGCAGAACTACGGGCATTGCTGGATTTTTTCACAGTGCACGGCCAGGGGCCTTCCCATCAGCCACGGCCCATCGGGGGCCGGCGACGATCACATCGGGCCGGACGATATGCTGACGGTCTCCGACGGAATCAAGGATAGTTGCAACGTCGTTTTCGAAACGATCGCGCTGCGGATGGGCATGCCCAAGGTGTCGGCATGGTTTGACCGGTTCGGGCTGGGCCGCAAAACGGGCATTGGAATCGAGGAAAATCCCGGCATGATCTATCGCCCCACCGGCGCGATGCCGATCGAAGCCCAAACCCAGACCTGGTCGGCCGGCATCGGCCAAGGACACATCCAGGCGACGCCCATCCAGATGGCCAACGTCGCCGCCACCCTCGCGCGCAACGGGATTTGGATGCGGCCGCGGTTGGTGGCCCTGGAAGATGTCGGGCGATTCAGCATGCGTCCATCCGAGCCTTGGGGACCCGACCGGGTCGATCTGCATCTTTCGCCCGACGCCGTGTCGGCCGTCCAGACCGGCATGCGCGAAGTCTGCACTCCCACCGGCACCGGCTACCAGATCCTTCCGCAGTCGATCGAGCGCGGCCCGCACGATCCGCCGCTCGATCAGGACCCGCTTCTGAAGGTTCAAATTGCCGGCAAAACCGGCTCGGCGCAAACCGGCGGGTTGATGAGCCTTGTCGAACGCGATCCGACCGGCAAGCCCATCGGCTATCGCCCGGTCCATTTCGGCGATCCGGGCACGCAAGGCTGGTATCTGAGTCCGGACGGCCCCGATCCGGAGAAGCATCTCGCTCACGCATGGTTCATGGGATACGCCCCGGCCGAACATCCGCAGATCGCGTTCTGCGTGATGGTGGAATACGGCGAAGCCGGCGGCCGCGTTGCCGGAGCTCTCGCACACGATCTGCTTGTGGACTGCATCAAGCGGGGGTACCTTTCAGAATCCCGCAGGTAGATGCGGGGCCGGAGCCGCCGTTGACTAATCCGCCGCGAAAGTTCGATCCCGCCGCGCGTCGTCCGCCGACGATCCCTTATGCGGGCGGGTCCGCGCCGATCCCGGCTGCCGCGGTCAACGCCCCGCTCCCCCCGGCGCCGCCCCCCAGGCCCGTCACCTCCGCCGCCAACCGCAGGAGCTGGACCGAGCCGTTGGTCCGATTCTGGATTTTGGCCACGGCGGTGCTCCTCGCCATCGGCGGGTGGTTTGTCACCCAGCAGTTCGTGGCCTCCCGTAGCGAGCAATGGCTCATCGTCCACGGCTCAAGCGTGAACGCCGTTTTGATCGAGGTCAACGGCGATTCACGCACCGGCGCTAAATTTCCACCCGGATCCCCCTGCACGTTGAAGTTCGATTGGCAAGGCCAGACCGTCAACGTCCACGGCATGCTGACTTCCAACGATTTCCTCACCAACGGCCAGACCGTCCAACTGCACGTCGATCCGAACGATCCCACGGATTGGACCGACCGCAAAGAGCCCGAACCCCTGGCTCATAGGCTCATCGCCGGGGCCGTCATCATTCCTGCCGCGCTCATCACCGCCCTGGCGGCGGTCTTGCTTCGCCAGCGCGTTCTGCGGGTTTGGCGCGAAGGCCAATCGTTCCTCTACACGGTCGTGGATGCGCGCTATTCCGCCCTGGCGCCGTTGTCGCACACCGTGCGCTGCGTCGTCAGCACCGGCCGCGATTCCACCGTCATCACCGTGCATCTGCCCATGAAATTGCCCCGGCCGCAACACGGCGAAGTGCTTTGGCTGATCCACCCGCTGGGCAAACCCAAGGCGGCGATCGCCGCCCGCGCGTTTGAATAAATTGAACCGCATCTGGCAACAACTCGCCATCGCCGCCAATTGGCCCGTACTCGCCGCCGTCACCGTCCTCTCCGTGCTCGGCGTCATGAGCATCTGGGTCGATTCCCCCGCCGACGGGCCCAAGCAGCTCGTCTTCCTCGCCGTCGCCGTCGCCGTCATGGCCGCCATGCAGGCCGTCAATTACCTCATCCTCGGAAGATACGCCTGGCCGCTCTATTTTTTCAGCCTCGGCCTCATTGCCTACACGCTTCTGGGGAGCTTCGCCGAACTGCATCATCATCCCATTCCCGGCGTGCACGCTATCAAGGGCGCGTGCTGCTGGATATCGTTTCCGGGCGGCGTGAGCTTCGAGCCGTCGGAACTGATGAAAATCTCCTTCGTCCTGGTCTTGGCGCGATACCTGCGCTTTCGCGACAATTATCGAACTCTGCATGGCCTGCTCACGCCGTTTCTGCTGGCACTGATTCCCGCCGTGCTCATTCTCAAGCAGCCGGACCTCGGCGTCGCCGCGCTCTTCGCCCCGGCGCTGTTCACCCTCCTCTTCGTGGCCGGGGCAAGGGTCAAACATCTTCTGGCCATCGCCGGCTTGGCGCTGGTTCTGATCCCGCTGCTGTGGCTGTGCGGCGACGAAAACGTGCCGTTCTTCCGGCGCCTGCCGGCAATCGTTCAGCCCTACCAGCGCGCCCGCCTCGTCGGCCTGCTCAGCGATGACCCCAAAACGCTTCGCCAGTCCGGCTTTCAGCAAATCCGCGCCCTTACCGCCATGGGTTCCGGCGGCTCCACCGGCAAAGGACCCGGCGAAATCCCCGTCGGACACGGAATCCCCGAGGCTCAGAACGACATGATCTTCGCCATCATCGGCGAGCAATTCGGCCTGATCGGCTCCATCGCCGTCCTGGCCGCGTACGTCGTGTTCTTCATCGCCGGCATCGAAATCGCCGCCTCCACTCGCGAACCCTTCGGCCGTCTGGTCGCCATCGGCATCGTCGCCCTCGTCGCCGCCCAGGCGATTTTGAACCTGAGCGTCGTCATGCGCCTGTTTCCCGTCACAGGCGTCACCCTCCCCTTCGTCAGCTACGGCGGCAGCAGCCTGGTCGCCAGCTACATCGCCGCCGGATTTCTCCTAAACATCGGCCAAAACCGCCCCCTCGTGATCGCACGCAATTCGTTTGAGTTCGATTGATGAACTGGATCTGAAGGGAACACGACCTCTAATATTGAGGCTCATGTCCCCTTCAGTTCAAACAGTCTATTTCCCCGCCGCCGCCGGCTTGCGTCGTTTCGCCGCCGACGCCCTTCTTGCCGATCCGTTCAATGCCAGCTTCAGTACCTGGTCGATGTTCTCCACGAAATGAAACTTCAGCGATTTGCGGACTTCTTCGGGAATCTCCACCATGTCACGCTCGTTGCGCTTCGGCACGATCACCTGCTTGATCCCCGCCCGCTTGGCGGCCAGCGTTTTTTCTTTCAAGCCGCCGATCGGCAGAACCAGCCCGCGCAACGTGATCTCGCCCGTCATGGCCACGTCGTGATGGACGGGTCTGTTGAGCATGAGCGAAGCCAGAGCGGTGAACATGGCGACGCCGGCGCTGGGGCCGTCCTTGGGGACGGCGCCTTGCGGGACGTGGATGTGAATGTCGCTCTCGGCGACCAATTTGGGGTCGATCCCCAGGCTTTTTGAGCGCGAGCGGATCAGGCTGTACGCCGCCGTCGCCGATTCCTTCATGATCTCGCCGATCTGGCCGGTGAGGGTGATCTGACCTTTGCCCGGCATGCGCGTGGCCTCAATGAAGAGGATTTCCCCGCCGGCCGGGGTGTAGGCCATTCCCGTGGCCACGCCGGGCACGCTGGTGCGGCTGGCCAGTTCCGGATCGAACTTGCGCGGGCCGAGAATCTCGCCGACTCTTTCCCGCGTGATCACGGCCCGGTCCGTCTTGCCTTCCACGATGGCCGCAGCCAGGTTGCGGGCGATCGCGCCGATATTCCGCTCCAGGCTTCTCACTCCCGCCTCACGGGTGTAGCCCTCGATGATCCAGTTCAGCGCCTGATCGAGGATTTTGACTTTCTTCACCGGCACCCCGTTGGCTTCCAATTGTCGCGGAACCAGGAATCGCCGCGCGATGTCCAGTTTGTCGCTGTTGGTGTAGCCGGGGATTTCGATGACTTCCATCCGGTCGCGCAGGGGTCCGGGCACGGGGTCCATGGTGTTGGCGGTGGCAATGAACAGCACGTGCGACAGGTCAAACGGCACGTCCAGGTAATGGTCCGTGAAGGTGTGGTTCTGCGCGGGGTCGAGGACTTCCAGCAGCGCCGCCGCCGGATCGCCCCGGAAATCGGCGCCCACCTTGTCGATTTCGTCCAGCATCATGACGGGGTTTCGCGTCCCGGCCTTGCGGAGTTCGGCGATGATGCGGCCGGGCATCGAACCGATGTACGTCCGCCGATGCCCCCGTATGTCCGCCTCGTCGCGGACGCCGCCCAGGGCCACCCGGATGAATTTCCGGCCCATGGCCTCGGCAATGCTCTTGCCGAGCGAGGTTTTGCCGACGCCCGGCGGACCAACGAAGCAGAGGATCGCCCCGCCGCCGTCCGGTTTCAGTTTCCGCACCGCCAGGTATTCCAAAATTCTCCGCTTGACCTTCTCCAGGTCGTGATGATCGCGATCGAGGATTTTCCTCGCCTCCTTCAGGTCGATTTTGTCCGTGGTCATGACCGACCACGGCAACTCGCTGAGAATTTGGAGATACGTGCGGATCACCCCGTATTCAGGGCTGGCGCTGGGGATGGAATCGAGGCGACTGAGTTCGCGGTTGGCCTCCTTCATGACGGCTTCGGGAATCTGGGCCGCCTCCAGCCGCGACCGCAGCGTTTCCAATTCGCTTCCGCCGGCGCCGGATTCGCCGTCGCCCAACTCCTTGCGGATGGCCTTGAGTTGTTCCTGCAGGTAATACCGCCGCTGGCTCTTGTCGATGTTCTCCTTCACCTGCGACTGAATTTTGCTTTGCAATTCCAGCACGTCGAGTTGCGTCGCCAGCCGGGCCGCGATGATCCGCAGCCGCTTTTCCACGTCCGTCTCGTCGAGCATCCGCTGTTTTTCGGCGATGTCGTCCTTCTCGATCGGCAGGTTGGCCGCCAGAAAATCCGCCAACGCCGAGGCGGCGCCGATGCTGTTCAGCACCTGTGCCGCCTCGTCGGGCGTGTTGGGGGAAAGCTCGATGACGCGGTTGGCCTGCTGGCGCACCGATGCCACCAACGCATCCAGTTCCGTGCCCGGCAAGGCCACGTCCTCCAGGACTTCGATCCGGCCCATGGCGAACGGCTCGCTTTGCTCGATCCCCAGCAGCCGAAACCGGACCAACCCATGCACGATGATCGACTGGTTGCCATCCGGCAATTTGAACAGCTTCAGGATCATGCACGCCGTGCCCACCGTGAACAGATCGCCGTAGCCGGGGTCCTCCACTTCCGCATTTTTCTGCGTCACCACGCCGATCAGCTTTTCCGCCGGCATCACCTCGTCCAGAAGGTTCTTGCTCTTCTGCCTGCCCACGTTCAGCGGCATCACCGTTCCCGGAAACACCACGATGTTCCGAATCGGCAGGATCGGAATCAGGCTGGGAATGGTTAGCTGCTGCCCGTTTCCCGCGGTGCGAATTACCGTCGCCGTCGGACTTCGCTCGATGACTTGTGATTCAGCCATGTCAATGTTCAGCCATGTCAGTGTACAGCCATGTCAATGTTTCTTCGGCAATACGACCCACAACATTCCGTCACGATACCGGGCGTTGATCTGTTCGTGATGCACGTCCTGCGGCAATTCCACGTCGCGCGCAAACGAGCCGTGATCGATCTCCATCAGGTGCATCCGAACGCGCACGTTCGTGGTTTCAGGCCCTTCCGTCCACATCGGCACGTTGCGGTTGCCCCTCAGCCGCAGGCGGCCGTCAACCAACTCGATCTCGATCTTTTCCTTGTCCACCCCCGACAGATCGACGCAGACCAGGTACTCCAGGTCCGTCTCGTACAGATTCACGTTCGGCGTCCAATTTTCGTGGGAAAAGAAACTGTAGTACCCCTTGCCCTGAAGCTGTTCGAGCAACTTGCTGGGCGTGGGCGAAGGGTTCCTGGACGGCTTGTCGGTAAGACGGATGGCAACCATGACTAGACCTCCGGGATTATTCTATTCACCCGTCACTCAATTTCACCGGCCAAAATCGGCGCTTTGCCGGACGATCTCGCTCCGGCGGTAATCTCCAGCCGGATTTTCCCATCCATTGCGCGCCAAGCCTGGAAAAGATAAACGCTATCCCCGGCCTTGGCCACGATGGTCGCGATCTTCACCGGCTCGTCCCCGCCGTGCAGTGCCCACAGCTCGTACCCGCCGCCGGAATCCAGCACCGGCAATTGATCGCACAGCAGATATCCGCGCCGCGCCCCCGCGTTCCAGGCGATCACCGCGTTGGCCACGGACGAACCTGGCAAGCCGGCCATTCGCACCATTCGGGTTTGCGGATCAGAAAGGAGCTTGCCCAGGTCTTCCAGTTGCCCTTCCGTCCGGGAATCGGCCGCAGCCAGGATTTCAGCCCTGTTCCGCTCGCTCGTGGCCGCCACCCGTTCATATTGCACCGCGCTGCCGGCAAATCCCAGCGCCAAACAGGCAAGAATCAGCACGCCGGCCCAGCCCGACCTTCTTGGGGGAGCGGCATTTGCCGCCGGCCGTTCCGCATCCCGCCCGTAATACGATGGGTCTGTCATGCCAGCCGCTCCCGGTCACGGCCATTGTCCCCTGATTAACCGATCCTGGGAAGTCCCAAGCCCGGATTATTCACCGCCAAGTGCGGGGACCCGGCGTTTAATCGCCGGGACCCCAAGAGCGCCAAGATTCAATGCGGAGAAGAATTTAAGTCATTTCCATCATTTGCACCTGGCCAGCCTGTTCCGATCAATTCAACTGATTTTTCTTCTTCGCGCTCTTCGCGCTTCGCGGTGAATATTCCGCGCTCAGGCCCGCACGACGCGCCAAACGCCTTGCCCAGGAAACGCGAACACCCTTCTGGGTGATGCGCAACGGCAAAATCGTCAACCTCAATCCATCCGCCAACCCCGCCCCCAAACGAAACCGGCGGAAAGACCCATCGGCATGAATCCGAATGCGCGGGCCTGAACCCTTTAGTTAACTTGTCCCTCTATCCGTCGACGAGCAGTAGTTGATCACTGTGTCGTCCCAGATTGGGAATGTGCGGCAAAAACGGACCGCTATTTCGCTTCGACAGGCCCAATAAAGAAATTCGTGAACTCGGTTTGGCCGGGGCTCCACCCATCGCCAGCGTCGAATCGCAAACTGATACCCCGATGCTCGGGGCATCTTCCGGTGATGAGTTGCTCGTTTACCCGAAGCTCGAAATTTTGCGGCAAAATGGACAGAGAAATTTGGATGGGATTGCCATTTTCGTAGGCGACATGGGGGCCATTCACGTCGTGTGCGCCGTCGCCGTACACAAAAATGTTTCTTGAATAGCCTTCGTTGCCAATCATGAGATTGAGGCCATCGAAGTACATGCGAGGGCGCATGCCGTCGATTACGTTCAATTTGAAGGTGATATGGAAACTGGCGGGAAGGCTTTCATTGAATGTAATCATCGAGTCACCCCTACCTCGAAAGCCGCGCGGGATTGAGTCCCACATTCCCCAACGAATGGTCCAGTTGTCGATCGAACCCACTTTTTGGGTCAGAGCGTCCCACCCTCTTGCGCCGATCAGGTTTGGGTCAGCCGTTTCCCCGTTGGCAACAAAAAAATCCCGCTCCCGCCGTAGGGTGATAGCGGCGTCAAGGTCTCCCCGCTCCATGGCAGCCTTGGTGGCTGCATCATAGGCGGCCGTCAGTCTGGCCTTCGCCGCGTCAACGGTCAGGCGATAGATTCTTTTCGCCTCGGCCAGATTCTCGGTCGGTTGTCGGTTCTCCGGTTGTTGCACTGCCGCGGGGACGGTCGTTGGAGATGGTGCGGTTTGGGCGAAGCAGAAGTAGGCGACGCACAGGGTAATAAGGAGGCCGCCACAGATGGTCCAAATTCGAATTCCAGGAAGTTGGTTTGGATCGCACATTGTTGTTGCTCTCTCGTCGGCGTCTCGATTTTACCAGATTCGGGGGGGACATGCAGAACGCGAATTAGTCGGCTAAAAGGCGGTCGTAAGCCAATGGTCATTCTCATGCACCGCCAGGAATCTCCATTGCCGCGCTGGCCGCTGTTCACAACGACAAGAGGGAAAAGAAACCGGCGATTTTTCTCTTGCAAACCAAAGTGAAGTTAGGTATTAGTTAACCCATGGGCAAGGGGCTTGTCGCTGGCTGTGCGCGCAGGGGCCTTGCCGGGTTCGATTTCGTGGATGATTTGCTGGTGGTAGGTCAGTTTCCCCGTGTGGCCGGCTATCCTTGCTCGCCGTATGGTTTTCCACTGTTCTACTGTCTACTGCTCTACTCTCTTGCGTAGCACCCCCCCCGGGAGCTTGGGAATTTATCGCTCGATCAGCTTCACCGCTCCGCCCCAGTCCCGCGAAAATGTCATTTGACGGCTCGGCT
>Ga0209415_10013032_pt1 | contig 13787 bp, 12 predicted proteins | sample PeaSoiSIISIP2007_FD_187696 | JGI IMG/M metagenome (GOLD analysis project Ga0209415, IMG submission 187696) | Peat soil microbial communities from Weissenstadt, Germany - SII-SIP-2007 (SPAdes) (version 2) | ecosystem: Environmental > Terrestrial > Soil > Wetlands > Peat | place: Germany... | reverse complement strand
GTCTTGCCGTACCCGGTCGTCGCAGTCAACGACGCACTGACCAAGCACATGTTCGACAACCGCTACGGCACGGGCCAGTCGACGCTCGACGGGATCATCCGCGCCACCAACATGCTGATCGCCGGCCACACCGTGGTCGTCGTCGGTTACGGCTGGTGCGGCCGCGGCATCGCCTCGCGTGCCAAGGGCCACGGCGCGAACGTGATCGTCACCGAGATCGATCCGCGCAAGGCGCTCGAAGCGGCGATGGACGGCTTTCAGGTCATGTCGATGGAACAAGCTGCCAAACTCGGCGACGTGTTCGTCACCGTCACCGGCAACTACCACGTGATCCGCCTCGAACACTTCGAGGCGATGAAGGACGGCGCGATCGTCTGCAACTCGGGGCACTTCAACGACGAGCTCGATCTCGACTTGCTCGCGAAGGTCGCCAAGAGCAAGAGCAAGCCGCGCGAATTCGTCGAGGCCTACGTCATGCCGAGCGGCAAAACGGTGCGCGTGCTCGGCGAAGGCCGTCTGATCAACCTCGCCGCCGGCGAAGGCCACCCGGCCGCCGTGATGGATATGTCGTTCGCCAATCAAGCGATGGCCGCGGCTTACCTCGCGCAGAACTACAAGAGCCTCGAGAAGAAGGTCTACTCGGTGCCCGACGAGATCGATGAAGAGGTAGCCCTGCTCAAGCTCGCGGCGATGCACATCACGATCGACACCCCGACGGCCGAACAAGTGAAGTACATGGAATCCTGGAGCGAGGGAACCTAAATGGCATATCGCCGGCTTTTTACGTCGGAATCCGTTACCGAAGGCCACCCGGATAAGATAGCGGATCAAATCTCCGATGCCGTACTCGATGCGGTCCTCGCCCAGGATCCGATGGGGCGCGTGGCGTGCGAATCGTTCGTCATCACGGGCCAAGTGCACATCGCGGGTGAGATCACGACCACCGCCAGTGTCGACTTCTCGAAACTGATTCGCCAGACGATCTCGGAGATCGGCTACAATCATTCGATCTGCGGCTTCGATGCCGAAACGTGCGGCGTCTCGATCTCGGTCGACGAGCAGTCGGCGGACATCGCGATGGGCGTCGACGAATCGTACGAAGTCCAAACCACCGGTGACACGGATCCGTTCGATTTGACCGGGGCCGGCGACCAGGGCATGATGTTCGGGTTCGCCTGCCGGGAGACGCCGCAGTTGATGCCGCTGCCGATCGTGCTCGCGCACGATCTGACCCGGCTGCTGGCCGCGGCGCGCAAAAACGGGTTGATCAAGTACCTCCGCCCCGACGGCAAGTCACAAGTGACGGTCGAGTACGACGGACATACGCCCAAGCGCGTCGATGCCGTCGTCATCTCGACGCAGCACGACGACGACATCCCGCTCGACCTGATCCGGCGCGAAGTGACCGAGACGATCATCGACGAGGTGATCCCGAAGGCGCTGCGCGACAAGGACCTGCGCGTGTTCGTCAATCCAACCGGCCGCTTCGTCATCGGCGGCCCGAAAGGCGATGCCGGCTTGACCGGCCGCAAGATCATCGCCGATACGTACGGTGGGATGGCCCGCCACGGCGGCGGCGCCTTCTCCGGCAAAGATCCGACCAAGGTGGACCGCTCGGCGGCCTACGCCGCGCGCCACGTCGCGAAGAACGTCGTCGCAGCCGGTCTCGCGGAACGCTGCGAGGTGCAGGTCGCCTACGCGATCGGCGTCGCGCATCCGGTCAGCGTGCTGGTCGAAACGTTCGGCACCGGCGTGGTCTCCGACGAGAAGATCGCCGAACTCGTGACGGCGCACTTCGACCTGCGTCCGGCGGCCATCATTCAACACCTCAACCTGCGCCGTCCGATCTACCAGCAGACCGCTTCCTACGGCCACTTCGGCCGGCCGGACCTCGATCTGCCCTGGGAAAAGACCAACAAGGCGGAAGAGCTGCGTTCGGCCGCCGGCCTCAAAGGCGGCGTCGACCGCGAACTCGTGCGCGTGTAGCGAAACCGGCCGTCCGTACGGCGGGCGGCTTTTTTTTCACTGCCACCGAGCGGGAACTGCGTGTGTCTTTGGAGGCATGGCCGCCGTCGTCTCCCGGGAAAATGGGCCGGCTGATCGATCGCTTTCGATCATGCGGGCCCTGTTCGGTCAACGCTTCGCCCGCGATTTCGCGATCGAGTTATGGGATGGGACGCGCGTCGAGGCCGCCGAAGCGCCGCGTTTCACGCTGAAGATCAACCAGCCGTTCGCGTTGCGCGCCGCTTTCGCGCCGCCGCTCGATCTCAACCCCGGCCGCGCCTTCGTGGAGAAATGGATCGACATCGAGGGCGACATCGAGGCCGCGATCGACGCGATGGAAAGCGCCGTCGAAACGTTTCCGCGCTTCCGGCTGCCGGCGATGCTGGCCCAACTGCTACGGCTTCCCAAACCGCCGCCGGCGCCGCTCGACGGCGCGCGGCTGCGCGGGGCGCGACATTCGAAGAGGCGCGATGCCGATGCGATCGGCTTCCACTACGATCAGCCGATTGCGTTCTACCGGACGTTCCTCGACGCACGCATGGTGTATTCGTGCGCCTACTGGGACGAAGGCGTGCAGACCCTCGACGACGCGCAGCTCGCCAAGATCGACTACACGCTGCGCAAGGTGCGCTTGCACCCGGGCGAACGGCTGCTGGACATCGGCTGCGGCTGGGGAGCGCTCGTCGTGCGCGCGGCGCAGCAGTTCGGCGCGCACGCGCTCGGCGTAACGTTGAGCCGCCGCCAGCACGAAGAGGCCCAGCGGCGCATCGCCGAGGCCGGCGTGGGCGACCGCGTTCGGGTCGAGCTGCGCGACTATCGCGACCTGCGCGGCGAGACGTTTGACAAAATCGTCAGCGTCGGCATGGTCGAGCACGTCGGGCGCGAGCGGCTCGGGACGTACTTCCGGACCGCCTACGACGCGCTGCGCGAGGGTGGACTCTTTCTCAATCACGGCATCGCCCAGCAGAGCCGCGACGGAAAAGGGTATCGCGGCAGCGGGTTCATCGATCGTTACGTCTTTCCCGACGGTGACTTGGTCAACGTCGATGCGACGCTGCGCGGCGCGGAAGCGGCCGGCTTCGAGATTCGCGACGTCGAGAATCTGCGCGAGCACTACGCGCGCACGCTGCGCGCGTGGTATACGAACCTGGAGGCGCGCCGCGACGAAGTGATCGCCGCGACCGACGAGCGCACCTACCGCATCTGGAAGCTCTATATGTCCGGCAGCGCGCTCAATTTCTGGCGCGGGCAGATGGGCGTGTTCCAGACGTTACTCGCCAAGAGCCAAAGGGGCCCGGCAACGGTCCCGCAAACCCGCCGCGACCTGTACGTTTGACCGGTTCTGCGCCTGCTCGGTAAGGAGGCAGCACGAAGAGAGGACTGGTTATCAAGCCGAAGAACGGAAGCAACGCTCGTATCGGATACCGATAGGGCAGGATGGGTGTCATGAGACGACTCGGATTCGTCGTGCCCAGCAGAGTCCGAACTGCGGTGTGTTCGGCGGCGCTCATCTTTGCTCTGGTCGTGAACCTGGTGCCCGTGCGCTTGGGCGCCGCGGACGACAAGCAGCTGCAGCGGCTCAAGGGGAATGTCGGGTATCAAACCGCCGGCACGGCGCCGTTCACCAGCGTGATCGGCAAATTTTCACTGCCCGACGATTACTTTGCGGTCACCCAAGCGACGTCGGCGGGATTATTGGTTTTGCCCGACTCCTCGCTGGTCGGGCTGGGTGAGAATACCCGCGTCCAAGTCGGCGCGTTCAACCAAACCGCTGACGGCCCGGGCGCAACGATTACGGTCAACGGCGGGACGCTGCGGTTCGACATCCGGCGCCCAGTGGGCGGCACCGCGAACTACCACTTCGCGACGACGACGACCCAAATGGCGGTGCGCGGCACGGTCGGCCTGTTGTCGTTCGTCAACGGGGTGACGACGGTGGCCTGTGTGGTGTGCGCCGCCGACAGCGTCGCGGTTACCGTCGGCACGCAAACGTTCACGCTCTTGACCGGACAGCTGCTGACGATCAGCGCGGCCGGCGTGGTCGCGGCTGGGGCCGTCACGGCCGTCGCGTTGGGTGCCTTCACCGGTGCCGGCGTAAGCACGAGCGCCGCGACCGGCGTAACGGCGGCAACGACCGGCGTTGCCACCGGTGCCGGAGCAGCGGCCGCCGGCTCGGCCGCGGCAACCACCGCTGTGGTTGCCGGCGGAGCCGTCGCCGCAGGCGTTGCGGCCGCGGTCATTGTGTCGCAGCCATCTCCGAGCCCGGCTCCGTCGCCGACGGCCTCACCGGCACCAGCACCCACGGCCACGTGCAGCAGCACGGGGGTCCCGATCAACGTTCAGGGATACCGGAAGGCGCTCGCCACATGCCCGACCCCGGTCCCGGTCCAAGTTCAGGGCAAGCCTGCCCTGCCGCCGACGAGCTTAGGAGGCCAGCGCCATGCACCATAGGACCTCGCTGATTATCCGCCGTTGTGCGGTCATCGCGGCCTTCCTAGCGCTTTCGAGTTGCGGCGGCGGTGGAGGCGGGAGCAGCGCTCCGCAGGCGCCATCGCAGAGCGGCGCCGGCGGTACGGCGACGGGCGGGGGCGTGACGATGTCCTTCCTCATCCCGGCTGCGACCACGACGACATCGTCTGTGCGCCGTGCGGCGTACATTTCAGCGTCGACCGCCTCGGTCGCGATCGCCGTCTCCACGGGCGCCTCACAGCCGACGCAAACGACAACGGCGAATCTCGGGCCCACGCAACCGGGCTGTACCGCCGCTACGAGCGGCACAACGTGTACGATCACGGTGCAGGCGCCGCTCGGGACCGACACGTTCACCATTTACGACTATTCCGGAACAAACGGTAGCGGCACCGTGTTAGCGCAAGCAACATTCACCCAGAGCGTCACTGCCGGGATGAGCCCCATCACCGTTACGCTCAACGGCGTTCTGTCGCAAGTGGCCCTGTCGCTCCAGACGCCCGCACTCACCGCGGGGACCGCCGGGACGGCGACCCTCAACGTGAACGGCTACGACGCCGCCGGGAACCTCATTACCGGAACCTTCGGCGCGCCGATCACCATCGCCAGCGACTCCACCAGCGTCTCGCTCTCCGGGACGTCGGTCACCGCCTCCGGCCAATCGATCACCGTGACGTATGGCGGCGGCACGGCCCCTTACACGGTGCATTTCTCGGCCTCGTCGAACGGGGTGGCGGCAAATCTCCTCGTCGGCACGACGCTCGCCATCGTCCCGACGCAAGCCTTCTTGATTGCCGGGTTCCCTCCGAGCGCTTCACCGTACGTGAGGAGCTATCCGGTCAACGCGCTCAACGATCCGGGGTCACCGATCACTTCGATTAGCACGTTTGGAGCGAATACCACCTATACGCTCCAGACGACTTCCGCCGGCGGCTACGGATTGTCAACCACCAAACCCTTCACTGCCCCCAGCGGCAACATCCTCAACGGCTGCGCTCTGCGATTGTACAATTCAGCGGGGACGGTTATTGGGAACCCGTTAAACTACGCAAGTCCTAACTCGACGGTCTATTTTTTCAACGGAAACAACGGATACTTCGGCACCGGTTGTCCGTTCGTCTTTGACACTGCCGCCGCTCGTGCCGGAGACGTCGTCATTTACGACACGGCCGCGAGTAACCAAATTGATGAGTACGCGGTAACCAGTTCCGGCTTTGGAACGTCCGTGCGAACGATCGCCCTTTCGGGATCCGTACCATCCGCTTTGATAGCGCCCGGCGCGCTTGCGATCGACGGATCCGGAACGCTCTACGTCGCGGCCCCGGGCCAAAATACTGGCTCTGCGATCCCGTCGATTATAGGTACGTTCCCCGCGTCGGCCAGCGGCAGCGTCGCGCCGTCGGCGACGATCACAACGGCTAATTCGGTGGTCGATATGGTGGTGAACTCGACCGGGACGCTCTACGTTTTGGAGACTGCTCAGACCGCTGCGGGCTGGCAAGTCGAGGCTTTCGCGAACGGTGTGCGCACCGGAGTCTTCAGCTACGCCGCGCCGAACGCGTTTTCCCAAGCTCCGACGGGAATTGCGATCGACGCCGCCGGCGAGATCATGGTCGGCGCCATTCTCGGTTCGACCAGCAGCGCCTATACCGAATTCGTCGTCTTTGTGTTCCCGCCGGGGAGCTCGACCAATGCGACGCCGACCCGCACGTTCGGCGGAGCCTTCACGCTCGTCGAACAAGGTCCGGTGGCTGGTCCCCGCATTCTCTCGACCGCGCCGAGTGCGCCTGCAGCGACCACCGTAACCGGTGACATGTTGGGGTATGCGCCAAACCGCACGTGGACGTACTCAACGACGCAGAACGGAACGACCAGCTATTTCGGGATCTACGCCGATCCGCAATCGACGAGCGGAGTGGTGACGCTCGTCCTCTTTTGCACCACCAGTAGCTCATGCACGTCGTCAAACCCGTTCGTCACGGGACAAAACGTCGCGGCACTCTCGTTCCAGCAACTCCCGAACGGTTACTTGATCAACAGTTTTGCCTCTGCTTCCAATAATTCGTCCGGGGTCGTACCGGGGGCGCCACTGCTCGTCCCCAGCTCGCTGCAGGCCGGCCAATCGTGGAATCCCTTCTCGAACAGCTCGCTGCTCGGACTCGTCGGCTCGGTAAGCGCAAGCGTCGCGAGGGTTGGGGCCATAAACGCCAGCTCCGCGTGCCCGGGCGGTGCGGCGTCAGGCGCGGTCGTCACGTACACGACGCCGGGGCCGCTGACCGGGAGCTCGCTGAACGTGAACGAGTTCCAAACGCTCTCCTTCGTACCAGGCTGCGGCATCGTCCAGTTCACCAACAGCGCCGGGCAAGTGTTTACGCTCACGTCGGTCGGAACGCAGAATCTCGGCACGTTGGAAATGACGCGCACGACGCAATCCGCCACGATCATGGGCACGCTCCGCGCGGTCTGGCAGCAACTGCTCGTCAAACACCCGAACTAGTTGCCGGGCAGCTAACCCCCGGCTTTCTTGACGCGGCGGTTGCGTTCGGTGAAGTATGCGATGACCGCGTTGCGATGATCGCCTTGCAGTTCGACGACCCCGTTCTTCGTCGTGCCGCCGGTACCGCACCGGCGGCGTAGTTCTTTCCCGGTTGCATCGATCTCGTTTGCCGCGAGCCCGTGCACGATCGTTACCGCGCTCGCGCGGCGCTTCTCGCGGAAGACGCGGATGACGCCGTCGTCGGGAACGCTGTTGCGTTGGGCGGGCGGCGGCTTCACGGATACTCGGTGATGGCCGCGAGGGCGTGCAAGTCGCCGATCGTCCACTCCGGCGACGGGCCGAAGGTTTCCGCCGGCAGGCCGGCGCGATTGCACCACGCCACGCGCATGCCGAAGGCCGCGGCGCCGGTCGCGTCCCAGCCGTTGGAGGTCACGAACAACACCTGGCCGGGCGGAACGCGGTAGTGGTCGGTGACAAGCGCGTACACGCGGCGGTCCGGCTTGAAGACGCGGGCCGCTTCGACGCTGAACGTGATGTCGAGCAACGCATCGATCCCGGCATTGGCTGTCGCCGAGGCGGCGGTTTCGGGCGTTCCGTTGGTGAGGACGGCACACTTGATGCCGCGCTCGCGCAATGCGCGCAGTGCCGGTCCCACATCATCGAACGCCGGCAAAGTGCACCACGCGTCGAGCAGGCGCTTGCGCCGTAACGTATCCAGCTCCACGCCGTACTTCGCTGCGGTATACTCGAGTGCGTGACGGGTGACGGCATCGAAGTCCTCGTGTATCCCCATGATCGCGCCGGCAAACGAATACGCGATTTGCTTGTCGCGCCAGGTCGCGACGAATGCGGCGGGGTCGTCCGCGATGGTCGCCGCAACGTCGCGCAGCGACGAAATGTCGAGCAGCGTTCCGAACAAGTCGAACACGGCCGCGGCGGGTTTCACGCGCCCTGCAACCGCGCTCGCACGCGCCGGGTTCCAGCGACGTGACCTTGCCGCAGGGCACGCCGGCCGTGCCGCCCCGCGATCCGCAGGCCGTCGAGGCGCTGGCCGCTTTCGGCCGCCTCGCGGCGGCGCGCGGCTGGCTTGCGGCGACGTCGGGAAACTTCTCGTGCCGCTTGGACGCGAACCACGCGCTGGTCACCCGTTCGGGGATCGACAAGGGCGCGATCGGCGCCGCCGACGTGGCGGTCGTTCCGCTGGCCGGCCCGATTCCGCCCGGGATGTCGGCCGAGACGCCGCTACACCTGGCGCGCTACCGCGCTGCGGCGGCGGTCCACGCGATCGTGCACGTCCACACGTTGGCGGCAACCGTGCTCTCGCGGGCCGATCTCGCCGGCGGCTACGTGCGCTTCAGCGGCTTCGAGATGCAGAAGGCGCTCGCGGGCGTCGCAACGCACGAGACGGTCGTCGACTTGCCGGTGTTCGCCAACCATCAGGATACGGTCGCGCTGGCTGCGACGATCGAAGCGCGCCTGAACGGCGCGGCGCCCGTCCCGGGGTATTTGCTTGCCGGACACGGACTCTACGCGTGGGGCGCAACGATGGCCGACGCGCGCCGTCACCTCGAAGGCCTGGAATTCTTGCTTGAGTGTACGTTGGAAGAACGGAGACTGCACCGATGACCACCGCCCCGTTACTGCAATCGAAACTGCGCTCGAAACTCAACGTGTTCGACGAAAACGAGCCCGCCCAACCGGTACTGGCAACGACCGACGGCGCCGAGATCGCGCGTTTGCTGGGCGAGGTCGGCGTGCGTTTCGAACGCTGGACGGCGGAACGAGCGCTGCCGGCGGAGGCCGATTCCGCTGCCGTACTCGCCGCCTACGCAAGCGCGGTGCAGCGCGTGCAAGCCGACGGCGGCTACGGAACCGTCGACGTCTTGCGCTTGCCGAAGGGTACGCCCAACACGGCGCCGATGCGCGCGAAGTTTCTCGACGAGCACGCGCACACCGAAGATGAGGTGCGCTTTTTCGTCGAGGGCTCGGGCGCGTTCTACCTGCACCTCGACGGCAAGGTGTATCAGGCGATCTGCGTGCGCGGCGATCTGATCAGCGTGCCCGCCGGCACGCGGCATTGGTTCGACATGGGACCCGATCCCGAGTTCACGGCGATCCGCTGGTTCAACAACCAAGCAGGCTGGGTGCCGCAGTACTGCGGCACCGACATCGCGGCGCGTTTTCCGAAATACGAGTGATCGTCACCCACGCGGTCGTCACGGACATCGAGGGGACGACCTCGGCGATCAGCTTCGTCAAGGACGTCCTCTTTCCGTATGCGGATACGCGGCTCGACGCCTATGTCACGGCGCATCGCGACGAACCGATCGTGGCGCATGCGCTGACCGAAGCGGCGATCGAAGCGGGCGCGGCCGATATGGACGATGCGCGCATCCTCGCGCACCTGCACGCGTGGATCGCCGAGGATCGCAAGGCAACGCCGCTCAAGACGCTGCAAGGCCTGATCTGGGCGGAAGGCTACGCGCAAGGGCATTTGCTCGGCCATCTCTATCCGGACGTCCCGCCGGTGCTGGCGGCGTGGCACGCCGCGGGGATCGAGCTGTACGTCTACTCGTCGGGCTCGATCGGCGCGCAAAAAGTGCTCTTCGCGCACACCTTCGCCGGCGATCTCACGCCGTTGTTTGCCGGCTATTTCGACACGACGACCGGCCCGAAGCGCGAAGCGGCCTCGTACGCGGAAATCGCGGCCGACACGGGGTTCCATCCCACCGAGATGCTCTTTCTCTCCGACGTCGAGGAGGAACTCGACGCCGCGCGCGCGGCCGGACTGCAAACCGCGCGGCTGCTGCGTCCGGCCGACACGCCGCCCGGCGCGACGACCGCGCACCCGGGCTACGTCGACTTTACGGCGCTGGCTGCGGACGTCGCCGCCGCGTAACCGGGCAGCAGGGCGAGCACGGCCGTCGTTGCGAGCGCGACGGCGTTTTCCAAGCCCAGCACCTCGGTGTTGAGCACCATGTCGTAGAGCGCGCAGTCGTAGATGTGCGCGTTGAAGTAGTGCTGCTGGTAACGGGCGCGGGCTTCGTCGGTCGACTTGATACGGTGCGCCGCCTCGTCGCGCGCGATGCCGAAGCGGCGCGCGAGCTGCTCGATGCGCCACTCTTTACCAGCCTGCAGCAGAATCGAGAGCACCGGAATGTTCGTCGGGCGCCAGCCGAGCATGCTGACCCCGCCGTGCCCGATCACGATCGCGTGGCCCTTCTGGGCCTGCTCGAGGACGAGCGTGCGCACGGCGTCGATGATCTGTTCGTCGGGCATCTGCAACGTCGAGGTGCCGGGTACCATGGCGGTGGCCCGGGCCAGCGTCGCCATCAGGCTCTCGCCGAATTTCGGCGGGTGTTCGAGGCGCTGTTCGAGGTAGTCGCTCGAAAATTGGTAGCGCGAACTGAGCTCCGCGATGAACCAGCGTTCGTCGAGCAACGCAGCGTTCAAGGCGCGGGCCAACGCTTCGCCGAGCGTTCCGCCGCCGGCTCCGAGTTCGCGCGAGATCGAGACGATCATGCGCCCTCAGAATACCCGGTTTAGCGCCGCTCCGATAGTACCGCGCGCGAGCGCATCAGGTTGAGCGCGAGCAGCAGGGCCGCGCAGCCGGCAATCCCCATGACGATGCGCGTCCCCCAGTGGTCGACGATGAGGCCGCCGACGATCGAGCCCGGAACCATGGAGACGATGACGAGCAGGCGGATCACGCCGAACACCCGGCCGACCATGTCCAGCGGGATGATGCGCATGCGCCAGCCGATGAGCGAGGTCATTTCGAACGCGCCGCAGGCGGCGCACAGCGTGACCAACCCGATCGCGAAGACCAGCGAGTGCGTCCAAACGACCGGCATCCAGAACAGACAGCTGAGGACTTGCGCGATGACCAGCGAGCGGCCGAACGGCCAGTGCGTGCGGCCGGCGATCAGGGAACCCGCGACCGACCCCAACGAGAAGCAGCCGAAAGCGAGGCCGACGGTTTGGTCGGCGGCGCCGAACTCGTGCTTGAGATACGGGATCATCGCGACGAACCCGAAGATCCCGACCGCGTTCTGGGCGGTCGCCGAGTACGTCAGTGTACGCATCGTACGGTCACCTACCACGAAGCGGAACCCGGCTCGGATGTCGCCGAGGACGACCGACAGTCGCGGAAGGCTGCCCGGCCGTTCGGGGCCGAACGAGGCGACCGATGCGATCGACAGTTGCGAGGTCAGGTAAGTCCCGGCGTTGATGGCCAGGGCCGGGACCGCGCCGAGCAGGCCGAAGATCGCGCCGCCGAGCGGGGGAGCGATCAAGTTCACGCTTTGTTCGGTTGCGGCCAGCGCGGCGACCGCGGCTTTCGCGCGGTCCTTGCCGAGCAAAAAGGGGATGCTCGAGGCTTGCGCGCCGACGAAAATGGCCCCGCAGACGGCGAGCAGGACGACGCCCGCATAGAGCAGCGGCAGGCTCAGGAAGCCGCGCCACAGGGCGAGCGTGAAGAGCGCCATGATCACGAAGCGCACCGCATCCGAGCCGAGCATCAGCTTGCGACGGTCGAGCCGGTCGGCGAGCGAGCCGCCGAGCAGGCTGAAGAGGGCGAACGGGAGCAGCTCGAGTGCGTACGTGAGGCCCAGCGAGAGCGCCGACCCCGTGAGGTGAAAGACGAGCAGCGGGATCACGAGCGTACGCAGGCCGTCGCCCAGGTAGCTCAGCGCCTGGCCGGCATAGTAGCGCCGAAATTCCGACGAGCGGAACACGCTTTGCGGTTGTGAAGTGGATCGGACCATGTCAACGTTCCCGTGTCGTGCGGCGAGTGGAAAGGCGCGTCGTGTCCCCCCGGGAAACCCCTGGGACCGGAGCCGCCAAGAGTCGGCGCGGCCATTGCGGAATACCCATCCCCCTAGTCCACTCCTCGCTTAGAGAGTCTCGTCGGACAATCACATATTTCGCCCGCGGGTTCGCATCGGCGACCGAAGGATCGACATGGTAGTTGCGATCATCGACGTCAGCGAAACCAACCAGAAAGCGTACGCTCATATTCTTTCGCGCATTGGTGACGTGAAGGTCAAGCCGTTCACGTCTCCGGATGCGGCACTGGTTTGGTGCGACAAACAAGAACACGATCTGGTCATCCTCGACTATCGTATGGGTCCGGCCGAGGGGATGGACGGGCTCGAGTTCGTCAAAGCGTATCACAAGGCGCACGGCAGCACGACGCCGCTGGTGATGATCACCGGTGAGAAGGATCGCGAGATCCGCCATCGCGCGCTCGAACTCGGGGCCAGCGATTTCTTGAACAAACCGGCCGATCCGGTCGAGTTCCTTTCGCGCGTGAAAAATCTGCTCGCGTTGCGCGAGAGCCGCAAGAAGCTCGAGAGCTATGCAGCGTCGTTGGCGGCCGACGTGGCGCGGGCGACCAAAGAGATCGCGGACCGCGAAGAAGAGACGATCAACCGGCTCACGCGCGCGGCGGAGTTTCGCGACAGCGAGACGGGCTTGCACATCGTGCGCATGGGCAAATACGCCGAGGTGCTGGGCCGCACGCTCGAGCTCGACGCTGAAGACCAGCGCCTGCTGCGACTGGCGACGCCGATGCACGATATCGGCAAGGTTGCGACGCCCGACGGCATCCTGCTCAAGGAAGGCCCGCTCAATCCCGAAGAGTGGGAGATCATGAAGCGCCACGCCCGGGCCGGCTACGATATCCTCGTCGGCAGCTCGTCGAAGGTGCTCCAACTGGCCTCGCAGATTGCCTTGCGCCATCACGAACGCTGGGACGGCACCGGCTACCCGGATCACTTGCGCGGAACGCAGATTCCGCTGGCCGCGCGGATCGCCGCCGTCGGCGACGTCTTCGACGCGCTCATCTCGAAGCGTCCGTACAAACGCGCTTGGACGACCGACGAAGCGCTGCGCGTGATACGGAAATCGTCCGGCTCGCACTTCGATCCGATGGTCGTCGACGCACTCAATGCGAGCTGGCAAGGCTTCCTCGACATCCAGAAAGAGTACGCCGACACCGGTCACGCGGCGTAACGCCGGCGAACCGCTCCGCCATGATCGATCTCCGCAGAATCCGCTACGTGCGCATCGGCACGCCAGATCTCGGCGAGGCCACGCGCTTCGCGACGACCGTCCTCGGCCTGGAGGCGGCCGGCCGCGAGCGCGGCATGGCGTACTTCCGCAGCGACGATCGGGACCATACGATCTGCTACGTCGAGGGCGATCCGGCCCGGCACGCGTCCGCCTTCGAGGTGTCGGAAAACGCCGATCTGGCGGCCATCGGCGCGGAACTCGAACGTGCCGGATACCCGGTCCACGCAGGTACGGCCGCCGAGCGCGAGGCGCGCCGCGTCCTGGACTTCATTTCCTTCGCCGACCCGAGCGGAAATCCGATCGAAATCGTGTGGCGCCCGCAGCACGGCACGCGGCGCTACTTCCCCTCGCGCGACGCGGGCATCACCGGCTTCAGCCACATCGGCTTGCGCACGACCGGCGCCCGGCGCGACGAGCTGTTCTGGACGCGCCTGTTCAACGCGCGCCCGAGCGACTGGATCGGCGAGGCGCCACTGCTGCGCATCAACGAAGTCCATCACACGCTGGCGCTCTTTCCGAGCACCTACGCCGGGGTTCAGCACATCAACCATCAGGTCGCGTCGATCGACGACGTGATGCGCTCGTGGTACCTTCTGCGCGAGCAGCGCGGCGTGCGCATCGTCTTCGGCCCCGGCCGGCACGCCTCGTCCGGCGCCGTATTCTTGTACTTCGAGGGGCTCGACGGGATGATCTACGAGTACTCGTCGGGCGTGATGATCATCCACGACGAAGCGTCGTACGT
>Ga0209415_10013030_pt1 | contig 13788 bp, 14 predicted proteins | sample PeaSoiSIISIP2007_FD_187696 | JGI IMG/M metagenome (GOLD analysis project Ga0209415, IMG submission 187696) | Peat soil microbial communities from Weissenstadt, Germany - SII-SIP-2007 (SPAdes) (version 2) | ecosystem: Environmental > Terrestrial > Soil > Wetlands > Peat | place: Germany... | reverse complement strand
GGACCCGCTCCACGAGCCGCCGCCACTCCGCGAGGTCCGGCTGGCGCACCGGCAGGTGCAGCCGCCGCTCGACCTGGCGCGCGAACCCCTCGCCCTCCAGGATCAGCGGCACTTCGTAGATGCTCGGCGCGTCGATGCACTGGATCACGGCGTCCTCGGCCACGTCGCAGAACAGCGCGAGCTTCTCGCGCACGCCCCGGCTGAGCGGTCGCTCCGTCCGGCACACGATCACGTCGGGTTGGATGCCGATGCTGCGGAGCTCCTTCACGCTGTGCTGGGTGGGCTTGGTCTTGAGCTCCCCCGCCCCGCGCAGGTAGGGGATCAGCGAGACGTGCACGTACATGACGTGCTCCTCGCCGACGTGCCGGCGAAACTGCCGGATCGCCTCGAGAAACGGCAGGCTCTCGATATCGCCGACGGTGCCGCCCACCTCGACCACGACGATCTCGGCCCCGGCCTCGCGGCCGACGCGGATGATCTCATCGCGGATCTCGTTGGTGACGTGGGGAATCACCTGGACGGTCTTTCCGAGGTACTCGCCCCGCCGCTCCCGCGCGATCACCGCCCCGTAGATCTTGCCGGTCGTCGTGTTGTTGTCGCGGCACAGGTTCTGATCGATGAACCGCTCGTAGTGCCCGAGATCCATGTCCGTCTCCGCCCCGTCGTCGGTGACGAACACCTCGCCGTGCTGAAACGGGTTCATGGTGCCGGCGTCCACGTTCACGTACGGGTCGAACTTGAGCAGCGTGACCTTCCACCCGCGGCTCTTGAGGAGCCGCCCCAGCGACGCGGAGGTGATCCCTTTGCCGAGGGCGGACGTCACGCCCCCCGTCACGAACACGTACTTGATCTGCGGCTGCGTCATCGGCTGCGTCCCCTCCCCCGTCGGCGGCTGCGACCCCTCAGCGCGCCCCCCACCACAGCTTGGACCGGAGCACCGTATAGAACCCTTCCCGCCCGAACCGGATCAGACGCGCCACGTGCGGCGACCGCCCCACGCGCACCTCGTCGTCGGCGGCGAGCGGAAATCCTTCCTGGCCGTCGACGGTCAGGATCGCCGGCGGCGGCGGCGCGCCCACGGGGTCGAGCCGCAGCGCGATCACGTCGTCGGCCGAGACCACGACCGCCCGCGCGTTCAGCGTATGCGCGCAGATCGGCGTCACCACCATCGCGCGGACCGACGGGTGCACGATCGGACCGCCGGCCGACAGCGAGTACGCCGTCGAGCCGGTCGGCGTGGCCACGATCAGGCCGTCGGCACGGTGGGTCGCGAGATGGTCGTCGTTGACGTAGGTCCGGACGCGCAGCAGGCGGGCGTAGCCGCTCTTGGTCACCACGATGTCGTTGAGGGCGAGAAACTCCCGAAGCGGCCGATCCTCACGCCGCAGCTCGGCCCGCAGCATCATGCGCTCGTCCAGGTGGTAGTCGCCGGCCAGCAGGCGGTCGAGCGCGTCGTTGACCTCCAGGTCGGTCACCTCGGCGAGAAAGCCGAAGGCGCCGAGGTTGACCCCGAGGATCGGGATGCCGCGCGGCGCGGCCTCGCGCGCGGCGGCCAGAATCGTCCCGTCGCCGCCGAACACGACGAACACGTCCGCGCGCGCGCCAAGCGCGTGCTCGGGCGCCCCCAGGTCGCGGTGACCCAGCAGCGCGGCGGCTCCCTCGTTCACGACGACCGCCTGGCCGCGCTCGAGCAGCCTCGCCACCGCCTCACGCGCCACCCGGGCGACCTCGGGATTCTCCTCGAGCTTCTCGGGATTGATGTACAGCGCGACCGCGGTCACGGGCGCCTCCGCTGCGGCACAAACCGCGCGTGCGCCTCGCGCACGACCGCCGCCGTGTCCGGGCCCGACGCGCGCGCCCCCCCGCGGCGCAGGTGCACGAGGTACTCGATGTTGCCCGCCGGACCGGTCACCGGCGAGGGGATCGCCGCCGCGGGCGCAAGCCCGCACGCCGCCGCGGCGCCCAGCACGTCGTCGAGGACCGCCGCGTGCACCTCGGGATCGCGCACGACGCCGCCCCGCCCGACCCGCTCGCGCCCCGCCTCGAACTGAGGCTTGACCAGCACCACGACGTCGCCGCCCGGCGCCACGAGCCGGGCGATCGCCGGCCACACGAGCCGGAGGCTGATGAACGCCAGGTCCGCGGTCACGAGGTCCCGCGGACCGCCGACGTCGCCCGGCTCGACGTGCCGCGCGTTCGTCCCTTCGAGGACCACCACGCGCGGATCGGTGCGGAGCGCCCATGCGAGTTGTCCCCGGCCGACGTCCACGGCATAGACCCGCGCCGCGCCCCGCTGCAGGAGGCAGTCGGTGAACCCACCCGTGCTCGCGCCGAGGTCGACCGCGATGCGCCCGCGCACGTTCAGGCCGAACGCGTCGAGGGCCGCGGCGAGCTTGATCCCGCCGCGGCTCGCATACGCGCGCGCCGGTCCGTGGAGCGCGACCGCGGCGTCCGGGCCAACGCGTCGCCCCGACTTGTCCGCCCGGTGCTCGTCCACCGTCACGAGGCCGGCCATGATCACCGCCTGCGCCTCCTCGCGCGACGCGACCAGCCCGTGCGCCACGAGCCACTGGTCGAGCCGGACTCCCGCCGCCGGAGCCGCGCGCGTCGTCATCGCTCGCGGTGGAGCAGAAACTCGGCGAGATCGCGCAGGCGGTCCGCCGCACCGCCGAGGGACACCAGGGCCTCGACCGCCTGCCGCGTCGCGTCCGCGGCGATGACGCGGGACCGATCGACGCCGAACACCGACGGAAACGTCACCTTCGCCAAGGTCGCGTCGCTGCCCGTCTCCTTGCCGAGTTTGGCCTGTTCGCCGACGACATCGAGGATGTCGTCGATGATCTGAAAGGCGAGCCCCACGTGCTCCCCGTATCGGTCGAGCGCCTCGAGCGTCGCCGGCTCGGCGTCGCCCAGGATCGCCCCGACGCGCAGACACGCCCGGATGAGGGAGCCCGTCTTGAGCCGGTGCATCTGCCGCACAGCCGCCTCGTCGAGGGGCCCGCCGACGGCGAGGAGGTCCAACACCTGCCCGCCGACCATGCCGGCCGTCCCGATGCCGTGCGTCACTTCGCCGATCGCCCGCAGCACCCGCGCGGGCTGGCACCCCGGCACCTCGGCGTTGCGGACCAGGAGCTCAAAGGCGAGCGCGTGGAGCGCGTCGCCGGCGAGGACGGCCATCGCCTCCCCGTACAGGACGTGACAGGTGGGCCGACCGCGCCGAGTCGGCGAGTTGTCCATCGCGGGGAGATCGTCGTGGATCAGCGAGTACGTGTGGATCAGTTCGGTGGCGCAGGCCGACGGCAGCACCGTCGCGGGCGCCGCCCCCACGACGCCGGCGGCGGCGATGACTAAGATTGGCCGAAGCCGCTTGCCGCCGGCGAACACGCTGTGGCGCATCGCCTGGTGCACGGCCTGCGGCGGCGTGTCGGAACTCGGAAGATAGCGATCCAGCGCGTCCTCGACCAGGCGACCGTGCTCGGCGAGGAGCGTCTCGATGGCGACCGGCCGGCGCGATGTTCCCTTCATCCTCACCTAGCGAATGGTGAACTCGCGCGCCGCGCCCGGTGTGCCCGGGTCCGTCCCATCGACCCACTCCACGTCGACGCCGCGCACCGCCGCCCCGGGAGGGCCTTGGCGAAGGACGACGAGCAGCGCCTCGAGCGCCCGGCGGTCGCCGGCGGCGGAGACTTCGACACGACCGTCTGGGAGATTGCGGACGAACCCTCCAAGGCTGAGGCGCGAGGCGGCCGAACGGGTGAAATAGCGGAACCCCACCCCCTGCACCCGGCCGGAGACGACTGCGCGCACCCGCACCGATCGCGCCCCGTCCTCATACGTCGGCCGCCTGCCGGACGAGCGGCGAGGGGCAGGACCGAGCGATCTTGCCGAGCATACCGTTCACGAATCGCCCCGACTCCTCGGTACTGTAGCGCTTGGCGAGTTCGACGGCCTCGTTGATGACGACCCCAACGGGAGTGTCTCCGCCCTGAAGCTCGAAGACGGCCATGCGGAGGATGTTGCGGTCCACGGTCGCCATGCGTTCCAGCGTCCAGTGCTCGGCGACCCCGGCGATCAACACGTCGATCGCCGCAAGCGTCTCGCGCGTCCCGCGGGCGAGGGTCACGATGAACATCCAGTCGTCCGGCGCCCAGCCCAGCCCCTGGACCGACGCGAGGGCGTCGGCGAGCGACAGCTTCCCCAGGTCCATCTGGAACAGGACCTCCAACGCCGCTTCACGCGCCCGCCGCCGCATCGTCACCGTTCTCCCACTTGCGTCTCAAACAAATTGACCACCGCGACGGTGGTCAGACTCGTGGCCGGGGGCTCCTGCGACGCCCCACTGTCGTCCGCGCCCTTCGGTGGCCCTCCGGCACTACCGTATTATACCGGGTCCCACCCCCGCAAGCAACTGCCGCGCCTGCTCGACATCCTCACGGATCTGCCGGACGAGGGCGTCCGCTCCCGGAAAGGTGCGTTCCTCGCGCAGCCGCTGGACGAACGAGACGACGATCGTCTCCCCGGCGAGGCTGCCGGCGAACCCGAGCAGGTGCGTCTCCACCGTCACATCGCCGCCGCCGAACGTCGGCCGCCGCCCGACGTTCGTGGCGCCTCCGTAGCGCCGTCCGTCCACGTCGACGATCGTCGCGTAGACGCCCTGGCCCGGGAGCACCTTGCGGGCGGGCGGGACCAGGTTGGCGGTCGGGAACCCGATCGTGCGCCCGCGGCCCAGTCCCGACGTGACGGACCCGCGCAGTCCGTACCAGCGGCCGAGCAGGCGCGCGGCCTCGTCGACCAGCCCTTCCCGGAGGGCGCTGCGGACGCGGCTGCTGCTGACCGGCTCCCCGCTCACCCGCACCGCCGGCATCAGGTGCACCTCGACGCCGTGCGTCCGGCCCCACTCGGCCAGGCGGACCGCCGTGCCCTCCCGCCGATGGCCGAACGTGTACGAGGAGCCGGCGAAGACGGCGCGCGCGCCGAGGCGTCCGGCCAGGACCTCGTCGAGCCACGTCTCCGCCGGGATCCGTGAGAACGGGAGGTCGAACGGAAGCACGAGCGCGAGATCCACGCCGGCGCCGTCCAAGAGCGCCAGGCGCTCGTCGAGCGTGGTCAGCAGGACCGGATCGGTGCCCGGGCGGAGCACTTCGAGCGGATGGGGCTCGAACGTGACCACGACGGCGGTGCCTCCGAGGTCCCGGGCCCGCGCCCTCGCCCCGCCGATCACCTGCCGGTGTCCCAGGTGGACGCCGTCGAACGTGCCGAGCGCCAGGACGGGCGCCGGCAGGGCGGCGGGGACCTCAGCCAGGCCGCGCGCGATGCGCACCCGACCCTCCCTCGGGCCCCGCCAGCACCTTGAACGGCCGCAGCGCCCCGTCCTCGATGCGCGCAAGCGCGACGAGCGTCCCGCGCTGGCTCCGGAGGCGGACCGGGCTGTCGTCCGACACCCGGGCGTCGCCGAGCTTCCACAGGGGCACCGGGTGCCCGTGCAACACGTCCGTGACCGACCGGTCGGGCAGGTCGACCGCCGGGAGGTGGGAGACGGCGCGGTCCATCGACGCCACCGCGTCCGAGAGCGCGTCCCGAGCGTGGGCCGCGCTCAACTCTTCGAGCGTCCACGCATCCTCCAGTTCGAACTGCCCGGCGCGGGTCCGGATCATGAAGTGCGCGTAGCCCCCGACGCCGAGCACCTCGCCCACGTCCCCGCACAGCGTGCGAATGTATGTGCCCTTGCCGCAGGACACGTGCAGCAGGACCGTCCGCCCGTCCGGCGAGGCGCGCAGCACGTCGATGCGGTACACCGAGACCTTGCGCGCGTCCCGCTCCACCACCTCGCCGCGGCGCGCGAGCTGGTACAGCCGGGTGCCCCCGTGGTGAATCGCGGAGACCATCGGCGGGATCTGCAAGATCTCGCCCGTGAACTGCCGCAGCGCCCGCTCCAGCTCGGCGCGCGGCACCGGCCGCGCGGCCTGGTGCGGATCGGCGGGCGGCAGCGCCTCGCCGTAGGCGTCCCCGGTGGTCGTGCTCGTCCCGAGCCGAAGCTCGACGCGGTACTCCTTGTCGGCGTCCATCAAGAACTCGCTGAGCCGCGTCGCGCGGCCGACGCAGCACACGAGGACACCCGCGGCTCCCGGGTCCAGGGTGCCCGTATGCCCGACGCGGCGGATCCCGACGAGCCGTCGCACGACATCCACGACGTCGTGCGACGTCATGCCCGGCGGCTTGAGCACGCAGAGGATGCCGTCCACCGCCCGCCCCTATCCCGCCGACGCCGCGCCGAGCTCGCGGCGCACGACCTCGAGCGTCTGCCGCACGACATCGTCGAGCGGGCCCCGGCCGGTGAACCCGGCGGCGGCGGCGTGGCCGCCCCCGCCGAACGCCGCCGCGATCACATGCGCCCGCACGCGTCCCCGCGCCCGCAGGCTCACACGAACCTCGTCCGGTTCCTCCTTGAACAACGCGGCGACGTCGACGCCGCCGAGCGCGCGGAGCGCCCCGACGATCCCTTCGGACTCCTCCATCGTCGCCCCGGTCTCCCGGAGCATCGCCTGCGTCACGACCGTCCACGCGACGCGTCCGTCCTCCGCGAGCACCAAGCGATCGAGCGCCTTGCCGAGTAGCCGCAGGGTACTGACGGGGCGGTTCTCGTAGACCTGCGCGTACACTTCGGCCGCGCTCGCGCCCGCGGCGACCAGCTCCGCGGCGATGCTGAGCGTCTGCGGGGTGACGCTCTCGTACCGGAAGCTGCCGGTGTCCGTGAGCAGCGCGCAGAGCAGACAGGTCGCCGTGCCGACGTCGAGGGTCGGCAGCAAGGCGCGGACGATCGGGTGCACGAGCTCGCCGACCGCGGCGGCCGTGGCGTCGTAGTAGATCAGATCGCCAAACCCCGAGTTGCTGACGTGATGATCGATGTTGACCCAGAGCGGCACCCCGGCCGCGCGGGCCGCGAGTGCCCCGGCGCGGTCGGGCGAACTGCACTCCATGAACACCACCGCATCGAACGCCGCGTCCGGCGGCAGCGCGGTCTGGATCCGCTCGCTCCCCGGCAGAAACCGGTACATGGCGGGCACCCCGTCGGAGCTGCCCACGGTGGCCTGCGGCCCGCACGCCCATAAGGCCCGGGCGAGCGCGAGCGTCGAACCGAGGCTGTCGCCGTCCGGGGAGACGTGGTTGAGGAGCAGCACGTGTCCGCGGCCCCGGAGGGCGTCGGCGATCCGCACCGCCGGGGTCATGCGGGGTCCCGCGGGCGATCTGGAGGCTTCACCTGACGCAGCAGGCGCTCCACCCGCGCGCCCCGCTCGATCGACTCGTCGATCTCAAAATGCACCTGCGGGAAGTACCGGAGCGGAATCCGCCGCGCGAGCGCGGTGCGGACGAACCCCTGCGCGCTCGCCAGCGCGGCCATCGTGCGCGTCTTCTCCGCGGCGTCCCCGTACACGCTCACGAAGATCTTCGCATGCCGGAGATCGCCGCTGAGCTCGACGTCCGTGACGGACACGAACCCGACGCGGGGATCCTTCATATGGCGCTGCAGGATGAGGCTCGCCTCCTCCTTGAACAGCTCGCGCAATCGGGCGATCCGTGGGGACGTCATCGGGTCTCACCGCATCTCGACGTGGTAATCCAGGAGCACCAGCTCGCCGTGCCGCTCGATCGCGCTCGCGACATGGGCCAGCACCGCGTCGGCGTGGCGCGTGCTGGTGCTGACGCACGCGACGGCCAGGCCGGCGCGCCGCCACGAGTCCTGGTGGGCGACCTCGGCCGCGGCCACGTGGAACCGGTGGTGCAGCCGGTCGAGCAGCGACTTCACGATCCGCCGCTTGTCTTTGATGCTCTGCGTTCCGGGAAGGCCGCACTCGACGTGCAGCACACCGACGACCATCGCGCCATCCCCTGCGGGGACCGGATCAGGCGGCCGGCTTCGTCTCGATCGCGAACGTCTCGATGATATCCCGTTCCTTGATGTCGGTGAACCGCTCGAGGCCGATGCCGCACTCGAAGTCGGCGGTGACCTCGCGCACGTCGTCCTTGAACCGGCGGAGCGACCCGATCACCCCCTCGTGCACGACGACGCCGTCGCGGATCACCCGGCACTTGCTGCCGCGCGTGATCTTGCCGGACAGCACGTAGGATCCCGCGATCACGCCCACGCGGCTGATCGAGTAGACGCGCCGGACCTCCGCGCGGCCGGTGACCACCTCGACTTCCTCGGGGGGAATCAGGCCGGTCGCGAGCTTCTTGACATCGTCGAGCACCTCGTAGATCACCCGGTACAGCCGCACGTCGGCGCCCTCGGTCTCGGCGAGGCGGCGCACGGGCGGCTCCGGCCGCACGTTGAAGCCGATGACCGTGGCGTGGCTCGCCGCGGCGAGCATCACGTCCGACTCGCTCACATTGCCGACCGCCGCGTGGAGAATCGTGATCACGACCTCCCGCGTCGTCACGCGCTCCAGCGCGCCGACCAGCGCCTCGACGGACCCCTGGACATCGCCCTTGACGATCAGCCGCAGTTCCTTGCGCTCGGTCTGGGCGCCGGCCTCCTTCGAGATCTCCTCCACGCTGAGCTGGCGGATGCGCTGCTGCTCGGTCGCGCGGCGCCGCTCGCGGCGCTCCTCGGCGACGGCCTTCGCGATGCGCTCGTTCGTCACGACCTCCAGCAAGTCGCCGGCGGCCGGCACCTCGTTGAGCCCGGTGACCTCCACCGGGATGCTGGGCCCGGCGTCCGCTCTCCGGGCGCCCTTGTCGTCCGTCATCGCGCGGATCCGCCCATAGGTCTCGCCGACCACCACGGCGTCGCCGGCCCGCAGCGTGCCGTCCTGCACGAGGACGGTGGCCACGGGGCCGCGTCCCCGATCGAGGCGCGCCTCGATCACCGTCCCGCGCGCCAGCCGGTCGGGTGTGGCGCGAAAGTCGCGCAGTTCGGAGACGAGCAGGATCATCTCCAGGAGGGTGTCGAGCCCGGTCCCCTGACGCGCCGAGGTCGGCACCATGATCGTATCGCCGCCCCAGTCCTCGGGCACGAGGCCGAGATCCGACAGCTCCTGCTTCACCCGATCGGGGTTCGTCTGGGGCAGGTCGATCTTGTTGATCGCGACGATGATCGGCACGCGCGCGGCCTTCGCGTGGTTGATCGCTTCGATCGTCTGCGGCATCACGCCGTCGTCGGCCGCCACCACCAGCACGACGATGTCGGTGACCTGTGCCCCCCGCGCCCGAAGCGCGGTGAACGCCTCGTGGCCGGGCGTGTCGAGGAACGTGATCGGTTTCCCGCCGACCTCCACCGTGTACGCGCCGATGTGTTGGGTGATCCCGCCGAACTCGTGGGCCGCGACGGACGCCTTGCGGATCGCGTCCAACAGGCTCGTCTTCCCGTGATCGACGTGGCCCATCACGGTGACGATCGGCGGCCTGGACGCCGTCCCCTTCTCATGGGGCGCGGCCTCGCCCGCCTCCAGGGTGGAGGCCACCTCGTTGACCTGTACCACCTCGGGTGCCTTGACCGCGAAGTTGAACGCGGGGGCGATCTTGCTCGCGACCTCGAGCGGGATCATGTGGTTGACGCCGGCCATGACGCCGCTCTCGACCAGACGCTTCACGACCTCGCCGGGGCCCACGCCCATGCGCGCGGCGAGCTCGCCGACCTGGATCGGTCCGTCGAGCTCCAAATACCGAACCGGCGCCGGCGCCGCCGGGACCGGGGCCGCCGCCGGTGTCGGGACTGCGGCGGCGGGCTGGGGGCGCGGGGCCTCGACGGGCTTGGCCGTTTCCGCCGCCGGCACGACCGTGGGCGCGGTCTCCGGAAGCGGGCGCGGTCCGGCGTCCGCCGTGCCGGTCGCGTACCGCGGGGTCTTGCGCACGTCCCCAAACCGCACGGTGGGCTTGTCCTTCGCGGGCGCGGCGGGGGCACCGGCCTGCGCCACCGCCGGCGCCTGCGCCGCCGGCCGTTCCTTCACCGGAACCGCCGCGGCGGGCTTCTTCGCCTCGGGCTTCTTCGCGGGCGCGCCGGGACGCGCCGGGGCCTTCTGGCCCGCCTTGACCGGGGTGGCCTCCGCCGGCACGTCGACAACTTCAGGCGGCGGAGGCGGCGCCGCCTCGACCCGCTGCGCCCGGATCACGCGCACACCCTTGATCTCGGCCCCGTAGTTCGACTGCAAAAAGGCGCTCTGCTTGATCTTCTGCTCGTCCACCGCTTTCGCGGGGCCGCGCGGCGCCTCGGGCGGCCCCGCCAATGCCGCGGCGGCGCCCGGACCCTCGGACGCGCCGCGGCGCAGCCGCGCGATCGTGCCGTCGTCGAGCGTGCTCATGTGGTTGCGGACCGGAACTTTCATCGCCTCCAGCCGCGCAATCAGTTCCCGGCTGGTCAGGCCGAGCTCCCCGGCCAGCTCATGCACCTTCACGACGATCCCTCCATTTCATCCCCGCACCCGCTCATCCGTCCTGCCCCTCCCGCGCTGCCTGCCGCACTCCCGAGGCCTGGCGGAGCGAGATCCGACGCACGACCGGGGCGCGGGGTATCGCGTCCCGCGACACCGCGGCCCTGAGGGAGTCCGCCAGCGTGTCGGGCAGCGGCCGCTCCAGGATGCCCGCGAGCCGTCCGTCGCGGAGCGCGCGGTCCACGCAGCCGGGTGCCGGGCATACGTACGCCCCGCGCCCGGACAGCTTGCCCGTCGTGTCCACGCGCACCTCGCCCGAGGGCGTGCGGACGACGCGGACCAACTCCCGCTTGCTCCGGGTCTCGCCGCACGCGACGCACTGCCGCTGAGGGATCTTGCGTACCTTGGGCATCGCTCACTCCGCCGCGGTCTTCTCCCGTGTCTCGGCCTCGAGCGCGACCGCCGTGCCCGCGGGCTCGACCGCCACGGTCTCTTCAGGCAGCGCCGCCGGCTCGCCCTCGGCCGGCAGATGCACCGCTTCCTCGACCGGCAGGTCGGCGAAGATCTTGCGGGCCTCGAGCTCCCGGATCTGCGAATCGCTCTTGATGTCGATGCGCCACCCCGTGAGCTTCGCCGCCAGCCGAGCGTTCTGCCCTTCCTTGCCGATGGCGAGCGACAGCTGGTTGTCCGGGACGATCACGAGGGCGGTCTTCGTCTCGTCGGTGACCTCGACGCGGATCACCTTGGCCGGGCTGAGCGCACTCGCGACAAACGTGACCGAATCGGCCGCCCACGGCACGATATCGATCTTCTCGCCGCGCAGCTCGTCGACGATCGACTGGACGCGCGATCCCTTGGGCCCGACGCACGCCCCGACCGCATCGACGTTGCGGTCCCGGGAGACCACCGCGACTTTGCTGCGGGCGCCGGCCTCGCGCGCGATCGCCTTGATCTCCACGATCCCCTCGTAGATCTCCGGGACCTCCAGCTCGAACAACCGCTTGAGCAGCCCCGGGTGCGTCCGGCTGACGACGATCTGCGGCCCGCGGTTCCCCTGCTTCACCTCGACGACGTACGCCTTCACCCGATCGTTCTGCCGATACCCCTCCCGGGGCACCTGTTCGGTCGGCGGCAGCACCGCTTCGATCCGTCCAAGGTCCATGTAGACGTTGCGGCGCTCGACCCGCTGCACGGTGCCGGTGACGATATCCCCCTCGCGGTCGCGGAACTCCTTGTACACCATGTCCCGCTCCGCCTCGCGGATCCGCTGGACGATCACCTGCTTCGCGGTCTGGGCGGCGATGCGCCCAAAGTCCTTGGGCGTCACCTCGACCTCGACGATGTCGTCGACGCGGCTCTCAGGATCCCACGACTGCGCCTCCGCGAGCGGGACTTCCGTGTTCGGGTCGTCCACCTGTTCCACGATCGTCCGGACGCTGTACACGTGCTGCTCGCCACTCGCCCGGTCCAGCTCGACCCGGATATTCTGGGCGGCCGCGCCAAAGTTCTTCTTGTACGCCGACAAGAGGGCCGCCTCGATGGCCTCGACGAGCACGTCGGTGCCCAGCCCTTTTTCCTCTTCGAGCTGCTTGATCGCCTTGATCAGCTCTGTGTTGTTCACCCTGGCGTCACCCCCTGCGCCCCCGGCGGCCGCCCTCCCGCACCGTCCGGAAGCCGGCCCTTCAGCACTATGACCGCCTCAGATCCGCCCGCAGGTCCTCCATCCCGACCACGAGCTTCGCCTGCGCGATCTCCGCGGGCGGAAACCGCACCTCGCGCCCGTCGTCGAGCCGGACCGCCACCGCTCCGTCCACCAGCCCGAGCAGTCGACCGCGAAACCGCCGCTGCCCGTCGACCGGCGCGAACGTCGTCACCGACACGTTCCGGCCGGAGAACCTGATGAACTCCTCAGGTTTCCGAAGCGGCCGGTCCAGCCCGGGCGATGCCACCTCCAGCGTGTACGCCCCGATCGGCAGGTCGTACAGGTCCATCTCCCGGCCGAGCGCTTCGCTGAGCCTGGCGCACTCTTCGACGCCGACGCCTCCGTCTCGGTCCACGAGCACCCGCAACACCTGATGTTGCCCCGCGCCGTGCAGTTCCACGTCCACGATCTCAAGGCCGAGCCTCGCGGCGATCGGCGCCGCCAACACCGCCACCTGGTCCGCGATCTCCCGGCGTCCCATCCGTCGCCCTCGCGCGCCCCAGCCTCCGGCGTCCCTGTAAGAAGGAAAAGAGTGGGTCCCGAACTACCCACTCCCCGAACACGCCACCATTGGGGCCCGCCCTTGCTTCGAACCGAAGTCAGTATATCATAGGATCTCGGCGACTGACAAGAAGTGGTAGGCCTCCTCTTCCTTCCTCTAAGTCCATCCTCTAAATCCATTTGGGGGCTCCCGCGGCTCAGCCCCGTCCCGGGTCAGCACGTCTCAGCACCGCCCCCATGCGAGGCACGCACCCGGCCGAACTGTTCGCCGGACAACCCCCGGCGCCGTCATGTCCGGGCGCCAGCCGGAAGAATCGTGCTCCCAGGCGGACGGGGCGCGCCGGCTCCCCTTCGGGGCCGCTGGCCGGCCGCGGGATGTCTCGGCGGCGCCCCTGCGGGCGTGTGCCGCTGGTCGGCTAGCGCCCGATTGGTGTCAGCGAAAAGACCCGAATCTCGCCAAAGTCCTGCGTGCCCAGCACCGTGAAGCGTGTCAGGAATATCCCGAGACGTTCGCCAAGGCGGGGTTCCTCCCCCGCAGTTCGCACCACCAGCCACACGCGCCGGTACCGCCGCGTGATGCCGTCAAGCCAGTGCGGTGGCACGGTGATCGGCAGGTAGACCGCCGCCCCCGGCGGGTCCGGGAGGTAGTACCGAAGCGCGATCGCCACCTCGGAGTTCGCGTAGACGAGGATGCTGTCGGGACCAAGTTCGTGCCGCAAGAGCCCCGCGGCGCCCCGCCACCGCTCCGGCCTGAAGTTCGGCTCGAAATAGTAGCCCCAGAATACCGGGAGGCTCGACAGCACCAGCGCGGCGGTGACGACCGAGACGACGATCTCGCGGCGCGCCCGGACCCGTGCGGCGAGATCGAACACGCCTTCGGCCAGGATCACCGCGTAAAACGGCAGCAGGAACGAGAACCACCGCGGCAGGAACAGCGGAACCGGGCGGGACGCGGAAAGGGCGAGCATCGTGCCGACGACCACAAGCGGCGGCAGGGCGATGAGACCGAGCGCGGACGGAGTCCTCCGCAGAGCGACGAGGCCGCGCCAGAGCACCACGCAGAACGGAAGCAGGAGAATCAACCGCTCGACAAACGGCAACGCGCTCATTTGAAAGAAGCTGGCGGTGCCGAGCAGGGAGCCCCCGAACGCAAGGAGTCCAAGCACGTCCGTGACGCTGAGGTACAGCGGCTGAGCGTACCACCCGAGGAACGCTGGG
>Ga0209415_10013029_pt1 | contig 13788 bp, 11 predicted proteins | sample PeaSoiSIISIP2007_FD_187696 | JGI IMG/M metagenome (GOLD analysis project Ga0209415, IMG submission 187696) | Peat soil microbial communities from Weissenstadt, Germany - SII-SIP-2007 (SPAdes) (version 2) | ecosystem: Environmental > Terrestrial > Soil > Wetlands > Peat | place: Germany... | reverse complement strand
GCTCCAGCAGTCCCTGGGAAATCTCGAAGCCAATGAAATCGTGATAGCGGTCGGAAGAGTAGCGATTCTTCGCCACCTGGGTCATGTCAAAGCCGAATTCGGCGCGGATGTGGGCCTTGGGCGAATCCGCATAAGTCACCGTGTCGCCGAATTTCTTCTGCAGGTCCGGAAACTCCATGGCTACCACGTGATTGACCATGGGGTGCCCGCTGTTGTCGGCCGCATAGTGCGCCAGAGCGCCCAGAGCGAAGGCATATTCATTGGCCGTGCGCGCTTCCTGAATCAGGCTGACGACGAAGTCGCCGGTCCGCACGTAATGGGTCAGATCGCTGAAGTAGCGGCTGCCAAACGGATAGTACCCCATGTCCTGCACCAGCGATCCGCCGTAAGCGTAGGCATGAACCTCGCGCCATTGCTTTTCTGTCAGCCCCGGGAAACGCACTTTCAGCATGGGCTGAAGACTGTCTTGCCAGAGCAGATCTACGATCTGTTCGTGAGTCAGGACGGAGTAAGCCCCGCTCGTCTGGGTTAAGAGCATGACCAGAAGCGTCACCAACCCAGACCCAAGCAGGGCTCTCCGCCACTGAAAAACCCGCCTCATTTGCTCACTATTATTTACTCACAACCAGCACCACAAAGCTGTCCGGAACCATGGGAGGCCTCGGACGCGGATTGTCCGCCGTCGCTGCCGGCCTTGGCCCGAACTGCGCCGTCACCACGAACACGTTGTGAGTTTTGGCGTCGAGCGCCAGGGTGCGCGCCCCAAGCTGCGTCTTGGCGTCTTCGACCGCAGTGAACTTGTCAGGTGACTCCTCTTTCACGACCGACAGCACTCCATCCTGGCCGCACGAGGCGAAAGCCAGTCCGGTTTCCGGATCGAATGTGGTTGCATCCACGCCCGCGCCGATCGCGGGAGTGGCCAGCACTTTTCCGCTGTCGGCATCCACCACTGCCATCATCTTGTTGTCGCAGCCCACGAAGAGCCGCCGGTTCTTGCGGTCAATCGAGAGCCCGCTCGGTTCGGTGCACGGCGCCAGCGGCCACTTGGCCTTCACTTCCAGCTTGTTGGGATCAATCGCCACCAGTTCGCTCTTGTCCTCGATGTTGACGAAAATCTCGCCCTTGGCGTCGCTGGCGGCAAACTCCGGCTTGCCGTCGAGTTTGATCGTGCCCAGCACCTTTCCGCTGGCGGCATCAATCGCCGTCGAATTCTGGCTGCGCCCGTTGAACGTGAACACCCGCTTGGTCGCCGGATCGTAGAGAATCGCGTCCGGATTGTCGCCCACCTTCACCTTGCTGCTGGTGGCCAGCGTTTTGATGTCAAAAATGCTGACCGTGCCTTCGCGGCCGTTGCTGGTAAAACCGCGCCCCAGTTCCGGCGCCAGGGCGATGCCGTGCACGCCTTGCGTGTCGGCGATATCTCCCACGCTCTTTCCCGAATCCGCGTCCAGAACCATGACGTGCGTGCCGCGGGAAATATAGACTCGTCGCGCGTCGGAGTCTGCCGTCAGGTAATCCCATCCTCCTTCGCCGCCCACTTTATAAGTCGCCGTTACGTGATATCCGGGGCCGCCCGCCGCCAGGGCGAGCGCCGCCGTAAAAAGAATTACTGCTCCTGTCAGGTAAGCAAACTTCTCGCGCATGTCATCCTCCGTGCACTGCATTGGCGATCACTGATTTGTCCGTCGCGCATTTTCTCATTTCGCACGGTTGCGCGTAAACCGAAGTAACTTTACCCCATTTCCAAAAGGAACCTAGACTTTTCACTGATATGGATGTTTTTCGGCCATCATTCGCGCAACCTGATTCTGCGCAGAATCGCGCGCCCAGCGCTGATCCCGGCGTCCGTCCGACGCCTGACTTCGGCACGCTTGGGCCAGGCTCTGACATCGTGCTGGGCGCTATAAAACCTGCCGCCCGTCCGACAAGTTCCACGAAACCGAGCGGGGTCATGGCGATCGTCATGGGAATTCTCCTGGCCGGGCTGGTCGTCAGCATGACCAAGGCTCACCCGGTCGGACCGAAGCTGCCCAGTTTTTCGGCAGACCGCGGCGCCTCCTCGCCCGTTTCCGCCCGCGATTCGCAGCAGTTGGATCGGCTGAAACCGCAGCGCCAGGCTGAAGCCCTGCTCGAACTTGCCGTCGGACGCTCCGACGGCGCCGTGGATCAGATTTCCTCTCGTGTGGACCGCTGGCAGGGCAAGCTCAAATGGGATTCACAAATCGCCACCCTCACCACCGCCGCTCTGAACTCTAGCGACTTGCGCGTGCGCCAGTCCGGCATTGAAGTGGAACTGGCGGCCTATGGGCTGGAAAAGAACTCCGCCAGTCTGCAGTATCTGCTGCGCACCGCCAATTCTCCCGACCACTCCCGCAAGGTCTGGGCGCTGTGGGCGCTGGGATTGTTAGGCAATCGCGGAGTAGAAATCGGCCGCGTGGTGCAGGTCCTGACCGCGCACCTGAAGGATTCCGACGAAGATTCCCGACGCTGGGCCGTCGCCGGTCTCGCGCTGACCGGACGCGAAGAGGCGATCCCGCTCCTGCTGCAGACCATGCATGATGACGCTTCTCCAGTGGTGCGCGAGGCGGCGGCCTGTAGCCTGGCTGAGTCCGGGATGTTTACTCCCGAACAGCGCCTGAGCACGGTGCCGCAGTTGCTGACCTACACCGATGATCCTGCGCTCAACTCTCAAACCCACGCCTGGGCCTTCGAAGCGCTCGGCGACATCACCCAGCAGCGCCTGCCCAACGACTCAGCCGCCTGGCGCAGCTGGTATGAAAGCCAAGTGGCCAGTCGTCAGTGATCACGCCGACCCCTAGCCCCTGACCCCTGGACCCTGATCCTTATTTTTTCCCACGCCGCGTTTTTTACTCCGCCATCTTCGCCACATACACGTCGAACCCTGTCTTCGGAAGCAATGACGTCAGCGCAAACGCCTTAAATCCGTGGCCATTCACTTCCGTGTGGAGCGGCGGACGCCCTCGTCCGCCGAGCCGCGCCGCACTGCCTATGGCTTACCCCGGACGAGGCGTCCGGGGCTCCGTCTCAACCGTTCTTACTCCGCCATCTTCGCTACGTGCACGTCGAATCCCGTCTTCGGCAGCAATGATGTCAGCGCGAACGCCTTAAACCCGTCGCCATTCACTTCCGTGTGACGATAGATCCCCGGCTCGCTCTCGATCGTTTCCTTGCGGCCCTCCATGTCTTCCAGGAAAGCCTGCGCCCGGCTCACGCTGACTTCCATGTCCTTGGCTCGGGTAACGACTGCTTCCGACGCATACGAGCGCACCAGCTTCGGCCAGTACTTTTCCAGCAGGTCCGTGCTGGCGAAAATGTCGGCCCAGATGATGCGCCCGTTCACCGCTACCACCACCCCCACCGCATGACGGTCCCGCAACTGCCCGATCAGGCTGTGATAGTTCTCCTCAATCGGCTTGGCGATGTTGTCCACCTGCTTTCTGACTTCTTCGTTCTCCATCACCTTGGCGTAGGAGCTGGTCTGCGCCAGTTCGGTCGCTACCATCGGCGCCGCGGCAGCCACCTCGACGCTCTCACTCATCGCCACTCGCTGTTTGCGCACTTCGTCCCACACCATCGCCTGATTCTGATCTGCCATAGCCTTCGCGCGCACCGACGGCTGCGCCATCATGGTCGAGGGAACCGGCGCCGATCCTGCCCCTATACCACCACCACCGCCGCCCGCCGAAGCGTGCACGGCTCCATACATTGCCCCCGACGCGCCAAAGTGCTCGCTGGTCGCAACCCACCGTCCCGGCTCGACGCAAAAGACGCTCAGGTCCACCGGATCGCTCTCCGCCGGAACGATGCGGTCTTTCCCGATCACGCGATCCTGCTTTCCACCGGTAACAATCTCTCCGGCCAGCAGCAACAGCGGCCGCTTTGAGTTATTGATCAGCACCAGCCGGTTTACCTGCGCCCCATCGTGGATGGCCGGAACCTGATGCCGGCGAATCAATCCCTGCACATTGCCGGCCTCGGTAACCACCACCTCGCCCGACCGCAGACCTTCATCCAGCGTCAGAAACTCGCTGGTGGGATACGACTTCGCCGCCACCACCGGAAACACCGTCAAATTGCCGTGCCGGATCGCCTCCAGCACCCTGTACCCCGAACTCGAAGTGACTTCATCCGCCCGCGCCTGCCGCTGGTCCACCACCACCAGTCCGGCCGCGATCAGCAGCACCGTCAACGCCAAGAAAATCTTTGGATTCATGGATCTCTCCTCCCAGCCGGACGGCGCGCCTCAAAGTTTGGGGAGGGCCCGGGCTGATGTCTCGCGTGCTAGCGCGAAAACCGCCGCTCGTGAGGCGCGCCGTCCGTTCTGCTCTGCTTCCGGAGAACGAAATATTCCGCACAGCTTGCGGCCAAAATTCACCTTCCGCGCGTCTAAGTAATTGGTAGCATCAGGAAACCGGCAGCCGTTCGCCGGTGGAAAAGTGATCTTGTTTGCTTTTTCGTTGGCTCAGCGCTTTTGTGCATGCGCGAGAACTCGAACATAGGGAGACAGCGGCACCTGTCCGACACAGCCCCGAAGGGCGGCATGCGATAGCCCGGCACGTAAGTGCCGGGTAGGAGTGGGACAGCGGAACGAGTCCCGGAGGGACGACACAAGTTCTCACGAACACACTTCCAGCGTTGAGATAAAGAGACTAATTTAAGAACAGGGCTTTAGCCCGCGGATTCCTTCTCCGCTTACGCATGACCTCAACCAACCCAAGCTCTGCCGTGCAATCGGTGGTGGATGCTCTGCTGCCGGAGCTCCACGGCAAGAGCGGCGGCGAAAAACTCGGCCTCACGCGCGAATCTTTTGCCGTCATTCTTTACGAGGTCGGCGCCAAGCACGCGGCCGCCGCTTCCGAAGGCGAAATCCGCACCTTCTTTCTTAGTCTTCGCGTGGATGAACTCGCGCTCGCCCGCGCCTGCGCTGCCGGCCACAACTCGGCCTGGGAAATTTTTCTGACTCGTTACCGCGAAAAGCTATACCTCTCGGCCCTGCGCATCGCCCGTGAAGATTCGGCCGCGCGCGAACTCGCCGACACTCTCTACGCCGATCTCTACGGCATGAGCGAGCGCCAGGGCCAGCGCGTCTCCAAGCTCGCTTCCTACACCGGACGCGGCTCGCTCGAAGGCTGGCTCCGCACCGTGCTGGCCCAGGAATACGTCAATCGCTACCGCCGCACCAAACGCCTGGTCAGTCTTGACGAAGAATCCGAGGACGGGATCCAGTACGCCGCCCCCGATCCCGAGCCAGAGCCGCCCGCCGACCAGCGGCTGGCCCAGGCCACCGACGAGGCCCTGGCCTACCTTTCGGGCGAGGATCGCACCATTCTGAGCGCCTATTATCTGGACGGGCGCACCCTGGCCGAGATTGCCCGCATGCTGGGGGTCCACGAATCCACCATCAGCCGCAAGCTCGACAAGCTGGCTAAAGGCCTGAGAAAACAGATACTTGCAGGCCTCAGCCGCCGCGGCATGTCGCGCCGCCAGGCTGAGGAAGCCCTCGAAACCGACGTGCGTGACTTGCAGGTAGATATTCGCCGCAGTCTGGTGCAAGATTCTCCACCCGAACCGTTCTCTAAAAAGAGAACGCAGGCCGGAGTCCGCGAGGGCCCCGGATGAAGCGGGACTTTGATGAACTGGAAATTTGTGTGGAATCGAGGTTTTGGGTGTCGCAGCGCTTCAGCGCTGCGACCAGTTACGGCGTTAATCGACGGGGCTTTAGCCCCTGAGGGGCTTCAGATCCCGGGAGTTTGGATCACGGTTTGAAAATGCAGAATCTCCCCAAAATCGTGCGCGAGCAACTGAAGGCCGGCACAGCCGTCGCGAACCATCCCGACGCCGACGTGCTCACGGCCTTCGCCGAGAAGTCGCTGCCCGCGATGGAGCGCGACGGCGTGCTCGAACACCTTGCCCGTTGCCATGATTGCCGCGACATCGTCGCCCTGGCCCTGCCCGAAACCGAAGCCGGAATGATGGTCGTCCCGGTTCGCAGCGGTTGGCTCGCTTGGCCGGCGCTGCGTTGGGGATTTGCCGCCGCAGGAGTCGTTCTCGTCGCCTCGCTCGGCATCGTGCAGTTCAAGCAACGTTCGCAAACCGCGGCCATGGTGGCGAAGTCGCGGCCCGAACTCACCGCGTACATCGAGGGCCGGCCGTCGGCCGCGCCCGCAACGCCAGCCGCTGATGCAGAAGAGAACCGGGATACGGTGGCGCTGACCACGCCGTCCACTTCGGCTACGAACGATGGCAAGAAAGAAGCTGATCGGTCGCAACTGATCGCCCACAGCCCGGCTCCGCCTCTGCCGCCCGCACAATTCCACTCAGGGTTAGCAGGGGCCGCAGGTGGTATGACCGCCGGCGCGGCCCAATTTGGCCCACGGGCGCCCGTGCAGAGTTGGCAGCAACAGCAAACGGCCCGGGTTCAGGCAAGGCCCGCGCCATCTTCCACGACCAACCAGCAAGCCGACATGGCTTCGAACCTGAACGTCCCTTCCCCTTCTACGACCGTGGAAGTTGCCAGTGCAGCTCCGCAAATCACTACCGAAACGACCGGGGAAGCTGCATCGCAGCCACTCGACTTTCGCGACTCGATGAGCAAAGCCAAAGCCCCGGTACGGGCGGAATCGCCAACCGGGTTCCCGCAGAAACTCGAAGGCGACAAAGAGCCGCAGGAATTGCCGGTCGCCCACAACGATGTAACTGGACGCAACGTCAAACAGCTGGACCGAAACTCTCTCGGGCTCATGTGCCGCTGGACCATCAGTCCAGTCGGAGTGCTGCGGCGTTCGTTCGATCAGGGCAATACCTGGCAGGACATTGATGTGGATGCGACCGCCAGCGCGGGCGCCGTGGCCCAGGCAGCGAAGGGCGCGGCTGTTGCCGCCAAGACGGACCTGGCAAGAGAAAAATCCGCAGATGTAAAACAGTCAACCCCCATCGTCTTCCGCGCATTCACCGCCAACGGGCGCGATGTCTGGGCCGGCGGCTCCAATAGCGCGCTTTACCACTCCACCGACACCGGCAATCACTGGACCCGCATCCTGCCGCAATCGGACGGCGTCGCCCTGACCGGCGACATCGTCAGCATCCAGTTCACCGACCTGCAGCACGGAGGCGTGCTTACCTCCACCGGCGAAACCTGGACCACCAGCGACTCCGGCCAGACCTGGCGCAAACAGTAAATACCCCGATCCGGCGATGACCTGCGTGATTAAGGTATTTCTTTGTTTTCTGCAAGGCGGGGCAGGGAAGGGCAAGGACGGGTAGGGCACGGCTTTAGCCGTGCCGCTCGGGGCCGCAAATGATGCGGGCTTTAGCCCCTGAGGGCCCAGCATTCCCGCAGTTCATCTATGACCGGCGTGATTAGCTCTCAGCAAACCGGATTACCAAAGTGACATTTACACAAAGGGAAGGTCCTTCTACGATTCAACTCGTAGTGGGGCAGTTCTGGGGGAGGGCTGCCGAGGCGTCCTGGACCGTAAGGTCAAGGGCGCTTTTGTTTTTCTGTTCTCACACCTGATCCCCACAACTAGAAACCGTCGGCATCGCGCCTATTGCGATCTCCGGCAGGCCGCGCAGTAGCCGCCGATCTCCAGCCGCGAGATCAGCACCCGGAACCGGCAGTCCTTCTCCACCTGCTGCTTGAGTCTCTCAAACCCGTCGCTGACAAACTCTGTGATTTTGCCGCAGCGCAGGCAGGCCATGTGAATGTGATCGCGGCCCAGCTTGCGCTCGTAGTAGTGCCCTTCGCCATGGATGTGCATCAGATCGAGTTCGTCAATCAACCCATGGCGCTTGAGAAGGCGCAAAGTGCGATAGACGGTGCTGCGGTCCACGCTGGCATCGAGCCTTTGGGCCTTGCGCAGAATCTGGCTGGCGTCCAGATGCTTGCTGGCCGTCTCCATGACGATCAGAATCGCGCGCCGCTGCTGAGTCATGCGAATGCCGCGCTCGGCGAAATGGGCCTGCAGGCGGCCCGGGGCTTCGGTCTGAGGAAGTGGCATAAAACCTTTTTTGTCGCAACTGGTCGCAATCAGAATGCGACGAATTCTTTCTCCGGAACTGGACAGAAATCAACGCTCTCCGGCATGCTTGCAATGGTACCTCCAGATGCGACTGAGTTGCAACTACGGCTTTCTGCTCGCCCCCCTGTTCCTCGCCGCCCTCGCGATTCCGGCGCTGGCGCAGGAAAGCCCTTACATCGTCACTTACGACCACTACCTGGAGGAACCCGGCAGCCTCGAAGTCGAATACTTCTCTACCTTCGGCACCCAGCGCGGCGGCAATGATTTTCACGCCTTCTGGGCCGAGTTCGAGTATGGCGCCACCGCCTGGTGGACCACCGAGGTTTACCTCGACGGCCAGACCACGTTCGGCGACAGCACCCTCTTCACCGGCTTCCGCTGGGAGAACCGCATCCGCCTGCTGCAGCGCGAGCACGTCATCAATCCCGTGCTCTACCTGGAATACGAGCAAACCAGCGGCGCCGACAAGATTCTGAAAGAAGTGGAAGGCCACGACGTCGAATCGGATTACGCGGTTCCCAATGCTCGGGCCCGCCAGGAGCACGATCACGAAATGGAAACCAAGCTGCTCTTGTCGTCAACCTTCAACGGCTGGAATATTGCCGATAACACCATCGCCACCAAGAACCTGACCGGCGGCAATCCCTGGGAGTTCGGTTATGCCATCGGCGCCAGCCGTCCTTTGGCTCTCAAAGCCTCTGCCAGGCGCTGCAGTTTCTGTCCCGAAAACTTCATTGCCGGAGTGGAAATGTATGGCGGCCTCGGCGACCGTCATAGTTTCGGCCTGCACGATACTTCACACTACCTGGCCCCGGTCGTCGCCTGGAACCTGCCTTCCGACTGGACCCTTCGCCTGTCTCCCGGCTTCGGACTGAATGACACGAGCCATCGCTTCCTGTTGCGCTGGGGGCTCTCGCGCGAATTCTCTGGTTTTGGCTCGGCCATTGCGCGGCTGCTCGGAGGACACTGAGAGTGCCGAAGCCAACGACCTCGCTGACGCTGTTTTTTCTCTTCGCCCTCGCCGTTTCAACTGCCCAAACCGCCAGGATCGCCCCCAGCCAAAACATCTCCGTGTATGCCGAACTGAACAAGGCTCCCAGCAAAGCGATTGCTCGCCGCAATCCTCTTGAAAAAGATCCCGACGCAGTGGCCGCCGGCGCCAAGCTTTTCGATCTGCATTGCGCCGAATGCCACGGCGATATGGCCGAGGGCGGCAAGAAAGCCCCCAGCCTGCACGCCAACCAAGTGCAGCAAGCCACCCCCGGCACGCTCTTCTGGCTGCTGACCAACGGGGTCGTGCGCCGCGGCATGCCGGTGTGGTCCAAGCTCCCAGAACCGCAACGCTGGCAACTGGTGAGTTACATCAAATCGTTGAGCCCCGCGCCTCAGTTGGATCCGGACAGCCGCCAGTCTCGCCCATAAGCCCCCGGCGTCTTGGGGGCATCCCAGTTTGGTCCACCCATGACCTCGCCACCCTCCTTTTGCGACTTTCTGCCCTGTCCGGGCATCAAAAGCCAGTGTTAATATTGTGACTTCGCCCCCCCGCGGGGGAAGCACTCATACTCACACAGATCGCAGGACCGGCAACGCCTTCGGTGAAGCGTCGGCCGACAGCGCGACGTTACAACGAGGAGAAGGAAAATGGCAGGTAATGGAATCGTCGAAGTAACCGATGCAAACTTCGACCAGGATGTATTGAAATCGGACAAGCCCGTTCTGGTGGACTTCTGGGCAACCTGGTGCGGCCCATGTCGCGCCATCGCACCCATCGTCGAAGAACTGGCCGTCGAGTTTAAAGACAGAATTAAAATCGGCAAGATGGACGTGGACTCCAACAGCGCCACACCCATGCGCTACAAAGTGACCGGCATCCCCACGCTGCTGGTCTTCAAAGGCGGCCAGGTCGTCGAGCAACTAGTAGGCTACCGTCCCAAAGACGCGATCGCCCAGGCCCTGAACAAGCACATCGGATAAGCCGTCAGCTTTCAAAAAAAAGCCCGGGAGCAATCCCGGGCGTTGCGTTTCTACCCCTGGTCCCTATCCCCCAGCCCCTGCTTTTCAATATTTCCTCAACACCCCGATCACCCGCCCCTGAATATCCACCGAAGCGGCATGCACGATGATCGGCTTCATGGTCGCATTCGACGGCTGCAGCCGGATGTTGTCGCCCTCGCGGTAAAAGCGTTTCAGCGTAGCGTCGGTTTGATCCACCAGCGCGACCACGATGTCGCCGTTATGTGCCGTCCTTGATTTCTCGACCAGTACGTAGTCGCCGTCGAGAATGGCTTCATCCTGCATCGAGTCGCCGCGCACTTCCAGCACAAACACTTCCTTGGAGCGCACAAAGTCGGCCAGCGAAATGGTTTCCGGATTCTGCACCGCTTCGATCGGCTGCCCGGCGGCGATGCGCCCCAGCAGAGGCAGCACCAGGCCTGTGTTCACGCTCATCGCCTGCTTCAGCCGTCCCTTCGGGGGCAGCAGATCAATCGAACGGCTGCGGTTGTAATCGCGCGTGAGCAGTCCCTTCTTTTCCAGATTCGTGACGTGCTTGTGCACCGTGGCCAGCGATGACAGATCCAGCCCCTTGCCGATTTCCTCAAACGAAGGCGAATATCCGTTTTCCGCCACGAAGCGCGAAATGAAGTCGTACACCTGCCGCTGTCTGCGTGTGATGGCCATGCGCTAATTGTAGGCGAATATAAAGCGAAGTCAATAATTATGTGGGGAAATGATTATGTGGGGACAGCCGCCCTCGGCTGTCCGGTCCAAGAGTGGATCTTGACTTAAGGGTGCCCCATTTCTCGCGCGCTCTCTGCGCGAGAAGTGGGGAAGTTGAGCGGAGAAGTGGGGAGTTGACTCACGCTCTCTGCGCTCCACCCAGCCCGGTCAGCGCCGCGACAATCTTTCCGGACCATTGCGCCACTTCCTCTTCGCGCAGCGTCCGCTCGTCCGACTGGAACTTCACCCGCAGCAGCACAGAATACTCTCCCGCCGCGATCGCCCCGCCGCGAAAAATCTCCACGGGACGAAACTCGCGCAACTCCGCCACACCCGCGCCGTTCACCGATCGCCGCATCTGCTCGAACGACACAGCGTCGGCAAACATAAACGAGAAATCCCGCTCCACCGCCGGATACTTCCCCAGTGGCGTAAACCGCACCGGCCGCAGCCCAAGCGCATACAACTGCTCCAGATCAAACTCGGCGATGAATACTCCCTGGCGCAACTTGCGCGCCGCCGCGATTTCCAGATCAATCTGCCCAAACTGCGCCACCACTGCGCCGCCCATCAACGCCCGTGCCGACCGCCCAGGATGAAAATACTCCGCCGTCTCGCGGTCGAAACTCACATCGCCGGCGAATGCCGCCAGCAGGTTCTCCACATCCCCCTTGAAACCTCGAAACGCCTCAGCCGCAGCCGCCTGCTCGCCCTTGCTGACATCGAGCGTGGCGCCCGCGGGCAACGAGGCCTTCACCGCCGCCGCCGTCGCGCCCAGGCACGCCCGTTTCGGTTCGACACGCTCGCCGCCCGATAACTCGTACACGCTTCCCACTTCGAACAGCCGCGCTTCCGCCACGTCGCGATTCAGATTCCGCCCCAGCATGTCGAGCATGCCGGGCACCAGCGACGTCCGCATGACCGAAGCCTCTTCGCTCAGCGGATTCTCAAGCTCCAGAACGCGCGGAGACGGAGCTGCCGAATTGCTTTGAGCCGAATTGCTCTGAAAGGGCGCGGCTTCCAGCCGCGCCGTACCCGGACGCGAATCAGTTGCGGCTTTAGCCGTCGTGGTCTCTGACTCAAACTTCTCCGCATCCGCATGCGAGATAAACGTCAGCGACAACGCCTCGTCATATCCCAGCGCCAGCGCCCTCCCGCGGAAAGCCGTGTCCATCGCCGCATGCGGCAGCTCGACCACGGCTCCGCTGTATGCGGGCAGCGTGCTTTCGAACTTGTCATATCCGTGCAGCCGGGCAATTTCCTCGATCAGATCAATCTCCCGCTCCACGTCGAGCCGCCAGCTCGGAATGTGCACGCGGAACTGCGCGTCCGCCTGCCCCTCGGGAATCAGTTCAAATCCCAGCCGCTTCAGCAGCTGAAAAACCTCCCCGGCATCAACCTTACCGCCGAGAATGCGCCGCACCTCAGACACGCGCAGCACCACCGGAGCCTGGTCCATCTGCTTCGACACCACATCCACGACGCCGCCAATCAACTCTCCGCCGCCCGACTCCAGAATCATCTGCGCGACCAGGTCGCACGACAGCACGGTGGATTCAAAATCCGCGCCACGCTCGAAACGGTGCGAAGCATCGGTGTGCAGCCCATGCCGCCGCGACATCTTGCGAATGATCGCCGGATCCCACCAGGCAGACTCAATCAGAACATTCCTGGTTTTTTCCGTAATCATCGTGTCGTAGCCGCCCATGACCCCGGCCAGCCCCACCGGCTTCTTGGCATCGCACACGACCAGATCTTCAGTGGTCAGCTTGCGCTCGACGCCATCGAGCGTCTTCAGCATCTCGCCGGCGCGCGCCTTGCGCACCACGATCTTTCCGCCCTCGAGCAGGTCAAGATCGAAGACGTGAGTCGGCTTGCCGATTCCCCACAGAACATAGTTGGTAGCGTCCACCGCATTCGAAATCGGCCGCTGATCAAGCAACTGCAGCCGATGAGCGATCTTCTCAGGAGAAGGCTTGACCCGAGTCCCGCGAATCACCCGGGCCGTAAATCGAGGGCAAAGCTCCGGCTCTTCGACAACAATCGGGAAGGGGGCATCGTGTGCCGTGGAAGAGCGGCCCTTCCGGGCCGCGTTGCGATCTTGCTTTGAAAGGGCGCGGCTTCCAGCCGCGCCGCCCGCGTCGCCTGAAGACGCGGCTTTAGCCGCTGAGGGCAACTGCGGCAGACGCGGCTTCAGCGGCAAATCATAGACCGCCGCCGCCTCCCGCGCCACCCCGTGATGACTCATCGCATCCGGACGATTCGTCCCGATCTCCATCTCAAACACGGTCTCTGCGCCCGCGCCGCCGATGCCCTCGACCGAAATGCCAACGTTGGTCAAGTCTTCAGCAAGCTGGCGGTCATCCACCGCCAGATCAACAAAGTCGCGAATCCATTGTGTGGAAAGTTTCATGAAATCAGCTGTCAGCTTTCAGCCATCAGCTCTCAGCCAACACTCGCCTGATTTGAGCCAACGACCAACGACGAACGACTAACGACCGCTTACCCGAACTGCTCCAAAAACCTCACATCCCCCTGAAAGAACAACTGAATATCATCCACCCCATACTTCAGCAGCGCCAGTCGGTCCACGCCCATGCCGAAGGCGAATCCCGAAACTTTCTTCGGATCGTATCCATTGTCCTTCACGAACTCGAACACGTTCGGGTCCACCATGCCGCAGCCAAGCACTTCAATCCATCCCGTCTGCTTGCACGGACGGCACGGCGCGTCTCCGCGCTTCCCGCTTCCGCCGCAAATAAAGCAGGTCACATAAAGCTCCGCGCTAGGCTCGGTGAAGGGAAAGAACGACGGCCGGAAATGCGTCTTCACCGACGATCCGAACAGCGCCTTCATGGCGTGATCAAGCGTGCCTTTGAGATCGCCAAATGTAATGTTGGTGTCCACTGCCAGCCCTTCGATCTGATGAAACATCGGCGAGTGGCTCGCGTCCGGAGGATCGTTGCGATGCACCGTCCCCGGAATGACGATGCGGATCGGCGGCCGCATCTTCTCCATCGTCCGAATC
>Ga0209415_10013028_pt1 | contig 13788 bp, 13 predicted proteins | sample PeaSoiSIISIP2007_FD_187696 | JGI IMG/M metagenome (GOLD analysis project Ga0209415, IMG submission 187696) | Peat soil microbial communities from Weissenstadt, Germany - SII-SIP-2007 (SPAdes) (version 2) | ecosystem: Environmental > Terrestrial > Soil > Wetlands > Peat | place: Germany... | reverse complement strand
GGCGGCGAGAGCTTCGAGCAGCGCCGGCAGCGTGACGCCGCTGACGCGCACTAGCTTGGAGCGTCCGCGCGCCCCGCGCAGGACCTCGACGCGAGAGGGCGCCACCCGTGCGTGTTCCGCTATCAGCCGACACAGCGCGCGGTTGGCCTCGCCCGCGACCGGCGGCGCGCTGACGCGCGCGTGCAGGACGCCGTCGCGCACGCCGAGGAGCTCGTCGCGCGAAGCGCGCGGCTGCAGGCGGACCTCGATCCGAGCCTCGTCCACTGAGACGACTGTAGAGCGCGCGACGCGCGAACTAAGCTGCGGGTCATGGGCGATCGCGCCAAGGCACTGCGCGACGGCCGCCTCGTCGCGGTGAGCGCAGCAGCCGCGGGTGACGGCGCCGAGATCCCGCGCCTGCTCGCGGCGGTCGACGACCCGCGCAGCGACGCGTTCGCGCATGCACACGAGCCGGGCGCTGCCGCGGCGACGCTCGTCGCGCGGGCGCTCGAGGGCGGCGCGCTCCTAGGCTATGCGGCGTTGGTAGCGGCCGCCGGCGGCGAGGCGCACGGCGATTTCTTCTGCGCGGTCGACCCCGCCGCCACCGGTCTCGGCCTTGGCACGCTGCTACTGCGCACGGCGGCGAGCGCGGCTGACGAGCGCGGCCTGCGGACGCTGCGGGTGGCGCTGCACCCGCAGGCGCGGGCGCTCGCCGCGATGCTGCGCGATTGCGGACTGCGCTCGCACTGGGACCTCGAGCACCCTGTCGCCCACGTCGAGCTGCTGCTCGGCCAGCGCCGGCCTGGCTGGGCGACCCCCTGACGGGCGCCGCGCGCTCGCTTCACTCCATCGCGCCGATCGGTTAGGCTCGCGCCCGTGTTCGAGCTGCTGGCCGCGACCACGACCTTCCACGACAAGAGCAAGACGGCGTTCTTCATCGCCGCCGGAGTGCTCGTCGCGTGGGCGATCCTCGTCTCGGCGGTCGGCATCCGCAGCCCGCGCTTCCCCGCCTCCGCGGCGCAGGGCCGCGCCGCGATGGCGATCACGGCGGTGCTCGTGGCGTTCGCCGGGGCGATGGCGGTCGTCACCGCCAAGACGCCGCCGGGCGCTCCGCCCTACCGCACCGGCGCCCTGACCAACGGCGTCACGCCGCAGGCGACGCCGGTCGGAGCGGCACCGCAGGCCACCAACGGCGGCCCGCTCGCGCTGTCAGCCGACCCCACCGGCCAGCTCGCCTACAACACGAAGACGCTCGTGAGCAGCTCGAGCAGCGTCACGATCGACTTCACCAACCACTCGCCGCTGCCGCACAATGTCACGATCGCCAACGCCGCGGGCAAGGTGCTCGGCGCCACAAAGACCTTCCAGGGCGGCAGCAGGACGCTGACGCTCAACCTCCCGCCCGGCACCTACACCTTCTACTGCTCCGTGCCCGGCCACGAGCAGGCCGGCATGAAGGGCACCCTCATCGTTCGGGGCGCGGCGCCAGCCGCCTCGCCGCCGGGCGCGACCAACGGCGCGCTGGCGCTGGCGGCCGATCCCACCGGCCAGCTTGCCTACAACACCTCGACGCTGACGGCGAGCTCGAGCAAGGTCACGATCGACTTCACGAACGCCTCGCCGCTGCCGCACAACGTCACGATCGCCAACGCCGCGGGCAAGGTGCTGGGCGCCACGAAGACCTTCCAGGGCGGCACCAAGACCCTGTCGCTCAACCTCCCGCCCGGCACCTACACCTTCTACTGCTCCGTGCCCGGCCACGAACAGGCCGGCATGAAGGGCACGCTCACCGTTCGCTAGGGCGTTGGTAGCCGGTGCACTCGAGCACCGGCAGCCGCGGATAGCGGGGGAACGACTCCGGCTGCGCCCGCGAGCGCTCGCACAGCGAGAAGACCGGGCCGCGCGTCGTCGGCACGAGCCGCTGGTGCCTGCAACTGTCGCACAGGCCCGCCGGGACTGGTCCGGGCACGTGCAAAACTATACTTTCTGAAGTGCGTATATTCGCGCGTCTCCTCGGCTTCCTGAAGCCCTATCGCAAGGGCGTGATCTGGTCGCTCGTGCTCGCCACCGTCGCGATCGTCGCGACCGTTGCGATCCCCTACCTGAGCGGCGTCGTCGTCGACGCGATCCACAACCACCATCGCCACCGCCTGGTGGGGCTCGCGCTGCTCGTGCTCGCCGCCGGCACGGTCCGGCTGGCCGTCTCGGCCGGGCGGCGGCTCGTCGCCGGGCGCGTATCGCTGGGAGTCGAATACGACCTGCGCAACCTGCTCTTTCGCCAGCTGCAGTCGCTCGAGCTCGCGTTCTTCGACCACCAGCAGACGGGCCAGCTGATGTCGCGAGCAACCGTCGACCTCCAGTCGATCCGCTTCTTCCTGGGCTACGGGCTCGTGTTCATCCTGCAGTCGGGGCTCACGATCGCGCTGGCCGCGGTCGCCATGTTCGCGTTGCAGCCCACGCTCGCCGCGATCGCGCTGATCCCGGTCCCGTTCGTCGTCTATGTCGCCCACCGCTACAGCGCCCTGGCCCGGCCCGCGCTGCAGGAGGTCCAACAACGGGTCGCCGAGCTGACCGCAGACACCGAGGAGAACATTTCGGGCGTGCGTGTGGTCAAGGCGTTCGCGCGCGAGGCGCACCAGCGAGCGCGGTTTGAGCGCAGCGTCCGCCGCGTCTTCGAGCAGTCGATGGTCGAGGCGAGATTGCAGGCGCGCTACAACCCGCTGATCGGGTTCCTGCCGCAGGCCGGGCTCGCCGCGATCCTGCTGGTCGGCGGTCGCGACGTGATCCACCACCAGCTGTCGATCGGCCAGTTCACCGCGTTCTACACCTATCTGCTGATGCTGCTGAGCCCGATGCGCACGCTCGGCGTCTCGCTCAACCTCGCCCAGCGCGCGACCGCATCCGGCGTGCGCGTGTTCCAGCTGCTCGACCGCGCGCCGCGTCTGACGGCGCCGCCGGGGGCGCCCCCGCTGCCGCCCGGCAACGGCAATGTGCGCTTCGAGGCGGTCACGATGCGCTACGGAGCGGGCTCCCCGCCGGCGCTCGCCGACATCGACCTCGACGTCGCCGGCGGGCGCACGATCGCGCTGGTCGGCGCGACCGGCTCCGGCAAGACGACGCTCGTCGCGCTGGTCGCGCGCCTGTATGACCCGGTCGCTGGGCGCGTGCTGATCGACGGCGCCGACCTGCGCGACGTGGATGTCGCCTCGGTGCGCGCGGCCGTCGCGATCACCGGCGATGACCCGTTCCTGTTCAGCACGACGGTGCACGACAACATCGCCTACGCGCGGTCCGACGCCACCCGCGAGCAGGTGATCGAGGCGGCGCGGCGCGCGCAGGCGCACGAGTTCATCGAGCGGCTGCCCGAGGGCTATGACACGCGCGTCGGCGAACGCGGTCTGACCGTCTCAGGCGGGCAGCGTCAGCGCATCGCGATCGCCCGGGCGATCCTCGCCGACCCCCGCATCCTGATCCTCGATGACGCGACCTCGTCAGTCGACGCGAGCACGGAGCGTGAGATCAAGCGCGCGCTCGCCGAGCTGATGGCCGGGCGCACGACCTTCATCATCGCCCACCGCCTCTCGACGATCACACTCGCCGACGAGATCCTGGTGCTGGAGGGCGGGCGCGTCGGCGCGCACGGCAGCCACGACGAGCTGTTGGCGAGCTCGCCGCTGTACCGCGAGATCGTCGAGAAGGGGCTTCCGGACAGCGTCTTCTTGACACGCAAGCCGCTCGAGCGCGAGGTGATCGGGTTTTGAGCCCGCGCCTGAGCGAGCTGCGGCGGCGGCTGCGCGGCACCAGTGGCCGCGGCCGGCGGCTGCGCGGGCTCGCGGGGCTGCTTGCGCCCTACCGCGGTCGCGTCACCCTGATGGTGCTCTCGCTGGTGGTCGGCACGGCCGCCTCGCTGGCGCCGGCGCCGCTGGCGGCTCAGGCGATCGACCACGGCATCCTCCCGCACGACTACGCCCGGCTCGTCCTGATCGTTGTCGCGTTCGTGGTCGCGGCGCTGCTGGTGTGGGTGATGACGGCGGCCCAGACCTACCTCGTCGAGTGGGTCGGCCAGCGCGCGCTCGCCGACCTGCGCATCGCCATCTTCGCCCATCTGCAGACGCTGCCGGTCAGCTTCTACGAGCGCCGCCCCGCGGGGGTGTTGATCTCGCGCATGACCAACGACGTCGAGGCACTCGACACGCTCGTGACCGACAGCGTCGTGACGCTGTTCCAGGGCGGGCTGACGCTGATCGGGACGCTGGTGATCCTGCTCAGCTTCGACCTGCGCCTGGCGCTGATCACCTTCACGATGCTGCCCTTGATCGCGATCGCCTCGCTGATCTTCCGCATCGCCTCGGCCGACGCCTACCGTCGCACGCGCGAGACGATCGGCCAGATCACCGGCTACCTGCAGGAGTCGCTCTCGGGCGTGCGCGTGGTGCGCAGCTTCGGCCAGGAGCGCCGCCACGCCGACGAGTTCGCCGCGCTCAACGAGCTCAACCGCGGCGCCAACATGACGACCGTCAACATGAACGCGGCGTACTTCCCCGCAATCGAGTTCGTCTCGGCGCTGGCGACTGTCGCGGTGCTCGTCTACGGCGGCTACCAGGTTCTCGACGGGCGGATCCTGCTCGGCGTGCTGGTCGGCTTCCTTGCCGCGCTCAACAACTTCTTCGACCCGATCACCCAGCTGTCGCAGCTCTACACGACCTATCAGTCGGGCATGGCGGCGCTCGACAAGATCTTCGAACTGCTCGACGAGACGCCGGACATGCTGGAGCGCGCGGATGCCGAGACCCTGCCCCGCATCCGCGGCGAGCTGCGCTTCGACCACGTCAGCTTCGCCTACGGTCGCGAGGGCGACTCGAACCGCCTCGCGCTGGACGACATCGACCTCACGATCGCGCCGGGCGAGACGGTCGCGCTGGTCGGCGCCACAGGTGCCGGCAAGTCGACCTTCGCGAAGCTCGTCGCACGCTTCTACGACCCCACGCTCGGGCGCGTCCTGATCGACGGGCACGACGTGCGCGAGGTCACCTACGAGTCGCTGCGCTCGCAGCTTGGCATCGTCCCCCAGGAGGCCTTCCTGTTCTCCGGGACGGTCGGCGCCAACATCGCCTTCGGCGCGCCCGGCGCGAGCGCGGAGGAGATCGCGGGCGCCGCTCGCGCGGTCGGGGCGCACGAGCTGATCGCCTCGCTCGAGCACGGCTACGACACTCCGGTCGGCGAACGCGGCGGGCAGCTCTCCGCCGGCCAGCGCCAGCTCGTGGCGTTCGCGCGAGCGATGATCGCCGACCCGCGCATCCTCGTGCTCGACGAGGCCACCTCGAACGTCGACCTGCACACCGAAGCGCGCATCGAACACGGCCTGCGGCGGCTGCTCGCGGGCCGCACCGCGATCGTGATCGCCCACCGCCTCTCAACGATCAAGGGGGCAAGCCGGATCGTCGTGCTTGCTCACGGGCGCATCGTCGAGCAGGGCACACATGAACAGCTGCTCGCGGCCGGCGGCGCCTACGCCGAGCTCTACCGCGACTGGTCGACCGCCGCGGCGGCCTGACAGATGTCATGGCGAGATCAGGACTCTCGCCACTTCCGCAGCCGCTCCGCTGGGCCTATTGTCTGAGCCACGATGAACGCGATCGAGGTCAGCGATCTGGGCAAGCGCTACGGCGAGCTCGAGGCCGTTCGCGGCGTCAGCTTCACCGTCGGCATCGGCGAGGTCTTCTGCCTGCTCGGCCCCAACGGCGCCGGCAAGACGACGACCACCGAGATCCTCGAGGGCTACCGCAAGCGCAGCTCAGGCGAGGTCAGCGTGCTCGGGCTTGATCCCGCCACCGGCGCTCGCGAGCTGCGTGAGCGTGTCGGGATCGTGCTGCAGGCGTGCGGTGTGCAGAACGACCTCACCGTCGGTGAGCTGCTCGAGATGTACGGCCGCTACCACCATCACCGTCGGCGCACCCCCGCGGAGCTGATCGACCTGGTCGAGCTCGACGCCAAGCGAGACACCCGCGCCGCGAACCTCTCAGGCGGCCAGCGCCGGCGACTCGACCTGGCGCTGGCGTTGGTGGGCGACCCCGATCTCGTCTTCCTCGACGAGCCGACGACAGGCTTTGACCCGCAGGCGCGCCGTCACGCGTGGTTGACGATCCGCACGCTCTGCGAGCTCGGCAAGACGATCTTCCTGACGACGCACTTCATGGACGAAGCACAGACGCTGGCCGACAGGGTCGCCGTGATGCGCTCAGGGGAGATCATCGCGCTGGGGCGTCCGGATGAGCTTGGCGGGCGCGACGGGCGCCCGACGGAGATCCGCTTCGAGCTCCCCAGCGGCCGCTCGCTGGAGGAGCTGCCGGAGATCCCGGCGCTCGAGCGCGGCAGCGACGACCGCGGAGCAGTGGTGATCCGGACAACTGAGCCGGTGCTGGCGACCGCGCGAATCACAGCGTGGGCGCTCGACCACGACGTCACGCTCGAGCGCTTCTCCGTCACGCAGCCGACGCTCGAGGACGTCTACCTCGAGCTGACCGGCGAGAGCGAGCCGGGCGAGGGCGAGCCCGGCGAGAGCGATCAACTCGAGACGCTCGCGAGATGACCGCCGCCGCGCCGTCACTGCGCCGCGACCTCGTCCTCGCCGCGTGGCAGGTTCGCTACGAGCAGCGTGCCTTCTGGCGCAACCGCGCCCGCGCCTTCTTCGCCTTCCTGATGCCGATCATGTTCCTCGTCATCTTCGCCTCGATATTCGGCAAGAACACGATCTCCACACGTGAGGGGCTTCCCTACAACGACTTCTTCGTACCCGGAATCCTCGCCTACGGGGTCATCGCCACGACGTTCTTCAACATCGCGATCAGCACCGCGATCCTCCGCGACGCGGGCGTGCTCAAGCGCATGCAGGGCACGCCGCTGCCGCGCTGGGCGTATGTCGCCGGGCGGATCGGCTCGGCGAGCGTGACGACCCTGACGATGACCGTGCTTACGCTCGCGATCGGGCGCGTCGGCTACGGCGTCCATCTGCGCGGCCCCACGCTCGCCGGCTTCGCCATCGCGCTGGTGCTCGGCAGCGCCTGCTTCACGACGCTCGGCATCGGCATCGTCCGCTTCATCAAGAACGCGGACGCGGCGCCGGCGGTGATCAACGTCGCGATCCTCCCACTCACGTTCATCTCGGGGATCTGGTTCACGACCGACAACCAACCCGCGTGGCTGCGGCACATCGCCGAGATCTTCCCGGTCCATGCGCTCGCCGACGCGCTGCAGTACGCGTTCAACCCCCGCACCGCGGGACCCGGAATCAACGGCACCGACGTGCGCACGCTCGCGATCTGGCTCGTCGTCGGCATCTTCTTGATGGTTCGCTTCCTGCGGCAGCCGCTGCGCGAGGAATGACGGAGCCCCAACCGACGCGCGACGTCGATCTATAATGGGGATTGGCCGGTTGCGAGTGCGTGCGTGCTCGATGCAGTGCGGGATGGTGTAATCGGCAACACGTCTGCCTCTGGAGCAGAAATTTGGGGTTCGAGTCCCTGTCCCGCAGCTTTCGAGAAGGCCCGGATATCCGGGCCTTCTCGATTTTCCGACACACCGTCGCAGCGGCACCAAAGGTGTCGCATCAGCCCCTCTTTCTTGGTCTATCGCGCGTGCGTTGCTAGCTTCGCCGGGACGGCGGATGCAACAGTGAAATCCAGTGGCGCGACCGTCCCGCGCCGATGCGGAAAGAGGAACAGATGGGGCTTTTCAAACAGACGAGGGACATGAAGGGGATGGTCGAGGACGCCCCCGCGATGATCCGCAACGCGCAGACCCTCGGCGCACAGGCACAGGAGATGGCAGCCGCGCAGCAGGCCGCCGCGCAGGCGCACACCGCCGCGGCCGCGGCGCGGCTTCAGGCGGACGCGGCGCCCGGCGGCGCCCACGCGGCCGATTACGAGCCGGTCTCGGGCGTCTCGCTCGCGCTCTAGGCGCAGATCGCCAAAGGCCTCGCAGCCGTCGGCTATGACCAGGCCCGCGGGCCCGAGATCGCGGCCTCGCACGGCGTCTCGGCCGAGCACTGGCAGGCCGCCGTCGACGGCTGGAACGCGCGCATCAAGGCCAGCCCCGAGGTTGCCGGCCGCTTCAACGCGCTCTACACCGGGAGGGCGTGATGGGCTTCCTCAAGAGCATCCGCGAGACCCAACAGCTGAGCAGGGAGATCAGCAAGAACTGGGACCCGGCGCAGCAGCGCCGGGACGGCATGGCCCAGATGGCCGCCGCCCAGGAGATGATGGCCCAAACGACGCGCGCCGCGAACGTGGCCGCGACCGGGGTCGCGGCGACCGCGACCGTCGCCGCTGCGACGCAGACGGGCGCGATGATCAACATGGAGCCGGTCGTCGAGCTGTCGCTCACGGTGATCCCGGCGTCGGGCCTGCCGCCGTACCGGGCGACGCTCACGCAGCCGATCAGCCAGGTGTATCTCGCACGCGTGGGCGCCGGCTCGACGCTCAACGTCAAGGTCGACCCGACCGATCCGCAGTCGATCTGGATCGACTTCCTGTCCGCAGCTTGCTAGAGCGGTGGAGGAGCCTCGAGCCGGCTTCAGACGATCGCGTGGGCGCTGATCACCGCTGCCGGAGCGGGCTGCGGCGTGCTCCCGGGCCCGGCTGTGGTCGACCTCCTGCGCAGAGGCGCGCACGCGGGCCGGCTGCTAGCGCGTGAGCATCCAGCAGTTCGCGGTCCAGTAGAAGCGGCTGCGCCCGTTCAGCAGCGCCTGCGGCAGGGCGATCTCGCCGTACTCGCCGTTGATCGTCACGGCGGCGCCGTTGACGGCGCGCAGGTCCGCTCGCAGCCCGCGCGCCCGACGCGGCGAGGCGAGCAGCGCCTTGCTGCGGGAGGCCCAGCGCTGCGCGCAGGTGCGCCCGTCGACGGTGGCGGTCAGCGGCGCATAGAGCACAGCGCAGGCGCCGGCGCCGTCGCCGGCGAGCTCGGCGGTGATCAGCCTGGTGGCGGCTGCGCGCAGCGTCGCGGCGGTCACGCCGCTGCTCGCGGCTGGCGCGGCGGCGGGCGCCGCGAGTGCGAGCACGGCTGCGCCGGCTCCAATCAGACGGGCGATCCTCACATGGCGAGAGTAGCGCCAGCGGCGGCGCGGCGGCGTGACTCTGGACGTCTGTTCGATCAGTTCGGCGCGAACACCGGCGTGATCATTTCCTCGAGGCCCGAGTCGAGCACGAGCAGGACCTGGTCGCCGGCTTCGACGACGGTGTCGGCGGTCGGCACGAAGCCGCGCCCGTCGCGCAGTACGGAGATGATCAAGCTGCCGTGCGGCAGCGCCACGTCGGCGACGCGGTGGGACGCCGCCGGAGCCCCCTCCTGGACCTCGAGCTCGATGATCTCCAGGCGCTCCTCCTCGAGCGCCAGCAGGTGCACGAGACCGTAGCGAGGCACCTCGTGCTCGATCAGGCGCAGGATCAGGTCGGTCGCGGAGACGACCGGCTGGATCCCGAGCAGTTTGAAGTGCTGGAGGTTGCGGGGGTTGTTGACGCGCGCGATCACGCGTTCGCACAGGTACTTCTCCTTCGCGACCTGGCAGACGAGCATGTTGTCCTCGTCGTCGCCGGTCACCGCCACGACGAGGTCGGCGCGCTGGATGCCGGCGCGCTCGAGCACCCACAGCTCGGTCGCGTCGCCGTACTGCACGGCGTGCTCGAGCTCCTCCTCGACGACGAGGTAGCGGCGACGGTCTGACTCGAGCAGGGTCACCTCGTGGCCCTTGTCGATCAGCTCGCGCGAGAGGTTGAGGCCGACCTTGCCGGACCCGACGACGATCACGTACACGGCCGCTACTGCTCCGTCGCCAGCGCCTGGTTGAACATCTCGATCGCGTGCTGGGTCGGCGAGATCGTGCGCAGGCCCTGCTCGGAGTACCACGCCGCCCGCGCCGGGTCCATCACGCGGCAGAGCACCTTTTCGACGCCGAAGCGACGCTGGACGATCTGCGACACCGTCAGGTTCGTGTTGTCGCCGTCGGTCGAGGCGATGAACACGTCGGCGCGCTGGACGCCGGCCTCGATCAGCGCGTCGACCTCGAGCGCGGTGCCGACCGTGAAGAGGCCGCCGGCGTCCTCCCAGGTCTGGCCCTCCACCTCGACCAGGCGCTCGTGCGAGAGCGGGTCCTCATCGAGCACGGAAACCTCGTGTCCGGCGGCGAGCGCGCGCTTGGCAACGGCGGACCCGACACGGCCCGCTCCGACGATCAGTACGAACATCGGGCCGGATGCTACTGATCGGCGGCGGGCTGTCGCGCCCGCCCGCCGGCGCGGGCCGGGGCCGTCAGGATCACGCGGCAGCGCGCCCGCGCGACGACGTAGCGAATCGTCTCCGAGACGGTGCTCTCGCCCACCAGCGTGCGCCCGCCGAGCAGCGTGCCGGCGCGCGCCCGCGCGCCCTCCTCGGCCGCCAGCACGATCGCCTCGACGCCGCGGCGCTGCGCCTCCTCGACGATCGCCTGACCGAACCGCCGCGCGCGCACTGTCGCGGTCGCGACCTCGACGCCGTCGTACTCCTCGCCGACCAGCTTCGCGCGCGCCAGCGCGACGCGGGCGGCCTTCAGCTGCGCCTCGGGCAGCGGCGCGTCGATCGGCAGCGACATCGGCACGCGGAAGATCCACAGCGCCTCGATCGTCGCGGGGTCGATCGCCGCGACGTCGGCCGACTCCGGCGAGACCAGCAGCGCCGCCGTCTGGACGATGTCGTCGTCGAGCTCGCCGCCGAGCAGCGGCACGAGGATCGAGCCGAAGTCGCGCCCGCCCCCGCGCGCTCGCAGGACCGCCTCGGACACCGTCACGCGCGTGCTCAGGGCCTTGCCGCCGCGCTTTCGGTAGAGCACGAAGAAGACGACGCCAAAGAGGATCCAGGCGAGACCGACGTAGCGGGCGCCCTGGTGCAGCACGATCACGGTGATCCAGCCCGCGCCCGAGAGCAGCGCGCCGAGCACCGCCGGCAGCGGCAGCACGCCGCCGCGCCAGCGGATGCCGCCCGGCATCTGGTAGGGACGCGGGCGGTCGGGCTCGCGGTAGCGCAGCACGCAGATCGAGGTGTGCGCGATCGTGAACGCCAGCATCGAGCCGAACGCGAAGATCCCGAAGAGGAAGTTGAGGTCGGCCGAGAGCACCAGCGCGCCTGCCGCGAGGGCCGCGACCGTGATCAGCACGTACGGCGTCGAGCGCTGCGGGTGAAGCCGCCCCAGGGCGCTCGGGACCTGGCGGTTGGTGGCGAGCGAGAAGGCCAGCCGCGAGAGGCCGAGCATGGCGCCGCGGGCCGCCGCGATCAGCGTCACGAAAGCGGCCGCGGCGACCGTGTACTTGAGCGTGTCGGCAAGCGCGAGCGGGTGGAAGCGCTCGACGATGCCGATCACCGGCGCTCCGAGGTAGCGGCCGGCGAGCGGCGTGTGCCCGGCGAGCACCGGCACGGCGGTGACCGCCACGATCGCCATGCCGACGTAGACGACGACGATCGTCAGGTTGGCTCCCCAGCTGATGCGGCGCACGCTGGCGCGGCTGAGGGAGAGCTCGCCGGAGACCCCGGAGGCTGACTCGAGGCTCATGAACGCGACGGTCGTCAGCGTCAGCGCGTAGACGACGCCGGTCCAGCTGGGCGCGCTGCCGAGGTGGACGTGGTCGGTGATCGTCGGCAGATGGAAGAAGAGCACGAGGCCAACGACGATCACGAGCAGCTGGATCACGAGGTCGAGGCCGACCACCGCGAGCATGCGGCGGCCGTGCGCCAGCGGCGAGATCGCGAACACGTTGGAGATCGCGATGTAGGCGATCACGCCAAGCGCGATCGCGACACGCGGGGCGCCGTGCCCAAAGGCCGAGACGAAGGTGGCGAGGTAGTCCGCGGCGGTGAGCGCGCAGACGGCGATCAGGATCACGTAGTCGAGCAGCACAGCGGCGGCGGCGACGAAGCTGACCAGCTCGTTGAAGGCGTAGCGCGCGAAGACGGTCGAGCCCGCGCGCTCGGGGTGCATCTTCGCGCCCTCGAGATAGGTCATCGCCGTCAGCGCGAAGAACAGCCCGGCGATCAGGTAGACGAGCGGCGTCAGCCCGAGGGCGTGTCCGGAAACGACTCCCAGCGAGAAGTAGATCGAGCTCGCGAGCGACGTCCAGATGATGACGCCGAGGCGGCTCCAGCCGAGCGAGGCGGTGCTCGGGGCGGAGCCCTCGCTCATCGCGGCGGGCGCCGCTGTGCCACGACCCACAGCCGGCCGATGCCGGCGCCGACCATCGCGACGCCGAGCACGACCGCCAGCGCCGCCCCCCGCAGCGCGAGCAGGACGCCGAGCACGATCATCGCCGCCGAAAGGATCCGGGTTGCGCCGTCGTGCACGGCCCGCCCACGCTCCGATCGACGCGCCATGGCCCTAGGTGATCAGCGGGATGATCAGGATCGCGACGATGTTCGCGACCTTGATCATCGGGTTGATCGCGGGACCCGCCGTGTCCTTGAAGGGGTCGCCGACCGTGTCGCCGGTGACCGACGCGGCGTGCGCGTCCGATCCCTTGCCGCCGAAGGCACCGTCCTCGATCAGCTTCTTGGCATTGTCCCAGGCGCCGCCCCCGGCCGTCATCAGCACCGCGAAGAAGAAGCCGACGACGATCACGCCGATCAGCAGGCCGCCGAGCGCCTCGACGTCGATCAGGCCGACGATCACCGTCAACACGATCGGCAACAGCGATGGCAGGATCATCTCGCGCTGGGCTGTGCGCGTGACGATGTCGACGCAGGTCGCGTAGTCGGGCTCGTCGGTGCCCTCCATGATCCCCGGCTTCTCGCGGAACTGGCGGCGCACCTCCTCGACAACGGCGCCGCCGGCGCGGCCGACCGCCTCGATCGACAGCGACGCGAACAGGCACACCATCATGCCGCCCAGGAGCAACCCGATCAGGACCGGCGGATTGGAGATCTGAAACAGGTACACGTGGCCCTTGGCCGCCAGCTCGTCCTTGAAGCCGGCGAACAGGACGACCGCGGCCAGCACCGCCGATCCGATCGCGTAACCCTTGGTCACCGCCTTGGTGGTGTTGCCGACCGCATCGAGCGGGTCGGTCACGTTGCGCACATCCTCCGGCAGGTCCGCCATCTCGGCGATGCCGCCGGCGTTGTCGGTGATCGGCCCGAAGGCGTCCAGCGCGACGATCAGGCCGGTCAGCGAGAGCTGGCCCATGACGGCGACGCCGACGCCGTAGATCCCGGTGGTGCCGCCACCGGCGAGCTTCCAGGACGCGAGGATCCCGAGCACCAGCACGATCGCCGGCAGCGCTGTCGCCTGCAGGCCCGAGGCGAAGCCCTGGATGATGTTGGTCGCGTGGCCGGTGAGTGAGGCCCTGGACGTCTTCTTGACCGGCGAGAAGCGCGTCGACGTGTAGTAATCGGTCAGCACGAACAGCGAGGCGGTGACGGCGATGCCGACCAGCGCGCAGAGGTAGAGCTTGCCCCAGCTGGGCGTGCCCGCCCCGGACTTCAGCGAGACGCCGTGCATCATCCAGTAGGTGATCGGAGCGAACGCGGCGGCGGCGATCACCGCCGAGGCGATCAGGCCCTTGTAGAGGGCGCGTTCGACGTGGCCGGCGGCTGAGCGCACGAAGAAGGTGCCGATGATCGAGGCCACGATCGCCACGCCGCCCAACAGGAGCGGGAACAGCGCGACGCGCGTGCTCTGGTGGAAGGTCAGCACGCCGAGCAGCATCACGGCGACGGCGGTGACCGCGTAGGTCTCGAACAGGTCGGCGGCCATGCCGGCGCAGTCGCCGACGTTGTCGCCGACGTTGTCGGCGA
>Ga0209415_10013027_pt1 | contig 13790 bp, 18 predicted proteins | sample PeaSoiSIISIP2007_FD_187696 | JGI IMG/M metagenome (GOLD analysis project Ga0209415, IMG submission 187696) | Peat soil microbial communities from Weissenstadt, Germany - SII-SIP-2007 (SPAdes) (version 2) | ecosystem: Environmental > Terrestrial > Soil > Wetlands > Peat | place: Germany... | reverse complement strand
CTGTCGAACCTCGTGTTGGGCACGTCCTCATCTCTCGCTGCCTTCCCTCTGACGAGTCGGCCGGCCGCTCCGCCCAGCCGGGCGGCGCGCACACCCGCACCTCCGCGCCCAGCGCCCGCAACCGCACCGCCAGTCCCACCAGCGGTTCGTCACCGCGTCCCCCATAGGCCGACAACAACACACGCACGTCGTGCCCCCATGTCTTCGTCCGTTCTTGGTCCGGCCGCCGATTCTGCAGCACGACCCGGGTCTTGCCGCAAGCCCCCCAGTCTGGTGTACGTTAAAAGTGGCAAGGAGTGAGATCTCCTTGCCTTTGTCGTTCGCTGGGAATTGACAACCTTCTCGCGAAGCGGCGGTGCGCCGCGTACGGCGGTACACGTCGTTGACCCCGGCGTCACCGCGGCTCGCAGGCTGGGCGGGCGAGCTCGGCGGTCACCCGGTCGAGCATGCGGCGGTGGATGGCGTCGGCGTCTTCTTCCCAGCCGAACACGCACACTGCGGCGATGCCGTCGAAGGTGACGTCGCGCAGCGCGGCGAATGTCTGGTCCCAGTCGATGTCGCCGTGGCCGATCTCGTTGTGCTGGTGCACCCGGGCATCCACGCCGGGCGGGTTGACGATGTACCGGTTGCCCACGTTGGCGCGGTGGTTGTAGCAGTCGGCCACGTGGATGTGGGTCAGCTTGGGGGCGGGTACTCGATCATGGTGCGCATGTCGCCGGCGCCGTCGGACAGGTGGAAGGCGTGCGGGATGCAGAAGCAGTAGTTGATCCACGGCCGGTTCAGCCCGCGGATGATCTGCACCGCGTCGTCGTTGCGTTCGGAGAAGTCGTACGGGTGGGCTTCGATGTCGAGCTGCAGGCCGTACTGCTCGAAGAGCGGGATCAGCTCCTCCATCGAGTGGTGGAAGGCGTGCTCGGACTTCAGCGGCTGGTTCGGGTCACCGGACAGCTCGGTCATGATCACCGGGCATTCCAGGCCATCGGCAATCTCCAGCAGCCGCTTCCAGTTGCGGACCTGGGCCTGCCGCTCCTGCTCATCCGGGGCTGACCAGCCAAAGACTGGTACCAGCGAGGCGATGCGGACCCCGGTCTCCCTGACGGCCTTGCCAGCCTCGGTGACCATCGCGTCGTCGGCTTTGGGATACCGGTGCCAGAAGAACCAGTCCGGCCGCGGCGACAGCTCCAGGTACTCATAGCCGAGGTCGGCGGCCTTGCGCAGCTCATCGGCGACCGACATCCTCGCGTGGTACATCGCGGGATCCAGTGCGATCTTCACCATGGCATCCTTTACATCTTCGCGGCGGCGGTCCGGAGGTTCTCGGCGGCGATGGCGAGGCCTTCGATACGGGAGTAGCTGGCGTCTTCGTGCTCGATGCTGACCGCCATGTCGGGGTCGATCTCGGCGAGGGCCCGGAGGAACTCCGTCCAGTACGGGAGGTCGTGGCCGATGCCGACGGCGACGAACCGCCAGGCCGGGTCGTCGGGCCATCTGGTGCACCAGTATCCGATGCCGGTGGGCGTCTTGCCTTCGGCGTCGGCGGGCACTGTGCTGAACATCGTGTCGAGGACTCCGCGGATGGCCACTCCGGGCTCGATCTTGGCGTCCTTGGCGGCGGCGTGGAATACCAGCGGGCCCAGCTACCGGATGCAGGCCACGACATCCATGGCCTGCCACATCAGATGCGACGGGTCCATCTCGGCGCCGATGTTGGTGGCGCCGGTCAGCTCCACCAGCTTGCGCAGCGTGACCGGCGAGAAGGCCAGGTTGTGCGGGTGCATCTCGATCGCCACCCGCACGCCGCTGGCCCGGGCCAGGGCATCGATCTCCCTCCAGTACCGGGCGGCGACGTCCCACTGGTAGTCCAGGACCTCCATGTACACGCCATCCCACGGGTTGACCACCCAGGACGGGTACTGTGCGCCCGGGTCGGAGCCGGGGGTGCCCGACATTGCCACGATGGTGCGGACCCCGAGCAGGCCGGCCAGCTCGATGGTCCGGCGCAGGTCGTCGCGGTGCTTGGGGCCGACGCCGGGCAGCGGGTTGAGCGGGTTGCCGTTGCAGTTCAGCCCGGTCAGTTCCATCCCCCGGCGGGAGAACTCGGCCAGGTAGTCGCGGCGGGCCTGCTCCGATGCCAGCAGCGCGTCGACAGCCCGCCCTGTACGACGTCAAGGCCGGGGTCTAGATGAGCGCGTTCGAGGTCCTGACCATGGGCCGGATCGGGGGTGGACCTGTATCCGCTGCAGGCCGGCGTGGGCCTGGACCGGGTCGATACGTTCGGCAAGTGGCTCGGCGGCAGTGCCACCAACGTGGCGGTGGCGGCCGCCCGCCACGGGCGGCGTGCAGGCGTAATCAGCCGCACCGGCCAGGATCCGTTCGGCCAATTCATCCATGACGCCCTGGCGAAGTACGGCGTGGACGATCGGTACGTCGCCGCGGTGCCGGGCCTGCCGACGCCCGTCACGTTCTGTGAGATCTTTCCGGACGGTCTCGGTCGAGGTGCCGCCGGTACCGGTCGAGGTGCTCAACGGGCTGGGCGCCGGTGACGCGTTCGGCGGCGCCCTGTGCCACGGGCTGCTCGCCGGCTGGGACATCGAGCAGGTGATGCGCTTCGCCAACGCCGCCGGGGCCATCGTGGCGTCGCGGCTGGCCTGCTCGGACGCCATGCCGACGACGGCCGAGGTGACCGAGCTCCTGGAGGCAACCCGTGCGTGATCAGATCCGGGCCCTGCTCGACATGCGGACGAGGCGTCCGCAGGCCATCGCCGAGGCGGCTGCCCGGCGCAAGCGGCGGGTGTCGCTGCTGGGCGAGGACGACCAGGTGTTCATCATCGCGGCCGATCATCCAGCCCGCGGCGCGCTGCGGGCGGGAGACCGGCCCATGGCCATGGCCGACCGGGCCGACCTGCTGGAGCGGATGGCGCTGGCACTGTCGAGGCCCGGCGTCGACGGCGTGCTCGGCACCGCGGACATCATCGAGGACCTGCTGCTGCTGGGCGCGCTCGAAGACAAGGTGATCGTCGGCTCGATGAACCGCGGCGGGCTGGCCGGCACCGTCTTCGAGCTGGACGACCGATTCACCGGCTACGACGCGGAAGCCATCGCCCAGATGGGCTTCGACGCCGGCAAGATGCTGCTGCGCATCGACCCCGATGATCCGGCCACCGCCCCGACCATGCAGGCGTGCGCCCGGGCGGTCAGCGACCTGGCCGACCGCGGGCTGATGGCCATGGTCGAGCCGTTCATCTCGCACCGCAGTGAGGGCCGGGTGCGTAACGACCTGTCGCCTGAGGCGGTGATCCGCTCCATCACGGTCGCGTCCGGACTCGGCACCACCTCGGCTTACACCTGGCTCAAGCTGCCCGTGGTGGACGATATGGAACGGGTGCTGGCCGCCTCGACGCTCCCGGCCCTGCTGCTCGGCGGCGAGGTCAGCGCCGACCAGGACGCCGCCTTCGGCCGCTGGCACAAGGCGCTGCAGATGCCGTCGGTGCGCGGCCTGGTGGCCGGCCGGACCCTGCTGTTCCCGCCCGACGACGACGTGGCCGGCGCGGTGGATACGGCCGCCAGTCTGATGCGCGGAAAGGAGTGATCATGAACACGATCCGGCTGACCGTCGCGCAGGCCATGGTCCGCTTCCTGGCCTGCCAGTACAGCGAGCGCGACGGCGTTCGGCAGCGGCTCATACCGGGGTGCTTCGGGATCTTCGGCCACGGCAACGTGGCCGGGGTCGGGCAGGCGCTGCTGCAGGCGCACGAAAGCGGCGAGGCCGACCTGAAGTACTACCTGACCCGCCAATGAGCAGGCCACGGTGCACGCCTCAGTTGGCTTCGCCCGGATGCGGAACCGGCTGCAGGCCTTCGCGTGCACCGCCTCGATCGGCCCCGGTTCGACCAACATGGTCACCGGTGCCGCGCTGGCCACCATCAACCGGATCCCGGTGCTGCTGCTGCCGTCCGACATCTTCGCCACCCGGGCCGCCAGCCCGGTGCTGCAGGAGCTGGAGGACCCGCGCTCGTACGACGTAAGCGTCAACGACGCGTTCCGGCCCGTGTCACGGTTCTTCGACCGCATCTGGCGTCCGGAGCAGCTGCCCGCGGCGCTGCTGGCCGCGATGCGCGTGCTCACCGACCCGGCCGAAACTGGCGCCATGACCCTGGCCCTCCCGCAGGACGTGCAGGCCGAGGCCCACGATTGGCCAGAAGATCTTTTTGCCGAACGGACCTGGCATATCCCGCGTCCGGTACCCGAGCCCGCGGCCCTGGCCCGCGCGGTCCACGCCCTGCGAGCCGCGCAACGGCCGCTCATCGTCGCCGGCGGCGGCGTCATCTACGCCGAGGCCAGCCAGGCGCTGCGCCGCTTCGCCGCGGCCACCGGCATCCCCGTGGCGGACACCCAAGCCGGCAAGGGCGCCCTGGCCTGGGACCATCCGTGCGCCGTGGGCGGCGTCGGCGCCACCGGCTCATCCGCGGCCAACGCGCTGGCGCGCGAGGCCGACGTGGTGCTCGGCGTCGGCACCCGCTACACCGACTTCACCACCGCCTCCCGGACCGCCTTCCAGCATCTGGGAGTGCGGTTCGTCAACCTCAACATCGCGGCGTTCGACGCGGGCAAGCAGGCCGGTACCGCGCTGGTGGCCGACGCTCGGGCCGGACTGGAGGCGCTGACCGAGGTCATGCGCGGGTGGCACGTGGACGAGGCGTATGCCCGCCGGGCAGCCGAGCTGAACGCCGGCTGGCAGCGGACGGTTGACCGCGCCTACCACCTCGGCCATCGGCCGCTTCCGGCCCAGACCGAGATCCTCGGGACGCTGAACGACCTGATGGATGACCGGGACGTGGTGGTGCAGGCGGCCGGGAGCATGCCCGGGGACCTGCAGATGCTGTGGCGCGCCCGGGACCCGAAGCAGTACCACGTCGAGTACGGGTACTCCTGCATGGGGTACGAGATCGCCGGCGGCCTGGGGGCCAAGCTGGCCGACCCGGAGCGTGAGGTGTTCGTGCTCGTCGGCGACGGGTCCTACCTGATGATGGCGACCGAGATCGTCACCGCGGTAGCCGAGCGAATCAAGCTGAACATCGTCCTGGTGCAGAACCACGGCTTCGCGTCCATCGGCGCGCTCTCGGAACTGCTCGGCTCGCGGCGGTTCGGCACCAGCTACCGCTTCCGCAACCCAGAGACCGGGCTCCTGGACGGCGAGGTGCTGCCCGTCGACCTGGCCGCCAACGCGGCCAGCCTGGGCGCTGACGTGCTGCGGGTCAAGACCGTCGAGGAGTTCGGCGATGCGCTGCGCCGGTCCCGGGCTTCGGACCGGACCATCGTGGTCTACATCGAGACCGACCCGCTCGCTCCGGTCCCGGACTCCGAGGGCTGGTGGGACGTGCCTGTCTCCGAGGTGGCCGTCCTGGAAAGCACGCAGAAGGCCCGGGCCGCCTACGAAGCGGCCAAGCGCGGCCAGCGGATTTACCTGTAAACGTACACGAGCGGGCGTCGGCCAGCGGCAAGCGCGTGCAGGCGCTCGGCGGCGCCAAGAACCACGCCGTGGTACTACCCGACGCGGACATCGAGTTCGCCGCCAACCACATCACGGCCGCCGGATACGGGTCGGCCGGCCAGCGCTGCATGGCCATCTCTGCGGTCGTGGCCGTGGGCGAGGCGGGCGACGCCCTGGTTGAGCGGCTGAAGGAGAAGGCAATCCAGGTGAAGGTCGGCCCTGGCCGCGACGAGGCCTCGGAGATGGGGCCGGTCGTCACGCCCGGGGCCCGGGACCGCATCGTCGGCTATGTCGGCGGCGGCGAGGAGGCGGGCGCCGCCCTGGTAGTGGACGGCCGCGGGCTGACCGTCAAGGACCACGAGAACGGGTTCTTCGTGGGCCCGTGCCTGTTCGACCGGGTCACCACCGAGATGGACATCTACCGCGACGAGATCTTCGGCCCGGTCCTGGTGGTTCTGCGGGCCGGCACCTTGGACGAGGCCATCGAGATCATCAATGCCAATCCCTACGGCAACGGAACTGCGATCTTCACCTCCAGCGGCCAGGCCGCCCGCCAGTTCCAGCGCCACGTCCAGGTCGGCATGATCGGCATCAACGTTCCCATCCCGGTGCCGATGGCTTTCTACTCGTTCGGCGGGTGGAAGGACTCGCTGTTCGGCGACACTCACGTGCACGGACCCGAAGGAATCCGCTTCTACACTCGCGCCAAGGCCATCACCAGCCGCTGGCCTGACAACAAGTATCCGGAGCACCACCGTGCTCACCTGCATTTCCCGACGGCCGTCTGACTGAGCGCAGCCTTACCGGTTTCCCGGTGGCCGGCCTTCCGGTGGCCGGTAAGGCTGACATCAGAGCGCGCGGCGCACGATTACGGCGTTCCTCGGATTCGGCGAACCTCAATCGCCGCCAGGCGTATATCCACTCCGCGATGACGTTCCAGTCGTCGACGCCGCAGGCCTTCAGGAACGTGCAGATTGCCTCCACGGTCGACAGCCTGCGGCGCTCGCGGCGGAGGAAGTCCTGCACGGTGCTGGGCGGCAAGCCGGAGACAGCGTTGATATCGTCCGGGTAGCCGACGAGCGCGGCGCCCGGCTGGCCGTGGACCACCTGGTCAGTCTCGGCCACCGCAGCATCGTGCACATCGACGGCGGCGACCTGCCCGCATCCGCTCAGCGCCGTCGTGGATACCGGCAGGCCATGCTGCGGCACGGCCTCGCCGGCGAGATCCGGGTTCTCCCCGGCGACTACACCGAGGAGTCCGGTGCGACCGCCAGCCGCCACATCCTCAACGAAGAACAGCTGCCGACCGCCGTCTTCGCGGCAAATGACCGGTGCGCCCACGGCGTCCTCGACACCCTCACCCGGGCCCGCATCGACGTTCCCGGTGATATATCGGTAGTCGGCTACGACGACAGCGAGATTGCCCGGCTGTCCTTCATCGATCTCACTACCATCCGCCAGGACGCCGCGCTGATGGCCGAACAAGCCGTCCAGGCCATCATCGAGCGCCTCGACCATGGGCGGATCGAGGCGAGGGATATCGTTCTCGACCCCACCTTGGTAGTCCGAGGAACAACCGGGCCGCCACGTTCCGGTAGCGGCCTGTCTGGCTGATCCGGCACACGAAGAGGCCTGACGTTAGCCGCCTGTGGCCCGGAGCCCCAGTGGGTCGTTCTCCCGAAGACGAAGCGCCTGCCGTTCGAGCCCGGGGCATCTGCGGGATGGGCCGACGGAGGCGTCGGCTGGGGCGCTGACCAGGTGACACTCGCCTTCTCGCACAAGACGATTCCGTTGCGCATGACCGGCGTCGCCGTGCGCCAGCGCGGCCAGTGGCGCCTGGTCCAGGTCCACCTCTCCGCGGCGGTCACTGACGAGGCCCTCCTCGCTGATAGAACGTACCGGGAACGCCGGGCTCACTCCTCGAGCAGGCCCGCGGCCACGAACGCCCGGTGGTAGATCTCCCGGATCACGTGCTGCTTGCGGGCGTTGTACTGCATGACGTGCTCTCCGCCCGCGTTGGCCTCGGCCGCCGCCATGCGCTTGGCGTCGGCGTAGCGGCCGCGCTCCCCAGGGTTGCCCCGCAGCCAGTCACGGAAGATCCGGTGCCTCACCGGCTCGGGGCTGTCGAACCCGTAGACATGCAGATTGCAGCGCGGCTCGCCGGTCACCAGAGCCCGGTGGCCGTACCGCCAGGGCTCGCGAATCACCAGCCGGAACCCGATCGGCTCCAGCGCCGGCACGTAATCCTGCTCACGGCCGGGGTCAGCGACCGTCAGGTCGATGTCGATGACGGGCTTGGCCGCCAGCCCCGGGACTGAGGTGGAGCCCACGTGCTCGAGCTGCAGCACCCGCCAGCCCAGCGCCTGCCGGATCCGGCCGGCCAGGTCGTCGTACTGCCGCGGCCAGGTAGGGTCGGGATCGGTTACCTCGATGCCGACCGCCGGGGCGACGCCGGGCACCCATTGATCGGCTCCGGGGGGTGGCGCGGAATCGACCAACGACACGATCTCGGCTCGGCTGGGCACCAACGCAGCTTATGGCCCGCTCAACACGCATGAGCGCGAGGCGACTACTGCGACGGGCCAACCGTCCCGGCGCATACTCTCACCTGGGTGAGCTCCAGGTGTCCGTCGGTGCCTGTGTTTGTCATCTTCCTGGGACCGGCGGCCCGTGCAGCGCAGCCGGTAGAAGCCCTGCTTGCGCGGGACGAGGCCACGCTGCGCCGTGGCGTCGAGGTCAGGTCCGCTATCACGTCGGGCTGCTCATCGAAAGCGAAGTGGTCGGCGTCGAGGACGTGCACCTCGGCGTGTGGCACGTCCCTGCGGTATGCCTCGGCCTCCTCGACCTGGAACGAGGGGTCGTAGCGGCCCCATACGACCTGGTGCGACGAGGCGGAACCGGTCGGCGAGCCGGTCCAGCAGCGGCTGCCACATGCGCGACGAGGAGGGGAATCCATGCAGGAGCAGGATCGTGGGCGCATCCTGCGGGCCGGCCTCGCGATAGAAGACAGACAAGCCGTTGACGTCGACGGTGCGGTACGCCGTGCGATACATGGTTTGTCTCCGTTCACATCAGGAGTGGACAGGTCCGGGAGTTCAGGCACGGGCCGGGGAACCGCAACGTCATGCCGCTGCCGCCGGAATGCTGACGGGTAACGTGTACCACCGTTCGTTCGGATAAAAAATAAAATTATCCCGAACGGACCGTGGTAATACGGTCTTAACCTCGATCTTTCGCGTCTGTGACGTGGCGGCCTGGGGGCATTGGCCGGGCACTGATTTTCAGTTTCGCCGTGCCTGGCTGCCCGGCTGTCGCGCCGGGTGGGCGGGTTCCACGGGCCCTGGTGTTTCTCCTTCCATGCCGTAGGGACTGTTCTGGCTGGTCAGCCGGTCGGGATGGCCTGCAGGCGGGCGGCTGCGGCGGTGATGTCCGCGGCCCAGGGCCAGCGCTCGGCCAGGCGGAGCCGGAGGCGCTTGGGCTCCCACCGGCGGGCGGCTCGCGGACGTATAGCCCGAGAAGATGCGCGAAGGCATGGGCCTGGCGGTGACAACCCGCGAGGTGCCAGCCTGGATGAATGGGTGCTTTCCGGTACTGGGAGAGGTAGCGGCTGTGGAGAGCTGGCGGTCGGTGGAGGAACTGATCGGGTGGGGGTTCGCGCACGCGTCGGTGGTGATGGCCAACGAGGCGCACAGCGGCCTGGCGCGCTGCATCCGGACCCGCGAAATTGGCGTCCGGATGATCCAGGCGGCGCATGAGGCAGGGGTGCGGCGGCTGGCCATGGAGGCGCTGCCGTGGCCAGCCCAGGACACGCCGGGCCCGATCTCGGCCATCCCGCCGGCATCCGGGGGCTACCTGGCTCAGCCGGACATGCGCAGGCTGATCACCGCGGCCCTGGAGCTGGGCTGGAGCCTGTGGGCCTACGAATTCGATCCCGCCCCGGGAACCAGCCAGGCCGAGATGCTCACCATGGAGTTCACCAACCGGCGCGAACGCGAGCAGGCCAAGAACCTGTGCCGGCTGCTGGCGGCCGCCCCGGCCGAGCCGCTGCTGGTCTGGTGCGGGAACGGCCACGCCTGCAAAGAAACGACCGGGGAGTGGGTCCCGATGGGCTGGCATTTTTGCGCCATGTCGGGCACCGACCCGTTTGTCATCGACCAGACCGTGACGGTCGCCTTCGAGCGCCGTCCCCAGCCGTGGGTCGACGACCTGCTGGCCGCCCTCGGTGAGACCCTGGCCGCCCACGGCGGTACCGCTGGGATCCTTCGCGACCACGCTCCCGTGCCGCTGAATGGCTGGTCCGGCGTCGATGCCGTGGTCGTTTCCACCGACAACTCGCTTACCTAGTGCGGTGATCACTAACCTTCACCGGCTTGCAGTCCCATGGCGCTGGGTCGGCAAGAAGGTGTGCGGCGCGGCTCGGCGCTGGGATGAACGGTGCGTAACCCGGTGAACGTCGATGCCCGAGGCCGACCTTGGGCTTCTATGTCTTGTCGGGGAGGTGGACGATGGTTTCGGTGCCGTCGTCCCAGCGCCACGGCACGTGGTGGCCCTGCAGGTGCACGCCGCCGATCCACCGGTCGATGCCGTTGAGGGCGATCTGGTCGGCCTGGCCGGCCAGTACCCGCGCCCCGGTGTCGGTCAGGCGCACGCCCGTGGTCCGCTCCACGGGGCGGCCGGGCGGGTCGAGGCCGAGCAGCGGGTGCGGCCCGGCCGCCATCTGGTCGATCCGGCCGAAGCACGTGGTGTCTCCCATGTACGGCCGCGTCTCCCGCGCCCCGGCCCGCACGAAGGCCGTCCCGGCGTCGGGCGCGCCGTCGGCGACGGCGGCCAGCACGCGCCGCTCGGTCAGCGACAGGCCGTCCCGCACCGCCGGATACTCCCGGCTGAGCCGGTCGAACGCCTCGCCCAGGAACCGCAGCTCGCCCAGCCGGGAGGCGGCGATGGCGCCCAGGCCCTCGGGGCTGGGCGCGCGGAAGGCCGACCGCGCCCGGGTGGCCAGCTCGAGCGCCGCCGGGGTCAGCCGCGCGCACGCGTTGGTGTGCGGCAGCTCGCGCAACTGCCCGGCGGTCAGCTCCCCAGACCGCCGAAGCGGACGATGCCCGCGTGCTCGCCGATGCAGATCAAGGTAATGCGCTCGGCGGGAACACCCAGATCGGCCAGGCGGGCGAGGATCTCGGCGATCTGCAGCTGGTCGTACAGGTCCGCCTCGAACCACAGAACGTACTCCCCGCCGCGGTTGGCCTCCAGGGCCTGGTCCCGCTCGGTGAACTGGCGCATTATCCTGGCGCGCCCGGCGCTGTGGTCGCCGGTGAGGTAGCCGGCTCTGATCCGGCGCAGCTCGGCCGGTGCGACCGCGGGCACCGGCCCCTCGTGCAAGATGTCGCGCCAGTAGACCACGCGCCGGGCGAGCCCGGTCCCTGGCACGTCGGTGGCGTCGCCGTTGCTGATGTGCAGCGCCTCGGGCATCCAGTCGAGCGGGGAGTCATCCGGCGTCGCACCCGGCTGCCCGGCCAGGAGCCTGCTGCGGGCGGCCGCGTACGACTCGCCGGTCTTGGCCATCCGGGCGCGGACGCGCCGCTTGAAGCCGGCCTGCTTGGTCATGATCGTCTCCCGCGTCCCGTCCGCGGATCCCCAGCGATCGCTGCGGCGGGCGCACGATCGACGAATGACGCCCCGGCCGAGAGGCGGGCCTCCCTTTGCCTCCGTCGGGTGACCCGGCTGGGGCGGGTCGCCGGAGGTTGGGCGCGGACGGTCGCCGCCTCTCACCGTACCCGGCGGCCGGTACGCCGCGCGACCCCGCCCACCCGGCGCGCTGCCGGTGAACGTTTGCCAGGTTGGTCATGCGGCTTGCGGCCGGGGCCTCGGGCGGCCCCAGCGTCGCCGGCGTTCGCTGCGCACGCGGGCCCGCTCGCGGCGCTGAGCGGCCAGGACATCGGAGTGACGGGCGTTGGCGTTTCCGAGAGTAGCCAGGCGATCTATCTCACCCTCTCTTGCGCATCGGTAACGCGTACGTTACGGTAACTAGATTGTTACCGAAGAGGAGGCAGGGGTCGATGCGGTACTACGAAGCGCGTTCGATGATCGCCTCGAGTCCGGAGGCGGTGTGGGCAGTGCTGACAGACGGGGCGGCTTGGCCGTCCTGGGATTCGGGCGTCGACGGAGTCGACGGCCAGATTGCGCCGGGTGAGAAGATCACGATCCGGTCCCAGGCGGCGCCCGGCCGGGCCTTCCCCGTCAAGGTGACGGACTTTGATCCGCCCGCACGGCTGCGGTTCAGTGGCGGCATGCCGGATCTCGGACCATCGTTCGACCGGTTCGCCAAGGGGCTCAAGCGCAGGGTCGAGACGGGCCGCTGATACCGATGCCGCGCGCGGAGGCTTGCGGGGATCCGTTCGAAGCGCTGGGGGACCCGAACCGGCGTGAGATCCTGCGGCTGCTGAGCGGCGGCGACAAGCCCGTGCACGAGATCGCGGCAGCGCTGCCGATCAGCCGCCCGGCCGTGTCGCGGCACCTGCGGCTGCTGAAGGATGCCGGGATGGTGGCAGAACAAGCACACGGCACCCGCCGCATCTACCATCTGCAGGAGGAAGGGATGCGGGCTGTGCAGGCCTATCTCGAGCGCGTATGGGGGGAAGCCGCGGTCCGGTTCAGGCTGCTGGCCGAGAACTCCGATCCGGGCGTCCGGCGGTGACCTCGCCGCTGCGCATCGCCTTCGACGTGGCCTGCCCGGCCGAGCACGCGTTCACCATGTGGACGTCGAGGATCGGGACGTGGTGGCCGCCGGATCACACGGTCACCGGCGACCGAGACCTGGCCGTCGTGCTGGAAAGCGGCGTCGGCGGCCGGATCTACGAACGGACCGCCGAGGGGGTCGAGCATGACTGGGGCGTCGTGACCGTCTGGGATCCCCCGAAGAGGCTGGCGTACCTGTGGCACCTGGGCCGCGGCCGCAGCGAAGCCACCGACGTCGATATCCGGTTCATCGCCCTGGGCCCAGGCGATACCCGGGTCGAGATCGAGCACCGGGGCTGGGAACGCCTGGGCACAAGGGCGGATGTCTGGCGGGACCGCAACCGGACCGGGTGGCAAACACTCCTGCCGCATTTCGCGGCAGCTATCACCAGAGGAGACCGCTGATGGCTGCTGGCACCAAAGATGATCCGTGGCTGCTGAAGACCCCACCGGGGACGTCCGAGTACTCGATGTACAAAGACCCGCAGGCCAACCCGCCCGCGCTGGTATGCCAGGTCGGGTCCACCACCCTGAAGTACCACTTGCGGGCGGTCGAGGAACTGCACGCCTGGCTTTCCGAGCAGGACGGCTGGGTTCCCCTCGGCGCTGCCGATGAGCAGAAACCGGCGGCAGAGGGCACGGTCGAGGCGTGGGGACGATCGCCGGATAATCCGGTGGGCGGCTGGTACGGACTGCGCAAGGGCTACCGCGGGCGGTTCGGCATGTACCTACCGCCACTGCTGGAGGAACTCGGTCTGGCCGAACTCACCCATGACACCCGCAACAACCAGATCCGATCGATCCGCTAACAGGGGAACGCGTTATGAGCCACGCCACCGTCGTCCGCTACACCACTCGTCCCGGGTCCGCCGACGAGAACGAAAAGCTGATCAAGGCCGTGTTCACCCAGCTCGCCGAACAGCGGCCCGACGGGCTCCGCTACGTTGCCATCCGGCTCGACGACGGAGTCAGTTTCATGCATATAGCGGTGCTCGAAGACGATCATAATCCGCTGGCCACGCTCCCCGCATTCGGTGAGTTCGTATCGGCCATCAACGAGCGCTGCACCAGCGGGCCGACACCGGTCAACGGGACGGTGGTCGGCGCATACGGCATCGTCGGCTGACTGCCGCTGAATTGACGCTTGCCGCAACCATACGGACACCCGACTCTGCTCCACGGACGTCGCTAGCAGAGCCGCAGGGTAATCACACGTCATGCACTGGCCCGGCCCGCCGGTCGAGTTTCACTCCCGGCGCTCGTTCGGCTGCATGGTCCCCGCTCTGACGCATGACTTCCGTTCAGGCAGTGCACCACAGGGCGACAGCTCGCCGCGGGTCTCCGTGACCGGCTACCGGGATGCGAGTTCGAGCGTTTCGGGATGGGCCCGCCGGTAGTGTCCGGTCAAGACCTCGGTGAGGGTGCCGGGCCGGTACGCGACGGTCCGGTGGCAGATCCGGCAGTCGCCGCGAAGTGCTCCGCGAGCAGCACCGCCACCTGGTCGGCGGCCTGTTCGGGCAGCCAGTGCGAGGCGCCGTCGAGTTCGGTGAAGCGATAGGGCCCGGTG
>Ga0209415_10013026_pt1 | contig 13790 bp, 11 predicted proteins | sample PeaSoiSIISIP2007_FD_187696 | JGI IMG/M metagenome (GOLD analysis project Ga0209415, IMG submission 187696) | Peat soil microbial communities from Weissenstadt, Germany - SII-SIP-2007 (SPAdes) (version 2) | ecosystem: Environmental > Terrestrial > Soil > Wetlands > Peat | place: Germany... | reverse complement strand
ACCAATAACCGGGAAAAGTTAAAACAGTTAGCTTGAAAGGCGGCTGGCTTCTGAGAAGAAGCGAGCTGCCTTTTTTTTGCCCTGAGTGGATTGGGCCCGCCCTACTTGCAACGCTGTTCTGAGCAGCCTCCTCTGTACTACACTCCCACCACCATGAAATATAGAAAACAGATCAAGCAGTCCGCTCGACTTGCCGAACCTTACTGCGTCTCGGACGGCGGGAAATTCCGCTTGAAAGATTACGACACGAGCGATACCGGCGAGGTGAAGAACAAAGAACAGAGTCAGAGGATTATCGACAACCGCGCGGGGCTCCTGAGCAACTTGCAGGAAAAGCTGTACGCCCAGGATCGCTGGGCGGTGCTGCTGATCTTTCAAGCGATGGATGCTGCCGGAAAAGATGGCGCCATCAAGCATGTGATGTCTGGCGTGAATCCGCAAGGTTGCGATGTGCACTCTTTTAAGACTCCAAGCAATGAAGAGCTAAATCACGATTATCTTTGGCGGGCGCATAAATGCGTCCCGGAGCGCGGCAAGATAGGCATATTCAATCGCTCGTACTACGAAGAGGTTCTGGTTGTTCGGGTACATCCCACCAATCTGCAAGCGCAAAAGCTGCCGGACGCTCTCATTACCAAGCATATTTGGGAACAGCGCTATGAAGACATCAACGCATTCGAGAAATACCTGACGCACAACGGGGTGGTCATCCGCAAGTTCTTCCTTTACGTTTCCAGGAAAGAGCAGAAGAAACGCTTTTTGGAGCGGCTGGAGGATTCCAAGAAGAATTGGAAATTTTCCATGGCCGACGTGAAGGAGCGCGGCTACTGGAAGGACTATCAGGAAGCCTACGAAGAGATGATCCGCAATACGGCCACGAAACATTCGCCGTGGTACGTGATTCCGGCGGATAACAAGTGGTACACGCAACTGATCGTGGCCTCCGCGATCATCAGCACTCTGGAAGAACTGGACTTGTGTTTCCCGGATGTGGACAAGGAAAAAAAGAAGGAACTGGAAGCCGTGCGGGAGTCGCTGTTGCACGAGAAGGACTGATTCGGAGCGGAGGGTGGTAAGATAAGACGGACGGCGACCCGGCCTCCACAATTTTTCGAGCCGGAGGAATCAAAATGGCGAAGCCGATCGAACTTGAAATTAATGGGAAGCGGTACTCGCTGCAGTGCGATCCGGGAACACCCCTCCTCTCCGCACTCCGCGACGAATTAGGGTTAACGGGCACGAAGTACGGCTGCGGCGAAGGGCAGTGCGGCGCTTGCACGGTCTTGATGGACGGCGTGCCACGCAGGTCGTGCCAGATTCCAGTCAGCGCGGCAGCCGCGAAATCCATCACAACCATTGAGGGTCTCGAGAAAGCAGGGCATCTTCATCCAGTGCAGCAAGCTTTTCTGGATGCCGGTGCGTTCCAGTGCGCTTACTGTACCTCCGGGATGATCTTGAGCAGCGTTGGCCTGCTCTCAACGAATCGCAATCCCACCTCGGCAGAAATCATTCAGTCTTTGCAAGGCAATATCTGCCGTTGCGGAACCTATCCGCGAATCATCGAGGCAGTGCATCTGGCGGCCAAGTCGATGCAGGAGCGCGGACAATGAGCGGCTCTTCCGTTAAATTCGTCCCGGAACCAGAACGCTACGAATTCGCTGCCGGCCCGATGCATCATTTCGAACTGGCGCGGCGGGATTTCTTCAAGTTTCTCGGCGCGGGCATTGCCGTATTCGCTGTCGCGAAAGATTCGCTCGCCAAGCAGGAAACCGCTCCGACACAGGGCTTTCACCAGGAAGAGCTGCCGAAGGACATCACCGCCTGGCTCCATATCGGCGAAGACGGAAACGTCACTGCCTTCACGGGCAAAGTCGAAATTGGCCAGAACATCCGCACGTCTCTGGCGCAAACCGTTGCCGATGAATTGCGTGTGCCATTTGAGAGCGTAACGATGGTGACGGCCGACACGGCCCTGACACCATTCGATTTCGGCACCGTTGGAAGCCGCTCGATGCCTACCATGTCGCCGCAACTCCGGAGAGCGGCCTCCGCCGCGCGGGACCTGCTGGTCGCCGCAGCCGCAAAAGAGTGGAACGTCCCTGCGGAAGGTCTTACGGCGGCCGATGGAAAAGTTACAGATCCGGCCAGCGGCCGCTCTGTGCGATACGCCGAGTTGGCTCGCGGCAAAACGCTCGCGCAAAACCTCCCCGTGGAAGATCCTGTAACGCCGCCGGATCAATGGACCATCGCGGGCAAATCCGTACCTAAAAAAAGCGCGCGTTCGTTCGTCACCGGCGAACACAAATACACTCCCGATCTCCGGCGGCCGGGTATGCTTTTCGGCAAAATCCTTCGTCCACCTTCATTCGGCGCAACGCTCACTTCCTACGATGCGAAAGCCGCGCAAGCCATGCCTGGAGTGTTCGTCGTGCGCGATGGCGACTTCATCGGCGCCGCCGCTTCCAGTGAAAGCGACGCACTCAAAGCTCTAGCGACCATTCATGCCGAATGGAAGGAAGTCCCACAAACTTCAAGCAAAGAGCTTTTTTCGTATCTGAAGGAGAACGCCTCCCCAAAGAGCGACGAGCGCTCGAGAAGAACAAAAGGCTCTGTCGAAGATGGTCTCACGGCGGCCGCACACCGTCTGGATGCGACGTACACGGTAGCGTTTATTGCACACGCCCCGCTCGAGCCGCGGGCAGCTTTGGCTGAATGGACAGATGAAAAGCTCACGGTTTGGACTGGCTCGCAGCGTCCGTTTGCCGTGCGCGATGAATTGGCCAGCGTTTTCCACGTTCCGGAAATCAACGTGCGTGTCATCGTACCCGACACAGGTTCCGCCTACGGCGGCAAGCACACGAGTGATGCAGCTTTGGAAGCCGCTCGACTGGCGCGTGCGGCTGGGCGGCCCGTGCAGGTAGTTTGGACCCGCGAGGAGGAGTTCACCTGGGCCTATTTTCGCCCCGCCGGGGTGATGGAAATCAAAAGCGGCATCGCCGCGGATGGCGCGCTCACGGCGTGGGAATTTCGCAATTACAATTGCGGAATGTCCGGCATCGATACCCCGTATGTCGTCTCCAACCAGTACATCCAGTTTCACTCGACGCAGTGCCCTTTGCGAAGCGGCTCCTATCGCGGGCTGGCCGCAACAGCGAATTTTTTCGCGCGAGAGTGTCACATGGACGAGTTGGCCCACGCCGCCCAAATGGATCCGCTGGCATTTCGTCTCAAGAATCTTGCCGATCCGCGGTTGCAAGCCGTCTTGGAAGCCGCAGCGAAATCCTTCGGCTGGCCGCGCAAAAAAACGCAAGAGGGTCAGGGATTCGGAATCGCAGGTGGCCTCGAAAAGGGCGGTTACGTGGCGACATGCGCCGAGGTTGCGGTCGATCGCTCTTCCGGTGCGGTGCGCGTGGTGCGGATGACCACGGCGTACGAATGCGGCGCCATTGTAAATCCCGATGGTTTGCGCAACCAGGTGATCGGCGCGAACATTCAAGGGCTTGGCGGCGCTCTTTTCGAGTCCATCGAATTCGAGAATGGCCGCATCACAAATCCACGATTTTCGCGCTATCGCGTGCCGCGTTTCCGCGACCTCCCGGAAATCGAGGCTCTTCTTCTGAATCGCAAGGACCTTCCGTCGGCTGGCGCGGGCGAAACCCCGATCATGGCCGTTGCTCCGGCCATTGGAAACGCCATCTTTCATGCTACAGGCACACGCCTCAGAACCCTCCCAATGGTTCCGAACGGCCTGGCACCGTCGCGGAGTTAAACCAGGTCAACTGAAAAAGCCGCTAGATAGTCTGGCGGCCTGTTCCACTCTGAAATCGTTCGTTGCCATTGTCCCGACATGGGAATTCCGTGTTTCGCTTCCCCTCCCACAAGTTGGCTAAGGACTTGCATTCTCAATAGCTTAGCCTTCGCTCCGTCAGGGATGTCTGGCCTTACTCTTGCCCCTAGCTCTTTGGGGGTCACTGTGGTTTTTGACCTTGCACAACGCTTTGCACTTCTCGCGTCGATCTCTGGCGGACGATTGGTTGGTGTGCATCGGAGTTTCAACTCTTGCTGCCTCTTTCGCCACTGCGGTTGGTGGCATTGCTTCTGGAGAGACAAGCCCATTCGGGTTGCCTTGAGTTTGATCTTGATCGCAGCCATTGCCCCCGCGTTGCCTTCTTTCGGCGCACCGCAGAATCATGCTGACGAATATCTCGCCAAAGCCGGGTTTCTTGCCGCTTTTCCCAACTTTGTCGAGTGGCCCTCTGACGCTTTCCCTTCTCAAAAGGCGCCTCTCCTTCTCTGCGTTTTCGGTGACTTTCCCTTTGGCACCTCCCTGGCGGAGAGGACTCGCGGAACTTTAATTCGCGGCCGGCGTGTCGAAGTTCGCTGGGCTCGAAAAGAAGAGGAACTGCGGACTTGCCAGATTCTTTTCGTGAGCAGGTCCGAGGCCAAGCGTTACGAAAGGATATTCAAGGCCGTGGAGGGAGCAAGCGTGCTTACCGTTGGAGAAACGCCTGATTTTCTCGCCAGTGGCGGCGCCATTGACTTCCTTGTCGAGCAGGACAGGCTGCAGTTTGAAGTCAACGTACGGGCTGCCATCGACGCGCATCTTCGGATTAGCGCAAACATGCTCGCGCTGGCTCGACGCGTCATCACCAGAACAGAGTCGACAAAAAGTTCACTGGGCTTCTCCGCTCGGAATTTGGTCGTTTTTCAAACACAAAACTTAAATATGGAAGTGAAACAATGAATAAAGAAGGACAAGTACGTACTGAACAAGTTTGGAATCTCGCCGAACTTCTTGACCGGGTCGATAACGATCAAGATTTGCTCCGGGATCTCCTCAATATTTTTAAAGAGGACTTTCCGCGGACGATGCGGTCCCTCGAGTCAGCCGTTGTCGTCGCGGACCTGAAAAACGCCTCAAGGCTTAGTCACACGCTCAAAGGCATGCTCTCCAGTCTGGGAGGAACACGCGCCGCCGCGGCCGCCGCGAAACTCGAAGTCTTGGCTTCCGCCGGGGAAACGGCTTCCCTGAAAGGCGCTTTGGATGCGTTGGGGCATGAAGCCGAGTGCCTGCTGCCCGAACTGAATGCGTACATGGCGGAGGTGCGTCGTTGAAGATTTTGATCGCTGACGACGAGGCGCTCTCACGCCGCTTGCTCGAGAAGACTTTGGAACGTGCAGGATATGAAGTCATCACGGTGGAGAATGGCAAGCTTGCGTTTGAAGAACTCTGCAAGCCCGGGGGACCTCGACTGGCTCTTCTCGACTGGGTTATGCCCGAGTTGGACGGTCCAGGAGTTTGCCGTGCGGTTCGCGTCCGCTCGGAACAAACTTACGTCTATATGGTCCTTCTCACGTCGAAGGGAACCAAGGAAGAGACTGTCCTCGGCCTAGAATCAGGTGCCGACGATTACCTGACCAAGCCTTTCAACGCCGAAGAATTGCGGGCACGGCTCCGCGTCGGTGAACGCATCCTGCTTTTGGAGGATCGGTTGGTAGAAGCACGAGAGAATATGCGTTTTCGAGCCACGCACGATCAGCTCACCTCCCTGCTGAACCGCGGCGCAGTGATGGATTTGCTCACTCGAGAACTGCACCGCTCGCACCGCGAGCAGAAGTCCACAGCTATCATTCTGGGGGACGTGGACCACTTCAAGCGTGTAAACGACACCTTGGGTCACCTTGTGGGTGACGAAGTCCTTATGGAAATTGCCAATCGCCTCCTCGGCGCTGTCCGGTCCTACGATTTTGTGGGGCGTTACGGCGGTGAGGAATTCCTGGTGGTTCTAAATAGCTGCGATCCGGCTTTCGCTCCCAGTCGCGCGGAAGAGATCCGCCTCGCAATCTCGCATCGGCCCATTCAAACCGCGAAGGGCCCGCTCGGTCTCACCATGAGTGCCGGCCTGCTACTCAGCTCGGAGTGGGGCATCAAATCGCTCGAAGAATTGTTGCATCAAGTGGATAACGCGCTCTATCAGGCGAAGTCAGCAGGTCGCGACTGCCTACGCATCGCCAGACCCGCTGTAAGAGCCGAACCGGCGCCGGCACCGATGCCGCAATCCGTTCGCCTCAGACACTGAGCAGGAAAGGCGCGATGTAACGCTCCGCCCTGGAAGAATCTACGCGCCTCCGGCCTTTTGCCGCGCTTGATCCATCAGCTGGCGCATCGCCGCGCTCGAACCGGGCGCCCGCTTCTCCCGCCAAGCTTCCAGCCGCTTGCAAGTATCCTCGATGTTGGAAAACAACTGCGGGTTCTTGAAAGCCGAGCGCCAGATGGGCACGATCGTGTGCATGCGATCCCACACCACCCAGATCTCTCCGTTGCTCTCAAAAAAGAGTTCGTCGTTGATCAAACCCCGATTAACGATGCTCGCCACCATGTCCCAATAGCTGATCACCATTCGAATGAAAGTGTTCTCTTCCCCGCCCTGCGGAAACTTCTGGATCATGTCCTCCGGCGATGTGGGATGAAAATGCTCGAGAAACCAGGCACGCGCTTGCCGCAGCCTCGGTTCGCGCCTCATCTCGTAAAGCTTCAGCATTAGGTTTACTTCTTCATAGGTAATTTGGCTCATCTCGGGATCTCCTCGCTCTAATTCTTACGCTCGGGCTGGGGTGCCTCTTGCGGAGAAGAAGGGGCACTAGCCAGTTCGAATCGTTGCACGCTTGCCAAAGGTAGCCCTTGCCGTTGAAATTCAATCTGGATGCGCCGCCGAAGTTCGCGCGACACTTCATCCTGCCGCGTCGGCGTCGTGCGTACTTGCAGGCGCACTGTCGCAGCCAACCGGTCAAATGATTGCACTCCCAGGATTCTCGGACCATCCACAAGTGCCTGCGACCACGACGGGTCGTTGCGTACCTCCGCCGCAGCGGCCTCCAATGCATTCATTACCTTTTCGACGGATACTTCTGGCGAGATCGGTACGTCGACAAACGCCTGCGACCAGTCTCGGCTGAGATTGCTCACCGTCCGGATCTCGCCGTTGGCAATCGTCACCAGCGCCCCGCGCGCATCGCGCAGGACGGTGCGCCGCAAGGTCAGATTTTCGACGCGCCCCGTCGTATCTCCAACCTGGATGGTGTCACCCATTGCATACTGGTCCTCGAACACGATATAGAACCCTGTAATGACGTCGCGTACCAGATTTTGCGCGCCGAATCCTACAGCCACGCTGGCGAGTCCAGCAAGGGTCAAGGCCGGTGTCGGATTTATGCCGATCTTGTCCACCGCCGTTAGCAAGGCAACAAACCACACTACTTTGCTTCCCGAGCTGTAAAGTACTCCGGCGAGGGTGCGCGTTTGCTGTTCGCGCACCTGGGCCGATCGGCTCTGCGACCCGGCCTGCTTGATCATCAGGTTGGTCATTACGCGCAGAAAACGGTTGATCAGCAGTGCTATCAAAAAGATAGCTACGAGATCGACTACGGTCGTGAACGTAATTTCGGGCCAGTGAATGAGAAGACTGGTCATCGTTTTTTCGGGAGGGAGAGTATAACATTGGAAAAGCAAGGATGCGCGTCTGAAGAGTACCCCAGGCTGACTCTCAAAACCGCACAATGAGGTAATATGACCGACACCAGGCGCAGCTTTTTGACGGGATTGGCTGGCACGACGCTAATACTTATGCCCGCGGCCCTCCTCGGCGGCCAAGCCAAGCCGAAAAGCCGCCCAACAACTACCGATCCGAGCCAGGAACCCGAGAGCACAGATACCGCACCGACGAAATCCCCAGCCAAAGCGCTCCTCGAAGCCAATGAAAAGGACATAAAGAAGAATATTGAAAAGCTCTACCAGTTGGCCACCGACCTGAAAGCGGAAGTTGAAAAAACCGATTCTTCACAGTTCCTCTCGCTGGCCGTGGTAAAAAAAGCTGAAGAAATCGAAAAGCTTGCGCGTGATATCAAGACTCGCGCAAAAGGGTAACCAGGTAGGGCTCTGCCTCGAGTAATCCAACACGGGAAGTCCGCCACGAAAGCACTATGGCGCAGATTGCATCCAGGCGCTAAAATAAATGCGAAGTAACGATCGCCTGTCTTCTCCCAGGCGCGTTTTACTTCTATCTTCTCTATCGCAACCGCGCGCCCGTAGCTCAGATGGATAGAGCGACAGCCTCCGAAGCTGTAGGTCGTGAGTTCGAACCTCACCGGGCGCGCCACTTCCTCGAACGCTTCAATCCGGGAGAGACTGGCACTCTATCCCGCAATGCTCCTCCTAGTGGAGCTTCCGTAACATCCCGGACTCCACGTGTTGCTTGGTGCGCCTTTAAAGTGCTACGGTTGGAAAAGCCTGGGATTTAGCTCGCAAGATTCCCTCTCGTTCTTGCTTTCGCTAAGGGTCTAAGTCGTTTCCCTTCCCTCGTAGTTCAGACCATCTTGAAGAGTTCCGCGGTCGATGTGCGCCCCAAGCAGATCTTGGGCTAGCCGTATCGCGAGAGGGAAACATGAGCATTAAGATCAAGCTTTTACTCATCATCGGAGTGGCTATCACCGGCCTCTTGACACTTTCTGGTGTGTGGCTCTCCGGGGAATGGACCCGCATCCTGGCCGAAAAGCAAGAAAAGGCCAGAGCCTTGCTCGACGTCCCGTATTCTCTTGTGGCGAAGTACCACCAGCTCGAAACCGATGGAAAGCTTTCACGCGCCGAAGCCCAGTCTCGCGCCCTCGAAGACATCAAGGCCCTGCGCTACGACGACAACAACTATTTCTGGGTTAACGACATGCATCCGACGATGATTGTGCACCCGACTGTTCCAAAGCTCGATGGCAAGGACCTATCGGACTTCAAAGATCCCACCGGAAAAACCATGTTCGTTGAAATGGTCTCCCTTGTCCGAAGAGAGGGCGCGGGCTTCGTTCCTTACATGTGGCCCAAGGCTGGTAAAGCCGAGCCTCAACAGAAAATCTCTTACGTCAAGGGATTCGAGCCCTGGGGTTGGATTGTCGGCACTGGAATCTATATCGACGATGTCGATGCGCTCCGCCATGCCGAAGCTATTAAAGCTGCTTCCGTCTCCCTGGTTTGCCTGATATTCCTGCTCGCCCTCTCGCTCACCATCGGCCGCTCCATTGTGACAAGACTGCGAGCAGCGAACGACCGCATACAGTTCATTTCTCAAGGCGACCTTTCCGGCTCTGACATGGAGGTCCACAGTTCGGACGAGATCGGTTTGCTCTCCACAGCCATCAACAGAATGCAGGAACATTTGCGCGAAATGGTCGTTTCCGTTTCCGGAAGCGCCGTTCAGATTGCCTCCGCCGGCGAAGAGTTTTCTGCCAATAGCCAGCAAATTACCGCTAACTCCGAGGAAACGTCCGCGCAATCGAACGTTGTCTCGGCCGCCACCGACGAGATCAACCGCAATCTGCAAACTGTTGCCACCAGCACCCAGGAGATGACCGCCAGCATCGGTGAAATCGCCAAGAATACAGGGGAAGCGGCGAGAGTTGCCGCCGAAGCCCTGAAAGCCGCTGCAGAGACCGACGAGACCGTCAGCAAACTCGGCATCTCAACCGCCGAAATCGGACAGGTCATCAAAGTCATCACTTCTATCGCCGAGCAAACCAATTTGCTTGCCTTGAACGCCACCATTGAGGCCGCTCGCGCGGGTGACGCCGGCAAAGGCTTCTCTGTTGTCGCAGGGGAAGTGAAAGCCCTGGCCAAGCAGACCGCCAAAGCTACCGAGGACATAACCGCAAAAATTGCCGCCATTCAATCCGACGCGAAAAGTGCCGTGCACGCCATCAAGACCATCAGCTCGATCGTCAGCCAGGTCAACGACATCTCCGGCATGATTGCCACCGCCGTGGAAGAACAATCCGTCACCACGTCGGAAATGTCGCGCAATTTGTCCGAAGCTGCTAGGGGCTCTGCTGAAGTCGCCAGAAACATCAGCGGCGTCGCCCAAGCCGCCCAGAACACTTCCGCCGGCTCGGCCGAAAATCAAAAGGCGGCAATGGAGCTCTCTCAGTTGTCCACCCAACTCAACGAGATGGTCGCAAAGTTCAAAGTCAGCCCCAACGGTTCACCCTCAAAACAGCCACGAAACGATGGGAATACCAAACGGGGAAATCATTCCCATGCAGCGAGGGGGCAGTATGAAGTGGGTGTGAATTCCTGATTGAAAGTAGAGAGTGCAGGCTGATTGAAGGATAGATTGAAAGTTACCAGTCCGCATACTTCGTGCCATCGAGCGCGGTCGCTGTGGAACTCGAATGCACGTCAAAAACATTATTGCCGCCCCAGCTCGTCGTGTCGGGATCATCCTGGATGGACCGCAAGCTCCATTCCGCACGCCCTGTCATCGGGTCGATCGGAATCCGCCGGAGGAATCTCTTCTTTTGCCCCGCATTGCCGCTGTACTCGACCCCTTTGACGAGTGTCTCGAGATCGGGAGGGTAACCTTCGCTGCCCACCTTTACGCGGACCAGGTTGAGGTCAGCCGTATCCTTATAGTGGTCGATAGCATCGCGCATTTCGCGCAGGTCCCGGCGAAGCTCGGCTTCCTTGGCGCGGATGACTGTGAACTTCAATACCGGAAGCGCCGCAGAGGAAAGAATGAGCAGAATGCTGGACGCAATAATCAGCTCAAGAAGAGTGAGACCAGATTCTTTTGCGAACGCTCGCTTGCGCGATCTCATTTTGCACCGTTCATACGCGGCAGCCACGCAGATCCAAGCCACTCTATAATGGCAAGTTTCAGCTCGATAAAAGGTTACAAAAGCGCATCAACGCCGTCAATCCGGTAATCTTCAGGTAGGCAACCTCACTTCATGGAGCTACGCCCTAGCCTCTTACAAACGCAGCGCCTGGTTTGCGCAAGAAACGTAAGCGATTGTGGCCTCACTCGATATCTTCGGAATCATCTTCTTCAGCCGACCTGGTCGCCAACTGAATCTCCGCAAGCCCAGCATCACGCAACTGTTTGTTCAGCGCAGGAAGCTCGGCCGTTCTCATCTGCTTCCACTGCGCCGAAACCGCAGCGAATGCTTTCTCTGTCTCTGCGACCGCGCTCGACTGCGCGGGTGTTGGCGTGGCATCTGCCCGTCCGATCTCGGCGTACAGTGTCGCTGCCTCGCCGTTCGCGCGGCTAAGCGTCGGCTTGGGTGAAGGCGGCGCAAAGAATCCGCCTCCTCCTCCGAGAAGCGCTCCCACTTTTTTATCGAACGCCGAGATCGCATTCGCCGTAGCGCCGCTCGCCTGCCCCGCCAGCTTCTGCAACTGTTCATGCGCCGACCGCACCTGCGTAACGTCCTCGGTGCTGTGCGTCATCATCGACGCCAGCTTCGCCTGCATCTGGAACATCTGGACGAGCCCTTCGCGAGGCGTCTTCACGCGAGGATCCATTTTCACCGTCAAAAGCGCTGTGTACGCCTTCTCGCCCGCAGTCAGCCGCACAGTGTACTGCCCCGGCAGCGCGCTCGGCCCCTGCGGCAAGCGCGGCGTATCTGCGGGAATCGCCGCGATCGGATAATCGTAGCGCGTCGATAGCGGCGTCGCGTAATGCAAATCCCACACCCACCGGTGCATCCCCGCGCTGGTCGCGAGTATTTTCGGCATCCTCACCCAATACGGCGGAATCAACTGCTTTGCCAGTTCCTCCTCGCTGATATCTGGCTTGTCTGTACTCGCATATCGCCGCACAACTTTCGATTGCGCATCCAGAATTTCCAGCTTCACCGGCCCGTCCGCCGCTTGCCCCAGAAAATAATCAATCACCGCGCCATCCGGCGGATTTTGCGCCGTCGGCTCGTCCGGCGGAATCGGCGTATCCGTATTCGTATCGCGCATCACGCGGTACGCCGCGCCCGGCTTGAACAGAAACGCGTTCGACTTCTGCATCGCTTCCGAAATCTGCCGCAGCGGCGTTATGTCGTCCAACACCCAAAACGACCGCCCGTGCGTCGCCACAATCAGATCATCTTCATGAAGCCACAAATCCCGCATTGACGAGTGCGGCAAATTCAGTTCGAGGCTCTGCCAGTGATCCCCATCATCAAACGAAACCCACACGCTCGTTTCCGTCCCCGCGAACAAAAGCCCCTTGCGCACGGAATCTTCCCGTACTGTATCCACTGGCGAGTCGGGCAGTCCTCCGGTGATCAGCTTCCACGTCTTCCCGCCATCGTGTGTGCGATAAATATACGGACGCTGATCATCAATCCGGAAACGGCTCACCGACGCGTACGCCGTCTCATCGTCGAAGTGCGACGCTACGATTTGTGTCACCTTGCTCCACGGCGTCAACTCCCCCGGCGTCACATTCTTCCAATTCACTCCAGCATCGCGCGTCGTCCAGATCAACCCGTCGTCCGTCCCCGCCCACAGCGTATTCAGCGATTTGAACGACGGCGCCAGCGCATACACGACCCCGCGCTGCTTGTCCGCGTTCGCATCCTTACTGGCCGCGCTTCCCACGCTCGCCGGAACGCCAGAATGCTCCCGCGCCAGATCGCCGCTGATTGTTTTCCAAGTGGTGCCGCCATCCATCGTCTTAAAAATATAATTCGTCGCGTAATACAGCACGTGTGGATTGACGGGCGAAAAAAGAATCGGCTGCGTGCGGTCCGCGCGGTATTTCGGATCGGCCACGGGAATCGGCGCAACGTTCTGCACCTGCCCCGTCTTCAACGAATATCTCGAAACCTCGCGTCGACCCGCTCCATAAACAATGTCCGGATTCAGCGGGTCCGGCGCAGAGTACCCATATTCGATCACGCCTACCGGATGCCAATCGCGGAACGTAATCTCCCCATCGTTCCCGCGGCTCGAAACGCAAACCGACCCGCTCTCCTGCTGCCCGCCGCAAACCAGATAGGGAAACCCACTGCTCGTCGCCACGTGATAGAGCTGCGCGGTCGGCTGGTTGTACCACGTGCTCCACGTTCTCCCACCGTTCAGACTCACCTGCGCACCCTGATCGCTCACCAGCAAAATAGTGTTCGAATCATTCGGATTGATCCACATATTCTGGTAATCGTCGCCGCCCGGCGCGCCATGGAAACTCGACCACGTCTTTCCGCCGTCCATCGATTTCATCGTCACCGTGCTCGTGCAAAAGGCCACGTCTGGATTTTTCGGATCTACTCTCGGCATCGGTAAATCGCCGCCGCCAATGCGCCCCGCCGGCCGCGGATCCGTCGTGATCCGCTGCCAATTTTCTCCCGCATCATCGGATCGATAGATCCCTACCTCTGAACCTTGACCAGTTTCGCCGCGCGCGCCCGCCACCGCCGCAAATAATCTGCTCGTCTGGCTCGGCGCTATCGTCAAATTCACTTGAATCACCTTCGGCAATCCATTTGTGAGTTGATGCCAGGTTTTCCCGCCGTCCGTCGATTTAAAAAGTCCTCCGCCCGTTCCCTGATATTGATTCGCGTCTTCCCATGGCCCCAGCCGCAACTCCCACATCCCCGCGTACACCACATCCGGGTTCGACGCATCGATCTCCACGTCCGATCCGCCAACGTTTTCGCCCTTCGAAAGCACCTTCTGCCAGTTCTGCCCGCCATCCGTCGACAAATAAATCCCGCGCTCTTCATTCGCTCCATACGGATGCCCCAGCGCCGCCGCAAACACACGATTCGCATCTCGTGGATCCACCGCCAGCGCTGGAATTCCTTGCGTGTCGCGCAGCCCGGCAAGGTGTGTCCAGGTCTTTCCCGCATCCGTCGATTTATAAATTCCGTTGCCTACCGCCAAGTCCGGCCGCGCCAATCCCTCCCCGCTCGAAACATAAACAATGTTCGAATCCGACGGCGCCACCGCGATCGCCCCCACCGCCTGCGACGGC
>Ga0209415_10013025_pt1 | contig 13791 bp, 9 predicted proteins | sample PeaSoiSIISIP2007_FD_187696 | JGI IMG/M metagenome (GOLD analysis project Ga0209415, IMG submission 187696) | Peat soil microbial communities from Weissenstadt, Germany - SII-SIP-2007 (SPAdes) (version 2) | ecosystem: Environmental > Terrestrial > Soil > Wetlands > Peat | place: Germany... | reverse complement strand
GCGACAGAATGCGAACTCAAACCGGTTTCCGGGGAAGCGGCGAGCTGCTCGGTTGAATACACGCCGACGCAGGTCGGCTCCGGTGAACACAAGATCACGGCCAAATACTTGGGCGACGAAACACACGAAAAACTTACGAGCGAACCCGTCTCGGTCACGGTGACCCGGCGTCTGACGTCGATCTCGGTTGTATGCGCGTCCCCGGTCGCCGCGGCTCAGCCTTCGAAATGCACGGCGACGGTGAGCGACATCAGCCCGCCGGCACGCTCGGTGCCGACTGGCAACGTCAGCTTCGGCTCCGAACCGGTAGGCGGCTTCTCGGCGGGGGGGGAATGCAAACTCAAAGCGGTCGTCGGCAAAGAACTGGAAGCGTCGAGCTGCACGGTCGAATACACGCCGGCGCTGGTCGGCCCCGGACCACACAAGATCACTGCCAAATACCCCGGCGACGAAGCGCACGCCCCGATCGCTGGCGAAGGTGCGGTCGTGGTGACCACGCGGTCTACGTCCGTCTCCGTCAGCTGCGGCTCGGCGGTCGTGGTCGGCCAGTCCGCGACATGCGTCGCGACCGTCAAGGACACCGCCGCGGGGAGCGCGACGGCTCCGACCGGGACGGTGAGCTTCAGCTCCAACACGGGCGGCGGCAGCTTCGGGTTGTCGGCGAGCTGCGCGCTCGTCGCGCTCGCCTCGCCGGGCGAAGCCGGCTGCCTGGTGCAGTACACGCCCGGGCAGGTCGGTTCTGGCACTCACACGATCACAGCCGAATACGGCGGCGACCCGCTGCACGCGAAGGCGAGCGGGGCGGGCGCGCTGACCGTCGGCGTGGCCACCAAACCGGCACCGCCCGCAGGCGGCGGCCCGCCGCCTCCGGTCCCGACGCCGTCGGTGCCCAAATGCCGGCTGGTGGTGGCAGAGCGTTGGGTTACCAAGCGCACCGGCAAGCGTCACGCGACCAAGACGCAGCTGCCGGTGCTCTCGGTGTCCTACTCCTGCGATCAGACCGCGGCGGTGCGCATCGAAGGAGGGGTGACGATCGCGGCGAGCGGCAGCGGCCGCAAGAAGACGAAGGCGAAGAGGATTCCGTTCGCCCCCGCCACCTCGCAGGCCGTCGCCGGCCAGACGGCGCCCGCGGTCGTGGTGGCGCTCGGGTCTTCGGTGTCCAAGGCACTGAGCGCGCATCTGCACGCGCTCGCGACGATCTCGTTCAGGGTCACGGACGCCAACGGCGTCGGCGTGGCCACGCTCAAGCTGACGCTCGTCCCGCTCTCCACGAAGCACGGGTAGTCGCCGGTCGCGCCGACGCGGCGGATCTGGCACGCGCTGCCCACTTTCGGCGCGCCTCCCGACCGCCTGGGACGACACGCGTGTAGTCCTCTTCGGGCGAACGCTCGATCAAGCGTCCAGACCCCTTCGCGGACCCGTGTGCGAGGTCCACACTGTGGACACGATCTTCGTGAGCGGCCTCGCCCGACCGGCGATCGCGTATTTCGCCCCCACGCCCAAGCGTGGCCAGCGCTCCAGACGGCCCGGCCTCGCGGCGGCGAACAGCAGGACGAAGGGAGTAGCAATGACGCTGAAGCTAGCTTTGCAGGCAGTCCTGGCAGACCGGACCGCCGAGCCCAGGGCGGACGAGCCGCCGGACGAGATCGAGGGCGCCACGGCCGAGATCGAGGACGCCGACGGCGAGACTGTTGAAGAGCCCACTGTTGCCGAGCTCGCCATGGCGATGGGCACCTTTGCCGGGCGTGCCGTTGCCGAGCCCACTGTTGAGGAGCCCGCGGTTGCCGAGCTTCCCGTTGCGGAGCTGGCGGTTGCCATGGGCGCTCTCGCCGAGCCCCCCGTTCCCGAGCCTCCAGCTACCGAGCCTCCCGCTCCCGAGCGCACCGTGGCCGAGCCCGTGGCGGCCGAGCCTTTGGTGGCTGAGCCCGCAGCTGCCGAGCCCGTGGCGGCTGAGTCTGCGGTCGTTGAGCCCGCGGTGGCCGAGCCTGTCGTTGCCAAGCCCCGCGTTGCGGTGAGCCTCGAGCAGGCCGTCGTTGCGGTGCTGGGTCTCGGCTCCACGGGGCTGCCGACGGCGATCGCGCTACGGGGCGCCGACGCGAGGGTCATCGCAATCGACCGCTCTACGAACCACCTGGAGGAGATATGCAGCGGCAGGGCGAAGCTGCCCGGCTCCGTGCAGGAGGAGTTGGGCAGGTATCTGGTGGACGGCGGGTTCGCGCTTACCGACGACGTCGAGACGCTTGCGGCGGCCGAATACATCCTCATCTGCGTGCCCACCCCCGTCGACCGGGAGCGGCGGCCGAACCCTGAGGCGCTCCGGGAAGCCTGCGCTGCAGTCGTTTGTCATGCGCGTCGGGGCCAGACGATAGTGCTCACCTCGACGACGTACGTCGGAGGCACGCGCGAGCTGCTGGTGGAGCCGCTGGAAGAGCGTGGCCTGCGGGTCGGCGAGGACCTGTTCGTCGCGTTCGCCCCGGAGCGCAGCGACCCCGGCGTGCCCGAGCACGAGCAGCTGCAGACGCCGCGTGTGGTTGGCGCGGTGACCGAGCGCTGCTACGAGCGCGCATCCAAGCTGCTCAGCCCCGTCTGCCAGGAGGTGCATCGCGTCTGCTCGCCGGACACCGCCGAGATGGTCAAGCTCTATGAGAACACGTTCCGAGCGGTCAACATCGCGCTTGCGTTTGAGATCGCAGATGCCTGCAGGGCGCACGGCCTGGACGCGATCGAGGTCACCGACGCTGCGGCCACCAAGCCCTTCGGCTTCATGGCCCACTACCCGTCGGCAGGCGTCGGCGGTGGCTGCATCGGCGCCGACCCCCACCACCTGACGCAACCCCTTCGCCGGGGAGGCAGCCCGGCGACCATCACCGAGGAGGCGCTGCGCAAGGTCGCGGCCCGCCCACGGCGCGTGGTCTGGCGTGCACAGGAACTCCTGATCCGCACGGGCCGCCAGCTGAGCGACGCTCGCGTGCTCGTCGTGGGCGCTGCCTACAAGCCTGGCATCGACGACAGCTGCCAGGCGCCGGCGGTCGAGATCATCTCGAGGCTGCAGGCCGAGGGCGTTCAAGTCGAGTACCACGACCCGCTGGTCCCCAAGCTGAAGATCGACGGCGAGCTGATGTGCAGCGTCGACCCTGACCCCCGGCGCGACGCCTCGGGATTCGGTCCCGAAGACTACGCTCTGGCGATCGTCGTAACGATCCACCCCGGCCACGACTACGGTTGGCTGAGGCGCGTGCCCGAGGTGCTCGACTGCACCTACCGCACGCCGGCAGGTCGCCGGCGCTACGTGCTCTGAGCGGAGTCGAGGCTGGCAGCTCGCTGCGGGTCTGGGAGCCCAGCATCGGACTCGAACCGAGTCCTCGAACGCGGCAAGACGGGCAAGGCCGTTCTGCGTCTCACGAGCGTTTCACCGGCAGCGCGACGACGCGCTCGCCTAACGTCGCGCTGCGGCGCCCATAGACGCTCTTGGCGAGCGTCCCTGCCGCCGGAGCGGCGCTAGCTGGCAGGCGAGCTCGGCCCGAGGAGGCGAGCCCGGCGACCGCGCGACTCTCAGACGCCCACGGCGGGCAGCCACTGGCGCATGCCGGCTGCGATCGCCTGCGTCTCGCTTCCGACCGTGACCCCTGCGCTCGAGTCCAGCGTCTGGAAATACAGACGCTCGTTGCCGTGAGGGTCGATCAGGTAAATCGCGGCTGTGTGCACGACATCGCCGTTGTGCTCGACGCAGACATATACCTGGTAGGCACGGTAGACGGCTTTCAGCTCGGCCGGTGACCCGGTGAGGTATTTCCACTTGTGCAGCATGCCGGTCTCCTCGGAGAACCTGTACACGTCGGACACGCGGGTGGCGATCGGGTTGGCGTTCACCGCGACGAGGTCCACCCGGCCGGCCTCGGCGGGTCCTATCCTCTGGAGCGCATCACCGAGGATCGCGGCGGTCAGCGGGCAGACGGTCGCGCAGCGCGAGTCGATGAAGGCCATCACGACCTCGTGACCGCGCAGCGAGGAGAGGGACACCATGTGGGCGAACTGGTCGGTGAGCCGGAAGCCTGGCGCGGTCTTGCTGCGAATCGGGAAGCCGCCACCGGCTTCCACGGCGGGCGGGCCGGGCGCTGTGGCGACGCCTTGGCCCGAGGCGCCCTGCATGTGGCGCACCGCAAGCATCACGGCGGCGAGCGCCAGAAACGCTCCCAGCAAGATCACGACGCTGCGGAGGCCGCGTGCGCGGCGGACCCCGTCGCGCTGCTCCTTGCGCTCGCTCACGTGAGCCGCCATCCGGCTCGGGCTCTCGCGGTGGCAGGGGCTCCGGCCGGCAGCTCCGTGGCGTCCGCGTCGGCCTGACCCAGCCAGCGGACTGCCAGCACGACGATCGCGACCACGAACGGGAGGTCGCCGAAGCTCCACATGATCCCTGCGGCGATCTGCTGGTCGGTGAACGCTGAAATGGCTCCCGGCCGGTGCGCCAAGTCGGCGTAGAAGGGGTACAGCGGGGAGCGCGAGAAGGCCAGCAGCATCGATAGGGCCACGTTGGGGACCATCGCGGCCACCAGGTACGCGATGCGCCCCGGGTATGCGAGCGACAGCCTGAAGGGAGGCGATGGGATCACCTGCGCCCACAGCAGAATGCCAAAGCCCATGAACGTCAGGTGCTCCAGGGCGTGCACGTTACTGTTGCGGAGCGCCAAGTCGTAAAGCGCCGGCAGATGCCAGGCTAGGAGGTTGACGCTCCAGACCAGCAGCACGACGAGCGGGCGCGAGAGCAGTCGGCAGACCCGGCGCACCGGTGCGCCGCTAGGAGAGAGCACGACCGCGCGTGCGAGGCTGCGCCGCACCCCGACCGGCAGCGGTCGCCACAGCGCCATCCAGGGCGCGCCGAGCACGATCAGGGGGGCGGCGACCGACAGCAGCAGCACGTGCTGGATCATGTGAGTCCAAAGCAGCTGCTGGGAGAGCGTATCGATCGGGGTGGCGATAGCGGCCACGATCGCGAGCAGGCCTGCATAGAAGGCGAGTGCGCGCCTACGTGCGAGCCGGCCGCGCGGCCGGCCGGTGCGTCTGACGGCCGCGCGTTCGCCGAGCAGATGCAGCGAGAACGCGACCCACGTCAATCCCAGAGGAAGCGTGTCCGCCATAGGCGCATCAGCTCCGTCGGCGTGGAATAGCGCAAGCCACCCCGCAACCGGATGCGTCCGCCCGTGGCCGGATACGCGCAGGCTGGCTGCTCATTTGATCGTGGCCATCAGCACCGTCATGGCGACGGCAGTGATGGCTATCCACCAAAACCAGTAACCGGTCGCCTGGAGCACGTAGTCGCGCCCGGCCAGGCGACCGCTGTACAGGCGGCCCAGCACGAGCGCGCCGATCAGCACGCCGATGAACAGGTGGCGGAACGCGTGATAGAGGATGAAGAGCGACATGAAGCTGCCATATGCGTGCAGCGGAAGGGGGTAACCCAGTTCCGCGAACACCACCGCGTCACCCACCAACGCGACCAGTGAGATGATCCAGGCAAGCGTCACCCCCGTGCGCACACGGCGGGAGTCACCCGAGCGCAACCCCCTCTGCCCCCAGCTGAAGGCTGATGCGGCCGCGAGGGAGGCGGCTGTGACGAGCACACTTCCCACAATCGACGGCATGGACTCCGTCGATGGTCTGAACTGCCCCTGCGTATTGAGCACCTTCAGATACACGAGGGCCAGGTAGAGCGCCAGGACGAACACGGCATCGGACAAGATCAACAGGAGCGTCGCGTAGCGCACCTGGCGAGCGCGCGACTCCGCGTGGGGTGCGGGGGCCGGGAACGTCACTGCTTCGGCCCCGGCCCCGGCCAGCGTCGGACGGCCCATCACCCGCGATCCGCCGCTTCCGTAGTCATAGGGTCCCTCGGTCACCAGCACGGGGTGCGCGAAGTTGACCAACGGCACAGGGCTCGGGAGCGTCCACTCGAGCGTTCGCGCTCCCCACTGGTTGACCTCCGCGCGCCTGCCGGCGATCCACGAGGTCAAGATGTTGTAGGCGAGCACCGCCACCGAGGCGACGATGAGGATGGCGAACAGACTGGAGATGAGGTTCGCGGTGGCGACGCTGGGCGATATGTACGCCTGCCAGCGGGGCTCCCCGTGGATCCCGGCGAGGAACAGCGGGATGAACACTCCGAGGAAGCCGATCTCAAAGAGCCAGAAGTGCAGCCTGGACAGCCACGGATCGAGCTGGCGCCCGGTCATCTTGGGGAACCAGTAATAAAATGCCGCGAGGAAGCCGAACACCGTGCCTCCCACGAGCGTGAAGTGGAAGTGCGCGAGGGTGAACATGTTGCTGTGGAAGATCGCGTCGGTCGGCACATCCGCTAGGTACAGGCCGGTCACGCCCCCGATGAGGAAGTTGAAGATAAAGGCGAGCGCGAACAGCATCGGCGGCTCTAGCCGGATCCGCCCGCGCCAAAGCGTCCCGATGAGCGCGAAGAAGACCAAACCCGTCGGGATCGAGATCGCCTCGGTGCTGAGCATCGTGGGCAGGTCGAGCGCCAGGTTGGCCCCCGACCAGTAGAGGTGGTGCATCCACACCGCCATGCTAAGCGCGACGATGCCGATCTCACCTCCGACGACCAGCTTGTAGGCGAACAGCGGCTTGCGCGTGAAGACCGGGACGATGTCGCAGACCACGCCCAGCGCCGGCAGCAGGATCACGTACACCTCTGGGTGACCCATGAACCAGAACAGCTGCTCATAGAGCCAGTTGTTCCCGCCGAGCGAGGCCAGATAGAAGGACGTGCCGACGGTTCGGTCGAGCAGGGTCAGCACCACCGCCGCCATGAACGCCGGGAACACGATTAGCCCGAGCAGCGTCGACAGGGTGATGCCCCACACCGACGTGGGCAGCCTTCCCCACGTCATGCCGGGTGCGCGCATGGTGACTACCGTGGTCACCATGTTGACCGCTCCGAGCGCGATCGACAGCGCAAAGAGCACGATCGTCATGCAATAGGCGTCCATGCCGACGGCAGCCTGGTCGGCCAGCGGGGCGTAGCCCGTCCAGCCGGTAGGGAACCCGCCGAGGACGATCGCGCTGAGAAGGATGGGCACCACGGGGAACAAGATCCAGTAGCTGAGCGCGTTCAGCCGCGGGAAGGCCATGTCGTTCGTGCCGATCATGATCGGCACCATGTAGTTGCCGATCACGGCGCTGATCATGATGATCGTGGTCGCGATCATGACCAGGCCGTGCATGCCTACGATCGTGTTGTAGGTCGCAGGCGTGAACACCTTGGCGCCCGTCCGCGCCTGCTCGAGCCGAATCATCCACGAGGCCACTCCGCCGACGAGGAAGAGGACCAATACAGTCACCAGGTACTGGATGCCGACCACCTTGTGGTCGGTGCAGAAGCGGAAGTAGCGCCAGACGCCCTCGCCCTCGCCGGCAAGCTCCAGCTCTTGCTCGTGTGTGGTATCGGGCCGCCCGAGGCCCCATTTGATCGGGAAGTTGAAGGCGCCGATGCCGATCAGGAAGAAGATGAACCACGCCAGGTAGGCACTGACCATGGAGTCATCGGACTGCCTGGAGCCGCTCACAAGGCTGTGTACCACCACGCCTACGAGGATCGCCGCGACCAGACCCAGGACCAGCCCCGAGAGGATGCTCGGTACCAGGACGCGCCGCCTGTGGGGCGGCGGCGTGGCTTCGCCGTGGGTTGCTGTGGCCGAGCTCATCACGTGCCTTCTTCCACTTCGCCGCCGGCGGGCAGAGCTTTCTGAGTCGCGCCTCCGGGGCCCGCCAGAACGCTCGATTTGCCGCCGTTTGCCCTGATCCACGCCGCGAAGGACGATGCAGGCACGACCTTGACCTGCGAGGACATAAACGTGTGGTACAGGCCGCAAAGCTCAATGCAGCGGACTTCAAAGGTGCCGGTTTTGTTGGGCGTGACGACCGGTGTGGCCACCCACTCACCGGGGTTGGCGTCCATTGCGATTCCAAGCGCAGCCAGTCCGAAGCCGTGAAGCACGTCGTCGGAGGTGACCCGGAATTGCACCGGCCTGCCGAGTGGAAGCTCCAGCAGGTGGCTCTGCACGCCGAGCTTCGGATAGGCGTAGGTCCATGTCCACTCCTGGCCCGTAACGTTCACCACGAGGGCGTTGGCCGCGGACTTGGTCGTCTCCTTGTAGAAGCCGAACATCCCCCAGCCGACCGTGAAGAAGGCGAGCACCGTGGTCACGGCGAGCCACGCGATCTGCTGCCTCGGCTTGGCCTCCAGCGGCGGTCCGTCCTCGAGATCCTCGACCGGCACGTCCGCGGGCGTCTTCTCGCGGAACGTGAACACGCTGTAGAACATGAACACCCATACAAAGAGCGCCACGGGCACGGCGACGGCCGTGAAGACAAGGTCGGTCAGGCTCGCGAAGCCCGCAACCGAGCTCGCCGGCTCGCGCTCCACGAGCGGAACGATCAGGATCGTGAGCGCGACGAACACCACCGAGAGCACGGCCCAAATCGTCAGTACGCGCCGGATGTGCGTCCGCCCGCCGGAATCCGCAGGAGGGCCCTGTGGGGCTTCTACCGCCAACGCGATCCACTCCACTTGAGGCGACTCACGATTACCATGTCGCGGTCGGTTGTCCTGGGTGCGCCCATGCGATCAGGTCACCGTGACCGTCCCGGCCATGTAACCGGTGGTCGCCATCGGTCCGCCGAAGCCCTTCTGCCCGCCCACCCCTTCGCCGGCCAGTCCTTCGCCGCAGGGCACATAGCAGTGCCACACGTAACGCCCGGGCCCGCCGGTCTTGAACCTGAACACGATCACGTTCGGCGCCGGGTATTCCTGGCCCGCGATATGTTCGGTGCTGGGCGCCTTTTCGGAGACGCCCGGCAGGGGGACATTGACGAACAGCTGAGTCTGGTGTGCGTTGGGCGGGGTCTGGATCGTGAAGGTGTGCGAGATTTCTTCAGCGTCGACCTGCTGCATCGGCTTGCCGTTGACGTACATAACGTTGCCGACGGTGCCCCTAACCTGCGCAAAGAACGGGTTGTGAACGGTGCTGCCCGTGTCGTACTGCCTGATCGTCACGGTGATCGTGCTGTATGCAGGGACCTTGATGCTCGTGCTCGGGCAGTACGTGACCCATTCGGGGTGCGGACCGCCCCCGGGGCCGCCGTTGCTGCCGTGGCAGGCGTAGCTGTCGGGGAAGGTGGAGAGGAAGATGTTGGGGCCGGTTGTGGCGGCTACGGCTGCAGGTTCATAGCCAAGGCCTTTGATGGAGCGCGTACCCTCAACGAGCCCGGCAAAGATCAGCAGCAGCACAACAAGCGTGACGAGCACACCGATGATCTGCCGGGCGCGGCTTGACATCCTAGGCTCCGGCCTTGGCTGGCGCCGGGCGGGGACCGACAGGCTCGCGGCCGCATGCGGCGAGGCTTGGACCTTCGCCCGATTGGGCGGGTGCTCGCAGGATTGCTCGCGGCAGCCCCCTCATCCGGCTCGACGCTATATTTCGGCCCAAGCGTGCTGCATCCGTAGTTCGCGCGGGGGGACTGACGCGTTTCCCGCAGATCCGAAGGGCCCTCGCCGGCGTCAGAGCCCGAAGCGTGCCAGGACCCTGTTTCGTCACGGTACGCTCGCTCGCGGTGCAGATCCAGCTGTCACGCCAGGCGAGGTGCGTTCAGCTGAGACGCTTGCTTGTCGGCAAAGAGCAGCAGCAGACTGCGGCGCTTCCGCGGGAGTCGGCTGGGGCCCGTAGTTCCTACGGCGCCGCAATCCGTGGCACGCACCGAGGCCAAGATCGCGACACGGCCCTAACGTGCGAGCGTGCCGGTGCCGGCCCCCGACGTTCTCCCCGCCTCTGCGGCTGCAACCAGGGACACGGCGCAGCGCAGCCGTGTGACCCGAGGGCGGCTCGCAGCGTGGGCGGCGGCGATGGCGATGCTCGGGTGGGCTCTCATGACCGTCGGTGCGTTCGTGCGCGCCTCCGAATCCGGGCTTGGCTGCCCCGACTGGCCCGAATGCCACGGCCGGCTCGTTGCAAGTGGCCACCACGCGATGATCGAGGAGCTTCATCGCTGGGTCGCAACTGTTCTCATCGTCGGCGTGATCGGCTTGGCGGTGATGGTGTTCCGCACCTATCGCCGCGAGCGCGGCCTGACGCGCCCCATGGCCTTGGTGCTCGTGCTACTCGCCCTTCAGGTTGTTCTGGGCGGCGTAACCGTGCTGCTTCGCAACGTCGCCTGGACGGTTGTCGTCCACTACGGCGCCGCAGCGATGCTCGTCGCGTCGATCACCCTCGTTGCTGTGCGGCTCGCCTTCCCGCAAGCCGGACCGGCACCGCACGACCGCTTCACGCGGCTGATCGATTGGTTCGTGGCGCTGAGCTTCGGGCTGCTGCTCGCAGGCTCGACCGTGGCCAACACGGACTCCCACACCTCGTGCGGTCAGGGGTTTCCCTTGTGCAACGGATCGTTGGTTCCGTCGGTGGACCATCACGTCGTGATCAACCTGGCCCACCGAACCTGGGCGGGAGCCATGCTCGTGCTCGCCCTGTGGGTGATGTTCCGTAGCCGCCGTGATCGCGCGGGCGTGCCACCGATCGTGTGGGCGGCGACGGTCGTGAGCATCCTCTACCTCGTTCAGGCAGGTGTCGGCATCGCCGTCCTCGGAGTTGGCGAGAATACCGCCGTGGAGGTGCTGCACTCTTCGATCGGATCGCTCACCTGGGTGGCACTCGCAACGCTGTGGTCGCTGACGAGCACGCTGGCGAGAACTCGGCGCGGCAATCAGGGCGAGGGACCGGCGGGATTTGCAGGGCATTGAAGCCAAGCCCAGCATCGGACTCGAACCGATGACCCCTTCCTTACATGGTGGTCGCGCCCATTCCTGCCAGACTCGAAGAACCTGTGATTTGTCGCAACTCGCCTGCACATTGGGCATGACGCCCGACGCGTTGTGGGTTGGACGCGAGTCTGCGTGATACTTCTGCTGTGCGCCCTCAGCAGGGACTCATGAGGTGCCGGAGGGAATCCGTAAGCGCTTCTGCCACTGCCGCCGACTCGGGTCGAGACGGTGCTGAGGGAGGCGCGCGGTGAAGGTTTGCGTCGTCGGGGCGTCCGGGAAGCTCGGCCGGTACATGGTGCAGCACGCGCTTGACCGAAGCTACGAGGTGGTCGGAGTGTGCCGGCTGCAAAGCGTTGCGAAGCTCGACAGCTTCAAGGGGCGGATCACGGTCATTCCGGGAGCCACGGACGACCCGGAGGTCATCAAGCGCGCCGTCGCGGGGTGCGACGGCGTGCTCGTCGTGTTGGTCCCTCGTGGCGTCCACGGATACTCGACGGGAACAGCTCAGGCGGTGCTCGACCATGCGCCGGCGGGGGCGCGCCTCGTGTTCTCGTGCGGGTGGCATATCACGCGAGACGGCAAGGATGTGTACCCGTGGAAGCTCAAGGCGATCGTGAGCGTCTTCGGTCCGCTCGCACGCCTCGCTCGCTTCGCCGACCTCGACGACCAGGTCGAGGCATGCCGGCGGGTATTCGCCAGCGACACGCGGTGGACTCTCGTGCGCGGTAGCGACCTCGAGGAGGGCGAGAGCCAGGGCCTTCCGGTCTGGAGCCGGCACGTGGGCGACCCCATCCTCAAGAGCAACCTCACGCGCCGCGTCGATTTCGCCCTGTTCATGGTCGCGGCCCTCGAGAACGAGGAGCTCGTCCACGAGGCCCCGGCGATTGTCGGCTGCCAGACGCCATCGGCGCTCGCGCACGCCGCTAGCGACTGAACTGAGTATCGCCGGTGCGACGAAGCAGGTCTCGCCGCAGGCCAGTCGAGCGACCTGCTTGTCGCCAAGAGCAGGCATGTGGCCGGACCGAGACGAGACGCATGCTTGGGACGACGACCACGCGTCCGTGCTCCGACGCACGAGACGCTCGCTTCGCCCCGGCGAGAGCGGCCTGGGCCATCGAGTCTCGTCCATCTCAGCAGTCTGGCTGGTCTTTGCTGACACGCTCGCATCCACCACGAAGCACTACTCCGCGTTGCCTTGGGACGATGTTCTCCAGACGCGAGTGAAGCCTGTGTTGGCCCGCGCCTAAAGGATGGGGAAGTGTGATGCGGACGTTCAAGACCCTATGGGGCGTCGTTTCTGCCGGCGTGTCCGGCGTCGGCTCTATCGGCAGATGCTTTCCCCACGACACGCAACCCTCGGCTATTGTCTTCCCGGCCGAGAGATGACCGCGCTTTCGGCGCGGCACCAGGGGAACGAAGATGCTCATCAGCACCGATTATCTGGTTATAGGGGCGGGTGCGAGCGGTCTTGCCTTCGCCGATGCGCTGGCAGCGGAGGCGGACGTTGAGGTCACGGTGATTGACCGTCGACGGGCCCCGGGAGGTCACTGGGGGGATGCGTATCCGTTCGTTCGCCTGCACACCCCGTCCGCGTACTACGGCGTGAACTCGCTGGCGCTCGGCGAGGATCGCATCGACCAAGTCGGCGGGAACGCCGGGTACTACGAGCGGGCGACGGGCGACGAGGTCTTCGAGTACTTCGCCGATGCGGCTGGACCGCTAACGGAGACAGGTCGGGGCCGCCTGCTCACCCGCCACGAGCACTTGGGCACCGGGAGCGACGGCGAGCAGGTCAGAGACCTGGGCACCGGAGAGCTCCACGATGTCGCTGTACGTCGCAAGGTCGTTGATGCTCGATATCTGGAGGCGTCGATCCCGGCGACCCACACCACACCGTTTCAGGTGGCACCGGGCGTTCGGCTCGTCTCCGTCAACGACCTGCCGGCGGCCGCGCAATCGGACTGCTCCTACGCGGTCCTCGGGTCCGGCAAGACGGCTGCGGACGCGTGCATGTGGCTTCTGGACAACGACGTACCGCCGGATCGGATTCGTTGGATACGCCCCCGCGACGCGTGGTTTTATGACCGCCGCCACTTCCAGCCGCTGGAGCAGGTCGACGCGATCATGGAGGGGAACTCTCTCGATGCCGAGGCCGGTGCCCATGCGGCGAACCTCGAGGACCTCTTCGAGCGGCTCGAGGCCTCGGGGCGACTTGCGCGTATCGACGCGGCGTGGCCGGCAACGATGTACCGCGGCACGATGCTCAGCGCCCGCGAGCTGGCGGCCCTGCGGCAGATTGCAGACGTCGTGAGGCTCGGCCGGGTGCAACGGATCGAGGCCGATCGGATCGTGCTCGAGCGCGGGGAGGCTAAGACGGGCTCCGACGTCCTGCACGTGGACTGCACGGCCCTCGGTCTGAACAATGCCCCTGCCACGCCGATCTTCCAGCCCGGTCGGATCGTGCTCCAGCAGGTGCGGGCTCTCTCGCCGTGCTTCAACGCAGCTCTCGTCGGCTTCGTCGAGGCCCACCGAGACGACGACGCGGACAAGAACCGGCTTTGCCCACCCAACCCCTACCCCAGCAGCATCAAGGACTGGCCACGCATGATGAGCCGCACATGGAGAACGGAGGGGCGGTGGTTGAGCGAGCCCGACCTCTCATCGTGGGTGGCCCAGAGCCGGCTCAACCTGCTGCGTGCGCTTCCCGACCACGCGGAGGAGCCGTCCGTGCAAAACGCAGTCAAGCGATATCTCGCACACGTCCGCGCGGCGATCGAGCGGCTGAAGCAGCTGGACGGATCGACTTCACCTAGCGGGTGAAGAGAGCCGTGCGATCTGCTCGCGCTTCGCGCCTGATGCGAGCGTCTCGGGAGGCGCGGAGCTCACGACTGCTCCGGACGAGCTGCGACAGCCCGTGCGGACCGCGCTGAGACTGCCGCTTCGCCATGGCGAAGGAGGCGTCTGCGGCAGGC
>Ga0209415_10013024_pt1 | contig 13791 bp, 13 predicted proteins | sample PeaSoiSIISIP2007_FD_187696 | JGI IMG/M metagenome (GOLD analysis project Ga0209415, IMG submission 187696) | Peat soil microbial communities from Weissenstadt, Germany - SII-SIP-2007 (SPAdes) (version 2) | ecosystem: Environmental > Terrestrial > Soil > Wetlands > Peat | place: Germany... | reverse complement strand
GACTGGCGATCATGTCGGAACAGTTGTCGGCAAGCAGGCGGTAGCGCGCCTCGCTTTCCTTCAGCTTCTTTTCGAACGCCGTGCGTTCGGCAAATGTACCGGCATCTGATGTCCTTTTCACGGAGCGATATCCTCGTTGACGGAGAAAGTCGCATCGACATGACTGCGGTTTCCCGTCGACTGGGAATTTGATGCAACGGGATATGTCGAGGTATCTCCATTTAGGGACATGTCGTCGCTTTGTCAGTAGGAGGGGGGGCGATCACGAAAATTTGGAACGCCGAATGAATACCTCTTGGCAAGGGCGAAAAGGGAGAAAAAATCATGAGGGACGGAAAATAAGCGGTATGGATTTTCTTTCGATCAACTGGACCGTGAAAGTCTTTCCGGCTCCTCATCTAACGCATCTGTTGTTTGAGGTTCGACGACGATCAGGACATTGCAGGGCGAGTGGGCGAGCAGATCCGATCCGACCGAGTCTTCGACCAGGCGACCCAGCCAAGAAAGGTGGCGATGGCCGATAATGATGATATCGGTCCGCAAATAGCGGGCCAGCAGCACGATCTGTTCCGCCGTTACGCCGTAAGGCGCGTGGACGTGGCAGGTGATGCCTTGTTTGTCGAGGTTCTGGCGCGCCTCTTCCAGCACGGCGCGGACCTCCATGTCCATGACGGAGACCATTTCGGCGGTGGGGACGGCGAAGCTGAATTCCCGGTGCCGGCTCAGGTCGTTGACCGACATCACATGAAGCTCCGCTGCCATGCAGCCTGCCATTTCGGCGGCTTTGGCCAGAACCTGGAGACGTTGAGGCGACGCATCGATGGCTGCCAGAAGGACCTTGCGCACAGTGGCTCTATCTCAAAAAAGTAGAGGGCGATTCAGACATTCGGTTGGCGCACCAAAGTGCGCCAACCGAATGTCATCGCGCTCTATCGGATCTGCCGTCTGGGCCGCATGAACCAAGCGGGAATGAGGGCGGCGAAGAAGATGACGGCGACGAATAGAAAACTCTCCCGGAATCCCATGACGCTCGCCTGAGCGGCGATCATGCGCGAAAAGAAGCGATAGGCCTCGTCGGTGCGCATGGCAAGATTAACGTGATCGACCAGGCCGGCCCGTGCGAGCAAGGACGCGATGAGATCCAAGCTGTCCGCGGCGGCGTGTCCGCCCGTTTGCAAATTATTGAACGCATCCGCATAAATCGTCGTCTGGCGATCCAGATAGACCGACAGGAGGCTGACTCCGACGGCGCCGCCCAATTGTCTGACGAAATTGATGGCGCCCGCGCCCTGGCTGACCATGGACGAATCGAGAACTCGCAGAGCGCCGACATTGAGCGACGGCAAAATAAAACCCAGCCCGATACGCCCAATCACCACCCAACCGGCAAAACTCCAGAATTCGGTCGAGGTGTCGACGGACGTCATCAGATAGCAGGAAAAGCCGAACAGAAGAAGTCCGCTTAAAATAAGCAGATGTGGAGGAATGCGGTCGCTCAACCGTCCGGCAAGCGGAAAGACGAAGCCCAGCACGATGCCGGCGGGCATCAGCAAAAGTCCCGATTCGGTTGGCGTGTAACCTTGGATGGTTTGGACGAACAGCGGAATCAGATAGGTCGAGCCATACAATCCCAATCCCAGAATGAAGGCGACGGCGGAGGCGGCGGCAAAGCGCGGATTGAGGTAGACGCGTAAGGCGACAATCGGGGTTGGCGTATGGCTTTCCTGCCAGACAAAGGCCGCGCCGCAGGCCATGGCCGTCATGAAGCCGCCGCCAACCAGGTGAGAGTCCCAGCCCAGGCGTTGTCCATTGGCCAAGGCGGCGAGAAAGGCGGCAATAGCTATCGACAGCAAGGAAAATCCAACCCAGTCGAAGGCTGGCAAGCGATCGCTTGCGCGGGTGGCCAGAAAAAGCTGCGCCAACACAATGCCGGCAACGCAAAAAGGAGGTCCCAGAAAGAAGACGTAACGCCAGGAATAATTATCGATCAACAGACCGCCCAGCGTGGGTCCAAGGGCCGGCGCCAAAATCACGCCGACACCGAAAATTCCCATCGCGGTGCCGCGGCGGGCTGGTGGAAAGGCCTGGAAGATCACGACCATGGCCAAGGGTTGGACGAGCCCCGCAGCCGCTCCCTGAATGACGCGGGCGATGATCAGCACGTCTTCGTTGGGGCTTAAGCCCCCCAGGATGGAGCCGAGCGTGAAGGCGAGAAGCGCCAGGACGTAGGTGGCGCGACGACCGAAGGCGCCAAGCGTCCAGGCGGTGGCCAGCATGGTCGCCGTCATCGCGGCCAGAAAGGCGGTCGACAGCCACTGCGCTTTGTCTTGGCCCATGCCGAATTCACCCATGATATCGGGCAGGGCGACATTGACGATGGTTGCCGACAGGACCATGGCGATGGTTCCCACCATCACGGTCGCCGTCGCAAACCATTTATAGGCTTCGCCGTAGCGTAGGACGAGTTGCTCAGTGGTGGCTTGCGTCAATGTCGACCTCCACCATCATGCCCGGCCGTAAGGGGGCGTCCGGCGGTTGTTCGACGGCAATGCGCACTTTGACGCGTTGGGTGATCTTGGTGAAATTGCCCGAGGGATTGGGACTCGGCAGCAAGGCGAACTGAGATGTCGCGGCATTGCCGATTCGTTCGATGGAGCCGGTGAAGCGGCGAGACGGAAAGGCGTCGACGCTGATGTCGACCGGTTGTCCGGGCTTCAGGTCGGACAGTTTGGTTTCCTTGACATTGGCCTCGATCCAGACCGCGTTGGGGTCGTGGACGATGACCAGACGCTGACCGGGAATGACATATTCTCCCGGTTCGACGAATTTCTGATCGACGACGCCGTTGATCGGACTGCGCACCTCGCGGTCGTTGATCTCGATGTCTTTCTGATGAATTTGCGCTTCGACCTGCTCGGCGTCATGACCAAGACTTTCCACTTGCTGTCGCAAGAGATCGATCTGCGCAAGGTTGGCTTTGGCGCTGGCAATCGTCGTATCGGTTTCCGCCATCTGGGCGGTGGCGCCGCGTGCGGTTTCCTCGGCTTGACGGAGTTGGCTGCGCCGCAAATCCCAGGTCTGGCGCGAGATGAACTGATCGTTCAACAGCGCGTCGGCGCGCTGATAGTCACGTCGCGCCCGGTCCACTTCCGACTGTGCCGAATTGAGACTGGCCAGATTCGCCGATCGTCGGGCCAAGGCCGCGGTGACGGCGCTGGGCGCGGTCGTTTCGGCGATGTGCAATTGTGTGGCCGTGCGTTCTTTTTGCAAACGAAGGGATGCGGCCTTGGCCCGCAATTCGTCGCGTTGCAAAACAGTTTCGCGTTGATCGATGACCGCCAAGATCTGCCCGACGGAGATCTTTTGTCCGTCGTCGGCCGGCCGGCTGGCCACCCACCCGTCGACCCGGCTGCTCATGGTGATCATGTCGGCCATGACCCGAGCGTCGGTTTCGGAGATATGCGCCAGGCGTCCGTACTGCCATGTGAGTCCGATGGCGGCCAAGAGCGCGAAGGCGCCGAAGAGGAATTTTTTGCGCCAGCGTTTGAGCAAGACGATGCCGCGCAACAGAGTGAGGTTCTGTGCAGGGGGGTGGGGAAGAGGGGGAGGCGGTGTAATCTTCATTGAGGGTTCAGTCCGATATGCGCCCCGACATTCCGCGCCATGCGGTTGAACACCTGCAGGCAGACGACCAAGTCCTCTTCACTGATGCCGTCCAGGATTTCTTTTCGCAGATCCCCGGCAATGCGGATGATGTTTTCCAGGACCGGCTGCGCCGCCGGGGTCAGATGGATCGTCTTTGTCCGCCGATCGGCGTGACAATCATGTCGTTCGATCAGTCCTAACCGTTCCAGACCATCGAGCAAGCGAACCAAGGTCGGACCTTCGACGCCCACGCGGTCGACCAACTCCCGTTGCGGCAGGGTGCCCTCGGATTTCGACAAATGCAGGAGAATGACCCATTTCGCCTGCGTCAAGCCAAGCGGAGCCAGCCGCTCGTCGAGCCGCGATCGCCACAATCGCGCCGTTCTCGACAGATCAAAACCGATGCGTTCCGCGGGCAACGCCTTTTCCATAGCCGTCTCCAAAACGATGCTGTGCTATTTAGTGTCTTACTAATTAATAGTCAACTATCGAATTGCGCTGCTTTTTCTGAAAGGGAGGTCCTGACCAGTCCCTCAATCGAGGTATCACCGGCAAAGAGAAGATCGATCCGGGGGGGCATCGGTCGTGTATGTCGAGGGTGGGGGGGATCCACAAGGTCGTGATGGCGATGTTATAATGAGATAATATATAGTTATATATAAATATAATGTCAATTTACAATAAAAATATAGAATAATTCTTATTTTCGGTAATGTTTTTTAAATTATATAGGAAAATTATTTGATGTTGCGAATTGTATAATTGCCATATTATCTTCGAATTTCCGCATTAAATTTTATAATATTAATAATTTTAACGAGCTATTACTATAGTATAGCTATATTGATTTCCGTTGCGCGTCAAAATGCATCGTGATAGAACGATAAAAGCGACGCCTGCAAATCAACTTGAGGGTGCTGTCGTGATGGTAAGCATGCCCCTTCCCTCTCCTCAAAATCATGCTTTGTTACAGCAGCCTCCGATGAGGGTTGTCATCATTGATGATAGCCAAAGTTCGCTTTTGCTGATGTCCGGTTTGGTGTCGGAGTTGCAGACCGCCGACGCCGTGCCTTTTTCCAGCTCCGCGCAGGCCCTCGCTTGGCTGGACCATAATGTCGTCGACCTGGTGATTGTCGACTACGTCATGCCGGCGCCCGATGGGCTCGCCTTTATCGAGATTTTCCGAAGAAATCCGAGGCATCAGGGCGTTCCCATCATCATGGTGACGTCTTCCGGACTGAGGGACGTACGCTATATGGCTCTTCAACTCGGCGCGATCGACTTTCTCACCAAGCCGATCGATCCGGTTGAGTTCACGGCGCGCATCAACAATGTGCTGGATGCGCATCAGGCGCATCAGGCGCTGGCCAATCGATCGACGTGGCTGGCCGCCGAAGTGGCGCGCGCGACCGAGGCGTTGCTTGACCGCGAGCGCGAAGCGCTTCTCTTTCTGGCGCGAACCGCCGAGCATCGCGACCCGGAGACCGGTGCTCATCTCGCGCGGATGGCCGCCTACTCCGGATTGATCGCGACAGCCCTCGGACTCCCCGCCGAGCAATCGAGCATGATCCGGGACGCCAGCCCTCTCCACGATGTCGGGAAGGTGGCCATTCCCGATCATATTCTGTTCAAGCCGGGCAAGCTGACGCCCGAAGAATTCGAAACCATGAAAGAACACGCCTCGCACGGCGGGGCTATCCTTTCGGGGAGCAAGTCCCCCCTTCTGCAACTGGCCTGCGATATCGCATTCTCGCATCATGAGCGGTTTGATGGCAGCGGTTATCCGCGGGGTCTCAAAGGAGAGGACATCCCGCTGGCGGGGCGAATCGTCGCGCTGGCCGACGTGTTCGATGCTTTGACCACGGTTCGACCCTACAAACAGGCGTGGCCGGTTGAAGAGGCTTTTGCCTATCTTCGCGGCGCCGAGGGTTCGCATTTCGATCCCTCCTGCCTGGCGGCCTGCGTGTCGGTGCGGGATGCTATTCATGATGTTTATAATAGTAATAGAGAATAATATTCTAATATTATATTTAAATATATATTTACTATACATAAGTATATAAATACTTCTTTACCTTAAGGGGCGATGATGACGGATGGCATTGACAATGTTATCGCATGGGACGGCGAAATCTCGGTTTCCCAGGCGGAAGAGGTTCATGATCGCTTCTGCGCCGCTCTGGCCGATGGCCGGCCCATCGTCGTCGATTGTGGCGCGATCGAGGACGCCGACATCAGTTTCATTCAGCTCTTGATCGCCGCCCGGACGAGCGCGCGGCGACGCGGGGTGTCGTTTTGTCTGAAGCAACCGGTTGGCGAGCCGTTTCTTGCGGTTTTGCGCCGTGGCGGCTTTCTGTTGGAAGCGCCGTTGCCTCAAGACGATTTTTGGACCGGTGGAGCCTGAGACATGCAAAAAACGATTTTGAGCGCCGATGATTCGGCAAGCATGCGCCAGATGGTCAAATTGACCCTCTCCGCGGCCGGCTATCACGTGATCGAGGCGGTGGACGGCAAGGAAGCTTTGGAAAAGGCCAAGGCCGGCGGCGTTCATCTGGTTCTGACCGACCTCAACATGCCCAACATGGACGGCTTGGCGCTGATCCGCGAATTGCGCACGTTGCCCGCCTACAAAGGCGTTCCCATCATTTTTCTGACCACCGAATCCGATGCGGCCAAAAAGAACGAGGCGAAGATCGCGGGTGCGACCGGTTGGATCGTCAAGCCCTTTCAGCAGGATCAACTGCTGGGCGTGGTCAAGAAGGTCCTGGGAGCATGACCGGTCCCGTCGATCCGGCCCAGACCTTCCGGGAGGAATCGGCCGAACTGCTGGTGGACCTGGAAACGACGCTGCTCAGTCTGGAAGAACAACCGGACGATCGCGAATTGCTCGATGCTGCTTTTCGCGCCTTGCACACCCTCAAGGGATCGGGCGCGATGTTCGGCTTCGAAGCTGCGGCGGGGTTCACCCATCATTTGGAAAATGCCTTCGACCAGGTGCGGAAAGGGCAAATCGCCCTGAACTCGGCGTTGATCGGCGTCGCTTTGGCGGCCAAGGATCACATTCGGGCCTTGATCGAGAATCCCGATGCGGCAGACAAGGAGGAAGGTGAGCGACTGCTGTCCCAAGTGGCTGAGCAGACCGGTCAAGCGCAGGGTGCCGCGCCTGCCAAGACGACCGCCGTCAAAGCCAAGCAGGGCGATGACGTCACATGGCGCATTCGGTTCCGCCTTGCTCCCGATGCCTTGGAACGTGGCACCAAGCCCCCCTTGTTGCTCGACGAATTGCGCAGCTTGGGCACCGCCACCGTGGTCGCCTTGACCGAGGACTTGCCTCCCATCGAAGAGATGGATCCCTTCCGCTGTTACGTCGCGTGGGACGTGGTTCTGACCACCGCGCAACCCCGCTCGGCCATCGAGGATGTGTTCATTTTCGTGCTCGACGATACCGAGTTGACGATCGAACCGGTCAATCCTCATTCCGAGCGCATTGGCGAAATCCTCATGGATCGCGGCGAGGTCGAAGGTGAAAAACTGGCGGCCGTGGCCGCCGATCAACCAAAACTGGGGCAGTTGCTGGTCAACGGCGGCGACGTCACGCAGGAACGGCTGCATTCGGCGTTGGCCGAGCAGAAGCACATTCGGGCCGAAAGCGAAAATACCAAGGCCGGCAGTTCGATCCGCGTGCCGGCGGAACGGCTGGACGACCAGATGGATCAAGTGGGAGAACTGGTGATCGCTCACGCCCGTCTCAAGCAGCTGGTGGCCAATAGCAAGGATCTGCAGATCAAATCGGTGACCGAGGAGATCGAACGGCTGTCCAACTCTTTGCGGGACACCACCATGAGTATTCGCATGGTGCCGATCGGCTCGCTGTTCAGCCGCTTCCGCCGGCTGGTGCGCGATCTGTCGCTGGAATTGGGCAAGGACGTGGTGCTGACCATGTCGGGCGAGGAAACCGAACTCGACAAGACCATGATCGAACGGCTCAACGATCCCTTGGTTCATATCGTCCGCAATAGTCTCGACCATGGGCTTGAGCAGGGCGAAGAACGCTTGGCGGCTGGCAAACCGCGTCAGGGGCACGTTCATTTGTCGGCGCGTCATGCCGGAACCCAGGTTTTGATTTCCATCCGCGATGATGGTCGGGGACTCGACCGCGAGCGAATCCGTACCAAGGCCGAACAGCAGGACTTGATTCCGTCCGGCGCCAAGCTGTCGGATGCCGAGCTCTTCCAATTGATTTTGCATCCGGGTTTTTCCACCGCCGCCAAGGTGACCAGCCTCTCCGGGCGTGGCGTCGGCATGGATGTGGTCAAACGCGCCATCGATTCATTGCGGGGCACCATCGATATTTCAAGCACGCCTCGATCCGGCACCGAGATCACTTTGGGATTGCCGCTGACGTTGGCCATCATCGACGGTCTCCTGGTGCGCGTCGGCAAGGGTCGCTATGTCATTCCGCTCTCCGCCGTGGAGGAGTGCGTGGAATTGTTGCCCGACGACGATTTGCGGCATTCCGGTCGCAATTTCCTCAACATCCGGGGCGCTTTGGTGCCCTTCATCCGTCTGCGCCAGGTGTTTGGATCGAGCCTTCCGGCTGATCCCTACCAGAAGGTGGTGATCATCTCGGCCGGCGAGAGACGGGTCGGTTTGGTCGTCGATCAGGTGTTGGGTGATCATCAAACGGTCATCAAGTCGCTCTCCAAGCTGCATGCGGATGTCGAAAACTTCTCCGGCGCCACCATTTTGGGGGACGGCTCGGTGGCGTTGATTCTCGATATCGGCCATCTGGTCGCCTTCGGTCAGTCCTTCGACCAACAGCGTGACGCGTCATGAGCCAGGGGAGTGCGCGAGAGATGCCCGCCAATGACAATCGGTCCTTCGAGGCGCTGACATTGGGGCTTGGTGGAGAAATCTTCGCCATCGACGCCAATAGCGTCCATGAGATTCTCGATATGATTCCGCAAACGGAGGTTCCGGGCGCCCGCCCCTTCGTCGGCGCGCTCATCAATGTGCGTGGCAAGGTCGTGCCGCTGGCGGACTTGCGCATCAAGTTCGGCATGGAGCTGACGTCTCAGACCATCGACAGTCGCATCGTCGTGGTCGAGATCGCGTTGGGGGGAGAACCGGCGGTGGTTGGTTTGCTCGCCGACAAGGTCTTTGAGGTTACCACCATCGGCGGCGCCTCCATCGAAGACACGCCCGATATCGGCATGCGTTGGCGGCCTGACTTCATCAAAGGCATCGGCAAGCGTGGCGCTGACTTCATCGTCATTCCGGATATCGTCCGCATTTTCTCCGAAGATTGAACGAAATGCCGACAAAGGCATCGTCAAAGCGAGGAAGCCGTCATGAGACTCTCAATCAAACTGAAATTGGTCCTGGCGTTTGGGATGGTGATTCTGTTGTCCGCCGTCACGGCCGGTATCGCTATCAACGGCTTGGCGGAATTGAACGGTAAGATCGACGAACTGACGAACGTGTCGGCGCAACGGGTGAAGATCGCATTGCAAATTCCCAATGCAATTGTTCGGACGCAGCGAGAAGAAAAAAACTTTCTGCTTTCCAGTGAAGATGCCGATTTGGACAAATTCGACAAAGCGATGATGTCTCATCGAGACGAAGTAAAATCCCTGATAGATCAATACCGAAAGGTGGCTGATCAGGATGGAGTTCGACGACTTTCCCAGATCGATGCTATATTCTCAGAATTCATAATTGCGGAAGATAAGGTGCGTTCCATCGGTCGCATTCATTCAAATGGGAAGGCTGCGGAGTTGGCCAATGGCGCTGGAAACGAAGTGACCTCTGCGGCCTTTGAGGCGTTGCGACCGTTGCTGGACCGGGTTGAAACCGGAACGAATCCGACTCCGGCGCAGATCCGTATTGCCCAAACGGTACGCTATATGACCACCGAATGGGCTCAGGCGCGGGTGATCGTTCGGAACTCGTTACTGGCGTCCGATGATGCAAGTACGGAGTTGGCGTTGAAGCCGTTGCCGGCCGTTGTTGACACCGTCCATCGACTGCAAGAGGCGATTCGCGCGGAATTGACGACCGACGAGGATATTCGTGCCTATGCCGGATTTTTGGAGAAGTTCCGCGCCTATGAGAAAATTGCGGATGAGTTGATCGTTCAGACTCGGAAAAACACCGAGATCAAAGCTATTGCTTTGTCGAATGGCGAAGTGAGTGTGGCCGGTACCAAACTCAACCAAGTCGCCGAGGAGATGGTCTCCGCCGCCGTAAACGGAATGACCGAGGACAAGAGGCAGGCTGCCCAGACCTATGCCTGGTTGCGCACATTGCTGCTTTCGGCCATCACTTTGTCGATCGCCATCGCCGTCGCCGCCGGCGCCTATATCGCCATTTCCGTGGCGCGTGGTTTGGGCAAGGCGGTCGGTTTGGCCAACGCCGTGGCCATCGGCGACCTCGGTCAGCAGGTCGAGGTTTCCTCCAATGATGAAATCAAGGATCTGGTTGTCGCGCTGAATGGCATGACAAGCAATCTGCGGATCACCGCCGCTCTCGCCGACGAGATTTCCAAAGGCAATCTGACGGTTGAGGCCCGTCGGTTGTCGGAAAAAGACTCGCTTGGCATCGCGTTGGAAAACATGTTGGAAAAATTGCGCATGGTGGTGACGGATGCCGCCAGCGCCGCCGACAATGTGGCGGCGGGCAGTCAGGAACTGTCCTCCACCTCGGAACAAATGTCGCAAGGTTCCACCGAACAGGCCTCGGCAACCGAGCAGGCGTCGGCGTCGATGGAACAGATGGCGGCCAATATCAAGCAGAACGCCGAGAACGCCGGCCAAACCGAGAAGATCGCCCGTCAATCCTCCATCGACGCCCAGGCGTCCGGTGAAGCGGTCACTCGGGCGGTGCAAGCGATGCAGACCATCGCCGAGAAGATCGGCATCGTTCAGGAGATCGCGCGTCAGACCGATCTCCTGGCGCTCAACGCGGCGGTCGAGGCGGCTCGGGCCGGCGAGCATGGCAGGGGGTTCGCGGTGGTGGCGTCCGAAGTGCGCAAGTTGGCCGAGCGCAGCCAGGGGGCGGCGGCGGAAATCAGCGGGTTGTCCTCGGAAACCACCAAGATCGCTCAGGACGCCGGGCAAATGCTCGCCCGACTGGTTCCCGATATCAAGAAGACTGCCGAACTGGTCGAGGAAATCAGTGCCGCCTGCCGGGAGCAGGATATTGGCGGCGCTCAGATTAACCAGGCCATCCAGCAATTGGACAAGGTGACCCAGCAAAACTCGGCCGCGTCCGAGGAAATGGCGGCGACCTCGGAGGAATTGGCCTCCCTGGCCGAACAGTTGCAGGACACCATCGCCTACTTCCGCGTCGACGCGCAGTCGGATGGTCGCGCCCCCGCCAGGGTGGCGGGAACCTTGGCGCCCCATCGTGTTCCGGCGATCTCGCACTTGGCGCCGGCAAAGGCCAAAAGGGAGATCTCGTCCGGCAAAAGAAAGTCATCCATGGGCGCCAAGCTCAACGGCCGGGATCGCGGCGTGACGATCGATTTGGAGCGCGGGAACGAGGCCGATGGTCTCGATGCCGAATATACCAAATTCTGACCGGGATGGGGGCGGGGTCGCCCCCATTGCCGCGGCGCCCTGAAATTCGGTGGATGTCCTATGAACAATTCCGTCGTCGAACGCGATCCGGCACAGTATGTCACCATCGGCATCGACCGCGAAATCTTCGCGGTCGCCGTGGAATATGTGCGCGAGATCATCAGTATGCAGCCGATCACCCGCTTGCCACATGCGCCTCCCTTCATGACCGGGATGATCGATGTGCGTGGCCTGAGCGTGCCCGTCATCGATCTCAGAGGGAAACTCGGTTTGCCGTCCGTACCGATGACGGAAAACACGCGCATCATCGTGCTTGACGTGCCCTTTGGCGGAACGTTTCGAACCATGGGCATCATCGCCGATCGTGTCATCGAGGTGACGACGTTGGCCGAGCAGGATCTTGAGGCGCCGCCCGAGATCGGGGTCCGCTGGCGATCGGACTATATCCGCGCCATCGGTCGTTCGAAGGGTGCCTTCGTGATCATTTTCGATCTCTCCCGTCTCTTTTCTTCGGAGGAAACGGCTCTATTGGATCGTTCATGCGAAGCGCCGTAACGGAGGATTCACCGGAGGAGATCCATGACGCTCTCAGTTCGCGCGATTTCCAGCGACTGAGCAGCCTTATCGAAAATCATTGCGGCATACGCATGCCTGAAACCAAACGCACCATGGTCGAGGGCCGACTGCGGCGACGGGTGCGCGCCCTTAATTTATCCAGTTTGCATGACTATTGCCGGTACATCCTGGACGAAGGGGCTTTGGACTCGGAACTGGTCAATCTGATCAATGCGGTGACCACCAACAAGACGGACTTCTTTCGCGAAGCCGACCATTTCCGGTTCCTGACTTCCCAGGGGATTCGCACTCTCATGGAGCAGGCGCATCGTCCCGGCCGCGATTGTCCGATGACGTTCTGGAGCGCCGCGTGCTCGACCGGCGCCGAACCTTATACGTTGGCGATGGTGTTGCTGGAATGGGCCCGCGCGCAACGCGGATTTCGCTTTGAAATCTTTGCCACGGACATCTGCACGGATGTCTTGGCCAAGGCGAAACTGGCGATCTATCCCGAGGAGATGGCGAAGACGGTGCCGTCGGACTTGGCGCACCGCTATCTGTGTCGGTCGCGGGATCGCGTCAATCCGACCTTGCGCTTGGTTTCCGAGGTTCGCCAATCGGTTCGTTTTGGTCACCTCAACCTGATGGAGGCCGATTATCCGATGGAAACCGACATGGATGTGATTTTTTGTCGTAATATTCTGATCTATTTTGATAAACCGACTCAAGAGGCGGTATTGAGGAAACTTTGCCGGCATCTTCGGTCTGGAGGTTATCTGTTTCTCGGCCACAGTGAAGCCGTGTCGGGCATGGATCTTCCGATCACGCAGATCGCGTCCGCAACGTTTATTCGGAGTTGAGCATGGTAGCCAAGGTACGCGTTCTGATCATCGACGATTCGGCCACCGTGCGGCAAACGCTGACCAATATTTTGGAATCCGATCCGGCGATAGAAGTCATCGGTTGTGCCGCCGATCCGTTTGCGGCGGCGCGGCGCATTTCGCAAGAAACGCCCGACGTCATTACGTTGGACGTCGAAATGCCGCGAATGGACGGCATCACTTTTTTACGCAAGCTGATGAGCCAGCATCCGATTCCCGTGGTGATGTGCTCGTCTCTGGTCGAACAAGGGTCCGAGACCTTGATGCAGGCGCTGGAGGCGGGGGCCGTCGACGTTATTCTCAAACCGAGGGTGGATACACGCCAGATGCTGTTGGAGGCCCAAGTCAACATTTGCGATACTGTCAAGGCCGCGGCCCGCGCGCGATTGCGGCGAAGTGCGTCGTCTCCGATGCGGAGCAAGCCGCCCGAGCCCAAACTGACGGCCGATGTGATCTTGCCGCCGCCGGTGGGGGGGGCCATGGCCAAGACGACCGAACGCGTGGTCTGCATCGGCGCGTCGACCGGCGGTACCGAGGCCTTGCGGGAAGTTCTGGAGAACCTGCCGGCCGACTGTCCCGGTATCGTCATCGTCCAACATATGCCGGAAAGTTTTACCGCCGCTTTTGCCCGGCGTCTCGACAGTTTGTGCGATGTCTCGGTGAAGGAGGCGTCGGATGGCGACACGGTGCTGCGGGGCCATGTGTTGATCGCGCCGGGCAACCGGCACACGCTGTTGCAGAGAAGCGGCGCCCGGTACTATGTCACGGTGAAGGAGGGCCCCTTGGTCTCCCGTCATCGTCCTTCCGTGGACGTGCTCTTTCGTTCGGCGGCCCATTGTGCGGGGTCCAACGCGGTCGGCATCATCATGACCGGCATGGGCGATGATGGTGCGAACGGCTTGCTGGAAATGCGTAATTCCGGCGCCTTCACCATCGCTCAGGACGAGGAGAGCTGCGTGGTTTTCGGCATGCCCAAGGAAGCCATCGCCCGGGGTGCCGCGGAAAAGGTGGTGAGCCTGTCGGCGATTCCCCGCGAGATCGTCCGTCTCGGCGGACGCGTGTTGCCGGTCTAGTAGAGCCTTTTGCGATCAGATTGGATCATCTTCTGTCGTCATGGCCGGGCTTGACCC
>Ga0209415_10013023_pt1 | contig 13793 bp, 9 predicted proteins | sample PeaSoiSIISIP2007_FD_187696 | JGI IMG/M metagenome (GOLD analysis project Ga0209415, IMG submission 187696) | Peat soil microbial communities from Weissenstadt, Germany - SII-SIP-2007 (SPAdes) (version 2) | ecosystem: Environmental > Terrestrial > Soil > Wetlands > Peat | place: Germany... | reverse complement strand
CCTGCGGCCGGACCTCGTCTTTCTCGATGTCCAGATGGTGGGGTGCGACGGATTCGAAACGCTGCTGCGGGTGGGGCCCGATGCCCGGCCCGTGGTCGTTTTCGTCACGGCCTACGACGAGTACGCGCTGCGTGCCTTCGAGTTCAACGCGGTGGACTACCTGCTCAAGCCCTACGACGACGCCCGGTTCGCCGCCGCCCTCAACCGGGCGAGGGACCTCGTCGTGCGCAAGCGCAACGACGAGGTGGACACAAGGCTCAACCGGCTGATCGAGCACCTGGAGGGGGAGGGCAGGGAACGGATCCTGCTCAGGTCATCGGGCGAGATCATCTTCCTGAAGACGAGCGAGATAGACTGGATCGAGGCGGAGGGCGACTACGTCAAGTTTCATGCGACGGGTCGCACGCACCTCATGCGGGGCACAATGGCCGCCCTGGAGGCGCGGCTGGACCCGGCCCGCTTCATCCGAATCCACCGGTCGACGATCGTCAACGTGGACCGGCTGAGAAAGCTCAGCCCCTCGTTCGAGGGCGAGTATGCGGTCGTGCTCCACGACGGCACGAAGCTCCGGCTGAGCCGGGGATACCACGACCGCATCAAGGCGCTGCTCGGCCGGGTCGATTAGCCGCGCGGGCGCCGGGGTTCGCCGCATTCGGGCGCCGGATCGTCGCATTTACGGATCTGCCCGCGGATTGGGCGTGTTTACAGGGCCATGCGCGCCCTGGTTCTCCTCGCCCTGCTCCTCGCGTCCGGGGGGGTTGCAGCCGCCGGGATCGGGCCCGTGCCCGACGGGCTCGCGGACGCGCTTGCCGCCCGCGCGATGCTCGGACCGGACATCTGGGCCCGGGTCGTGCGCATCGACAACGGCGGGGCGCGGGGCGCCGATTGGCGCATGGCGTATCCAACAACGGTATACGCGCTCGTGTTCGAGCTCTCGGGCATCCTCTGGTTCTACTGCGACGCGAACGGTACCCAGAGCCTCTCCCTCAAGCTGGGCTCGGTCGAGGCGGACAAGGCCGATCCCGGCCCCCTCTTCCGGGCGATTTACGATCGATTCGGGAAGTGGGCGTGGGTCGACGGGCCGCGGGACTGGCGGAACCCGTCGGCCGGCGGCCCGCCCAACGCCTGTTTCGTCGAGTGCGTGGCGGCGCTGCGCCGGAGGATCGCCTCCGGGGGCGAGGCGGACGCACCCAGGCTCCTCTCCTATTACGTGAACACCCCCACGAGCCGGCTCGGCCACACGGTGCTTCTCTTCGGCGTCGGCGGCAGACTTGCGGCGCTGGACCCCGAAAGCTCGGAGGAGCCGGTCATCCTTCCGGGCTCCCTTGGCGCGGACGCCCGCTCCGTGGCGCGCTACCTGTGGGGCGGCTTCGTCTCGGCGGCGCGCGTGCTCCCAATCGGAGCCGTCGGGCGGATGCAAGCTGCCGGCCGGTGGGCCGCCCTGCCTCCCCCGCCGGCCCGGACCGGATGAGCTTCAGTCCCGTCCATCCTCCGGGAAGGCCGCTCATCAAAGTTTGGTGTAACTTTTGCCCGAGGATGTGTGTTGTGGGGTCATGCCCGCGCTGTGCACGCCTGCAAACGGACCGCTCGACCCCGTTGGAGGGGCCGTTCGCCGCATTGTTGGGGCGTCTCGGCGCAAATCCGTTTCCCTTTTGGTGGACGGCTATTTTGTCTGCTCTTGCTCGTTGTTAGTTGTGTTAGCGTGGGGGGGCCGGTTCCGGTCCCCCCACGCTGTTTTTTTGGGCGGGGAGAGGGGCATGGTTTGAACAATTGACCCGGAACTGATTACCCACGTGAATGCTGCACCCATCATGACCGCCGCCCTCTCCCCCGGAAACGCCCCCGCTGTCGCCGCCACGGCAAAGCCGCGCAGGAAGTCCAAGCTTAAATGGTGGGTAATGGGCGGGACCGTGCTTGTGGCCGCGCTCATTGTCCTCGCGGTCATCAAGAAGCGCAGCGCGAACGTCGGCACCCCGGTCACCACCGAGAAGGCCGTGACGAAGACGATCGTCCAGACCGTGACCGCCACGGGAAAGGTCCAGCCGGAGGTCGAGGTGAAGATAACGCCCGAAGTGTACGGCGAGATCGTCTCCCTGCCCTACCGCGAGGGCGCCGTGGTCAAGAAGGGCGAGGTGATCGTCAAGATCAAGCCCGACTTCTACCAGGCCCAGGTCGACCAGCAGACGGCCGCCGTCGCCGCCGCGCGCTCGGCCGCCGTCAACAGCCTTGTGCAGCTCGAGAAGGCCGATGCCGACCTGAAGAAGTACCAGGACCTCTACGACCGGAAACTGGTCTCCGATTTCGACTACGTCACGTACAAGACCGCCGATGACGGGGCCAGGGCCAACCGCGAGTCGGCGCTCGCCCAGGTCGACGAGGCCGAGGGCCTGCTCAAGCAGGCCAAGGACTCGCTTTCCAAGACCTCGATATACGCGCCGATGGACGGAACCGTGAGCTCGCGCTCCTCCGAGGTCGGCGAGCGCGTCCAGTCATCGTCGGAATTCGCGGGCACCGAGATCATGCGCGTCGCGGACCTGAGCAAAATGGAGGTCCGCGTGAAGGTGAACGAGAACGACATCGTCAACGTCAAGGTCGGGGACCCCGTGAAGATAAGCATCGACGCCTATCCCGACCGCAAGTTCAACGGCACCGTGCGCGAGATCGCGGCGTCCGCCGACAACAACGGCGCCACGGGCAGCGGCGCGTCGGCGCAGGCAGCGGGAACCGTCTCAGACGAGGTCACGAATTTCATCGTCAAGATCCGCGTCGCCGACAAGGACGTGGCGCTGCGGCCGGGGATGAGCGCCACGGCCGACATCGAGACGCAGACGGTCAAGAACGTCGTGGCCGTCCCCATCCAGAGCGTCACCGTGAGGGCGGCGGGAGGCATGACCGCGGAGGAGCTTGAGCAAAAGAAGGCGAAGGAGGTGCACGAGCGCTCCGGCAACGACATCGACGTGGCCGTGGACAAGGTCGATGCGCAGCGCGACCGCGACAAGCTGCTGCGCGTCGTGTTCGTGCGCGACGGCGAGAAGGTGAAGCTTCAGAAGGTCGAGACCGGGATCGCGGACAACACGACCATCGAGGTCAAGTCCGGCCTGAAGTCGGGCGACGAGGTTGTCTCCGGGACCTACGCTGCGATCAGCCGCCTGCTCAAGGACGGCTCAAAGATCCGCATCGAGAAGCCGAAGCCGGAAGCCGCAGAAACCAAGTAGGCCCCGCGCGACATGAGCCCCACGGCACCCGTTGAATCGCGCCAGGTGCGCCCGGTGGGCCCCCTGGTGATCGCCATCGAGGGCGTGACCAAACTGTACCAGATGGGCGAGGAGACGATCCACGCCCTGCGCGGCGTCTCGCTTGAAATCCGGCGCAACGAGTACCTTGCGATCATGGGACCCTCGGGATCCGGCAAGTCGACCCTGATGAACATGCTCGGCTGCCTGGACACGCCCACGGCCGGCAGGTACGAATTCAACGGCCAGGACGTCGCCGGGATGGTTGACGACGAGCTCGCCGAGATCCGCAACAAGGAGATAGGGTTTGTCTTCCAGACGTTCAACCTGCTCCCGCGCTCCGATGCCCTGCGGAACGTCGAGCTGCCGCTCATCTACGGGGGCGTGCCGGCCCATGAGCGCCATGAGAGGGCGCGCCAGACCCTCATCGACGTGGGCCTCGGCAACCGCATCCACCACAAGCCGAACGAGCTCTCCGGCGGACAGCGCCAGCGCGTGGCGGTCGCCCGCGCGCTTGTCAACCGGCCCTCGATCATCCTGGCGGACGAGCCGACGGGCAACCTCGACTCCAAGACCGGAGTCGAGATTCTGGCTCTCTTCGACGACCTCTACGAGAAGGGCAACACGCTGATCGTCGTCACCCATGAGGAGGCTGTCGCCCGCCACGCGCGCCGGATCATCCGCCTGCACGACGGCCTGATCGAGAGCGACGGGCCCGCGTTTTGAATCGGAAGGCCATGACCCGGATCATCTACGAGTTCACCGAGTCGATACGGATCGCGATGGCGCAGATACGGGCGAACAAGATGCGCTCGGCGCTGACGGCGCTCGGCGTGATCATCGGCATTGTCGCCGTCACGCTCATGGGCACGGCGATCTCGGGAATCAACGTCGGCTTCGACCGGAGCCTGGCCATGCTGGGCGAGGACGTGCTGTACGTCAACAAATGGCCCTGGACTCCGGTCGACGACTGGTGGAACTACGCCAACCGCCCGTTCCAGCGGCCCGAGGACGCGGTCAAGCTGAACCGGATAATCGCCGCCTTGCCGGACTCGCAGCTCGAATTCGCCGTCTTCTCCGCCGGGCGAATGGGCTCGATAAAATCCGCCGGCAACAGCGTCAGCGGCGTCTATACCATGGGCACCGGCGCCGCCTACGGGCGCATCCTGGCGGCGGATTTCGCCGAAGGGCGCCTGTTCAACGAGACCGAGGACGAGTCCGGCCGGCAGGTCGTCGTGCTGGGCTACGACGTGGCCCAGGCGCTGTTTCCCGGGCGTTCCGCCCTGGGGGCGACCGTGAGCATACAGGGCCAGCCCTTCCAGGTGGTGGGCGTGCTAGCGCGCCAGGGATCCTTCCTCGGCCTGTTCAGCTTCGACAACCAGATGGTCATGCCTATGGGCGCCTATCGGAAATATTTCGGCATCCGCGACGACAACACCGATATCCGGGTGAAGGTTAAGGACAAGACCCGCCTGGACGAGGCGCGCGAGGAACTGACGGGCCTCATGCGCCGGGTTCGCGGCCAGTATCCGGGCACGCGCGACAGTTTTTCCGTCAACGGGGGGGCCCTGTTCAAGGAGAAGCTCGACCCGATCAAGAGGGGGATAGCCCTCGCCGGACTCTTCGTGACGGGCCTGTCGCTGTTCGTCGGCGCGATAGGGATCATGAACATCACGTTTGTGAGCGTGAGGGAGCGCACGAAGGAGATCGGGACAAGGAAGGCGCTCGGGGCCCGCCGCTTCACGATCCTCCTCCAGTTTCTGATCGAGGCCGTGTCGATCTGCGTCCTGGGCGGCGTGGTCGGGCTCGGGCTCACCTATGCCCTTTTCGAGGCGGTGAAGAGCACGATGCCGTCGTTCCCGGTCGCGTTCTCGGTGATCCTTGTCCTTGTGTCGATGGGCGTGTCCGTGCTTACGGGCATCCTGTCGGGCTTCGTTCCCGCGTGGGGCGCCTCGCGCCTGGATCCCGTCGTCGCCCTCCGATATGAATGAGATCTTCAGGATGGCCTTTGGGGCGCTCGGGGTGAACAAGCTCCGGTCCTTCCTGACGATGTCGGGCATCACAATCGGCGTTTTCTCGGTCATCGGAGTCATGACGGCCGTTTCCGCACTGCGCGGCTCGATCGAGACCGGCCTCAGCTTCCTCGGCTCTAACATGTTCCAGTTTTCGAGGTTTCCGGCCTTCGGAGTCAACGGAAACGACGAGCACAAGTACCTGTCGCGGCGCCGCGTCACCCTCGACCAGGCCCAGCGCTACATCGAATTCATGAGGGGCACCGCCGACACTGTCTGCCTCAAGTCATTTGCTAACGGCAACCCCCTCGTGCAGGCCAGCTACAGCGGGCACAAGACGACCCAGGGTGTCACCTTTGGCGGCACGAACCAGTATTTCCTCAAGGCCAACCAGTTCGAGATCGGGACGGGCCGCAACATCACGCCCGACGATGTGGATCTGATACGCCCTGTGGCGGTTATCGGGCAGGAAATCGTCACCAAGCTTTTCCCGTCGGAAAACCCGCTGGGCAAGGTCATGAAGGCCAACGAGCACACCTACACGGTGATCGGCACCTTCGCCACGAAGGGTACGATGTTCGGAGGCAGCGAGGACAACATCATCATGATCCCGATCACGCGGTTCCTGATGGATCTCGGGGCCGAGAAATATTCGGTTAACATCGCGACCGAGTCGCCGTCGCAGATGGTGTACAACGCGACGATGGACAAGGGCATCACCGCGATGCGGGTGGTGCGGGGGCTTCGCCCGGACCAGGACAACGACTTTGAGATCTATTCGAATGACACCCTTGTCGCGGCGTTCGCGAAGATCGCCGACGTCGTCAGTTCCGGCGCCTTCATCATCAGCGCGATCGCCCTTCTCGCGGCGGGCGTCGGGATCATGAACATCATGCTCGTGAGCGTCACGGAGCGCACCAAGGAGATCGGGGTCCGAAAGGCCGTCGGCGCGCGAAAATTCCTCATCCTCACCCAGTTCCTCGTCGAGTCCGTCGTCCTCTCGGTGACGGGGGGCCTGGTCGGCATCCTGCTGGGCACGATAGCCGGCGACGCGCTCGCGTCGCTGCTTTCGGCGGAGATCGTGTTCCCGTGGGGCTGGGCGGCGGCGGGAGTGATCGTGTGCTCGGCGATCGGCATCGTGTTCGGAATGTACCCGGCATGGAAGGCCGCCTCCCTCGACCCGATCGAGGCGCTGCGCTACGAATAGGGGGCTGCCGGGGGCCGCGCCGGGCCCTAGCCGCGCCGGATCTCCGAGCCGGTGAAGCGGATCTGGATCCGGTAGACCTTCTTGGTCCGGTTTCGGACAAGGCCGGTCTTGAGGTCGACGTGCTCGGGGATCTCGATCCGGTTGAGGTCGACGGCGGCGTGGTAGCCGCGCTCGGAAAAGATGTCGATCAGCATGGCCAGGGCGCGCGGATCATCGAGCATGGGATCCTCCGTGTTCACGAGCGCCGTGCCCGAGATCGCATGGCGCAGGATGATGGGCATCATCTTTCGCTCGATGAACCCGGCCACGCTGTTGAACAGATCGCCGTGCTCCAGCTCGTAGGAGTCGAGCCGCCTCACAAGCTCCTGTCGGGCGTGGACGACGATTTCGCTCGCGACGGGAATGCCCCTCAGGCGGTCGACGGTGCGCGGGTCCAGCTCAAGGGTGCTCTGGTACTCGAGCTCGCGAAGGATGTTTTCCTCCACCTCGGAGATCGGGCCCTGGGCGTTGACAAAGTGGTAGTGGAAAATCTCCTTTAGCTCCTGGAGAGCATCCCAGGTCTGCTCCTTGAAGACCCGGTACCTGCGCTCAGCCAACGTCTTGTCGAAATCGGTCGCGCGCTCCTCCATCAGCTGGCCTATGCCAGTCCGGCGCACCTCCTCGTTCTGCGCCCGCACCTCGAGCCCGCGCTTGAGCTGGCGGGCGACGCTCGTGGACTCGTCCACGAACAGCACCATGACGTGAACGGTCGGCTGGCGGAAATGGATGCCGAGCGGCGTATGGTAGAACTCCCGCCTGAGCTCGTGCATCTTGTCCACCAGGAGCTTGAGGCATTCCACTTGCACCTTGGTGCGGGGGAAGCCGTCGAGGATGACCCCGTCCCGGTATTCCGGATGGAGCAGGCGGCGGAAGAGGAGGTGGATCACCTCGCGGTCGCCTACCATGCTGCCCGCTTCCTTCAGGCGGCGGGCCTCCGGAGAGTCGAGCACCGCGCTGATCACGATAGGATCGCAGGTTAGGCCGCGGGTCTTGCCTATGAAGCGGGTATTCGTTCCTTTGCCTGCGCCCGGGGCGCCGCCGAGGAGAAGGATCTCCTTCGGAAAGCGCAGGCGCTCCCGGCTGAACTCGGCCTCCAGGCCCTGCCACACGGACTCGAAGATGATCTGGGCGTCCTTGATCTCGAGGTCCGTTATGCGTGCGGTGGCCGGCGCCGGGGCGCGGGTCTCCGGAGCGGGCTTTGCGATTTCCTGCGGCATTGGGGTTTGCGGGACGCTCTTCGCGGCCCTCGAAGAGGGCAAGCCTTCAATGGGAACCCGAGTGCCGATATGCGGTCGAATCTGTGTGCAATCCCGGTGGGCGAAAGCTCGCGGGAGCACCTAGTTGAAGCTGGACCTGGCGGGGTCGCGCGAGCGACCCCGCCTTGTTTTCCGGGGTTCCCGGCGGACCCCCTTGCCCCTCGCGCTCTTCGACCGCCGAGCGCCGAACGTCCCTGCGGGCGCGCCAGGCCGCCGCAAATGCGCGGCAGCCGCCTGCCGGCGTCTTCGCTTGTCTCGATTATCCGTCGATTCGCGGCATTTGGGCGACGTTTCATCGCAGAAGCGTATGCGCCTGCACCGGTCCGTCGCTTTGGATAGCCGGCAAGCAAGCACAGCTCCAAGCCTTGGAGCGGATTCAAGCAAACCAAACCTGCCACCATACATGCGCTCACTGCGAAAATTGAAATTCGCGTCCGCCGCCGTCCTTGGACTCGGCGCGGCGCTCCGCCTGCCTGCCCAGACCGTCACCAGCACCGCGGCGCCGGCCGCCGACCAGGCTCCGGCTGGTGAGACCCAGGTCCTCGAGAAGTTTGTCGTCACGGGCTCGAACATCGCAAATGCCGACGAGGCCCTGGCAATACCGGTGGCGGTCGTGTCTCCCGGCGACATCCAGGACAGCGGCGTTGAGACAAACCTCCTGGATGTCCTGCGCAAGGTTTCGCCCGCCATCACCGGAATCGGCGGCGAAAACGCCACGGTCGCCACCGCCAACAACTATGGCGGTTCCTCTGTCAACATCCACAACCTGCCGACTCTCGTCCTGGTCAACGGCCGCCGCCTCGCCTATGATCCTGCGGACGCGGGCGGCGGGGTCGAATTCGTGGACCTGAACACGATTCCCTTCTCGGCCGTCGATCGCATCGAAATCCTGAGCGACGGGTCCTCCGCCATCTACGGTGCCGATGCGGTGGGCGGTGTGATAAACGTCATCCTCAAGAAGGACTACAACGGTTGGCAGGCTGACAGCCACTACGGGGTCAGCGACACCGCCGGCCATTATGCCGAGCGCCGGGGCGACATAGTCGGCGGGGTGAGCAACGGGAAGACTTCCGTTACCGTGTCGCTCGAATACAGCCAGAGCGATCCGATCTTCGAGAGCGAGCGCCCGTACACCAATCCCTTCTACGCCACGACCTACATTCCCGGCATCGTCGAGATCTTCAGCCTTGCTCCCGGCTCCACCTACGACGAGGCCTTCCAGCTCGGGTCCGGGCTCAATGCCCCGCCAGGCGGCGGCGCCTATACGATGGCCCAGTTGGTCGCCATGGGCATCTACAAGGACCTCGGCAGCTTCAACGACCCCGGGGTGCTTTCGGGCGTGGAGCATTTGCTCAACCTGGCCCAGAAGGAGACCCTGCAGCAGGCCGACAAGCGCGAAAGCGCCACGGTCAATTTCGACCACAGGATTTTCGGGGACAAATTGGACGGGTTCGGGTACCTGGTGTTCTCCCATACGAACACCTGGTCGGGATTGAACGCGCAGCCGCTTTTCCCGTACGTCTCTGATCCGAACTCCGACTTGGGCTTCACGGGTGTGACGCCGCCTGCGTCCGGGACGGAATACGTCCCCGTGAGTGCGCCCACCAACCCGCTGTCCCAGGCCAGCCTTGACCAAGGCCACACCGACGGGTCCGGGGGCTACGCCTCCCTGGTGCACAACCGCTTCGTCTCCTATCCGCGCCTATTCCAAAACGATAGCACATCCCTCACCGTCGTGGGCGGATTGAAAGGCAAGATCAACGAGAATTGGGACTGGGAAATGGCGGCGGACCTGAGCCGCTACGAGCTCTTCTATACCAATCCCGGGGTGCTCGACACCAACAACCTGATCGCGGCCTTTGTAAACGGCACGATCAATCCCTTTGCGATTGCGCAGGCGCCGGGGGCCCTGAACGGGGTTCTCGGCACGGCCTTTGTCAACTTTGTCAGCACGAACAACACCTATGACGCTCTCCTGCGCGGCTCGCTGTTCGCGCTGCCGGCGGGCAACGTTGCCTTCGCCGCGGGCGCTTCATTTTCCAGGCAAAACCTCACCGCCGTCCCAGACAACAACACGGCCAACAAGCTCTGGGTCGATTCGCCGACGGTGCTGCCGTTCGACCAGAACCGAACCATCGAGTCATTCTTTGCCGAACTCGAGATCCCCATCGTTGACAAGAGCCGCCCACTTCCCGGCATCTACGCCATGGCGCTCGACGCCGCCGAGCGCTACGACAATTACAGCGGGCATGTCGGGGATTCCAAGGTGCCCAAGGTCAACGTGAAGTACCAGCCGTTCGACAGTCAGTTCACTCTGCGGGCGAGCGCGGGCAAGTCATTCATCGCCCCCACACTGTATGACCTGTACGGCCCGACCACCCAGGGCTCGTCGAACCAGATCACGTACACGGGCGCCAACGGGGTGCAGTATAACAACGTGCAATTTCAGGCTGCAGGCGGCTCCAATCCCGACCTCAAGCCTTCCACGTCGTCCACCTGGACCGCGGGCTTTGTGTACACACCCAGGTTGGTCAAGAACCTGAGCGTCACCTTTGACTACTACCAGACGGTCGAAAAGGGCGTGGTCGGCACGGTGGATCAGACGACTGTAATCCAGAGCGTGGAGAACCTTGGCGCGGCTTCCCCCTATGCCGACCTCATCCACTTCGGCAGCCCCACCGGCCCTGGGCCCAGCGGCGACGTCGCCGGCCAGATCAGCTCGAAGCCGCTGGCGGAGACCTACATCGTGGCGCCGCTGATCAATATAGGCGCGGAGGCGATCAAGGGCTATGATGCCTCGGTCGAGTACGTTGTGCCCACGGCCAGCCTGGGCCGGTTCGAGTTCAATTCGACGGTTACGGTCTACGACAGCTTTCTCATCAAGGTTTTGCCGACTGAGAATTACTACCAGTACGCGGGTCACGTCTCCACCACCGAGGAGATCGTCGCCGGCCAAGGCGGCACGGTGCCGCGCTGGAGAACGTACACGACCGTCGGGTGGCGGGAAAAGGGATGGAACTTTGTGGCCGCGCAGACCTTTGTCCCGTCGGTTACCGATATCGGATCGGGCGGCTCCAACTCGAGCCCACCTCTGCGCGTGGCCTCCTTTGACGAGTACGACTTCGCGCTGTCCTATGACTTCGGCTCGTTGAAATGGAACCACTGGCTGGACGGATTGACCGTGCGAGCGGGCGTCAACAACGCCTTCGACTACGAGCCTCCGGTGGCCCCATATAATCTCCTGAACACCCTTGCCGACGTCGGCGAGTACAACGGCGCCATCGGCCGGATGTTCTTTGTCGATATGTCGTACAGATTCTAAGGCACCCGGGACGTGCCCCGGCCCGGGCGCGCCTGATGGACGGTGAATGACATCCGCCACCGCTTCGGAGCCCGCACGAGGCGTCGCCGGCCAACGGCAAGGGGTGACGGCGGGGGTCGGCCCGGGCCCTGCCCGGGTTCCGGAGGGCCGGACTCCACCGGCACCGCCGTCGAGATCGTTCTCGTAGCCGGCGCCCGATGGCACAAGACCTCCCCCGTGAGAACCCTGCGCCGCATTCTCCTTCTGGCGTTCGCCTCGGCGCCGTTTGCCGTCGGCCACGCCGCCGCGCCCGCCCTGGAGGATGACGGGATGCAGCTCTACTATCTCGTGTTCCTGCGGCCGGATCCCGGCCGCAGGCACATCGAGCGGGCGGAAGGCGAACGCATTCAGTCCGCGCACATGGCCAACATTCAGAAGATGGCGCAGGACGGCGTCCTTGTTGCCGCGGGGCCGATGGACGACCAGCCAACGACGATCAGCGGCATCTTCGTCTTCAGGGCGGAGACGCTCGCCGAGGCGCAGAGGATAGCGGCCCTGGACCCGACGGTCGCAGAGAGGCGCAACACGGTCGATGTCCATCCCTGGCTGGGGCCGAAGGGGATCGGCGCGGCCTATTTCAGGTGGAAAAAGGAGGACCCCGGAGGGAAGGTCGTGATGGCGGCCCACGCGTTCTTCATATTGAGGCGCGGCGCGGCGGGCGGGAGCGATCCGCGGGCTGACGGGGAGCACGCGAGGTTTGTCGACTCGCTTCGGCGCGCCGGCGCGCTCGCGGCCGCGGGCTGGATTTACGGGGATCCGGACCTTTGCGCAATCTGCGTCTTCAAGACGTCCTCAGCCGAGGAGGCGAAGCGGACAATTGGACAGGATCCCGCGGTCCAGTCCGGGCGGCTCACGGCCGAGTTCCATACGTGGTGGTGCGCCGATCGGGTCCTCCCGTGGTGACGCGAGCGTCTCTTTGTCATTGGCCCGCCGCCCCCGCCGGACCAGTCTCGCGGGCAACAAGCCATGCGAGTACTCATTGTCGACGACGAGCCCTCGATCCGCAGGACGACGCGGATCGCCGTTGAATCCTCGGGCCATTCCGCGTTCGAGGCGGCGAACGCCGCCAAGGCGGTAAAGGCCGCGGAGGACGAGGGATTTGACGCCGTATTCCTGGACCTCAAGCTCGGAGCCGACGACGGCATGGAGGTGCTCGGGCGCCTGATGAAGGCGCGGCCGGCCCCGGCCGTGATCCTGTTCACGGCCTACGCGAACATAGCGACCGCGGTCGAGGCGATGCGGCGCGGCGCATTCGATTTCATCCCCAAGCCCTTCACGCCGGACCAGATCCGGACGGTGCTGGCGAAGGTCGCCAAGGCGCATGCGCTCGAACTGAGGGTCCAGGCCCTGGAGAGCGACCTGGAGTCGGGCGCGCCGCCGGTCGACCTGGAATCCGACGAGCCCGCGATGCAGCGCGCGCTTCAGATAGCGTTCAGGGCGGCCGAGACACCTGCAAACATCCTGATCCTTGGATCGAGCGGCACCGGCAAGAGCGTGCTCGCCCGCGAGATCCACAAGCGCAGCGCCCGCCGTGACGCGGCTTTTGTCACCGTCAACTGCCCGAGCCTTTCGAGGGAGCTCCTCGAGAGTGAGCTTTTCGGCCACGCCAAGGGCTCCTTCACCGGGGCCTTTGCCGAGACAGCCGGGAAGGTTGCCGCGGCCGACGGGGGCACGCTTTTCCTTGACGAGATCGGCGAGCTGCCGATCGAGATCCAGCCCAAGCTCCTCAGGCTCCTCCAGGAGCGCGAATACGAGCGCGTCGGGGAGGCCCTCCCGAGAAGGGCGGACGTGCGCGTCATCGCGGCCTCCAACCGCGACCTCGCGGCCGAGGCCAGGGCCGGCCGCTTCCGGGAGGATCTTTTCTACCGGTTGAACGTGATCGCGGTCGAGCTTCCCGGTCTGCGCGAGCGCCCGGCCGACCTCAAGCGCCTGGCCGAGGGAGCCCGGCGGTATTTTTCCATGCGCGCGGGCAAGGGCCAGATCGCCTTCTCGCAGGCGGTTTCCAGCGCCTTCGCTTCCTATGCTTGGCCCGGCAACCTGCGCGAGCTGCGCAACGTGATCGAGCGGGCGGCCATCCTGGCGCCGGGCGACACCATTGAGCTCACGGACCTGCCTGAGGAATTCTCGGCAGCCTCCGAGCCCACGGTCGCCGTGGGCGCGCGCGCCACCCTGGACCAGCTGGAGGCCGAGCACATCCGCCGGATCGTGGCCACCTCCCGCAGCCTTGAAGAGGCCGCGCGCACGCTGGGGATCGATCCCGCGACCCTGTACCGGAAGCGGGCCAAGCTGGGCCTGCTCTGACCCGCGCTCCGGGCATGCTCCGAACCCGCCTCTTCCTCGGACTGCTGCCGCTGGTCCTGGTCCTTGTCGCCACCGGAGCCTACGCGATCCGCATCTGCCGCGAGCTCGCCGGCCCGCTGCAGCGGGACCTGGTCTCGAACTACCGGGCGGCTCTCGGATGCCAGGATATGCGCACGTCCGCGACGCTCATGTCGAACGCGCTCGCGCTCGTGTCGGCCGCCGATCCCATCGGGGCCCGGCGGGACCTCGACGCGCATCGCGCGGCGTTCACCCGGGAGCTGATGGTCCAGTCGGCCAGTTCGGCCGCGAAGCCGAGGGAGCGGCTGGTCGAGGGGCTCGACGCGGCGTTCCAGGATTTCTCGTCGAGGTGCGACAGGATGCTTG
>Ga0209415_10013022_pt1 | contig 13793 bp, 10 predicted proteins | sample PeaSoiSIISIP2007_FD_187696 | JGI IMG/M metagenome (GOLD analysis project Ga0209415, IMG submission 187696) | Peat soil microbial communities from Weissenstadt, Germany - SII-SIP-2007 (SPAdes) (version 2) | ecosystem: Environmental > Terrestrial > Soil > Wetlands > Peat | place: Germany... | reverse complement strand
GGGGCCCCGCCCCGACCACGGCCGTGGCCTCGGAGGACGAGGCCGGCGAGGGATCAGTTGGGACCGGGGAGCCGGTGGCGTCGGACCGCGACCGCTCGGGCCTGCCCATTCATCGGGGCTGGGCACCGCTCGGCGGCCGCCGGCGCTGGATGGAACCCTTCGTGCTCGTGCTGCTCGCCGAGGGACCCGCGCACGGGTATGCGCTCGTGGGACAGCTTGAGGAGATGGGGATCTCCGCGGGGGTGCTCGACTTCGGCGCGGTGTACCGGACGCTGCGCGACCTGGAGGCGGGAGGGCAGGTGACCTCGACGTGGTCGAGCGAGCCGGTCGGGCCGCAGCGGCGAGACTACTCCTTGACGGACGCGGGCTACGCCGCCCTCGATGAGTGGGCCGCGGTCATGCGCGAGCGCGCCCGGCTGGTCGCGGAGTTCGACGCCCGCTACTTGGCGGCGGTGGCGATCAGGCGGCGATCCGGCAAGAACGCCGGCTGACCAAACGCCGCGGAGCGACCTAGAGCGGCTCGGCGGTGGCGTGGCTCATCGCGTGGGCCAGCGCGTCCTTCTGCTCCTCGGAGAGGGTGTGGTCGAGGACGCCGACAAACAGCTCCTCCTCGGCCAGGTGCACCTTCAGGATCGCGTAGAGCCGGTATAGGGCGCGCCGCAGGCCGGTCTGCTCGGCCACCCCCATGCGGCCCTCCTCGAGGTCGGCACGATAGCGGCACAGCGAGTCCATGAGTCTCGTGAGTTCCTCGTGTTCGTGGCGCATGGGCACGAGCGAATGCAGGTCTTTCATGACGCGCTCAAGTTCCGGATAGAGCGCCGCCTCGACTGCCTGCACGTGCGGGACGAGCTGACCAGTGATGAACAGACACTCCTCTTCGAAGAGCGCCATGAACGCCTCGGTCGGCCCGTCGACCACCATGTCAGCGAGCGCGGGGAGCCGTTCGAGATGGGCGAGGATCGCCGCCTCGTGCTTGTGCGCAGTCTCGGGTAGCGACAGCATCGTCTCGGGTCCTCGGCGCCTTGGCTCCACCGGTTCAGTCCGTCGAGGCGGCAAGCCTGATCGGACCGGCGTCTCGATGATAGGGCCATGGGGCCCACGCGGCGCGACGACAAGCGACCCTCGCGGATCGAACCCCTGGGAACAGAGGTAGGGATGGGCGATCACCTCCGGCAATCTCGATGCCGATCCGGTAGACGCTTCCCCAGCGGGACGAGCGGTACGGGTCAGTTGACATGAGTGTCAGCGCGAGCGTGACATGCTCATGAACCCCTCACACCAAGGTGGCGGGCGCGGATATCGGGCTCGCCTGTGCGCCCCAGGCGAGCCCGAGTGGTTCCGAAACGTGTTTCGGAATCGTGTCGGTGCTGTTGCGGTTCGTCAGGCTAATTCGCGAGCTCCGGCCGTGGCGCTCGGCGCCGGGGGACGGGCCGTTGCGATATGCCTCGGTTCGTGGGCTACCGGCCCTCGTGACCGGCTCCTTGCGGTCCGCCGGGTCCTCGGCGCCGCCCCGCGTCGGCGACGCCTGGACTCTCGACAGCCGTCGACGGTTCGGCCGCGCGGCGCCGAGTTGCCCGCGCTCGCGCCGGACGCGGTCGGTAGGGCTGCTATGCTCGGCCCCGATGGAGTTTCACGTCTCGCGCGAGGCGCGTGACCGGTACGGCTTCGACGAGGCCTTCTTCTCGCTGACCGGCAATGTGGTCCTGCCCGACTTTCGCGCCACGCGGGACGTGGCGCGAAAGATGAACGCCGCACGAGACGTCGCCGCGCATCCCGAGCTCGCCGTGCAGCCGGGGCAGCTCAACGCGATGGGGCTCATCGACGAAATCCTGCATCACGTGTCCGCCCTGTACCGCCAACGTCGCTCTGCGACGGTGCTCGAGGCGGCTCTCTCGACGCTGCGGGACAGGTTCGGCCCGGACGCCCTCGACGCCACGCTCGAGATGTTCGTGGACCGCTACCCGCCGGCCGCGGTATACCGCGGCGAAGTCGACGCGCGCGCCTGGCTGGCCGGGACGACCGAAGCGCGGCCCAATCGGGAGGTTGCGCTCGAGGAGCTCGCGCAGCTCTGGCTCGCCAACGTCAACCCCGCGTTCGCCACCTTCCGGGAACTGTTCGACGACGCGCCGCTTGCCCGTGACTCGGCGTACGCGGAGATGATCGGCGCGCTCGGCGCGTTCTTCGCCGAGCAGCCCTCGTTCGGGCCCGAGAACCAGGACCTGGTCGCGATGCTCCGCAGCCCGGCCCTCGCCTCGCCGGACTCGCTGCCCGGCCAGCTGCGCTACATCCGCGAGCGCTGGGGACTGCTGCTGGAAGGGCTCCTCGGGGGCCGCCTCGCGCTGGGCCTGGACGTCCTGAGCGAGGAGGAGCGAGCCCTCTGGCTGCGCTTCCACGGCGCGGACGAGGCGGCCGCCCTCGCGCGTGGCCAGCGCGTCGGTGTCTACCAGTTCGGGGACCAGGACCTGGAGCCCGAGCGATTCAGCACGGACCGCGACTGGATGCCCCGCCTGGTGCTGCTCGCGCGGAGCACGTACGTCTGGCTCGATCAGCTCACGAAGCAGTATCAGCGCGAGGTGCGCCGCCTCGACCAGGTCCCGGACGAGGAGCTGGACCGGCTGGCGCGCTGGGGCTTCACCGGGCTCTGGCTGATCGGCCTGTGGGAGCGCAGCCGGGCGTCGGAGCGGATCAAGCAGCTGCGCGGCAACCCGGACGCCGTGGCGTCGGCCTACTCCCTTCTCGACTACCGGATCGCGGACGACCTGGGCGGGGAAGCGGCGTACGAGAACCTGCGCGAGCGCGCCTGGCGGCGCGGCATCCGGCTCGCCAGCGACATGGTCCCCAACCACATGGGGATCGATTCGGACTGGGTGATGGAGCACCCCGACTGGTTCATCTCGCTTGACCAGCCCCCGTATCCCGCATACGCGTTCGGTGGGCCGGACCTCTCGCGGGACCCGCGCGTCGGGATCTGGATCGAGGATCACTACTACGACAACTCGGACGCGTCGGTCGTCTTCCGGCGGGAGGATCGATCGACCGGCCAGAGCCGCTTCGTCTACCACGGCAACGACGGGACGAGCATGCCCTGGAACGACACGGCGCAGCTCGACTACCTGAAGCCGGAGGTCCGCGAGGCGGTCATCCAGACGATCCTGGCGGTGGCCCGGCGCTTCCCGGTCATCCGCTTCGACGCCGCCATGACGCTGGCCAAGAAGCACTACCAGCGCCTCTGGTTCCCCGAACCGGGGTCGGGCGGCGCGATCCCCTCGCGCGCGGAGCACGGCATGAGCAGGGCGCAGTTCGACGCCGCGATGCCGGTGGAGTTCTGGCGCGAGGTCGTCGACCGGGTGGCGGCGGAGACGCCCGACACGCTCCTGCTGGCCGAGGCGTTCTGGCTGATGGAGGGCTACTTCGTCAGGACCCTCGGGATGCACCGCGTCTACAACAGCGCGTTCATGAACATGCTGCGCGACGAGGAGAACGCGAACTACCGCAGCGTCATGAAGAACACGCTGGAGTTCGACCCGGAGATCCTGAAGCGCTACGTGAACTTCATGAACAACCCCGATGAGCGGACCGCCATCGACCAGTTCGGGACCGGGGACAAGTACTTCGGGGTCGCGACGCTGATGGTCACGATGCCGGGCCTGCCGATGTTCGGCCACGGGCAGGTGGAGGGGTACGCCGAACGGTACGGCATGGAGTTCCGGCGCGCCTACTGGGACGAGCGTCCCAACGAGTGGCTGGTGGCCCGCCACGAGCGCGAGATCTTCCCGCTGCTGCACCGCCGCCACCTGTTCGCCGAGGTGCGGGACTTCCTGCTCTACGACCTGGTCGATGCCTCCGGCAACGTCAACGAGGACGTCTTCGCCTACTCCAACCGCTCAGGCGGCGAACGGAGCCTGGTCGTCTACCACAACCGGTACGCCGAGGCGCGGGGCTGGATCCGCCAGTCGGTGGGATACGCCGTGAAGGGCGCGGGCGACGACAGGACAATCGCCCGGCGCACGCTCGGCGAGGGCCTGGGGCTCACCAACGACGACCTACACTACTGTGCCTTCCGCGACCTGCGGACGGGCCTCGAATACCTCCGCGCCAGCCGGGAGCTGTGCGAGGGAGGCATGTTCGTCGAGCTCGGCGCGTACCAGTGCCACGTCTTCGTGGACGTGCGGGAGCTGCGCGACGACGTCGGGCTGTACCGCGAGCTGGCACGACAGCTGGACGGCGGGGGTGTCGCCAGCCTCGACGCAGCGCTGCGCGACCTGGCCCTGCGGCCGGTGCAGGAACCGGCATCCGGGCTGGTCTCCGGCGACATGTTGCGGCGTCTGCTGGCGGCGCGTCGAGACGCCGCCGAGGGGGGGCCGACGCCGGCCTTCGACGCCGTGTTCGACGAGGTCGAGGCGCGCGAACGAGCGACGCTGGAGGCCGCCACCCGACTCGCAGGCGGCTGGGCGGATGCCGGACCGATCGCCGAAGAGGTGCGGCGCCGGATGACGGTCGTGCTCGGCCTGCCCGGACTTGTGTCCGGGCGCGTGCCGGCGGAGGGGCCCGGCAGCGGCCCGGGCGCACAGCAAGAGCACCCCCTCGCCGAAGCCGCGGACGCTGGGGGCGCGCCCGCAGAGCCCGACGAGGACGCTGACGCGACGTTCGTCGCGGCCGCCGCCCGGCTCCGCGACGACTTCCCGGACGATCTCCCCACGTGGGCCGTGCTGCTGGGCTGGACGCTGCTGGGTTCTCTCGGACGCGTCGGCGGTGCCGACGGCGCCGGCCTACGAAGCCGTGCCTGGCTGGACCAGTGGAACCTGGCCCGGCCGGTGGCGGAAGGGTTGCGTGACCTTGGCCTGGATGAGCCGTCGGTCGGTCGGGTCCTGGACACCTTGCGGGTCGTTCTGGCGCTGCCCGACACGGCGACCGTGAGCTGGCCGGTCGAACGCCCGGGATCCTCGCCCGCGGGGGCGACCGCCCGTCCGCGGGCGTGGTTCGACGACGCCGTCACGGCGCGGTACCTCGGCGTGAACCAGTTCGGCGGTGTGACGTGGTTCGATCGCGACGCGTTCGACCGCCTCGTGCGCTGGTCGTTCCTGCTCGACGTGGTCGAGCTGCGGCTCCTCCTGCCGTCCAACTCGGCCTTCCGCGCCGCTGCCGCGGCCGCCTTCCGGGTCGCCGGCGACCTGGACCGCGCGAGCCGCCAGTCCGGGTACCGGGTCGACCGGCTCCTGGAGCTCGCCGCCGGCTGACCGGGCCGTCTGGGCCCGCCGGGTCGGGGTTGCCGGGCCGATCGAGGAGCGGCGCCGTCCGACGCTCTCTCCGTGCCCGGGGCTAGCGCATATCAGAACGGAGGCCAGGGGACAGCGGGCCGCTCCGGATCGGGCTCGGGGAATTGGCCACCGGAGAGCAGGCCGTCGATCCGCCGCGCGGTGGCCCTGACCTCTGGACCCGAAAGCAGCTCGCGGAGCCGCGACCCAAGCTCTCCGCGCAAGCCCGCTCGCACACGCGCCAGGACGGCCCTCTCCTCCTGGTCGATGGGCGCGCCGCTCCAGCACCACAGGATCGTGCGCAGCTTGGGCTCGACGGCGAAACAGATGCCGTGGTCGACCCCGTAGATGTGGCCCCCGCGCACCGGGAGCAGGTGGCCGCCCTTGCGGTCGGTGTTGTTCACGACGGCGTCGAACAACGCGATGCGCCGCAGCCTGTCGTCGCACCGGCGGACCAGGGCCATCACGTCGACACGCTCGTCCACCTCGACCCACAGCTGGACCATGCCGCGACCGAAGGGCCCGTCCCGCAGCACCGTGGGTGGCGGGATCGACAGCCCCATGGCATCGGAGACGAGGAAGGCGGCCACCTCGCGATTCGCGAGGGTCCCATCCGGGAAGTCCCAGAGAGGCCGTTCGCCGCGCACCGGCTTGTAGACGCACGGCAGGTCTACCGTCGAGCCGTCCGCGGAGCGCCCCGACGCGCGGCAGTACAGCGTCGCGTTCGATGCCTCGACCAGGCGGCCCAGCACCTCCAGCGTCCCCTCGCGCAGCACACGCATCACCGAGGGGTCCGACGTCGGGGCCGGCGGCCGGGGCAAGCGGGGCGAGGGATCGCCCGTCCGCGGGGACTGCTCCGGGCCGGAGCCGGGCGGCGACATGGTCAGTGGATGTGACCGTTCCTGCGCGGGCAGATGTGCCCTTCCGAGTTCAACGGGAGCCCGCAGAACGGGCAGGGCGGGCGGCCCGCCGAGACCACCCGCAGCGCCCGGTCCACGAAGACTCGGGCGGCCTCCGCGGGCATGCGCACCTGCAGCACGTCGGGTCCATCGGTCGCATCGTCGTCGTCGTCCGCGTCGTCGGCGGCCTCCTCGCCCTCCTCGACCTGCGCGCGCGCCTCGACCACGATCTCCCGCTCTTCGCCGTCCCAGGTGAGCACCATCGAGCCGACCCGGAACTGCTCCACCAGCGGCTCGTCCAGCGGCGTGGTGTCTCGCGATCCCTCGGGGAGCTCGAGCGGCACGTCCACGCCCCGGGTCCGCATCTCCTCGAGGAGCTGCCCCATTCGGTCGGCAAGAACGGCGACCTGTTCCTTCTCGACCACCACGCTGACCACGCGCGGTCCGCTGCGTGCCTGGAGAAAGAACGTCCGGTTGCCCGGCTCGCCGACCGTCCCGGTCGTGAAGCGGTCCGGCGCGTCGAAACGGAATATGCGGGGGGGCATCGGTCCTCCGAGTGGTGTGGGAGCAGCTCGCGTCCGCGAGTCTACCCCGCTCCGCCCGGACCGCCGCCCACGACGGCTGCCGCGGACCGGCGGCGGCGCCCGGTTCCCGGCAGCAGATCGGTCACGCCGCCCCCCACGTCGTTGACGCGCGCGACGAACGGCCGCAGCGACGTGTAGTGGACCACGCTCAGCGAGCATGGATCGACGTGGATGCGTTGGAACAGGTCGAGGTGCATCCCGAGCGCGTCGGCGAGGATGGCCTTGATGACGTCGCCGTGGCTGCACAGCGCCCACGTCGCGTCCCTGGCGAGCCGAGCGTTCCACGAGCGCACGGCGCCGACGGCCCGGGCCTGCACGTCCCGGAGCGCCTCGCCGCCCGGGAACTCGGCGGCGGACGGGTGTGCCTGCACGACCTTCCAGAGAGGCTCCTTCGCGAGCGCCTTCAGGTCGCGGCCGGTCCAGTCGCCGTAGTGCACCTCGCCGAGTCGCTCCTCGATCGTGAGCTCGAGCTCGCGATCGGCGCGCACGATCGTGGCGGTCTCCAGGCAGCGCTCCAGCGGCGACACGACGAAGGCGGCGAGCGGTACCGGGCGAAGGCGATCGCGCAGTGCCTCGGCCTGGCGCACGCCGCGCTCGTCGAGGTGGATCCCGGGCGTTCGGCCGGACAGTGTTCGGCCGGACGTGGCCGTGAGGCCGTGGCGGACCAGGAGCAGCGTGGGCACCGTCGAATGGTAGCCTGCCGGTTCGACGAACTCGATCCCCGGGGCCGCGGAAGCCGCGGACGGCTGCCCGGGAACGCCGACCCACCGGGCACTGCCCGGACGAGCAGGGCCGAGCAGGGGCGAGCCCGCCGGAAGGTCCGTGCTCGAGGGGCCGAGCGGCCCTTGAGCCCCGAGGCGCACAGTTGTTGACTCAGTACTCGAGGCGCGGCCCCCGGATCCCCCCTCCGGACGCCGCGCCCCCGACGTTTCCCCTCTCAACCACGGCCGCCGAGCCGCCATCACGGCGCACCCCGCGGACGCCTCGAGGGCACCCGATCCCGAGTGGCGCTACCCTGCGAGGATGACAGCCGACCTGTTCGGTGGCATCCCGTCCGACGACGGCCACTCAGCCTCCGGCCCTGCGCCGGGCTGCCCCGGGATCTCCCCCACGTGGTCGAGCAGTGCCAAGGACGCCGTCGGGACGTCTCACTACGCGAGCCGGGTCTGGTTCACCATCGGACACGGCATCCTCAACGAGGTCTACTGGCCGCGCGTGGACCGTCCGCAGATCCGGGACCTCGGTTTCGTCGTCGCTGACGGGGCCGGGTTCTGGAGCGAGGTCAAGCGCGACGCCGAATCGCAGGTGGACCTGCTGGAGCCGGGCGTCCCCGCGGTCATCGCGGTCCATCGGCACCCGCGCTACGTCCTGACGCTCCGCATCTGCGCCGATGACCATGCCGACGTGATCCGCATCGAAGCGCGGCTGGAAGACTTGCGGCAGGCAGACGAGGGCGCGCGCGCGTCGCATCCGCTGCGCCTCTATCCGCTCCTGGCGCCACACCTGGGCTTCAGCGGCACCCGCAACCGGGCGTGGACGGGCTCCTACAAGGGGCGCCCGATGCTCTTCGCAGAGGACGAGCCCTACGCGCTTGCGCTGGCGTCGGAGCCGCCCCCAGGCCGTCAGTCGGTCGGGTACGTCGGACGGTCGGACGGCTGGCAGGACTTCGCGACGAATGGGCGCATGACGTGGACGTACGACACGACCGGCGAGGGCAACGTCGCCGGGATGACGGAGATCCCACTGGAGGACGGCGTCGCGCAGGTCGCGCTGGCCTTCGGGACCCGCCCCGAGGAGGCCGCACTGCAGGCCACATCGGCGCTCGTCGGGCACTTCGATGTCGCGTGGGACGAGTACGTCGCGAACTGGCGCTCGTTCCTGGCCACCTGTACCTCGCCGCCCCGGGAGCTTGGCGACGACCTCGGCGATCTCTACCTCGACTCCGCCGCCGTTCTCCGCGTACATCAGGACCGCGCGGCGCCGGGCGCCACGGTGGCGAGCCTGTCGATCCCGTGGGGCAACTCCCGGAACGACCTGGGTGGCTACCACCTGGTGTGGTCGCGCGACCTCGTCGAAGCTGCCGGCGCGCTGGTCGCCCTGGGAGCCCACGCATCCGCGCGGCGCACGCTGGCGTATCTCGTGGCGACCCAGGAGCCGGACGGCCACTGGGTGCAGAACCAGTGGGTCGACGGCGTGGCCTACTGGAGCGGTGTCCAGCTGGACGAGGCAGCCTACCCGGTCCTCCTCGTGGGCGCCCTGCGTCGTTCCGGCGCCGCCCACATGCACGGACGGGCCGGGGACGACGCGGCCGCGTTCGCGCACCTCGTGACGGAACATGCGCTCGACCGGATGGTCGCGTCCGCGGCCTCGTTCATGGCGCGAAGCGGACCGGCCACGCAGCAGGACCGCTGGGAGGAGAACCCCGGCCTCACGCCGTCGACGCTGGCGCCGGTCGTCGCCGCCCTGGTGGTCGCCGCGGAGTTCCTGCCCGAGCCGTCCGCGACGTACTGCCTCGAACTGGCCGACGACTGGAATGCCGCGATCGAGGACTGGACGTTCGCACGCGGCACGGCGCTGGCGCGGGCGCACGGCGTCGACGGGTACTATGTCAGGATCGCCTCGCCGGACGTCCTGGCCGGGGCCCCGCTCTCGACGCCCGTGACGATCCGCAACCGCCCGCCGGACCGGTCGTCCGTCCCCGCCGACCAGGTCGTGGGGACGGACTTCCTGGCGCTCGTTCGATTCGGGCTTCGGCGGGCCGACGACCCACGGGTCCTGTCGACGCTCGCGGTCGCCGACGCGACGCTGCGCGCGGAGACACCGAGCGGGCCGGTGTGGCATCGCTACACGGGCGACGGGTATGGCGAGCATGCTGACGGCAGCCCGTTCGACGGGACCGGCGTCGGGCGGGGCTGGCCGTTGCTGGTCGGCGAACGCGGGCACTACGAGCTGGAGGCCGGCCGGGACGCCCGGCCGTACCTCGACACCATGCGGAAGCTGGGCTCACCGGCAGGCATGCTGCCCGAGCAGGACTGGGACGCGCAGGACATCCCGGAACGCGGGCTCTTCTGCGGCCGCCCGTCGGGCTCGGCGATGCCGCTCGCGTGGGCCCACGCCGAGTACGTCAAGCTGGCAAGGTCGATCGCGCTGGGCCACGCGATCGACCGCCCGGAGGCGGCCTGGCACCGCTACCACGGGGAAGCCCCCCTGGCTCGCCGCGACACCTGGCGCCTCTCCGCGCCGCGCCCGGCCATGCGCGCCGGCCGGACCCTCCGGTTCGAGCTGCCGGCCCCGTGTCGGGTCCACTGTTCCGTGGACGGATGGCGCACGACCGTGGACGTCGAGGCGCGGGACACACTGCTGGGCGTGTGGGTCGCAGACGTGCCCGGCTCCGATCGGCTCGCGCCTGGCGACGCCGTCGAGGCCACGTTCTACTGGCCGGAGGCCGGCCGGTGGGAAGGCCGCGACGTCCGCGTCCCGGTCATTCCGTAAACGTCAGGCGCCCGGGCCGACCCCTTCGACCGCGACTTCGATGAGCGGGCTGTGGAGGACCATCTCGTCCACATCGGTGCGGGCCCACGCGCGTGCGATGGCGGGAATGACGGCCCGTCGTTCCACCTCGGTGTCGATGATCCGAGCTGTTGCGGCGAGGTCGGCGCCTGCCCCGTCCCTCACGTGCAGGATGAACCGCGGCTGCGCCTCGAGGTTTGCCAGCCAGCTGCGGCGCCGGAGCGACGGCATCCCGCTGATGTACCGGCGCCCGTCAACGACGTGCAGCGCGATCTCGATCCGCCGCGGTTCGCCGGTACGCCGCCCGGTCGTGGTGATGTCCACGAGGCCGCCCCGTGCCAGGGTGCCCGAGAGAGCCCGCCGACCCGTGGCCTCCTGCCGGCCGTGGTCATCCATCCGACGGCTCCACCGGCAGGTCGACCTTCACGGTTCGCTCCGCGGTGCCGCGAACCACCGTCACGTCGACCGGAACGTCGGGGGCCGCGACCGCATCGCGAATATCGTCCGCGATCGCGACGCCGAGGAGCGGCCTCCGGACGGACTCGCCGCGGCCCAGCGAGCCGATGCGCGCTCGCAACGCGTCGTCGGCGGGAAGCGCGAGGTAGAGCGCGTCACCGATCCGGACATGCATCGCCGCCTGCAGTTCCCCGAGCGCCGTCATTGCCGTGTCTCCCGCTAGTGCCCGGGTCCCCCGGGCGATCGTTCGCGGCCCACGCCCGGCTTCTTCTGGCCGTCGCGTGGCTTGCCATTCTAGGCGCTCGCTTGTTACTTGCGAGTTAGTGGTGAATACCATTGCAGCCGTCAGGCCCGCGGCTCGACCGATCGCGCCCGATTCAGGGCGCGTTCAGGAGCCTGCTCCATGGTTCGGTACCGGCCCGCCCATGGCCTCGAGACAATGCACGCTCACGAGGAGCGAGGATCCACATGTACGACCAACAGGCGCTTCCACCCTCCGGTTCGCACCGGCTGCTGCTCGTCGCCGCTCTCATCGCCGCCATTGTCGGTGTGGGCGCGTTCGGTGCGGCCGTCGTCGCCGGCGCGCAGCAGTCGACCACGGGACGGGCCATGCCCTTCGTCTCCACGGCGACGCCGTCAACGGTAACCGGCTGGGCCGGCGGGCCGCACGGCGCCGGCGGCTCGATGGGGCCACGCGGCGGCAACCCGGGCGGCGGCATGATGCCGGGCGCCATCACGATCTCAGGCATCAGTGGCACGCAGCTGTCGCTGAAGACGGCCGATGGATGGACGCGCACGATCGACGCCTCCGGCGCGACCGTCACGAGCGGCGGGCAGACCATCGCGCTCTCCAGCCTGCAGCCTGGGGACCAGATCACGTTTCGCGAGACACGGCAGTCTGACGGCACGTACACGATCAACTCGATCGACGTCGTGCTGCCGCACGTCTCGGGCACCGTAAGCTCGGTGGGCGCCTCGAGCGTGACCGTGAAGCAGCTCGACGGCACGACGAAGACGATCAACCTGACCGGTTCCACCACCTTCAGGCTCGCCGGGAAGACCTCGACCGTGTCCGCGCTCGTATCCGGGGTCCGCGTCGACATCCAGGGGACGGTTGCCTCGGACGGGACGTTTAGCGCCACGAACGTCGACATTGCGCCAGCGACGATCGCAGGGACGGTCTCGGCCAAGAGCGGCAGCAGCCTCACGGTGAAGGATCGTGCCGGGACGTCCGTGACCGTCAACGTGACCGCCTCCACCACGTACTGGGTGAGCGGCGTGCCGAACGCCGGCCTCGGCGACGTGGCCGTCGGTGACGTGATCCAGGCGCAGGGGACGCTCAACGCGGACGGATCGCTCACCGCGACCGCTGTTCGCGTCGGGGCCGCGGGTCAGCCCGGTTACGCACCGATGGGCGGCGGTCCGGCCATGAGAGGCTCTTGGGGAGGCAACGGCTCGGGCGGTTTCGGCCCGTTTGGCGCCAGCCCCAATGGTGGTCCTGGCGGTTTCGGCCCGTTTGGCGCCAGCCCCAATGGTGGTCCTGGCGGAGGCCCCGGGGCGAGCGGCGGGGCGAGCGGGGCGTAGGGCCGGCAGTCGGGCGGGGCGTAGAGCGCCGCGTAGGCCGGCAGTCGAGCGGGGTTGACTCGCGGCCCCGCAACCCGACGGGCGGGTCCTCTGGCAACGCTCAGCGCAGGATGGTGGACAGCACCTGCGCGACGTGTGCGAGCCGACCCTGGACGCGGTTGGCGAGTGGGCGAGAGCCGACCTGATCGAGGTCTGGGTCGGCCCGGATGACCAGGATCGAGGTGGGCGACGTCACCCGGACGTCCACCCGGCCCGTCGACTTCGCCAGGGGTCCGGCAAGAGCGTCCGCGTCCTGGAGTCCACAGACCATCACCCAGCGGCTCGACCCACGCCCGACCATGGTCACGGCGGCGTCGAGATGGCGCCGATCCTCGACCCGGGTGAAGTCGGTGGCGTCGGCGTCGTCCGGAGCCAGCGCATCGTCCACGCCCAGCTGCGTCTCCATGTCCACAGCATCTCTCCGCCCTCCAAGAGGCGGCGTGCGGCTGGAGCGTCTGGCGGCTCAGGAACGGCTCAAGAATCGAGCCGCGAAGCCGTCGCCCGCGAGATCAGGGCAGCACCACGCGGTACCCGACGCCCGGCTCCGACACGATGGCGGCTCCCGCCTCCAGGGCGGGATCGGCTGCGTCCAGCTTCCGGCGCAACTGGCTGACGTAGACGTGGAGGTAGTGCCCCTCGTCGGCGTACGCGCGTCCCCAGACTGCCTCGAGCACACGCTGCCGGGTCACGATACGGCCCGGGGAGGACGTGAGGACCCGCAGCAGCTCGAACTCGCGCGGTGTCAGCCGCACGGGGGTCTCGCCGACTCGAACCTCGTGGCGGGAGGAGTCGACGCTGATCGCGCCCGCGCGCAGGACGCCGTCGCGCTCCCGGTCCGGACCGGCCGCCCGCCGGAGCAGCGCGCGGAGGCGTGCGTGCAGCTCGGACATCCCGAACGGCTTGGTCATGTAGTCGTCGGCGCCATGGTCGAGGGCGTCGACCTTCTGTTCCTCGCGCCCCCGCGCCGACAGCACCAGGATCGGCGTGTTGGCCTCGCGACGGATGTGCCGGATGATCGCGACGCCGTCGGTGTCGGGGAGTCCAAGGTCGAGCAGGATCACGTCGTGCCGCCGGGCGTCCCACCGAGCCAGCGCGGTCGCGCCGTCGGGTGCGGCATCGACGTCGAACCCGTGGGCCTCGAGGTTCCGCGCGACCAGCCGTCGCGTGTCGGCGTCGTCCTCTACGAGCAGGACGCGCACGTTGCCGCCCTCGGTCCGGCCGTCCGTCACGGTACCGTGGCTTCCACGCGCGCCGCGGGCTCGCGCGGAGCCGCGCCCTCGCCCGGGCTCGGCGGCTCTGCGCCGTCGGTTGCGCTCGGTTGAGAGCAGGAAGGATCCCACCGCCGTCCCAATGGCTGCCGGTGTGCCGAATACGACGGCAGCGGTCACAACAGCGAGCAAGTAGACCGCGTCTGCGTTCGGCACGCCTACGATGCGCTCGAACAGCGCGATCAGGATGGTCGCGCC
>Ga0209415_10013021_pt1 | contig 13793 bp, 12 predicted proteins | sample PeaSoiSIISIP2007_FD_187696 | JGI IMG/M metagenome (GOLD analysis project Ga0209415, IMG submission 187696) | Peat soil microbial communities from Weissenstadt, Germany - SII-SIP-2007 (SPAdes) (version 2) | ecosystem: Environmental > Terrestrial > Soil > Wetlands > Peat | place: Germany... | reverse complement strand
GCCTCGCCCACGATTTCCATATCCGGCTGCGCGGCCAGAATCATCTTGAAGCCCTGGCGAACCACCGCGTGATCGTCAGCCAGGAGAATGCGTATCCGTTTCATTCCGCAGGGGCACTCGCACTTCAATTAGAACACCCGCGGCGCCCCCTGTGGCGCCCATTGGGCCCGCCGGCGAGCGCACCGCCAGGTCGCCGCCCGCCGAGCGCGCCCGCGCCCGCATCCCGATCATCCCCATGCCGCGCCCGTTGGGCGGGTGCCCGCCGGGCCCACTGGAGTGCCTTGTGGGTTTCCCATCGGAGTGTCCTGTGGCGTACCCACTGGAGTGTCCACCGGAGAGCCCGCGGGGCCGGGCTCCCAGGAGCGCTCCCAGGCCCAGGCGTTGCGCCGCGACCCGGGTGGCGGCCGCGTCGATGCCACGCGCGTAGCCGATGTTCTGGAGCACGGTGAGGTGGGGGAAGAGTCCCGGGTTCTGGCGGAGCAACCCGACCCCACGCCGTCCAGGGGGCAGGTCAGCTGCCGGGTAGCGCGCCGAGCTGAGCGGTCGGCCCCCGAGGTGGATCTCGCCCCGGCTCAGTCGCAGCAGCCCGGCGATGGCCTCCACCGTCGTGGTCTTGCCGGCTCCGGAGCGGCCCAGGAGCGCCACCCGCTCTCCGGGCGCCACCTCGAGCTGCACCCGAACGCTGAATTCTCGTCGGGCCACCTCAAAGTCGGCGACGAGCACGGGCACTCCAAACGAAGGCGGCAACCGGCAGCGGCAGGGCGACCACCAGCAGCACGAGGGCGTACGGCAGGGCTGATGCGAGCCCCGTCTCCTGCAGCGTGACCCAGATCTGCATCGGCAACCCGAACGGGTGGTAGGCGATGATGAGGACCGCGCCGAAGGCGCCCATGGCTCGGGCCCAGGTGACCGCGAGTGCGTTGGCCAGGCCGGGGGCGGCCAGCGGTATGGTCACCCGCCGCCAGCAGCGCCACCGTCCGTCCCCCAGCAGTGCGGCGGCCTGCTCCAGAGCCGGATCGACAGTGGCGAAGGCGGCCATCGCCCCGAGCACGTAGAAGGGCACCGACTCGTAGATCTCGGCGACGACCAGGGCGAAGAAGGTGTCCGACGCGGTCAGGTTGAGGTGGCTGAGCGCCGCCCCGATGGGCGTGGCCGGCCCGACCATGAAGATCAGGAGCAGACCGATCACGAGCGGCGGGGTGAGCAGGGGCAGGATCACCCCCGCCTCCCAGACCCGGGGAAGCGGGAGCCGGCCCCGGGCCATGAGGTAGGCGAGGGGGGTGCCCAGCAGCACGATCACCGCCAGCGCCGCCAGCGAGGCGGTCACCGACGTCACCAGCGGCTCGAGGGCACCCGGCTGGCTCAGAGCGTTCCACACCGATGCCGGGGTGAGGTGGGCCAGCAGGGTGATCAGCGGGCCGAGCAGGGCTATCCAGACGATCAGCGCTCCGACGAGGGCGGCGCCGGTACTGACCCTCACACCGGCGCCGCGGATCGCCATCGAAGCTGGCGGATTGATCAACTGCTGGTGGTGAGATCCCTTATGCCCTGAGGAGCTGCCGAAGCTTCGCCGAGGAGGGTGGGCGGCAGCAGCGTGTACCCCAGCTTCTTGAGGAGGCTACGGGTCGAGGAGCTGAGCAGGAATTCTACGAAGGCGGTGGCCGCGGGGGTGGCGAGGTTGCTGGTGGTGCTCAGCACTGATGCTTCCAGGTCGAGCAGCGAACCCTGCGCCACCTTTCCGGTGGACAGCGTCATCGATGCGGCATCGTAGATCGAGGTGTTGTTGGGGTCACCGAAGTTGATCTGATCCGGCAGCGCGACATAGGGAAGGCCGAGCTGGACCGCCTGAGGGAGATAGGCGCTGGCGGCGTCCAGCTCACCCGCCTGCAGGGTGGGCTCGAGAGCGGTCTCCGAGAAGATCTGGGAGCTGTCGTTGCTCCCCCCCAGGACGGCATTGGCAGTGGCCGCGCTGATGCCGAGGTACTGCTCCGCTAGCTGAACCATCATGACGAAGCCCTGGCCCTGAGAATCCACCGCCGGGTCGGTGCGGCCGAGCTTGAAGCCGGGGGTCGCCATCAGGGTGAAGAGGTCGGCGATGGGCAGCTTGCCGTCCGAGATCTTCTTCAGCTCGGGGGCGTAGGGCCCGTTCGGGTAGTAGGCAACCACCAGCGGGCTGGAGGCGAACTGCACGGCCCAGGTGGTGAACGTCGGTTCCACCAACGCCATGGGGGCCGAGCCGATCGGGACGAACACGTTCGGGGTGAGCTCGCCCGCCGCGATCTCCTGGGCGAGCCCGACGCTGCCGGCCGACTGGTTCTGGTATTCGTCGCCGGTCTGGGCGATGAACGGCGGGCCGATGTATTTGTCCATCAGCAGCTGGAGCGAGCCGGCGCTCGCCACGTTGGCGAGGGTAGGAGTTCCGGTGGGGCTGGGCGAGGATGTGGACAAGGCCTGGGGGCTAACCGCGCCGCTGCTGGATCCGCAGCCCACCAGGAGCAGCGCCGCCAGGGACGTCAGCGCCACGCCCGATCGGATTCGATGGACACGCATGCACTCCACCTCCGTATTTGACGAGCCATCGATGGCGCTCATCGATTGCCAAGGAAGAATCGTGCATAAGACTAGCATAGGCATCAGAGCTGTCGCACGGAGCGCGGCTCCATCTTTGCCTATGCACAGGGGCGTGTGCAGTGGTTGGGAGGTCCTGCGGACGGCGGCCTTCGGCCCCCCGGAAAGACCTTCCGTCCGCATCGTGGACGCAACCGCGAAAGGGCGTGCTCTCGCTGCGAGTGGTTCACCTGGTGAGGCGCACGGAGCGAGGACGTAGGCATGCGTGAGCCGAGGTTGAGATCCCGCGACCCCGGTGGCTCCGCGCCGGAGGTCAGCCTCGGGTCAGCGCTTCTCGACCATCATCGAGGTCGCCTTCACCAAGGCCACCACCTCGTCCCCCTCGCGGAGCCCCAGTTCTTCGATGGAGTCACGGGTCACCGCCGCGGTGAGCAGGAACGGGCCGGCTTCGATCTCCACCAGTGCCATCACCCCGTCGGCCTCGATCGAGAGCACCCGGCCCGGCATGCGGTTTCGAGCGGAGAGATGCGCTCCGGTCCGGTGACGTTCTGGAGTCGCCTTTAGGCGCTGCACCTCGTCCGCGGGGACCAGGCGCCGATTGTCCGCGTCGCGATGGGTGCGCAACTTCCCAGTGGTATCCCAGCGACGCAGAGTGTCCACGCTGACGCCGATCGCCCGTGCCGCCTCGCCCAGGGTGAGATCCTTGGTCTTGGTCACGGCCACAGTCATAGCACGCGCCGCTCCGCAGCGGGTGGTGACCCGATGTCCGCTGCCTGCCCCCGGCGCCACCAGGCTCGCTCAACCGGCCCCCCGATGGATTGCCGATGCCTCACCTGCCGCAGCCGAGCTGGGACCTGAGGCTGCACCCGGGTGGGCAGCGCTGGACGGTGGCTCGGCTATGATGGCTTCTCTGCGCCATCCAGCTACATGGGTGAGCTCACGATGAGCACTGCGAGCGCGGCTCGTCGCGCCTTAGCTGACGGCGACGGCGCGAAGCCGCTCGAGACCGAAGGCCGCCCCCCAGCTCTGCACGACTCTCTGCATCGCCCGCTCCGCGACCTGCGGATCTCGGTCACCGATCGCTGCAACTTCCGCTGTCCCTACTGCATGCCCCGGAGCCACTACGGTCCGGGACACCGATTCCTCCCCGTCGGTGAGCAGCTCACCGCCGACGAGATCGTGCGGCTCGCCGGTATCTTCGTCTCCCTGGGGGTGACCAAGATCCGCCTCACCGGGGGAGAGCCGCTGCTCCGTCCTGACCTCGTCCAGATCGTGCGCCGGCTGCACGACCTCGCCGTCCCGGACCTCGCCCTCACCACCAACGGCGCCCTGCTCCGCCGCTGGGCGAATCCCCTGGCACGCGCCGGGCTCCGCCGGCTCACCGTCAGCCTCGACTCTCTCGACCCGACCACCTTCGCCACCATGAGCGACTCACGGATTGAGCTTGCCGAGGTGCTGGAGGGGATCTCCTCCGCCCAGGCGGCGGGCCTCCATCCGATCAAGCTCAACTGCATGGTCCGTCGGGGGGTGAATGAGGGCAGCATCCTCGGGCTGGTTGATCTCGCCCGCTCCCGCGGGCTGATCATCCGCTTCATCGAGTACATGGACGTCGGATCGTCCAACGGCTGGCGGCGCGAGGATGTGGTCACCGCTCAGGAGATCCTGGACGTGGTGAACCGGGAGCACCCGCTGGTGGAGGAGGCTCGTGAGCCGAACGCCGTCGCAGAGCGTTACCGGTTTGCTGACGGCCCCGGGGAGGTGGGTGTCATCGCCTCGGTGAGCCGGCCGTTCTGCGGCGACTGCAGCCGAGCCCGGCTCGGCTCCGACGGGCATCTGTACACCTGCCTCTTCGCCGTCTCCGGGCTGGATCTCCGTGGTCCGCTCCGGGGCGGCGCCGGCGACGATGACTTGCGTGAGTTGGTGAGCTCGCTGTGGCAACGGCGCGCCGATCACCACTCCGAGGTGAGGGCATCCCTCACCTCCTCGCTACGCCGGATCGAGATGTCCTACGTCGGCGGGTGATGCTCCCCGTGAGCGGTGTCGCCGGCGAGCAGCTGCAGCGCGTGGGGCAGTGCTCTCCACACTGCCTTCAGCCCTTCGTCAACGCCCGCGGGGCTGCCCGGCAGCGCGATCACCAGTCGGCCCTGGCTCACGCCCGCCACCTGTCGCGATAGCATGGCGTGGGGCGTGCTCTCAAGGCCCTCGCGGCGCATCGCCTCGGTCATCCCCGGGATCTCGTAGTCGAGCAGAGGCAAGATCGCCTGCGGCGTGACGTCGCGGGGCCCGAGACCGGTGCCGCCGCTGAGCACGACGAGGTGCGCCCGCGCCAAGACGGCCCGGAGGGCTTCCCGGATGGCCTCGACCTCGTCCGCCACCAGGCGGCGATCGGTGATGTCGGCAGGCAGTTCCGCGAGCCGGCTGACGATCAGGTCACCGCTCTGATCATCCGTGGTCGGGCCACCTGTCCGGCTGTCGCTGACCGTGATGACTGCGGCCCGCCACCTCATCACGGACGGCGGAGGTCGCCGCTGCGGCCGCCGCTCTTGTTGAGCAGTCGCACGGACTCGATGGTCATCCACGGATCTGCGGATTTCAGCATGTCGACGACGGTGAGGCTGGCCACCGTGGCGGCGGTCAGGGCCTCCATCTCGACGCCGGTCGAGCCGGCGCAGCGAGCGAAGCTCACGATGTGGATCCCGGGTGGGGACTCCTCGATAGTCATCTGCACGTCCACGAGGGTGAGGGGAAGTGGATGGCAGAGCGGGATCAGTACGGGAGTGTGTTTGGCGCCCATGATCCCGGCGAGGCGCGCCGCGGCGAGCACGTCGCCTTTGGGTGGGCCGTTCCTCAGGACGGCCAGCGCGGCAGGGTCGCTGAAGCGCACCACTGCCTCGGCTGTGGCGGAGCGGAGTGTCGACGGCCTGTCACTGACATCCACCATTCGGAAGGAGCCGGAGGAGTCCAGGTGGGAGAGGAGGTGGGGCTCCGGCGCAGGCATCGGGTCATGCCTGAGAGGATCCGCATCCACCGCCGACTCCCCGCCGGGCCCTCCGGATCCGAGGGGGGAAGCGAGACCGTCCGGCTGCGACGCGCTGTCCCGATCGTCGACGCCCACCCAGCGCGCCCCGTCCGGGTGATGCTCGCGCTTCCATATCGGCAGATCGTGCTTGATGGTTTCCACCGCCTCTGAACAGGCCAGCAGCGCCGCCCGGCGATGCGGCGCCGCCGCGACCACCGCCACGCTCACCTCGCCGACCAGCAGTGGACCGGTGCGATGGACCAGGCCGATGCCGCTGAGGCCATGGTGTTCGGTCACCTCGGCGGCGATGCGGCGCAGCTCTCGCTCCGCCATCGGTAGGTATGTCTCGTACTCCAACATCTCCACCGGGCAGCCCTGGCTGGTGTTGCGCACCGTACCGAGGAAGGCCGCGATGGCGCCGGCGCCGTCATCTCGCACCTTCGCCACGAGGCGGTCGACGTCGATGGGGTCGGTGACTAGTGCCACCTGCAGCCGGGGTCCTGCCTCGTCGCCCACCGAGCCACCGGCCACCGGCGGCATGAACGCCACCTCGTCTCCGGGCTCGACCGGGCTCTGCCAGTCACAGTACACAAGGTTCCGGGATGCCCGAACCCGTCCCCGCGGTTCCCGAAGGTCGGGGTGGTCACGCGTCACGATCGCCCAGAGGCCGAGGACCGTGGTCACCTTGTCCCGGACCAGGATCTCTGTCCCGAGGCGGTCTCGCAGCGCACCGAAACACAGGACGCGCACTGCATCGGGCTGACTCCTGTTCATCGGATCATCCGATTTCCAGACCGGTGAGCAGGCTTCCGGCGGGTGCGCGCGCCATCCCCACGGGCACGATGAGTAGGGCCTGGGCGTCAGTGAGGGATCGCAGCATCGACGACCGCTGAGGACCACTCAGAGTGGCGACCGGAATCCCGTCGCCGGCGTCGGTGAGGCGGACGCGCAGGTAGGTTTCCAGGTGGGCTGGGGTCTCCAGATCCTCCCCGACTCGAAGTGCGACACGGGTGCGGTGGACCTTGGTGGCGCCCTGGAGCGTGAGCAGTGCCGGCCTACCGAAGAGCTCGAAGGTCACCGCGGCGCTGGCTGGGTTCCCTGGCAGCCCGAGCAGGGGCACCTCGCCGATCCTGCCGATGAGAAGTGGCTTGCCAGGACGCATCGCCAGGCGCCATGCCTCGATCGCTCCCAGCTCGCCCACCACCTGACCGACATAGTCGTACCGGCCGACGCTGACCCCCCCGCTGGTGATGATCAAGTCACACCCGCTCGCACCATGCAGCCGCTCTCGCAGGGCGTCGGGAGAGTCCCCGACGATGCCGAGGGCGATGACCTCGCCACCCGCCTCGGCAATAGCGGCGGCCAGCATCGCCGCATTGCTATCCGTGACCTGGTGGGGCGCAGGCACCGTACCCACGGGCACCAGCTCGTCGCCCCCCGAGAGGACGGCGATCCGAGGACGCCGTCGGACCCAGACGGAGGAGCCTCCGGCGGCTGCGCAGGCCGCGATGTCCACGGGGCGCAGCCGGCGCCCCGGGGGGAGCATCGCCTCTCCCGATTCAAGGTCTTCCCCCGCATGCCGGACGTACTGTCCGGGTCGCGGCGCGGCGAGCACGAGAACCGTGCTCTTGTCATCCTGACGGGTGTCCTCGACCGGCACGATGGCGTCGGCGCCAAGGGGTACCGCAGCCCCGGTCGCGACAGCGACCACGGTGGCAGGGGCCAGCCTTCCGATGACCGTCCCAGCCCGGGCATCACCCCCCACCGGGAGCCGAACCGGGGTTGCCGGTGACGCTGAGGCACAGTCATCCGCGTGGACGGCGAAGCCATCCATCTCGGAGTTGTCACAGCCGGGTACAGCCCACCTTGCGATCACCGGCCGCGACGACACCCGACCCAGGGCTTGGTTGAGGGGCACGAGCTCCTCGGCTGTCGCATGCGGCGAAACCAGGGCCAGCAGTCGCTCGTGGGCGACGGTCACCGGCATGAGCTCGCCCGCGGGGTGCCCCGGCATGTGCTCGGCCTGCCAGCGTGACGTTCGCTCGGTTTGGGCCTCCATGCTGTGTAGCATGGTAGCCGAGATCCGCTGTCAACCCGCTGGGGCTGGGAGGCGGGTGCGCCGACCCTGATTAGCTCGGGGAGCCGCCGAGGTAAGGTCGTGTCGCTGCCAAGCGCGGTTGATTAGACTCGACCACCCATCGAGGCGCCAGCCGCGGCCGGGCGGGGGATGGTCCCGTCGGGCACCAGGGGCAGAGCGCGCAGCCTCACCCCACAGGCGTCGGCGATGGCGTTGGCGATGGCCGGCGCGACGCCGACGATGGGGGTCTCCCCGCCGCCGGCCGAGGGCTCCTCCGGGCGGTCGCGGAGGATCACCTCCACCTCGGGCACATCGGAGAGACGGGGGACACGGTAGCTTGTCATCGACGCATTCAGGATCCTTCCCTCGGCGAAGTCGACAGCCTCGAAGAGGGCACCCCCCAGACCCATGATCGCCGCCCCCTCGACCTGGTTCGCCAGGTTGTCCGGGTTGACCACGGCCCCGCACTCGAAGGCGGTGACCAGGCGCAGCAGGCGCAGGGTCCGGTCCGGGTCCACCACCACCTCGGCGGTGGTGGCCACCCGCCCCCCCTTTTCGATGCCACCGGCGATACCGCGGCCGAAGCCTGGCGTGGTGGGTCGTCGCTCACGCCAGCCGATCGGGTCGGCCGCGGCGCGGAAGACCTCGGCCAGGCGCTGGTCATCCAGGTGCCCCAGACGGAAGTCCAGCGGGTCGACGCCAAGCCGGCGGGCCAGGTCGTCCATGTGCGATTCCCGGGCGAAGTGGTTGGCGGTGGCAGCCAGGGCACGATATGAGCCCTGGGGCAGGGGCGAGACCGCGGGCTGGTAGGCGACACGCCAGTTGAGGACGCGGTAGGGAGTCAAGAGGGCTGCGGCTCCCGAGTTGATGTTGGTCATGGTCCAGGCGGAGAGCTGACCGTCCCGGTCCACCCCGGCGGCGACGTCGATGACCGCCGCGGGACGCAGTTGGCCGGCGGTGAACTCCTCGGCGCGGCTCCATTGGACCTTGACCGGGCGCTCCACCACGCGGGCGAGCCGAGCCGCCTCGAGAGCGACCGTCGCACCGTGCTTGCCGCCGAAGCCCCCCCCGAAGTCGGGGACGATGACGCGAACGTCGGCCGCGTCCAGTTCCAGGAGTTCGGCGAGTTGGTGGCGCACGTTGAACGGCGTCTGCGTGCCGGTCCACACCGTGAGCCTCCCGTCCTCCCACTCGGCGAGCGCGGCCCGCGGCTCCAGCGGGACGTGGGCGATGTAGGCGGTGAGGTAGGTCGCCTCCAGGTGGACCGCCGCCTCCGCCAGGGCGCGGACGGGGTCGCCCCGCTCCTCTCGCACCGGGCCGGACCAGCCCTCGCCCTCCGCCGGGTGGTCGCGGAGAAAGGCCTCCAGGTCGGCGCGGGAGGGCTGCTCCGAGCCCATCCATGCGGGCTCGAGCAACTTCACCGCGGCTCGGGCGGTGATCGGGTCTCGAGCGACGACGCCGGCGAAATCGGGCTCTCGCACCACCGCCAGCACCCCGGCCATCGCCTCGGCCCGGCGGGTGTCGACGGAGACCAGCCTGGATCCCTGGGCGGGCGGCCGGAGCACGGCGCCGTGCAGCATCCCGGGACGGGCAAGGTCGGACGGAAAGCGCTTGCGCCCCATGACAGCGTCGCGTGCGCCTTGCTGAGCTGCCCGGTGCCCGGCAGCCCTCCACGACCCCACTGGGGTAAGGGCGACGTCGGAGGGGGCGCTCTCGGTCCGCCGCACCCCGGCCAACAGTTCGGTGTAGGCGAGCCGGCTGGCCGGTTGGGGACCGCGTGCCACGCTGTCGGCCAGGGTGATCTCGGCGGCGCTCAGGCCGAGCCGGTCGGCCGCCGCCTCACGCAGGGACTCGCGCGCCGCCGCGGCGACTGCTCGGACCACCGGCCCGGCGTCCGGCATGGCGCGACTGCCGAAGGTCCCCATGTCGAAGGGACCGACCGTGGTGTCTCCCATCACCAGCCGGACCGACGCGTAGGGGACACACAGCTCCTCGGCTGCCAGCAGCGCCAGCGCGGTCCGCGTTCCCTGGCCGCCCTCCACCTTGCCGATGCCGAGGGTGACCCGCCCGCTGGCGCCGACGTGGATCCAGGCTCCGGGGGGCATCCCCCATCCGTGGCGCACGGCGGGGGGGTCCACCACGACGACCAGGCCGTCGCCGAGCTCGTCGAAGAAGCGAGCTCCTCCGCCGGGTCCGATCTCTAGTGTCGTGTCGAGGACCCCGGTTCCGGCAGCGACGCCCATTGCCTGGTCCCACTCCGGTTCCGCGGCGCCGGGAGAAGGGGGCTCGGGACTGTCGGCCAGCTCGATGGCCCGGTGGACCGCGCGGCGGATGCGCGGGTAGGTGCAGCAGCGGCAGACGTGGCGCTCCAGGGTCTCGATCATCTCCGCCTCCCCGGGACGTGGGTGGCGGTCCAGGAGGGCCGCGGTCTCGACCACCCACCCCGGGGTGCAAAACCCGCACTGCAAGGCCCCCGCCTCCACCCAGGCGCGCTGGGCGGGGTGGAGCCGACCGTCACGGGCCAGCCCCTCCACGGTGGTGATGGGGTGGCCCGCGGCCTCGGCGAGGGGGGTCCGGCAGGCGGGCACCACACGCTCTCCGACCTGCACCACGCAGGCGCCGCATGCTCCCTCCCCGCAGCCGAACTTCGGTCCGGTGATGCCGAGCTCCTCACGCAGGACGGTGAGTAGCGGCTGATCGCCGCCGGAAGAGACGTCGCGCTCGACGCCGTTGACGAGGAGGGTGGTGGTCATCTGGCTCGCCTCCTGTGGCACCGACACCGTGACTCTTCGCCGGAGCCGCCAGCGGCGAGTCCGACGCCCGACCAGCCCTAGCGAGTCTAATCCCTCCTCGGTCCAAGGGCCCGCTGGCTGCCGGCAGGCCGGTGCGAGCCCCCCTCGGAACGACCGGCGAGCCGGTGACCCTCCGCGGGGGCTCCTCGCGCCAGGGTTGATGGGCGCTCGGCGTGGTTCAGCAGTTAGCGGTCAGTTCCTGACCGTCGATCCGGACATCGCAAAGACGCTGAGTCACTTTGGTTATCTCGGAGACGACCCACTAACGGCACGGATCCTGCACGTGAGTGCGGTGGGTTGTTCAGGATTCTCTGCCCCGCGTTGGAACCGCGCGCACCTTCACCTCCGGCAGACCGGCGGCCCAGCAAATCCGTGGATGGGCTGTCGTTGGGAAGACGGAGGGCGGTCGGTGCGTGCTCAGAATCTGACCGAGTGCTGAGCTCGTCACGCGCCAAGAATTCGGATCGCTTGTTTCGCGCCAAGCGCATAATACCGACGCTACACTGGCGGCCGCACCTCGGATCGGAGCACGTCATCGGCACGGAGATGATGTGGGCTCGCTAGCCCGGATGTGTCGGGACAATCCCAGGGAGAGGACGGCCTACCCGGCGGGAAGCGGCCTGGCGCGAACACCCGGGGCACCCGGGCACCACCGACAACGACCTGCGGGGAGACGCCGGAGGGCGATGTCCTCCAGGGAGTCCACGAGGTCGCCGCGAACGGCCTCCCATCGTCGGTGGAGCCTCCGCAGGGATGCAACATCCTCCCAGTGGGTCACATCCTTGACCAGACGATCGAGCCGCCGTCGGGCCGAAATCACCCGTTGATCGTCCAGCGAAGACACCTCGGTGAGGAGGTGGTAGATGCCGCAGGTGAGGACGCCGGCCGCGACGGAGTATTTGGGATTGTCGGGAGGCTCTCCACGACCGAGGCTTCCCACAACGTCCAGCAGCCGAGACCGCATCCCGCCCGTCAGGGTCACGTCGCCCCCTTCAACCGCTTGGTCGATGGCGCCGGTGATCGATGCCATCAGGTTCACGTATTCGGCAACGATGCCCGTCCACGCCCGGATCGAGCTTTGGAGCCCCTTCTCGTGGCTGAGCAGGGCGTTCTGCTTCTTGCGCTCGAGTGACCCCTCTGGCACCAGGGGAGGCGGGGGCCAGGTTGCCATCTCTCGCAGGCGATCCGCCTCACGTAGGACGACGCGCTGGTGGTCCTCGATGGCTCGGGCGAGTTGCTGCTGTTGCGCACCGCGGAGATCGTGTAGTGCCCGAGCCCGCTCGACCGCGTCCTTGACTGCCTGTAGCCGGACCCCGGCTTCGGCGGCGATGTCCTTCGGTGCGGTGCCAGCTTCGTCGACAGCTCGTCGCCAGGCCTCCGCCTCCAGCCTGCTGGTGCGGTGTTTGCGGGGCGGTTCGACGACCTGACGGATTTTATCGCTGTTCATGGCTAATCTAGGCATTTAGACGCAGTTTAGCCGTTTCTGCCGGAGTTTGCAGCTGGACCGCTTGCGCCAGGGACGTTACCCTCCGACCCACAATGACGTGGTCGGAGACTCCCAACAACAGGGTGGAACGCGTCACCATGACCATCAACGAGGCGGCGGTCCGCTTGGGCATCAGCCGGGGCAGCGCGTACGCGGCCGCTCGGCGCGGGGACCTGCCCGTCATCCGGATCAACCGGCGCATCGTCGTGCCCCGGGTCGCCTTTCAGCGCTGGCTCGAGGCAGCGGCCGCGCCCTCCGGCGAACCCGCCTCGGAGTACCGAGCCCCGAGCGCCGTCCGGGGACGCGCACATGGCGCGGCCGCGTCCGGACCCAGGCGGTGAAGGGCGGGGGGGACCCACGGCCATGCGGCCGACCGCCTTCGAGGGGCGCGTGGGCCGGCGCCGCGATGCAGTCAGGCCCCGCCTGGCAGGTGCCCTACGCGCGCGCGCGCGAGAGTTGAATGCCGCGGGCTCTGCTAGGCGGACGGTTCAAGTGCGCGTCCTCGCCGACGGGCGCATGGATGTCGGATTCGTGGGCGTTCCGTCGGCTGGGCTCAGTCTTGGTGAGGAGACTGTCCTCGCTGTTGCTCGGGCTGTTGGACATCGTGACCTAGACGACCACGAGATCGCTATTGTTGGCTATCGAGCCGACCTCATTGACCTGAACTACGCTGAGGCGATTTGGCGGTTGGCGACCTCTCAGTTGCAGGGAATGCCGCACCGCGTCCTACGAACGCTTGTGATCGTTGCGCAGGCACCTGAGATTCACATCAGCTTGCACTGTCAGCCTGACAAAGGATTCGACTTGGCTCTGTATGGTGAGCGGCTTCTTAGGAGGAAGCGTTCGGACGAGCTTCGAGCCACAGTGGCGGAAGTGGCCGCGAGGCGACAGGAGCCGTTGGTTCTGTTCTTGGGGGCGGGGTTTAGCGCGTCTTCCCGGATGCCTATGGGGGATACACTGCGCGATGCGTCGCTTCGGCGCGTCTTAGCTATCCCGGCCGGGGAGGTCGTGACTTCGTCGGACTTGGCACTACGATTCCATCGACTGCTGGACCAGCGACTTTGGCTGACGCCAGCCGAGCGCGACCTCACAAGCGAGGCGTTCGCAGAGCGGCTTACGCTTGAGCGGGTTATCCAGGTAGAGAACGATACGCATCCGACGCTACCCACACTCTTGGAGTTTCGCGATGCCCACGACAGCGTGGTGCACACGCCAGGCTCAGCCGTTCTGGATTTGGCGTGGCTCCTTGCCACGACCGGACATCGGATCATTCTGGTCACGGTGAATATGGATCGGTTGGTCGAGGAGAACGTAACCGCGCCGCTCAAAGTGTTCGTTTCTCGGGCTGAGTTTCGTCATGCAGGGCAATACGTGCGGCGCTATGCCAAGGGCGATGAGGTGGCGGTGCCGTACCTCAAGCTTCATGGGTGCATCTCGGAACTCAGCACCTGCGTGATGAGCACCGACCAAACGCAGCTTGGGTTGGGGGACAGGAAGCTGAGAGGACTGCGGGCCGCGGTGGGCAAGAACCGACTCTGGATCTATATCGGGGCAAGCCTCCGCGACCTTGACCTGCGGCCGATTCTGCTGAGTGAGGAGTTCGCCCGTCTCGACGAGCGGTGGGTGAACCCGTATTGGGTTGAAAGCTACGATGAATTCGCGGAGAGGCGACTACCCTTCTGGCGCGGTACTTCGCGGAGATCGCTAGAAGAGCGGCTCGTGACGGAGACGGCGGACACTTTTCTTGGAGCGTTGCGTACAGCGTGCAGCGCGCTGGATCGCGTCCCGGCGCTGCTGTAAAAGCGAGCGGCTAGCCACGCGCTTGTTTTGGTCAGTTTAGGCGATAAGCTC
>Ga0209415_10013020_pt1 | contig 13794 bp, 12 predicted proteins | sample PeaSoiSIISIP2007_FD_187696 | JGI IMG/M metagenome (GOLD analysis project Ga0209415, IMG submission 187696) | Peat soil microbial communities from Weissenstadt, Germany - SII-SIP-2007 (SPAdes) (version 2) | ecosystem: Environmental > Terrestrial > Soil > Wetlands > Peat | place: Germany... | reverse complement strand
CTCCCAGGCGGGACTCGGACATGCCTCCTATCATGCAGACCCGTCCGCCCGCGGCAGCAATGTGCGCAATCCGCTGGGCCTGGTAGAGTCCACCGGATTTGCTCAGTTTGATATTGAAATAGGGCACCACATCGTCGCGATCCAGTGCAAGGGCATCCTGCGGGCTGAAGAGGGATTCATCCGCCATGATCGGGATGGGGCTGTTCGCGGAAAGGAACTTCAGGGTCCTGAGGTCAGCGGCAAGGCAGGGCTGCTCGCAGAACTCGATCGAATGCTCCTCCAGAGAACGGAGCATGCTCAAGGCGGCGGTCCGGCCCCACGCCTGGTTCGCGTCTATTCGCAGTCTCGGCGTCTTGCCGATCGCCCGGCGAATCACATCAACCCTCTTGAGGTCGTCTCCCCGATCGAGCCCTACCTTGACCTTGATGACGCGGAAACCGGCGCGGAGGAGCTGCTCAGCCCGCGCACCTGCTTCGCCAGGATCACCGATATAGATGGTAATGTCGGTTTCCAGGTCGCGTTGCTCCCCTCCAAGGAACCGGTACAAGGGCATGGAGGCGTACCGTGAGGCGATGTCATAGAGCGCCATATCGAACGCGCTTCGGATGGTCGTATTGTGAGGGAGATGCCGGGCCATCAAGGCTGACAAGGCGCCGATGGCCAGCGGGTTTCTGCCCAGGAGGAGCGTCCTCAGCTCTGCCGCGGCTGCAAGGTCAATCGCCTGCGTTTCTCCCGTGATGGACCGCATGGGTGATGCTTCTCCCCAGCCGCATACACCGTCGCTGCTGACAAGCTTTACCAGCAGGTTCTCCGCGCGTTCCATGTTCATGGTGGAGATCTGAACCGACCCACGCAATGGGATGGTAAAGCGCCTGATCTCGATTTCGGTAATGACCTGTTCCGCGGTCTCTCTCATCGCTCGCCTCCTTCCCGACAAGATCCTTTCCGTTCGGCCCCCGAAGGGATTATTCTAAGAATGTAATGTGCTGTCCAAAGAAGGCCATCGCGGCGGAGTAGAACGCAATCTTGACGTCCTGGCCTCCAGCGTCTAGACTCCCGCATCCTCTGCGGGCTCGTCGAACGCCGGTGCAGCGCAGGTGAATGAGACCAGGGCAGGGAACGTGCCCGAACTCTGGAAGGAGGGGCGCCGGAACCATAGAGACCAGCCACCTCGCAGCGGGATCCGCGCCGGAATCACGCGGCTCCTGTCTTGAAAAAGCAAGATTCAAAGCCAGCTTCTAAGGAGGAAGAATCCATGCGAAAGTCCGTCTTTCTCTTTCTTGCAATACTTGCCCTTGCGGGCCTCGTGCTCGCCGGGTGTGGAGCCCCCGCTCCCAAGGTCATCAAGATAGCCACCCAGAGCCCGCTCTCCGGCGGCATGTCCGCCGTTGGCACCGACATCAAGAACGGCGCCCAGCTCGCCGTTGAACAGCTTTCCGGACCGCTGGTCAAGATGGGCTTCAAGGTGGAGCTTGCGCCCTTCGACGACCAGGGCAACCCGGACACCGGCGTCGCAAATGCCAAGAGCATCGTAGCGGACCCGGCCATCCTTGCGGTTGTCGGGCATTACAATTCCGGCGTCCAGATCCCGTCCTCTGAAGAGTACCACGCGGCCGGCCTGGTCAACATCTCCCCCGCGAACACGAACCCCAAGGTCACGGATCGCGGCTACGTGGAGGTCGACCGCGTGTGCGGTCGAGACGACGTCCAGGGAGCGGTTGGCGCTCAATTCGCCGCCACCAAGGGCGTCAAGACTGTGTGGGTGATCCATGACAAGACCGCGTACGGGCAGGGCATTGCGGAGTACTTCAAGAACAGGGCCGAGCAGCTCGGGATCAAGGTCCTCGGCTTCGAGGGCACCGAGGAAAAAGCCAACTTCGACTCCATCCTCTCCCCCATCCTGGCCTCCAAGGCCCAGGTCATCTACTTCGGCGGCATATTCGACCAGGGGGCCGTCCTCTTCAAGCAGGCCCGCCAGAAGGGCTACACGGGCATGCTGCTCTCCGATGACGGCTTCGATTCTTCCGACGCGGCGAAGATCGGCGGTGACGCCCTTCTGAAGGGCGCGGGCACCTACTACTCCACGACCTCCGGGCCCGCATCGGTCTATCCCGGCACCAGCAAGTTCATCACCGATTTCAAGGCCAAGTTCAACGCCGAGCCGCAGCCCTATGCGGCCCAGTCCTACGACGCCACGGCCATCGCCCTCAAGGCCATTGAGAGCGCTGCTGTGGCGGCCGGCAACAAGATGCCCGCCCGCGCTGATGTTGCCAAGGCGGTCCGCGCACTCAAGGACTTCAACGGCATCACCGGCACCATCAACTTCAACGCGAAGGGTGACCTCACGAAGGCCAAGTACTTCATCATCCAGGTCAGCTCGGGAGATCCTGCTCAGTGGTCGGCCAACAAGATCGACCAGACTCTCGAGATCGAACCTCCGCAGGGCTGATCTCAACCGTTGCTCGCCCCTGCTCCCGCGGAGTCTCCGCGGGGCGGGGGACCTTTTCGGGACCGGACGCGGGAGGCGCTCCGGTCCCGGTCCCCGGGTGGAGGCCGCATGCGAAAGATACTGGGCTCGGATGCGCTCCGGGAGATCCTCCTGCCCCTGGGCAGGATGGCGGTCTTCGTGGTCGGTGCGGGCGCGCTCTTTTCCGCTCTCATGTTCATTCTCGCCCTCGTCGCGCAGGGTTCGGGGGCAGACAAGCTCCTTCATGACACGCAGAACATCGGCATCGTTGCCTACACCCTTAGCAGCCTGCCGCAGGTGCTGATTGACGGCGTGACACTCGGCTTCGTGTACGCCGCCATCGCCCTCGGCTACACCATGGTCTACGGCGTCCTGGAGTTCATCAACTTCGCGCACAGTGAAATCTTTGCGGTCGGAGCATTTGCGGGGGTGGAGTTCCTCATCCTGATGGACAAGCTCGGCGTGCTTGCGGGCGCCAGCCCCCTCATCTCCTACATGTACCTCGCCTTCGCCCTCGCGGTGGCCATGATCGCTTCCGGCTTGATCGCCATGCTGATGGAGCGCACGGCATACCGGCCGCTTCGCGACGCTCCCCGCCTTGTGCCGCTCATCTCCGCCATCGGTGTCTCCTTCGCGCTCCAGGACATCATCCGTCTCGTGGAAAGCCTCACGACCGGCCAGTTCTACCGGGTCATTCCCACGTTCGGCAACTTCGACGAGAGGGTTCCCCTCTTCTCTCTCCCCACGGGAGGCGCCCCCATAGCAGTCAACATCCAGGTCAAGTCGCTGGTCGTCATCGTCGCGGCCGTGCTCATGCTGGTGGGGCTCAGCTACATCGTGAACGCGACACGGATCGGCAAGGCCATCCGTTCGGTGGCCCAGGACCGGACCACCGCGGCCCTGATGGGAATAGGGGTCAACGGCGTGATCTCCTTCACCTTTCTCATCGGAGGGGCCCTCGGCGGCGCGGCGGGAGTGCTGTACGCCCTCAAGTTCACGCGCATTGATCCCTTTGTCGGGTTCATCCCGGGGATGAAAGCCTTCACCGCCGCCGTTCTTGGGGGGATCGGCAACATCACCGGCGCCCTCCTGGGCGGCATTGTCCTTGGCATGCTGGAAAGCTTCGCGGGCGCCTACCTGGGAACTTTCACCATGGGGCGGTTCGGGAGCGAGTACAAGGATATCATCGCCTTCCTCGTGCTGATTGTCGTGATCATCTTCAAGCCGTCGGGGCTCCTCGGCGAGCAGGTCAGCCAGAAGGCGTAGGGGGTGGAGGTGAGAACCACGCTTCGGGACATGGCGCGCCGCTTCCTCGCGTCCTGCAACAGGGGCGCCACGCCGTACTGGCTGACCGGCGCTTTCATCGCCGCAGGGTTCGTCTTCGTCTACGTGAGCCCGCGATCCATCCCGGCCTTCCTCATCTTCGTTGGAGGAGCGTCGCTCGCCTACTTCCTGCGCTTGAAAAAGCCGGCACGGCTTGCCTTTGCTGTCGTGGTTGCGGTGGTCCTCGTGCCCATCCTCGGGGCGAGAAACATCTTCTACCTCGAGGTGATCTTCCAGATCGCCGTCTTCTCGGCCCTGGCGCTCGGGCTCAATATCGTGGTGGGATTCTCCGGATTGCTCAATTTCGGCTACATGGCCTTCTACGCCGTTGGCGCCTACCTCTGGGGGTTCTTCGGCTCCCAGCAGCCCTTCCTTCTCCATGCGATACCCGGAACCGTGCCGCCCGGCACTCCCTTTTTCCTGGCGCCCGACTGGTTTTACCTTTTCGTTTTCCTGGGGATCATCGTCGCGGCCATCGTGGGGCTCATCCTCGGCCTGCCCGTGCTGCGCGTACGCGGCGACTACCTGGCTATCATCACTCTGGCCTTCGGAGAGATCGTCCGCCAGCTTCTCAACAATCTCGACAAACCCTTGAACTTCACAAACGGGCCCCAGGGCATAACGCCAATTCAGAAGCCGACGCTGACGCCGGAGGTCGTCGCCTTCTTCAACCGCATATTCGGGCCGCTGGTCGGCAGACCGGTGACATCCAGCCAGTTCTACGACATCCTCTTCTACCTCATCGCCGTCCTCGTGGTGATCCTTGTGGTCATTGTCACGTTCCGCCTGGACGACTCCGGAATCGGGCGGGCCTGGACGGCCGTGCGGGAGGACGAGCTTGCCGCTACCGCCATGGGCATCCCGGCGAACCGGCTCAAGCTCAGCGCCTTTGCCGTCGGCGCCTCTTTTGCCGGGGCCATGGGCGTGCTGTTTGCCGCGAGCCGTACCTTCGTGAGCCCCGAATCCTTCACGTTCCTCGCCTCGGTCAACGTGCTTACCATGGTCATCCTTGGCGGCATTGGCTCGATTCCAGGAGTGATCATCGGCGCGGTGGTGGTCACGATTCTGAACCTCCAGATCCTGCAGAGCATCTCGCTCTGGCTCGCGCAGCTCAGGCAGAGCGACGCATTCATCCCTATCATCAATTTCCACTGGAAGGACCTGTCCAACCAGCTCGACCCCTCGAAGTACCAGCGCCTGGTTTTCGGGATCATCCTCGTGCTGATGATGATCTACCGGCCGGCTGGCATCCTGCCCGCCGCGCGGCGCAAACGAGAGCTCAAGGGCCATGACGACGAAACAACGGGGGAGAACAACGATGCCTGAGGCAGAGCTCATCCTGGAGGCCGCCGGTGTCGTGAAACGCTTTGGCGGGCTTGTCGCCGTGGACAGGATGGATTTTCGCATGGAGAAAGGCCGAATCTATTCCATCATCGGGCCCAACGGCGCGGGCAAGACGACCTTCTTCAACACCATCTCGGGACTCTACAAGGCGGAAGAAGGGCGTATCGTATTCAACGGCGTTGAGATCCAGACACTGACCGCGGACCGCATCACCGCGCTTCACGTTGCGCGGACCTTTCAGAACATCCGGCTCTTCGGCGGCATGACGGTGATAGAGAACATCCTTGTCGGCGGATACACGCGCCTCAAGCAGAATGCGGTCCAGGCGGTGTTGCGGACCCGCGGGTTCATGGAGCAGGAGAAGAGGGCCGAAAAGCGGGCGGAGGAGCTCATGGAGTACGTGGGGCTCAGGGGCGTCGGAAACGAGCTTGCCGCGAGCCTTCCCTACGGCGGCCAGCGCCGGGTGGAGGTGGCCCGCGCGCTTGCCTCTGATCCCTGGCTGCTTCTGCTGGACGAGCCGACGGCGGGCATGAACCCTGCGGAAACCGAGGATGCGATGCACCTCTTCCGTCGCCTCCGCGACGAGCTCGGCATCTCCATCCTCCTCATCGAGCACGACATGAACGTCGTGATGAACATCTCCGAACGCATCACAGTGATGGACTACGGGGAAAAAATCGCGGAGGGCAGCCCGGCAGAGATCGCGGCGGACGCTCGCGTCATCGAAGCCTATCTCGGCCGCGGGGCTGCAGGCGAGGCTGCAGGCGGCGCGGCAGGCGAGGCTGCAGGCGGCGCGGCGGGCGGCGCCGTCGAGAGCGGAGACGCTGCGGTATGAGCCTCCTGGCACTGGACGGCATCCACAGCTACTACGGCAACATCCACGCGCTCAAGGGGGTTTCGCTGACGGTTGAAGAGGGAGAGATCGTCACCCTCATCGGCGCGAACGGCGCGGGCAAGACCACCACCCTGCGCTCCATCTGCGGCCTCCTTCACCCGCGGCGAGGCAAGGTCCTCCTCAACGGAGCGGACATCACGCAGCTGGCCCCCCACGTGGTTCACCAGAGGGGCATCGGCATGGTGCCGGAGGGCCGCAAAGTCTTCCCGCGCCTCACGGTCCGGGAGAACCTCGAGATGGGCGCCTACATCCTCAAGGACAAGGCCGTGATCCAGGACGGTATCGAGTTCGCCTTCATGCTCTTTCCACGCCTCAAGGAGCGGGAGAATCAAAAGGGCGGTACCCTCTCCGGCGGCGAGCAGCAGATGCTCGCAACGGCCCGCGGCTTCATGTCCCGGCCGCGCATCCTCCTCATGGACGAGCCCTCCATGGGGCTTGCCCCCGTGCTCGTGGACCAGATCTTCGCCGTCATCAAGGAGCTCAACGCGAAGGGGACCACCATCCTCCTGGTGGAGCAGAATGCGCTGATGGCGCTCAGGGTGGCGCACCGCGCCTACGTCCTGCAGACGGGCACCATCGTGCTTTCCGGCACCTCCGCGGACGTCGCTGGCAACGAGAACGTGAGAAAAGCCTACCTGGGGCTGTGACCTTCAACCTCCTTGACATCTGCCGAGGAGCTTGTGAGGATTGGTCGTTCACGCACAACTCAAAGGAGGCTCTCCATGCCGGAAAATCCCAAAGACCAGCTCCAGGGATCGTCGTTTCTCACGACGATGATGAAAATCGATCCCGTGTTCATGGACCACATGAAAAGCGGGGATAGCCTGGTCTATTCAGATGGCGCCCTGCCGAGAAAGATCAAGTTGCTCATCGCGATGGCTTTTGACGCGTCCCACGGCGCCGTGAGCGGAGTACGATCTCTGGCGCAGTCCGCGGTAAATGCGGGAGCGACAAAGGAAGAAATAGCCGAGGTACTGCGGGTGACCTGTCACCTGGCGGGTGTTGGCAGCATCTACGCCGCTTCTCAAGCGCTCAAAGAGCTCTTCCCCTGAGCTGGCAATCCTGAGGCTCCGCGCCCCGCGGTCATTCACGCGGGAAGCTTCAGCACCCGCTCCGCGTTTTCGTGCGAGATCTTTGCCAGATCCGACGGGCTTATCGGAGCGGTATTGAGCAGCCCACGGCCCGCGGCATTGGGGCTGTAGGGATAGTCCACTGCAAAAAGCATCTTCTCCGCGCCAAAAACCATGAGCGCGCAGAGAAGAGGCGGTATGGTGAAATACCCGCTGGTGGTGAAGTGGAAATTGGTGCGGAAATAGTCACTCACCCTGCGCTGCAGGTGGGGAGCCGCGCGGCTCAGGATCATGTCAGATCGAGCGAGACAATAGGGAATGAGCTCACCCATGTGTCCGATAATGACCTGCAGGTTCGGGAACCTGTCAAACACTCCCGCCACGACCATCCTGAGGCTGTGAAGGCCCGTTTCAACGTGCCAGCCCCAGCCGGCGATGGAAAGTGAAAAGCTCACCGCCTCGGGCAACCCGCTGTAGTACGCCTGGTAGATTGCCTTGGGCGGCGGAGCGGGGTGGAGATAGAGGGGGACCCCGAGCCGTTCGGCCGCGGCAAGCACAGGCTCAAAACGTCGGTTATCCAGGAACTGCCCGTCAATGGTTCCGTCGATCATGGCCCCGACGAGCCCGAGCCTTGTGACGCACCGTTCCAGCTCATCAGCGGCACCTTGCGGATCCTGCAACGACAGGGCGGCAAATCCGGCGTAGCGGCGAGGCTGCCGGCGGATGGCGTCGGACAGAATATCGTTCGCGCTGCGAACGAGGGCGGCGGCCGGCGCGCCCTCCGCCGTGCCCTCCCCGACTGCCGAAAGTGAGAGCACCTGCATGTCGATCCCCGCGGCGTCCATGTCCGCAAGCCTGCCCTGGTCGAGGTCGAGCAGCTTCCTGTTCATCTCCGCCATGTACTGTCCTTCTGGTCCGCCTCGGGAAGAGCCCGTCCCGCTCCCGCCAAAAGCAGGAATGGAAAAATGCTCCTCAATTGCTATGGTCTTCATGATCCGCCCCCTTCAGTTTGTTCCCTTCATCTGCTGTCATCTGGGCGCTCATATGCCAAGTGCGCCCAGATGACCGTGCAGGAAAGCGTACCCGATGAAAGCTGCGGAATCCAGAATCGAATGGGCAGCGATCAACGGGCTCACGCGCCTGAAGCGAATGAAGAACAATGCGAACACCGCCCCCATGACGGTGTTGCCGATGAACCCGCCGAAACCCTGGTAGAGATGGTAGGAACCTCGAAGCAAGGCGCTTGCCGCAACGGCCGCCGGAATGCCCCAAGACATTTCTCGCAGGCGATTCACCAGGTACCCTACTGCAACCACTTCCTCCAGGAAGGCGTTTTGAACCGCCGAAAGCAGGAGGACTGGCACAGTCCACCAGACAAGGGGCAGCGCCTCTGGAATCACGGTGGTGTTGATCCCAATCGCCCGCGAGGCAAGGTAGAGCCCAAGCCCCGGTATTCCGATGGCGGCGGCAAGCCCAACGCCTGACCATGCGTCAAAACCGATCCGCCGAGACCTGAAACCCATGGGGTCAGCAGGCCCTTTCTGTCTCAGCAGATAGAGGGCGAGCAGGGCGGGAATTACGCCAAAAAAAATGCCGACAAGCTGAAAAGCCAGGTCCAGCCACGGGTGGCCCGAAGCGTGGGACGGGTTGAGAGTGCTCGTCTGTGCGGAAAGGGCCTTCCTTGCGACAAGCTTTCCGACGAGGTCTGTCACTGAGTATGCCGCGCTGTATCCCAGGGAAACGCCGAGAACCAGGAGCACCTCGGAACCCAGAGTCCGTTTCGGATCAGTCACGAATCGCTTCTCCACCCCCCCAACATAACGACCTCCTGTTTCCTGTGTGCATGCTCATCAGCGGCCGTCAAGCAGATGCGACGCTGCGGCGTCCCGACTATCTTATTGAAAAACGCGCAGAATGACGAACCTTTTCACTTTTGATTACTTTCAATGAGATGTCCAAAGCACGAACACGGCCCGGTTCCGCTTCGAGGAGTGCCTCCATCCGGGCGCTTTTCCTGGACATCGGCGGTGTGCTCCTGTCCAACGGCTGGGGAAGGGAAGAGCGGCATCGAGCGGCGGAGGCGTACCATCTTGACCGGGAGGAGATGGACGAGCGGCACCATCTCACTTTCGACACCTACGAGGAAGGCAAGCTGAGCCTGGACGAGTATCTCTCCCGGGTTGTCTTCCATACCCAGCGGTCGTTCGCTCCGGCTGAGTTCAAGGAGTTCATGTTCGCCCAGTCCACGGCGCTCCCGCCGATGATGGACTACGTGCGAAACTTGAAAGCGCGCCATGGGCTGAAGGTCGCGGTGGTGAGCAACGAGGGACGCGAGCTCACCGAGCACCGCATCCGCACATTCAGGCTCAATGAGTTCGTGGACTTCTTCGTCTCCTCCTGCTTCGTTCATATCCGAAAGCCGGACACCGACATTTTCCGGCTTGCCCTCGACATCGCCCAGGTCCCCGCGACGGAGGTTGCCTATGTCGAGGACCGGCGCATGTTCGTACAGGTGGCCAGACAGATGGGCATCCTGGGAATCCACCACACGGATTTCGAGACCACCCGCTCGGCGCTGGCCCGCGCTGGGCTCACCGCTTGAACCGCGGACCGTTCCCGGAAACGGCCGCAAGGAGGAGCCTTTGGCTCGGAACAATCAGCCCGTTATCCTGGTGATCTTCGGGGCGGCCGGCGATCTGGCATGGCGGAAGCTCGGCCCCGCGGTTTACAACCTGGCGCTGGACCGCCGGCTGCCTGAGCGCTTCGCGGTGGTAGGCGTGGACGGCAAGCCCATGGAAGAGGCGGCGTTCCGCGCGCGCCTCGGCGACGGCGTTGACCACTTCTCCCGCCGCGGCAAGGTGGACAGCGCCGTGTGGGAGCCCCTCACCGCCGCGATGCACCTGGTGACGGGAGACTTCAAGGACCCCGGCACTTTCGCGTCCCTGGCCCGCGTGCTGACGGACCAGGAAAAGGCGTGGGGCGCCGCGGGAGACCGCATCTTCTACCTGGCCGTGCCGCCCATCGTCATGGCTACCGTGGTGGAGGGGCTGGGAAAGGCGGGCCTTTGCCTCGATCGCTCGCGCGCGCGCGTGGTTCTGGAGAAGCCGTTCGGGCGGGACCTCGAGTCTGCGCGGCAGCTGAACCTCTTCCTCGGGAAGACCTTCGAGGAACAGCAGATCTTCCGCATTGACCACTACCTTGGCAAAGAGACCGTCCAGAACATCCTTGCCTTCCGGTTCGCCAACGGCCTGTTCGAGCCGGTCTGGGACCGCCGCTACGTGGACCACGTCCAGGTCACCGTGGCCGAGCAGATCGGGGTGGAGCACAGGGGTGGCTACTATGACCACGCCGGCGCGTTGCGCGACATGATCCAGAACCACCTCCTGCAGATCCTCTGCCTCGTTGCCATGGAGCCGATGGTGAGCTTCGACGCAGATCAGATCAGGAACAAGAAGGTGGACGTGCTGCGCGCCGTGCGGCCCATCCCGGAAGATCGGGTGCACGAGTTCGCCGTGCGGGGCCAGTACGGCCGGGGATGGGTGGAGGGAGAGCGCGCGGCGGCGTACCGCGAGGAGCCCGGGGTATCGGCGCATTCCCTGACGGAGACATTCGCCGCCGTGAAGCTTTTCGTGGACAATTGGCGATGGCAGGACGTGCCGTTCTACCTGCGCACGGGCAAGCGCCTCCCCGCCCGGTCGTCCGAGGCGGTCATCCAGTTCCGCCCGGTTCCCCACCGCTCGTTCCCCGGCTCCGCGGCCATCGACTGGCAGGCCAACAGGCTGGTGATGCGCATCCAGCCCCGAGAAGGGATCAGCCTTCGGTTCCAGGCAAAGCATCCCGGGCCCGAGCTGCGGCTCAGCCCTGTGGATATGAGCTTCGGTTACCAGGAGGCCTTCAACGCTTCCCCGCCGGAAGCCTACGAGACCCTTCTCCTTGACGTGATGCGGGGAGACGCCACGCTGTTCATGCGCGCGGACCAGGTGGAATCCGCCTGGGCGGTCATCACCCCCGTCCTCGAGGCGTGGGCGGCGGCGGAGCCTGTGGACATGCCCAACTACGCGGCGGGCACCTGGGGGCCGGAAGCGGCCACGTCCCTCATCGCGCGGGACGGCAGAAACTGGCTGCAGCCGTCCGCCCCGGACGACCGACCGGAAGCGCAGCCTGCTCAATCATAGTGCCTGAGCAAAGGCCGGACCGTCGCAACGGTGAATCAGGTGGCGTGTGCGAGCGCCTGGTCGAGGTCTCTTCTGATATCCTCCACGTCCTCGATGCCGACGCTCAGACGTATTGTGCCCTGCGTGATGCCGAGCTTCTGAAGCTCGCCCTCGGACAGCCCCCGGTGGGAAGTCTTGGCAGGGTGCGAAATGGTGGTTGCAACCCCGGCCAGCGACGGAGCAAAGGCGATGAAGGAAAGACCCTTCATGAACGCATCCGCGGCCTGCAAGCCCCCGGAAAGGTCGAAGGCCATCATCCCGCCGGCGCCGCGCGGAAAAAGCCGCGCGGCAAGCGCGTGATGGGGATGACTCGGGAGGCTCGGGTAATGCACACGCGCAACGCCGGGCCGGGACTCCAGCCACCGCGCAATGTCCTTCGCGTTGGCCGTATGCCGCTCCATGCGCAGCGACAGCGTCTTTGCCCCGCGCAGCGTGAGCCACGCTTCAAACGGGCTGAGGAGCCCTCCGCCGTTCTGCGTGAACCTCCGACACCGCGCAATCCATTCCGGGTCGGACACAATGAGGCCTCCGGTGGCATCGCTGTGACCGTTGATGTATTTGGTGGTCGAATGCACCACCGCATCTGCCCCGTGGGCCAGAGGCTGGAAGAGAACGGGAGAAAGGAAGGTGTTGTCGACAACGAGCTTCGCGCCTCTGCGGTGCGCGGCCTCTGCAAGCGCTGGAACATCCGCCACTCTTACCAGGGGATTGGAGGATGTCTCCACAAGGAGGATTTTCGTTCCCGGTCGCATGACGCGCTCAACCTCGCGCGGATCTTCCACGGAAAGGAACTGAGCCCCGATCCCGAAACGGGAAAGCTCTTTTTCCAGCAGGCTGTGCGTCCCGCCGTAAATGTCGCTTGCCGCAGCAACTCCGTCCCCTGCCCCGCACTCCGAGCCCAGGAGAGCCAGGAGCGCCGCCATACCGGAGGCGCAGACGTGCGCGTCCTCTCCTCCCTCCAGGGAAGCTCCCCAAAGCTCGAGCGCCCGCTGGTTGGGGTTTCCCAGGCGTGTGTACATGTAGTTGTCGCGGTTGCCACTGAGAAAATCGTCCACCTGCGCCAGGTCTTCGTACACGAACACCGACGTCTCGTAGAGAGGCATTGTCTTGGGCCTGGTGACCATGGACCTGTCCGCATGGTCCCCCCTGTGAATGGCGCGGGTTGAGAAGCCTTGCTCTGTCATGGTGACCCCCTCAGAAGAATGGTAGCGCATTTCAACGGTCTCGTATTGACTCGACGTCAAGGCCGGCAGCGTCCAGATGTGAAAGGTTGTTCAGTTGAATGATGGAGGTTGTGCTTCCCTCGGTCCGCAGCTCTGACAGGGACGCCGCGTACAGGTGGAAGGGCCACCTCGACCGGGGGGAGATCCCCATGAGCGCGCAGATCAAAGCCTGAAAGACCAGCAGATGCCCCACGATAACGACGGTTTCAGCGCTGTTTCCGGCCAGGCGGCCTATGAACGAGCGTATCCTCGCAGCCGTTGACCGGCGGGGCTCTCCGCCAGGCGGAACCGCCCGGGGGTCGGTTCTCCACCGATCGAGCTCCCGTGGGAACCGTTGCCGCAGCTCTTCGAGCGTCAGTCCCTCCCAGGCGCCCAGGTGGATCTCCGCCAAAAGCGGTTCAAACCTCGGAGAGGGCCCGGCGGGCCGGGCGTCGCTGATCATCCGGGCTGTTTCCGCGGCCCGAAGGAGGGGGCTGGACACCAGAACATCGATTTTTTCCCGGCTCAGCCTCTTGGAGACGGCCAGGCCCTGAGCCCTCCCCGTCTGGCTGAGAGGCAGATCGGTGCTTCCCTGCAGTCGGGCGTGGCGGTTCCAGTCGGTTTCCCCGTGCCGTACGAGGATCAGCCTCACAACGGCCTCCGTGAGAAAAGCTCTTGCATTTGCATTCCCCCGGGTGTAGTCTCTCATAGTTGTGCATAAATGTGAATTCACAAATATGCACAACGGGGATGCGAACAGGTGAGGGACAAGAAGACCATCCTGCTGATGGAGATTGCCAGGGCTTACTACCTCGAGCATCGCACCCAGTCGGAGATTGCCCGCAGCGCAGGGGTCACCCCCAGCCAGATCTCCCGGTACCTCACGGAGGTCCGCAAGCGCGGTATTGTCCAGATTCGCATCGTGGATCCGGCTGCGGCCTTCGATGAGCTTGACCAGTCCCTCCGGAAGCTCTTCCCCCACCTCACAGATGCCGTGATCGCGCCGGAGCTTACCGCTGACCCGGAAAGCACGAGAGAGACAGTCGGCCGATATGCGGCCAACTACCTGCATGACGCCGTGCGCCCGGGGCAGCGCCTGGTCATTGGATGCGGACGCACGCTTCGCTCGTTGGCCAACGCGCTCCTGACGCGCACGGTGTCCGAGATATCAGTCGTCCAGGCAATGGGCAACCTTGGGCATGAGGCCCATGGCATCGACTATAACGAGATCACCCGCGCTGCCGCCCATCCCTTCGGTGCACGGCCGTATTTCCTAAGC
>Ga0209415_10013019_pt1 | contig 13794 bp, 6 predicted proteins | sample PeaSoiSIISIP2007_FD_187696 | JGI IMG/M metagenome (GOLD analysis project Ga0209415, IMG submission 187696) | Peat soil microbial communities from Weissenstadt, Germany - SII-SIP-2007 (SPAdes) (version 2) | ecosystem: Environmental > Terrestrial > Soil > Wetlands > Peat | place: Germany... | reverse complement strand
GGGTCGAGGGACGCGGGCTGGCGCGATTCTATGTCGATGGCCCCGACCTCGATGACCACCAGGACTTCTTCGACCTCAACGCGGCCGTGGCCGTGTTCGAGCGGGTGGAGCGGGACGGCAGGGCGACGCGGCTATAGCGCAAGTTCGGCCGGCGCGGCGCGCAGGCGCAGCGGCGAGAAGGCGATGAACAGCGACGCGGCGGTGACGCCGGCCGCGGCGATCAGCAGAGTCTCGCGCGGACCGAACGCGGCGCCCAGCGCTCCGCCGGTCAGGGCGCCAGCGACGCCGGCCGCCGCCGCGCCGGTGGCGAACGCCCCGCCGGCACGGCCCAGCTGCTCGGGCGGCAGCAGGGACTGGCGCAGGGTGGCCGAGCCGGTGCCGGCGGTGGTCTGCAACGCATCGCCAATCAACTGGGCGGCGGCCAGAATGGTCATGGCGACGAGCGGCGGGCCGGCGGCTAGTGGGATCAGGAACGTCGTCGCGCCGCCAGCCAGGCCCGCCAGCAGGATCATGCGGCCGGGGCCTAGGCGGCGCGTCAGCCACGGCGCCAAGGTGGCGCCGGCCAGGCCGCCGACGCCGCCCATGGCGATGGTCAGGCCCAGCATCGGCGTCGTCAGCTTCAGCACGTTGATCGCCAGCAGGATGTAAAGCGCCGCGAAGAAGTAGCCGAAGAAGCTCTTGCCCACGTCGGCGAGCCAGAGCGGGCGCACCAGCGGGTGGGCGAACACCAGGCGCACGCCGGCGGTCAGGTCGAGATCGATGGGCGCAGGCGCTCGCTCAGCTGGCGCGCTCGGGGCTCGGCCGCGGATCCGGCCCAGGATCAGCGCCGAGGCGACATAGGTGAGCGCGGTCAGCCCCACGGCGATCGGCGGCGCGATCACCGCGACCAGGACGCCGGTGAGCGCGGGGCCGCCGACTTCGGCGACCGCATCGGTGGTCGCCAGCTTGGCGTTGCCCTCGGTCAGGTCGGCCGGGTCGATGAGACTGGGCAGAAAGGCGTGGTCGGCGACGTCGAAGGTGACGTTGGCTGCGCCCATCAGCACGGCGGCGGCATAGATCACCGGCAACGAGAGATGGCCCGTCAGCGCGGCCAACGGGACGGCGGCCAGCACGACGGCGCGGGCGAGGTCGGCGGCGATCAGCAGGCTGCGCTTGGGCAGGCGGTCGGCCAGCGCCCCGGCGAACACCCCGACCGCCGCCTGCGCGCCCAGCACCAGCGCGGCGAACAGACCGAGCGCCTCTGGTCCGGCCTTCAGCGTGATCACCGCCGCCATCGGCAGGCCCTCGCGGGCGATCCGGGCGCCGAAGCTGGAGATCGACTGCGCGCCCCAGAGCCGCAAGAAGTCCGCGTGCCCCCAAAGGCCCCTGGCCGGCCCGGTCATACTCGCCTGGTCATGGAAACGCACCCCGGCGCCTGCCTAGCTAGAATCCAATCGAGCGTCGCCTGTCATATTGTTGTCGTGAAGATGAGTATTGCGCGCGCGCCGCAAGCTGCTTGCCGCGCGCCGGCCGCGTTTTTCCGTTCCACGCCGAAAGCCGCGGCCGCGGTTTGACTGGCCGGTCCAAACTTTCCTCTGCCCGGCGACGGGAAGTTCTTGGTTGAACGAAGCCAGTTTTCGCCGCCTCCGCCGCTATGCCTCCCTGCTGCGCTGCAACACAACGGCGCATTTCAAGGGCGAAAATCGTTAGACTGACGAGTGATCGGGTCATGCTGCGATGCAAACAGACCTTGGACTCGCCTCGTCGGCTGGGAAACGCCGATCTTCGGCGCCCCCTTGACGCTGAGATGAGGGGTTGCCAAAGGACCCGAGCCGCAAGTCTAACATTGCGGTAAGGACTTGCTGCGGCCCCGCGCCGTCGGCGGGTCCGTGAGCGCCTCGAAACGCGAGCTAGACCGGCGAATGAGATTGGATCAGAGCGTGGCGGGACGGGCGTGGCGACTATGGCTCTGGACTTGCGAGGTCGCCGATGGCGAGTTCGCGCCGGGCCTCCACCAGCTAGGGCGGACAGGCGCCCCGCGCGACGATCCCTTCGGGTCCTAGAGCGAGCAAAGACCAAGCAGGAACTGGCGAAACGATGCTTCACACCAAAACAACCACCCCCCTTCTCGCCGTCGTCGGCGCCTTGGCGCTGCTGACAGCTGCGCCTGCGTTCGCGCAGAACGCGGCGACCCCCGCCCCGGCCGCTGCGGCCCCAGCCGCGGCTGCGCCGGCTGCGGCGCCCAGCGACACCACCCCGGCAGCCGCCCCCGACACCACCCCGACCAAAGTCGGCGGCGCCAACGCCGGGCACCTCGGCCCGTTCGAAATGTTCATGGACGCCGAAGTCCTGGTTAAGGTGGTCATGATCGGCCTCCTGATTTGCTCGCTGCTCTCCTGGACCATCCTGATCCTGAAGATCTTCGAGTTCGCCGCGATGAACCGGATCACCAACCGGTTCCTCGAGACCTTCCGCGGCGCCAAGTCGATCAGCGACATGGGCAAGATCGCCGAATCCGAGGAGTTCGCCGGCAACCCGCTGGCCGACATGGCCGCGGCGGCTTCCGCTGAGGTGGAGCTATCGCGCCAGGCTGGCCTGCACGTCGCGGGCGAGCACCGCGACACCACCATCATGCGCGCCCAGAGCGCGGTCGGCGCGGTTCAGGCCTCGCTGGCCCGGCGGCTGTCCAGCGGCATGCAGTTCCTGGCGACGGTGGGTTCGACCGGTCCGTTCATCGGGCTGTTCGGCACCGTCTACGGGATCATGCACTCGTTCATCGGCATCGCGAACTCGAACACGACCAACCTTGCGGTCGTGGCCCCCGGGATCGCCGAAGCCCTGCTGGCGACCGGCCTCGGCCTGTTCGCGGCGATCCCGTCGGTGGTGTTCTACAACTACTTCCAGACCATGATCACCGCCTACGGCTCGCGCACGGAAGGCTTCGTCGCGGAGCTGATGAACGCGATCTCCCGCCAGCTCGACAAGGGGGTCTAACCCCACATGGCCGCCAAACTCTCAGGGCCCGGCGGCGGCAAGTACGACGTCGAGCTGAACAACGAGATCAACGTCACGCCCTTCGTGGATGTGATGCTGGTGCTCCTGATCATCTTCATGGTCGCCGCCCCTCTGGCGTCGGTCAACGTCAAGATCAGCTTGCCACCGGCCAACGTGAAGCCGCAGACCAAACCGCCGCAGATCATCTACGTCTCGATCAAGGAGAACGGTGACCTCTACGTCGGCGACAACCAAGTCGACATCACCGAACTTCCGGATGCGTTGAAACTGGCCGCAGGTCCAAGCCACGTCGGCCTGCGTATCTTCATCCGCGGGGACGAGAACGTCGAATACGGCAAGTTCCTCGACGTGATGAACACCATGCAGGACAACGGGTTCTATAGCGTGGCCCTGGTGGGCGAAGATCGGTCAGGGGTGAAGAAATGACCGACATCGACATCGCCCATCCGGCGCACAACCCGTTCGATGTGCCCCGGCGCGACAAGAACGCGGCGCGCACCTTCACCATCGCGGTGTTGGTCGCTGTCGCGTTCCACGCGATCGTCGGCTATTACGTCTACAAGGCGAAGTTCAAGCCGAACTACAAGAACTACTCGGAGCAGAAGGAGGAGGTGAACATCCTCCACCCGCCGCCTCCGCCGCCGCCCCCACCGCCGCCGCCGCCCCCGCCAAAGGTCGAGAAGCCGCCGCCGATCCAGCCGCGTCCGCCGGCCCAGGTCCCGGTGAACATCCCGGCCCCGCCGCCGCTGAACATCGCGCCGGTGGAGCACCCGCAACCGCCGCCGCCGGCCCCGCCGGTGATCGCGCCGGAGAAGCCGCCGCCGCCGAAACCGACGGTGATCAGCCAGCCTGACTGGCTGCGCCGGCCCTCAGGCGAGGACATGGCCCAATACTACCCTGAACGCGCGCAGCGGATGGGCGTCAGCGGCCATGCGACCATCACCTGCACGGTCAACACCAACGGCACCGTCAGCGAATGCTCGGTGAGCTCCGAGAACCCGCCCGACCAGGAGTTCGGCTCGGCGGCCCTCAAGCTCTCGCGACTGTTCAAGATGCGGCCCCTCACCCGGGACGGCGCCCCGGTCGGCGGGGCCAAGGTGACGATCCCGATCGGGTTCCAAGTCCCGAAGGATTGATCCTGCGCTGGTGTCATTTGGTCAGGCCCCGGCGCTCGGCGTCGGGGCCTTTTCCGTCGCAGCCGGCGACTTGATCGGCAACGCGGCCACGACTAAACGAAACGCCGTCGCGAGACGCCGCCTTAGCTCAGTCGGTTAGAGCGCCAGATTGTGGATCTGGAGGTCCTCCGTTCGATCCGGAGAGGCGGTACCATCGCAAGGGGTTGAAGGGGCTAGAGTCTCAGCCCCGGACACCGGTGACGGAACCGGCTCGGTTAGACGCCTTTCGACCACCGTCAGACGGGTCTGACTCAAGGATCGTTCCGGCGCGGGACCGTGGGCCGGGGCGACCCTGAGAAGGCTAGGAAGATGAGTGAAAGTGCGATCCAGAGCATAAGGACCTTGGCTTTCGCCGATCAGCGGCCGGGAACCTCCGGACTGCGCAAGAAAGTGTCGGTGTTCCAGCAGCCGCACTATCTGGAAAACTTCGTTCAATCGATCTTCGACAGCCTTGAGCGACGGCAAGGCGAGACCCTGGTCCTGGGCGGCGATGGGCGTCTGGGCAACCGCGAAGCAGCTCAGACCATCCTTCGGATGGCAGCCGCGAACGGCTTCAGTCGGGTTATGGTCGGGCGGGGCGGCATCCTGTCGACCCCGGCGGCTTCGGGCATCATCCGCAAGTACGGCGCCTGCGGCGGCGTCATCCTCTCTGCAAGCCACAACCCGGGTGGGAAAGACGGCGACTTCGGCGTGAAGTTCAACGTCGCAAACGGGGGGCCGGCGCCGGAGTCGGTCACCGAGGCCATCTACGCGCTGAGCAGTCGCATCGATCGATACCTGACGATCGATGCCGGGAATGTGGACATCGATTACGTCGGTCGCTCCGCGCTCGGCGACATGACGGTCGAAGTCATCGACCCGGTGAAGGACTACGCGGAGCTGTTGGAGTCGCTGTTCGACTTCGATCGCGTCTCGGCGTTGCTGTCCTCAGGTCGCTTCCGGATCCGCTTCGACGCAATGAATGCGGTCACGGGACCCTATGCCCACGAGATCCTCGAGCACCGGCTCGGGGCGCCGGCCGGGACGGTGGTCAACGGCACGCCGTTGCCCGATTTCGGCGGCCTGCATCCGGACCCGAATCTGGCCAACGCGCGTGAGCTCGTCCAGACGATGAACGGTCCGGGACCGCCTGAGCTGGGAGCCGCTTCCGACGGCGACGGCGACCGCAACATGATCCTTGGGCCGAACTTCTTTGTCTCCCCGGGCGACAGCCTCGCGATCATGGTCGCCCACGCCCACCTCATCCCCGGCTACGCGAAGGGCCTTGCGGGCGTCGCCCGGTCCATGCCGACGAGCCGGGCGGTGGACCGGGTCGCGACCGAGCTTGGCCTCGCGTGCTACGAGACGCCCACGGGTTGGAAGTACTTTGGCAACCTGCTCGACGCCGGGCGCATCACCCTGTGCGGTGAAGAGAGCTTCGGTGCGGGCTCGGACCATGTTCGCGAGAAGGACGGGCTTTGGGCGGTCCTGTTTTGGCTGAACATCCTGGCGGCCCGGGGCGAGAGCGTTAGACAACTGGTCACCGGGCATTGGCGACGGTTCGGGCGCCACTACTACACGCGCTTCGACTACGAGGACGTCGACCACGCGGCGGCGGAGGATCTGATGGCCTCGCTGAGAGGGCGCCTTCCCGGCCTGCAGAACATCAGCTTTGGGTCGCTGAAGACCAGTCAATGCGATGACTTCGCCTACACTGACCCCGTCGATCATGCCTTGGCGGCGGGGCAGGGCGTGCGGCTCGTCTTTTCGGACGACGCGCGGATCGTCTATCGGCTCTCAGGGACCGGGACGGAAGGAGCGACCCTTCGAGTCTACCTGGAACGCTATGAACCTGATCCGTCGCGCCAGACACTGGAGCCGCAGGAAGTCCTCGGCGATCTTGCGGTCTTGGCGGTTGGGATCGCGGAGGTGAAGCGCAGAACGGGACGGACGCGTCCCTCTGTCGTCACCTGACGAAGGCGCCTCTCGGCGGCGACGGCGATTTGCTCTGCCGATGCCGCTGAAAGCACCCACGCGGCGAGCCGCCGGCGCACAATTACGACAAAGGCCCGGCCGTCTGTGTTATTAGGCGATGGGTCGCGGCCAGTGCGCCCGTTTCATTGATCGAGACGATTTCAGCCGCCGCCAGCGCGCCGGTTGATTTGCCTCAAGGCGATATCGGCCCTCCCACGCAAATGCTCCAGCGAGCGGCTCGGCGCTCGGAGGGGTGAGGTACGTACCATGCACACCTTCAAGGTCGTCAGGGAAGAGTTTGGCTGGGCGGTGCGGCTGGGCCCAGGCATGACGACACCGTTCTGGTCGCAGGCGGCCGCGCTCCGCGAGGCCAACGCGCTGTGCAAGAGCCTACGCAGCCATGGGGTCGCTGCAGAAGTCGTGGTGGAGGAGGGCCTGGGAAATGAGCCTGGCGCCGCCTCGAGGCGCGGGACCGCGCGCGACTCTGCCGGCGCCATCCATGGTCACGCCTGACGTCTCCGCGAACGCAAAAGGGCGGCAATCATCGCCGCGGCCGAACAACTGGGGCGGCAATACCTGGGCAAGGGGCGTAGCCGGATCGTCAGGCCGGCCTGAGGGATGGCTTCGGAGACCGGCGTCGTCGCTTTGGAACGATGATCCGATCCGCGGCGAGCTGTTCAGCGTCGAGCGCCTGGAAGAGCACGGGCGCAGCCTCGCTCTGGCCCACTCGATCTCGGCCGGGCGCCGCGGCGACGCGCGGCTATTCCGTCGCTTGGCCAACAACGAGACGGCGTTGGTAGCCGCCTACCGCGACGTCGCCGCCGCGATCGAGCAAGGCGCGGCCATCACGCCGGCCGCCGAATGGTTGATCGACAACTTCCATGTGGTGGAGACGCAGCTTCGCAACATTCGCACCGACCTGCCGCAGGGATATTACCGCCAGCTGCCCAGGCTGGCCGGTGGCGCGTTTTCAGGCTTGCCGCGCGTGTTCGGCCTCACCTGGGATTTCGTCGCTCACACCGACAGCCTGTTCGACCCGGACGCCTTGCGACGGTACGTGCGCGCCTATCAAGACGTTCAGCCGCTCACGATTGGCGAGCTTTGGGCCGTGGCGATCACGCTGCGAATTGTCTTGGTCGAGAACCTGCGTCGCATCGCCGGCAGGGTGGTGGCGAGCCGTGAGGGTCGCCGCCAGGCGGACGCCCTCGCGGATCGCCTGCTTGGCGCGGGGGGGCTCGTCGCCGAGCCGGCGGATGGCGTGCTTGGAGATCAGGATCCGGCGCCGCGTTCGGAGGCGTTCTTCGTTCAGCTGGTCCAGCGTCTGCGGGATCAGGATCCGAGCATCGCCCCCGCCCTGACCTGGATCGACCAGACCCTGGCCGCGCGGGGCTTGACGGCCGACGGGGTTGTCCAGGCCGAGCACCAGCGCCAGGTCGCCGGCAGCGTCAGCGTGCGCAACATCATCACCAGCATGCGGCTGATCTCGGACGTCGATTGGTCCGAACTGGTCGAACGGTTCAGCATCGTCGACGACCTGCTCGGCGGCCAGAGCCGCTTCGCCGAGATGGATTTCCCGACCCGCGATCTCTATCGCCGCGCGATCGAGGAGCTGGCGCGGGGCTCTGGGCGCGAGGAGCTCGAGGTCGCCCACGCGGCGCTCGCAATCGCCGCGGCGACGCGTTCGACCCTCATGTCCATCGGCGACGAGCGCCTTGCGGATCCTGGCTACTACCTACTCGCCGGTGGCCGAAGCCAGCTCGAGGCTGCGGTCGGCTATCGCGCGCCGATCAGGGATTGGCCCAGCCTTATCTACCGGTCGACGGGGATCGGCGGCTATGTCGGGGCCGGCGCCATTGTCGCCGCGCTGTTCCTGGCGCTGCCGCTGATGTGGCTGAGCGCCAACGGGCTGGGCTGGCCCTGGCTGTTGGGCCTCGCCGTCGTTGGCCTGGCCCCGGCAGTGGACCTGAGCGTCGCGCTCGTGAACCACGTGGTGACGAGAGGCTATCGCGCGACGCTGCTCCCTGGTCTGGCGCTCAAGGCCGGCGTGCCCGCCGAGCTTCGGACGCTGGTCGCTGTCCCGACTCTCCTGGCCTCGCTCGACGCGATCCGGCGAAATATCGAGGCGCTCGAAATTCACCATCTCGCCAGCCTGACCGGCGACCTGCACTTCGCCCTGCTCACGGACTGGACGGACGCCGATGGCGCACACGCCGATGACGACGAGACGCTGCTCGACGCAGCGCGCGAGGGGGTCGCCGAGCTCAATCGGCGTTACGGTCCAGCCGCGGCGGGCGATCGCTTCCTGTTGCTGCATCGGCGGCGGGTCTGGAACGAGACCGAGCGGCGCTGGATCGGTTGGGAGCGCAAGCGCGGCAAGCTAGTCGAACTCAATCGGCTGCTGCGGGGCGCGAAGGACACGAGCTATCTCGATCCGCCGCCGATCCCCGAGGGGGTTCGCTACGTAATCACCCTTGATGCGGATACGCGCCTGCCGCGCGAGACCGTGCGCCGGCTGATCGGCAAGATGGCCCATCCGCTGAACCGCCCGCGCCTCGATCCGGACCTTGGGCGCGTCGTGGAGGGGTACGCGATCTTGCAGCCGCGGGTGACGCCGTCGCTGCCCGTCGGGCAGCACGGGTCCCTGTTCTTACGCGTCTTCTCCAGCGCCACCGGGATCGACCCCTACGCGGCCGCCGTATCCGACGTCTACCAGGACCTCTTCGGCGAGGGCTCCTATACGGGAAAGGGGATCTACGACATCGACGCTTTCGAGGCTGCGCTCGACGGTCGCGTGCCCGAGTCCCGTCTGCTCAGCCACGATCTCTTCGAGGGGATCTTCGCACGCGCCGGCCTCGCTTCCGACGTCGAGGTGGTGGAGGATTTCCCGGCTCGCTACGACGTCGCCGCCGCCAGGCATCACCGTTGGGCGCGGGGCGACTGGCAGCTGCTGCCCTGGCTGTTGGGACTGGGCCGCAGTTCCGGCCGCGGACGGCGACGCGACAGCGTGCCGATGATCGGCCGCTGGAAGATGCTCGACAACGTGCGGCGGTCCCTCTCCGCCCCGTCGATCGTCGCGGCCCTGGTGGCCGGCTGGGCGGCGCCGGCGGACACCGCGCTGGTCTGGACCGCCTTCGTCCTGGCCACCATGGCCGTGCCGCCGTTGCTGCCGGTCGTATCCGAGATCGCGCCACGCCGGCCGGGCGTCCAGCTGCGCAGCCACCTGCGTGATCTCGCCGCCGATCTTCGGCTGGCGAGCATGCAACTCGCGCTGATGTCGGTGTTTCTCGCCCATCAGGCCTGGCTGATGGGTGACGCCATCCTGAGGACTCTGGCGCGGCTGGTGACGAAGCGTCACCTGCTGGAGTGGACTCCGGCGGCTCAGGCCGCACACGGCCGGCGGCTGGCGCTTTCGAGCTTTTACGGCCGCATGTTCGGCGCCGTGGTGATCGCGCTGGTCGCGATCGGCGCGGCCTGGATCGGGGGCGGCTATGCGTGGCCGCTCGCCCTCGGCTTCAGCGTCCTATGGGTGCTTTCGCCCGCGGTCGCGCTTCGGGCCAGTCTGTCGCCGCGCGTGGCCGGCCGCGAGCCTCTCCCGGCGGCCGAGACCCAGACCTTGCGCCTGGTGGCGCGGCGGACATGGCGGTTCTTCGAGACCTTCGTCACGGACGCCACCCACAGGCTTCCTCCCGACAACTTCCAGGAGACGCCCGAGCCGGTCGTCGCGCCGCGCACATCGCCGACCAACATAGGGCTCCACCTGCTGTCCGTCGCCAGCGCCCGGGATTTCGGCTGGATCGGCGACCTGGAGGCTGTGGAGCGGCTGGAGGCCACCCTGGCGACCATGGCCGGCATGGCCCGCTTCCGCGGCCATTTCTACAACTGGTACGACACCGGCGACCTGCGGCCGCTCGATCCCAAGTACGTCTCCTCGGTCGACAGCGGCAATCTCGCCGGCCACCTGATCGCGCTGGCCGGCGCATGCCGGTCCTGGGCGGATGCCTCAGCGCCCGAGTTGGTGCGGATCGCCGGGGTGGGCGACGCCCTTTGCCTTGCCCGTCAGGCGGCAGCTGACCTGGGCGGCGCGTCCTCGCAAGGCGCCGCATCGACCGGGCTCATCGCCGAGCTCGACACACTGCAGCGCGTCCTGGATGACGGCGGCTGTGGCCGCTGGTCCGGTCTCGCGCCTGAGCTCGAGCGGATCGCCGATGCGGCGCGCCAGGTGGCGATCGACGAGGGCGAGGACGCCAGCGCGGATGTCGCCTTCTGGACTGGGGCGGTGCGGCGCTCGATCGAAAGCCATGGACGCGACCGGGAGGGCGACGGCGATCTGCGTCGCCGGCTTGAAAGCCTGGAACAACAGGCGCGCGAGCTGGCGCTGGCGATGGACTTCCGGTTCCTGCTCGACCCCGACCGTCTGCTGCTCTCGATCGGCTATCAGACCGACGATGGGACGCGCGACCCCAGCTGCTACGACCTGCTCGCCTCAGAGGCGCGGCTGGCCAGCTTCATGGCGATCGCCAAGGGTGACGCCCCGGCCCGCCATTGGTTTCGTCTCGGGCGCGCGGTGACGCCGGCCGATCACGGTGCGGCCCTGATCTCGTGGTCAGGTTCGATGTTCGAATACCTGATGCCGTCGCTGATCATGCAGGGACCGGCAGAGAGCCTGATCGAGCAGACCAACCGGCTCATCGTCGAACGGCAGATCAGCTATGGTCGGCGGCTCAACGCCCCCTGGGGCGTCTCGGAGTCGGCGTTCAACGCCCGCGATCTCGAGTTCACCTACCAGTATTCCAACTTCGGGGTGCCCGGACTCGGGTTGAAACGCGGGCTTGCCGACAACGCGGTGATCGCGCCTTACGCGACCGCGCTGGCGACCATGATCGATCCCCACGCGGCGGTCCGCAACTTCCAGGCCCTGACCGATGCGGGGGCCCGCGGCCGCTACGGCTTCTACGAGGCGCTCGACCTCACCCCGACGAGGGTGCCCGACGGCGAGCGCGTCGCCGTCGTGCAGGCCTACATGGCCCATCACCAGGGCATGTCGATCGTCGCCATCGCCGACACGCTGCTGGACGGCCTGATGCGCGAGCGCTTCCATGCGGACCCCATCGTGCGGGCCACGGAACTGCTGCTGCAGGAGCGCGTGCCGCGTGATGTCGTCAGCACGCCGCCCTCCGTGGCGGAGACGGCTGCGGCGGTGCGCGACCGCGCGTCGGACAGCCGGGGCTGGCGCCGGGCGAGCCTCTGGAGCTCGACACCGGACACGCAGTTGCTTTCCAACGGGCGGTACTCGGTGATGATCACGGCCGCGGGCTCCGGCTACAGCACCTGGCGCGACGCCGCCATCACGCGGTGGCGCGAGGACGCGACCTGCGATGACTGGGGCGCCTACACCTTCCTGCGCGATACCCGAAGCAACGAGGTCTGGTCGGCCGGGCTGCAACCGACCGGGAACGCCGGAGACCACTACAGCGTGGTCTTCAATGAAGACCGGGCCGAGATTGTTCGGCGCGACGGCGGCCTCGCCACGACGCTCGAGGTGCTCGTGTCGACGGAGGACGACGCGGAGGTGCGACGGGTCACCATCTCGAACGGCAGCCCGCAGATGCGCGAGATCGAAGTCACCTCCTATGCCGAGCTGGTGCTGGCGCCCGCCGCCGCCGACATCGCGCACCCAGCGTTTTCGAAGCTCTTCGTCGAGACCGAACATCTGCTCGGAACCGGCGCGCTGATGGCCCACCGGCGTCGTCGCTCGCCGGACGAACCCGAGATATGGGCCGCTCACCTCGCGGTGGTCGATGGCGCGGCGATGGGGCTGCGCGAGTTCGAGACCGATCGCGCCCGCTTCATCGGTCGCGGGGGCGGGGGCGTGCGAGCGGCGGCGGCGATCGTCAGCGGGCGCCCGCTCTCCGGCGCCACCGGCGCGGTGCTCGACCCCATCTTCGCCCTGCGGCGGCGTGTCAGACTCGAGCCGGGGCAGACTGCGCGGATCGATTTCTGGACGATGGCCGCATCGACGCGCGAGGAGATCCTTGGCCTGATCGACAAACACCACGACTCCGGCGCCTTCGGCCGCGCAACGGCGCTGGCCTGGACCCAGGTCCAGGTGCAGCTTCACCACCTTGGCATCAGCCACGGCCAGGCCGGCCAGTTCCAGCGCCTCGCCAAGCATCTGATCTTCGCGGCGCCGACGCTGCGGCCGACATCCGAGATCATCGACGCAGGGCGCGGAGGCCAGCCGCTGCTGTGGAGTCTCGGTATCTCGGGGGACCTACCCATCGCGCTGGTCCGCATATCGGGCCTCCACGAGGTCGACTTGGTTCGCGAAGCACTGCTGGCGGTCGAATATTGGCGGATGCGCCGACTGGCGGTGGACCTGGTGGTGCTCAACGAACGGGGCGCTTCCTACGTGCAGGATGTGCAGATCGCTTTGGAGACGCTGGTCCGAGCCAACCAATCGAGGCCGCAGATCGGCGATGAGCGCGGCGCGGGGCACATTTTCCTGCTGCGCGCGGACCTGATCGCCGACGACGTGCGCGCCGTGCTGAACTCGGTGGCCAGGGTGGTGCTGGTTGGCGAGCGAGGTCGGCTTGAGGATCAGATGGAATATGCGCCGGAGGTCGCGGCGCCTGCCCATGGGATCACGCGGCGAGGCGCGGTGGCTTCCGAGCTGCAGGTTTCGCGGCCCGCGCCCGACATGGAGTACTTCAACGGCCTTGGCGGCTTCGCGGATGGCGGCAAGGAGTACGTAACCATCATCGGCCCGGGGCAGGTGACCCCCGCCCCGTGGGTCAATGTGATCGCCAACGCCGACTTCGGCTTCCAGGTCTCCGCCGAGGGCGGCGGCTACTCCTGGGCGGTGAACAGCCGTGAGCGCCAGCTCACCGCGTGGTCGAACGATCCACTCACCGATCGCCCATCGCAAGTGCTCTATGTGCGAGACGAATACACCGGCGAGCTATGGACAGCGACCGCCCAGCCGTTGCGCGACGAGGGCGCGACCTACGTCGCCCGCCACGGCTTCGGCTACAGTCGCTTCCAGCACGCCTCGCGCGGGCTGGCGCTTGATCTGCTCGAATACGTTGCGCCCGAGGATCCGGTGCGCATTTCCCGGCTCACGCTGCGCAACACTACCGCGCGCCGGCGCCGGTTATCCGTGACGGCCTACGCAGAGTGGTGCCTGGGCGCGTCCCGCCAGGTATCGGCCCCATTCGTCATCACCCGGCTGACCGAAGACGGCGCCATGCTCGTCTCGAACCAGTGGAACCCTGTCTTCGCCGAGCGCACGACGTTCTTCGATCTGGGCGGCCGCCAGACCAGCTGGACCGCGGATCGCCGCGAGTTCCTGGGCCGCAACGGCAGCCTGGCGGCGCCGCTGGCCCTGGTGGAGCGGACGCCGCTCTCCGGCCGCACGGGCGCCGGACTCGATCCCTGCGGGGCGCTGCGGACGATCGTCGACCTGGCGCCTGGAGAGAGCATCGAAGTTCCGCTCTTCCTTGGCGACGCCGCCAACGCGGAGGCAGCCGGGCGGCTGGTCGCTCGCTATCGCCAGGCGGACCTGGATGAGGTGCTGGCCGCGGTGCGCGAACGCTGGGACGCCATAACCGGCGCGGTCCAGGTCAAGACGCCCGACCGCACCATGGACCTGATGCTGAACGGCTGGCTGCTTTAC
>Ga0209415_10013018_pt1 | contig 13795 bp, 13 predicted proteins | sample PeaSoiSIISIP2007_FD_187696 | JGI IMG/M metagenome (GOLD analysis project Ga0209415, IMG submission 187696) | Peat soil microbial communities from Weissenstadt, Germany - SII-SIP-2007 (SPAdes) (version 2) | ecosystem: Environmental > Terrestrial > Soil > Wetlands > Peat | place: Germany... | reverse complement strand
CCTCGGTGCGGGTGAATTTTTCCGACAGGAACAGATCGTGGAGGTTGGTGGAGAACTGCGCCCGGTCCTGGTTGCTCCCGCCGCCGGCCGCGAAGATGTCCTGCAGCCGGGACAGCACCCCGGACAGGGGCAGGCCGCCCAGCTTGAAGGTGCTGGACAGATTGATTTCCGTTTCGGAGCTGCGGTCCAGGCTCTCGGTGCTGCCGTTGAACTGATCGAAGGTCTCGAACCCGCTCCGGTACAGTGCCCGGCGTACGGACAAGCTGGAATAGCCGACCCCGGTGCGCACCACCGCCTCGGTGGCCTGGCCGTTACCCCCCGAGGCCTGGTGGTCCTCGGCGGCGCTCACCTGCAGCCCGAAATGCGAGAACAGGCTGCTCACGCCGGCCATCGCATAGTCGTGGACGCCGGTGGGCAGCGCCACCCGGGACAGGCTGCTGTTCAGGGCGAGCAGGGAGGTCAGGCCGTACTGGGACTCGACCAGATAGGCCGGGCCCCGGGTCGACTCGGGCATGGCGACTTGATCGTTGCTCAGGTTCGAGCTGGCCTGGCCGCTGGGGCTGAGCCCCAGGAGCCGGTAATGGAACTCGCCGGCTGCTGGCTGGTCGCTAGCGATATCGATGCGCAGGGTCTCTTCCCGCACCTGCCCCTGCGGGCCGTGGAAGACCAGCCGGAACTGGTTCAGGCCGAACCGCATGGCCATGTCCCGGAACTCGTAGAGCCCGTCCGGACGGGAGCGCTGGTAGGCCATCAGGGCGTCGTTCTGGAAGAATTCCACGGACCAGCCGTCCAGCAGTACGCCGCGGAAGGTCCGGGTCCCGAACTTGGAGCGGTACTCCAGGGGAAAACTGTCCACCATGGCGCCGGTCCCCTGGGGCAGCGAGCCCAGCAGGGGGATGTTGTCCGGTTCCAGGATGGTGCCTAGGGCCACCTGGCTAGCGTGCATGGGACCCAGCAGACCCCGGTGCGGGTCCTCCCGGGACAGGGTCAGGGAGGCGTTGGTGTAGGCGCCGCCATAGGTCCGCTGGCCCGAGCCGACGGCATCCATGCCCAGCAGGTCCCCGGCCGCGGCCAGGGAACCCAGGGGCGGCGGGGAACCGCCGAACTGCTGCTTGGACCAGCTGGTGTTCAGGTCCATGAAGGGGGCGCCGACCAGCGCATATGGGGTGGCCCGGAACTCGCCGGTGCGCGCCAGCTCCGAATCCGCCCCGGTCCCCTGGCCCAGGCCGCCCAACTGCTGGTCCCGCTCCATCTGCGTCTGGACGGGCAGCTTTTCCCTGGAGGTCAGGGTGAGTTCCGCCATCCGGAGATCCACCTTGACGTCCATGGGGAACCAGGCCTGGAGGAGCTGGGCGTCCACGTAAAGCTCTTGGCCTTGGACCACCACCTGGTCGGGCCGGAAGCTGAACGGCTTGTCCTCCGATCGGGCCGAAAGTGCGGCCAGATCGAGGCTGAAGCGCCGCTTTTCGGTGATGAAGAAGCCGGAGGCCCGGCCGTGGGCGGCGTCCACCTGGATCCCGAAGCCCAGCAGCCGGCAGATCTCCCCCAGCGGCACCAGCACGCCGTGGGGCTCCAGCGGGAGGGCCTCCAGGGTGTCGGCCAGGAGCGCCCGGTCCAGATAGACCGCCAGCAGGACCGGCTCGAGCGTCGCAGCGTCGACGGCCGGGGGCGTCGGGACAGGCGGGACCTCGGGAGCCTGCTGGGCGGCCAGGACGGAAGCTGTACAAAGCACCGGGCAGGCCCAGGAGCTGAAACGGTCGGTTCGCATCTCCTAGCGAAGATCCAGCCAGGCGGTCTCCACCTCGGCCTTGAAATCCTTGGGCGTGTAGGTGACCTTCAGCCGGCCGCCCTTATAATCGGCGGCTGCTCCAGCCAGGTAGAGCTTCACGGTCCGGGCTGGGATCGAATCATAGACCGCTACGCCCCGCAGCCTGCCGACGACCGTGCCCGCTTTCTGGGTGGTGCCGGAGGCCACGGAGGCTTCCAGATCCCCTAGCAGGCTGCGGTTGCCCGTCCGGACCAGGTTCAGGTCCAGTTCGGGGGGATCTCCGGCCGTGGCTGGAGCCTGGAAGCTTAGGTCGGCCAGACTGATCCGTCCCTGGGTTTCGCCGTGGCGGAGGATCAGGGGAATGGAGATGCCGAAGATGGGTCGGAGGATCACGGACAGCGTGTGCGGGGCGTCGGCCCCCGGAGGCTGCGGGATCTCGGCCGTGGGGACCCCCTCGAAGACCAGATGGGACCGGTATTCGCCGTCCGGGAGCCCTTCGGGGATGCGGGTCTGGATCCGGATGGTCTGGGTTTCGCCCGGGCCGAGCAGCACCTGGTGGGGAGAGAACCGGACCAGATCGGCGGCCGTGGTTTCGCCAGGCGCCTTGTCCCGGTCCTGCAGGTCGCCGTCGGAAGTCATGCGCATTTCTTTCACGAAGATACGATAGGTCCCCGCAACGCTTCCCTGGTTACGGAGCATAACTTCCATCGAGTGGGCGCGACCTTCCAGAACAATCCGGGAAGGCATGACCATGAGATCTCCGGGGGCGGGCGCGGCAGCGGGCTGGGCGTCGGCAGGCGGCACGTTCTGGGCGGCCAGGGACGACGGCGCCAGGGCCAGGATCAGAAGCATGGACAAAAGGGTCCAGTGACCCTGCAAAAAAGGGCGGCACATGGGGACATTCCTATGGAATCAAGCTGCACCAGGGGGCCACGCCGTTACCGGAGCAGCCCCCTGGGGAAAGGAACCGACATGGTGAGCCAGCAGCCGGCTATAGGGCTGGCTGGGTTCAGCCTAGTTGTAGGTGACGGTTACGGAGAACGGCGCCGAGACGAAACCATAGGTGTTGGCAGGGACGCTGAGCGTGCCGCCCACGGTGACCGTGGAGTTCGCAGGACCCTCGATGAGGCTGGCGAACTTGGGGGCGTTCGAAGTGGCGGTGGGGGCGATGGTCACAGATCCGGTGGTCGCCGCGGGGGAAGCCACCACGCGGTAAGTGATGGCCGCGTCACTGGTCACAGCGAAGCTGGCATTGGCGTGGATGTTGTTGCGAGGAATGACGTTGCTCGAGTGCGAAAAGTTGCCGGCGTTGTCCAGAGTGGCAGTCATCTTCGCGCCATCGGTGATGAACTCCCCGAAGTACAGGACGGAGCCGAGGCCCAGGAAGCCGGTGGGGGTGATGGTGATCGGGCGGTAGAGGATGGCCGTCGCCAGGCTGCTGGTGGTAGCGGTGTTCGGGGCCGCGAACAGCGAAACACTGGCCGCCGCGAGGGCGATAAAGATAGCTTTGCGCATTGTGGTGCTCCATGGTGCGAGTGTCCAGCGCGGAAAACCGCCTAGCTGAACGATGTTGGGGGGTGGCGATGCCAGGCATCGCCGGGGGGGGTGCGGTTGGTCCGTTGCGCGGCGCTCCCGGAACGCGTCGGGCTTGAACCAAGAAGCCGGCCGTTGAACTGCGGCCAGGTGGTAAGAGGTGATTTATTGCTGTAGGAAGCATCCCATCGGAGCGCCCGGTCTGCAATCCTGAAATTGGTTAATATTTATTAAGGTATGTTTCGCATTAACTTGGAACACCCCTGGGTTAATGCCCGCCCTGCGGCTGAAAGCAGTAGCCGTGTCCCCACACGGTGCGGATCAGGGTGGGCGCCGAGGCGTCCTGCTCGATCTTCTTGCGCAGGCGACGGATGTAGACATCGAGTCCCTTGGCGCTGCCGTAGTGGTGCTCGCCCCAGACCCGCGCCAGCAGGTCCTCCCGGCTCCGGGATACGCCGGGCGTCCTGAGCAGCTCCGCCAGGAGCAGGAACTCGTGCGGCGTCAGGTCCAGCGGCTCGCCGTCCCGGAAGCACTCCTGCAGCCGGAAGTCCATCCGCAGGCCCTGGTAGCTGATGCTGTCGTCCGGCGCCGGGACCGGCCTGGACCGCCGGAGGATGGCCTTGACCCGGGCCGCCAGTTCCAGGGGGTTGAAGGGCTTGACCATGTAGTCGTCCGCGCCCAGCTCCAGGCCCAGGATCTTGTCCAGGTCGGCGTTGCGCACGGTGAGCATGAGGATCGGGACCGGGGCGCCGGCGGCCCGCAGGGCCCGGCAGACGGCGAAGCCATCCATGCCGGGCAGCACGATGTCCAGGATCAACAGGTCCGGCTTGTGCTGCCAGTAGTCGTCCAGGGCGGACTCGCCGGTGCCCGCTTCCAGGGTCTGGAAGTGCGCGCGGATCATGGCTTTTTTGATCAAGGTCCGGGTGGCCCTGTCGTCCTCTACGATCAAGACGAGCGGCTTATTTGAATCCATGAGGCATCTTCTTGGCTTTGGATCGATGAACCCTCCTGCGGGCCATGGTCCGTGGTGGGGGAATGGGATATTTAAACGGAATGTTAGCACAGACCTCGGTTTTGGGTGAGGGTGTGGCAGAAGTCCTTCATCCTCGCCGGGGCGCGGCTCGCCAGCGGCCGAGGAAGCGGGTTCAATGGAAGGCTATGGACATTCAGAAACAGCTCCAGCTCGGCGACCAGCAGCGCAAGTCCCGGAATTTCGCCGAGGCCGGGCGCCTCTATCAGGCGATCCTGGACCAGCATCCGGCCCATGGCCGGGCCCTGTTGGGGCTTGCCGACGCCTGCCGCGGCATGGGCGACTACCCGCGGGCCCTGGCGCTCTGGGCGGCCTATCTGGAGGCGGCGGCGCCCACCGCCACGGTGCTGTCCCGCATGGCCGATGCCTACCGGAAGACGGGCCGGACCGAGCCGGCCATCCGGCTGTACCAGGAGACCCTGGCCCTGGACCCCCGGAACCGCCGCGCGCTGATGGCGCTCGGTGACATGAGCATGAAGGCCAAGCGGCCCGAGGAGGCCCTGGGCTATTGGGACCGGCTGCTGGAACTGGATCCGGGGCTGATCAACATCCTCACCATGGTCGGCAATCTGCACCGGCAACGCCGGGATTTCGGCCAGGCGGAGGCGCGGTTCCGCCAGGCGCTGGCCCTGGAGCCCGCCAACCCCTACGCGGTGTTCGGCCTGGCGGACGCCCTGCGCGGCCAGGGCCGGTTCCAGGACGCGGCGCCGTTCTGGGAGACCATCCTGCAGGCGGATCCCGACAATGTCCAGGTGCTGGCCCGGGCCGGGGACTGCTTCCTGCACCTGGGCCAGCTGGACAAGGCCGAGCGCCTGTTCACGGCGGGTCTCCGCCTGGGGTTCCACAAGCCGGCCATCCTGGGCCTGGCCCGCATCTACCGTGAGCGCGGCCAGCTCCAGGAGGCCATCCGCCAGTACCGGGTCGTGCTGGCCCGGAATCCCGAGGATCAGCGGGTGTGGACCCTGCTGCGGGAGGCCGAGGCCGGCCTGGACTGATTCAGCCGGGCTGACCCGGGGCACCTGGCTTTCCGCTTTCCTCGCCGTACCGGTGCAGTTTCCTGAACAGGGTCGCCGGGCCGATCCCCAGCTTCTTCGCCGCGAGGGTGCGGTTCCACTGGACGGTCTGCAGCACCGCCAGGATGTGGGCCTTCTCCAGGGCGTCCAGGGAAAGCTCCGAACCCACCAGGCTCGGTCCGGGGTCGGGATGGAGGATCTCGTCCGGCAGATCGTTCAGCCCGACCCTGGGCCCGGGGGCCAGCACCACGGCCCGCTCGATGGCGTTCTGCAGTTCCCGGACGTTGCCCGGCCAGCGGTAGCGCAGGAGCTGGTGCGCCGCCGCCGGCTCGAAGCCCTGCAGCTCCCGGCCCAGGCGCTGCCCGGCGGTTTCCAGGAAATGCCGGGCCAGGGCCAGGATGTCGTCGGCCCGCTGGCGGAGCGGCGGGATCACCAGCTCGACCACCCTGAGCCGGTAGTACAGATCCTGGCGGAAGCGTCCGGCCGCCATCTCGGTGGTCAGATCGTGGTGGGTGGCGGCCAGGACCCGGACGTCCACGGGGCGGCTGGCGTTCTCCCCCACCCGCCGGATCTCCCGCTCCTGGAGGGCCCGCAGCACCTTCACCTGGGTGGACGGGGACATATCGCCCACCTCGTCCAGGAACAGGGTCCCGCCCTGGGCCGCCTCGAACAGGCCGACCCGGGCCTGGCTGGCCCCGGTGAAGGCGCCCCGGATGTGGCCGAACAGCTCGCTCTCCAGCAGGTTCTCCGGCAGCGCGCCGCAGTTCACGGCGATGAAGGGGCGCTGGGCCCGGGGCGACTGCTCGTGGATGAACCGGGCCACCACCTCCTTGCCGACCCCGCTTTCCCCGGTCAGCAGGACCGTGGTGTCGACCTTGGCCACCCGCTCGGCCAGGTCCCGGATCTGGCACATGACCGGGTCGGTGGCGATGGGCCGGCGGCCGGGCCCCAGGTCCCGCTTCCGGACCTGCAGCAGTTTCTGCTCGGTCTGCTTGAGTTCGCGGGTCAGCCGCTTCAGCGACTCCTCCAGGCACACCTGGTCGAAGGCGGCCAACTCGGCGGCGTGCTCAGGGCCCCATTGCGCGGCGCTGCGGGCGACCATGACGCAGGCGGCGTCGCCCCGGCCCCGGCAGCTGATCTCCAGGCAGTAGGCCTTCTCCCCCCGGAAGAAGCTGAGCCAGCCGCTGGCGAAGCCGCACAGGGTCCAGCAGACCGTGTCCTCGGCCACGCCCTGGTGGAGCAGCTGCTGCTCCACCTCGAAGGATTCCAGCCAGGTGGCCTGGAGGCTGACCCCGTCGGCCGCCTGTTCCAGCTGGGATACCACCAGGCCCAGCAGCTTGTGCAGGTGGCTGCCGGCAGGCCAGACCTCCAGCTCGGAACCCAGCGGCAGCTGGCGCGACAGGGACTCGGCCAGGCGCCAGCCGTGGGCGAAGCCGAACCGGGTCAGCAGGCCCTTGGCGGCCGTGCGCCCATAGGTGGCGACCAGGTCCTGGCGCAGCAGCCCCAGGGCGTTGGCGTCGATCAGCAGCACCCGCTCGCCGCCGAACCGGAGGATGCCTCCCTCGGGCAGGTATTCCAGCAGGTCCCGCAGATCCAGGCCATCGGGGTTCATGGGCAGCGATCCTCAAATTGAGCTGAATCCTATCATTTTGAGTCGGTTGCGCGTTGGTTGAATTTTCAAGTCATGAATACGCACCTATTTGCATGTTGGCACAGCCATCGCTTCCTTTCCGGAGCACCCGCGCTGCGGCCGGGCCAGTGCCCCAGGAAAGGCAGGCATGACCTCATGATCACCCTCCGAAAAGCAGCCGATCGCGGCCACGCCGACCATGGCTGGCTCGACACCCGGCACACCTTCTCGTTCGCCAGTTATCAGGATCCGGAGCACATGGGCTTCCGCGGGCTCCGGGTCATCAACGAGGACCGGGTCCAGCCGGGGCAGGGCTTCGGCACCCACGGCCACCGGGACATGGAGATCATCTCCTACGTCCTGGAAGGCGCGCTCGAACACAAGGATTCCATGGGCACCGGGGCGGTGATCCGGCCTGACGATGTCCAGCGGATGAGCGCCGGAACGGGCGTACGCCACAGCGAGTTCAACGCCTCGGATTCGGAACTCGTCCATTTCCTGCAGATCTGGTTGCTGCCCCGCAAGGCCGGGATCCCGCCCGGCTATGAGCAGAAGACCTTCAGCCGGCAGCAGAAGGCGGGGCGGCTGCAGCTGGTCGCCTCCCCGGACGGCGCCGGCGGCAGCGTGACCCTGCACGCCGACGCCTATCTCTACGCCGGCCTGTTCGGCCCGGGCGAGGCCGGCGAACTCCGGCTGGGCGAAGGCCGCCATGCCTGGGTCCAGATCGCCCGCGGCAGGGCCCGGATCAACGGTCACGACCTGGAGGCCGGCGACGGCGCCGCGCTGTCGGACGAGAGTGCGGTCCAGATCGAAGGCCTCGATGCCAGCGAAGTGCTGGTCTTTGACCTGGCCTGATCCAGTCGGCCCCCGGTCCCGGTTATTTCCGGGTACCGGAACGCGCCATCAGGAAGATAATTCATTTCTCAATCACTCACTTCCCAGGAGGACAGCATGTCCGAACCCACCATTGCCCAGAAGAGCCCCATCAAGGTCGCGGTCGAAGCGGGCAAGACCTACTACTGGTGCGCGTGCGGCAAGAGCGCGAGCCAGCCCATGTGCGACGGCTCCCACAAGGGCTCGGGGTTCGCGCCGCTGGCCTACACCGCCGACAGCACCGGCGACAAGTACTTCTGCGCCTGCAAGCACACCAAGGGCGCGCCCATGTGCGACGGGACCCACAAGTCCCTCTGATCCACCCGAACCGGGGTCGCCCCGCCCTTGGCGGCCAGGGGCGGGGCCGCGACCGGCGACCCAGGGCCGCGTTCCATGGAAAGGCCACCATGTCCAGAAAACCCGTCCTCTCCCTCGTTTCCGGACAGCCGACGCAGGATGGCGACCGGGTTCCCCTCACCCGCCTGGTGCCTGGGCAGGGCCAGCGGGGCGATGAAGCCTTCCGGGCCATGGACCCGTTCCTGCTCATGGACCACTTCGGGCCGATGGTGCTCCCGCCCGGCAGCGACGCGGGCTTCCCGCCCCATCCCCACCGCGGCTTCCAGACCCTCACCTACCTGCTCCAGGGGGCCTTCCGGCACCGGGACAGCACCGGGGGGTCCGGCCTGCTGCGGCCCGGCGGAGCCCAGCTCATGAACGCGGGCAGCGGCCTCATCCATGAGGAGATGCCGGTTCCCGAGCACCTGGAGACGGGCGGCCCCATCGAAGGGGTCCAGCTCTGGATCAATCTGCCCAGGGACGCCAAGGGCTCGGCGCCCGGCTACACCGATCTCCAGCCCGAGACCCTGCCGTGGCGGCCCATCCCGGGGGGGCGGATCCGGGTGCTGGCCGGGACCCTGGCCGGCGTCACCGGCCCGGCCCTGACGCCGGCCCGCATCGCCTATGCCCACGTGGAACTGGAGGCCGGCGCGGCCTTCGAGCAGGACCTCCCCGCCGACTGGACCGCGGCGGTGGTGCCGCTCCAGGGCGTCGTCCTGATCCAAGGCACCCCGGTGCCGGCCGACACCGTGGCGCTCCTGGGCGCGGGCTCGACCCTGGCGGTCGCCGCGGAGGGGGCCACCGCCTTCATGGTGCTGGCCGGCGCACCCCTGGGCGAACCCATCGCCCATTACGGCCCCTTCGTGATGAACACCCGCGCGGAGATCGATCAGGCGATCCTGGATTTCCAGGAAGGGCGCATGGGCCGCCTGGAGTGACCCCCGGCCCGCACGCCGCCCCACCTCGTCCATCCGGGCCCGCCGGGCCGTTGCCGCGGGACCCTTTTCTGGAGACTTGCCATGACCATCGCGCTCATCGGCGCATCGGGAAATGCCGGATCCCGCATCCTCAAGGAACTCTCCGACCGCGGCCACCACGTCACGGCCCTCGCCCGCCATCCGGACCGGATCCCTGGACTGCCCAACGTGACAGCCAAGCAAGCTGACGTATTCGACCGGGACGCCCTGGCGGCGCTGCTCAAGGGCCACGAAGCGGTCATCAGCGCGGTGCATTTCACCGCGAGCGACCCGGGCCTCCTGATCGCGGCGGTCAAGGCCTCGGGGGTGGCGCGCTACCTGGTGGTCGGCGGCGCCGGCAGCCTGGAGCTGGCCCCCGGGGTGCGGCTGATCGATGGGCCGGATTTCCCCGCCGCCTACAAGGAGGAAGCCCTCAAGGGGGCCGCGTTCCTGGATCGGCTCCGGCAGGAACCGGACCTGGACTGGACCTTCCTTTCGCCTTCGGCGCTGTTCGTGGCGGGCCAGCGCACCGGCCGGTTCCGGCTGGGCGGGGACCAGCTGCTGGTTTCCGACCAGGGCAGCAGCATCTCCTTCGAAGATTTCGCCGTGGCCCTGGTGGACGAGATCGAGGCCCCGGCCCACCGCCGGCAGCGCTTCACCGTGGGCTACTAGACCAGAAACGAGGCATGACATGAGTCCAACCCTGAACGTGGCGGTCCTGGTGGGCAGCCTGCGCAAGGAATCCTTCAGCCGGAAGATCGCCCGCGCGCTGATCGCGCTGGCGCCGGACCCGCTCCATCTGGAGATCCTCGAGATCGGCCAGCTGGCGCTGTACAACCCGGACGACGACGAGGACGCAGGCCAGGTGCCGGCGCCCTGGGCCGCGTTCCGGCGGGCGGTGGGAGCCGCCGACGCCGTGCTGTTCGTGACCCCCGAATACAACCGCTCCGTGCCGGCGGCCCTGAAGAACGCCCTGGACGTCGCCTCCCGGCCCTACGGCCGGAACCTGTGGGACGGCAAGCCGGGGGCGGTGGTCAGCGTATCGCCGGGCGCCCTGGCCGGCTTCGGCGCGAACCACCACCTGCGGCAATCCCTGGTCTTCCTGAACGTGCCCGCCATGCAGCAGCCGGAAGCCTACCTCGGCCGGGTGGATACCCTGCTGGACCCGGCCGGGAACCTGGCCAGCGACGGCACCCGGACCTTCCTGGCCGGCTTCCTGCAGGCCTTCGCGGCGTGGATCCAGGCCAACCGGAAGGCCTGAACCCGGCCCGGAAGGCCGGCCCCATGCTCAGCGCCCCGGCCGCGCCGGCGTGCCGGTCCACCCGGCCGCGGGTCCAGCGTGGGCGATCCAGCCGCGCCAGGTGAACGCCGCGAAGAACAGGCTGACGTCGGGGAAACCGGCCTCCCGCAGGATGGCTTCGTCCCGCTCCGGGCTGAACACCGGCAGGTGGGCTGCCACGGCGGCCCGGGCCTGGCCGGCCTGGACCGGGTCGGCGCCCGACGCGACCGCGAAGGCCGCGTAGCGCGACAGCCACGTCTCCCGTTCGTCGCCCCCCTGGGGAAAGCTGCTGTGGGCCGCCACGAACGGCGCGCCCGGCCTGAGCCGGCGCCGGATCTCGGCCGCCGTCCGCTGCCGCTCCGGCGCATCCAGGAAATGCAGCGTCAGCAGGCAGGTCGCCCCGTCGAACGGTCCCGCGGGGGCGTCCTGGATGTAGCCGCGGATCAGCTCCACCCGCGCCATGAGGGGGCCCAGCGAGCGCTCCGCCAGATCCAGCATCGCCTGGGACGGATCGACGCCGACCAAGGACCAGCCGGGATGGGTTTCGGCCAGCACCTTCAGTTCCATGCCGCCGCCCGCGCCCAGCACCAGCACCCTGGCATCGGCGGGCGCGCGTTCGGCCAGCAACACGCCGGTCATGCGGTGCAGATCGGCCAGGCCCGGCACGAAGCGGCGCGGGCCGTCGGCGTACCGGGCGACGTTGTCCGGATCGGAGAAGGCGTGCTGGAGGTGAAGGGAACTGGCTTCAGTGGCCATGGTGGAGCACCTGGGATGCGGCGGGACGGGCGGCGCGCCGCGCGCGGACGTCGGTGCCCAGGGCGGCGAGGGTCACCGCCCCCAAGCGGGCCAGCAGCAGGGCTTCCGCATCCTGGAAGGCCGTGCCCAGCGCGGCGTTCACCGCCTGTTCCACCAGGCAATCCGGGGTTTCGGAGCGGTGGCCCAGCGCGAACACCGACGTCGGTTCCAGCGCGTCGTAGACATCGCGCAAGGTGAGCTCGGCCAGATCTCGGGCCAGCGTCCAGCCGCCACCGTGGCCCTTTTCGGACCGGACGTGGCCGCGCTCCCGCAACCCGGCCATGATCCGCCGGATGACGACGGGATGGGTGGCCATCGCCTTGGCCAGCACCTCCGAGGTCACGGGGGCCTCCTGGTCCGCCATGTGCAGCAATACGTGGAGAACGCCTGACAGTCGGCTGTCTTGTCTCATGTAACTAATGATGTTTCGTGAAGGCGGGTCTGTCAAGGGCCCATGGCGGCCCCCGCCGCGCCGCTGCCGACCCACCCCCCTGCGGGCCTTGGCGTTGGCGGCGGGGGGGCGGATCCGGCCCAGCTGGGGCAGCACCACCCCGGAGGGCCGGGTCCTTCGGGGCCGCCACGATCCTGAGCAGGAAACGGCTTCCCTTTGCGCCAGGATGTTCTAGAATCCTACGGGGCCTGAGCCGGACTCACCCCGCTATCTAATACAACCTTAATAGACGTACTGGAGGATTCATGGGCAAGCCGAAGCAGGACGGTCCGCGGTTGATGGAACGCATCCAGGTCAAGGGCCGGGATTTCGACAGGGACGGCCAGGAGACCCCGAAGGATGAGCTTTTCCGGCTGGGCGGGCTGTTCAAGCTCAAGGACGTCGAAGGGCGGATCCCCATCGACGGCAACCGGCTCAAGTACTGGTATTCCTCGGACGGGCCCTACCGGAAGTGCTTCGTGAAGATCCCCATGGGCGAGAAGCGTTCGCTGGTCTACGTCGATCTGGAATCGCTCAGCGCCGAGTTCCAGGCCCAGTGGGAAAGGACCAACCAGCGCTAGCAATACCCGCCGACCTTTTTCGGGGTCGCTTCAAACCTGATCTTCGAGCCGGCAGCGTTCAGGGAAGCTCCGGTGGAAGGGCTCCAGGGTCCCGGCCAGGGAGGGGACCCTGGACCCCACCGGAGTCTTCCGGGGCCACGACGGAGGTTATGGCGGCCTTGGCCGTGGGCTTACCATGGGGTGGCACTCCTCGCCTTGCCACCTGACCCTGTTGATCGGCTGCCCAATGATGCCAGAACCCCAAACCGAGTCCGGACGGGAGCCCCTTGCGGGCCTGGTGGAGCGGGTCACCTTCCACAGCCCGGATTCGGGGTTCTGCGTGCTGCGGGTCCTGGTGCGGGGGCGCCGGGAGCCCGTGACCGTCATCGGCTCGGTGGCCGCCATCCAGGCCGGGGAGCAGATCCAGGCCAGCGGCACCTGGGAGAACCACCGGGATCACGGCCTCCAGTTCAAGGCCGACTTCCTGAAGGCCGCCCTGCCCACCACCCTGGCGGGGATCGAGAAATACCTGGGCAGCGGCCTGATCAAGGGCATCGGGCCGGTCTACGCCGGCAAGCTGGTGCGGGCCTTCGGGGAAGGCGTGTTCGAGCTGATCGAGTCCGAGCCGGGGCGGCTCATGGAGATCGTTGGCATCGGGCCGGTCCGCATCCAGCGCATCGCCGCCGGATGGGCCGAGCAGAAGGCCGTCCGCGAGATCATGCTGTTCCTCCAGTCCCATGGGATCAGCTCGTCCCGGGCTGTGCGCATCTACAAGACCTACGGGGCGGACGCCATCCCTCTGGTGACGGAGAATCCCTACCGCCTGGCCAAGGACATCCGCGGCATCGGTTTCAAGAGCGCCGACCAGATCGCCCAGCAGCTGGGCATCGAGAAGACCTCCATGCTGCGGGCCCGGGCCGGGATCACCTACGCCCTGCTGGAGGCGGTGCACAACGGTCATTGCGCCCTGCCCGAGGACGAGCTGCTGTCCCTCGCCGAACGCCTCCTGGAGCTTCCCCGGGCGCCGCTGGCCGAGGCCCTGGCCCTGGAGGTGGCCGAGGGCCTGGTCACCGCCGGCCCCATCGGCGGGAGGGGGTGCGCCTTCCTGCCGCACCTCTGGCTGGCCGAGCAGACCATCGCCGAGCGGATCCGGGCGCTCGCTTCCGGGGCGCCTCCTTGGCCGGCCGTTGATCCCGGCAAGGCGATTCCGTGGGTGGAGGGCCAACTGGGGGTCACCCTGGCGCCGAGTCAGCGGGGGGCGGTCGAGCAGGCCCTGGTCGCCAAGGTCATGGTCATCACCGGGGGGCCGGGGGTGGGCAAGACGACCCTGGTCAACTCGATCCTCAAGATCGTCGGCGCGAAGGGCATCGAGGTGGCGCTGGCGGCGCCCACCGGGAGGGCGGCCAAGCGTCTGTCCGAAAGCACGGGCCTGCCCGCCAAGACGGTCCATCGGCTGCTGGAATTCGATCCGGCCGGCGGCGGCTTCAAGCGGGGGCCCGACCTTCCTCTCCCGTGCGACCTCCTGGTGGTGGACGAAATGTCCATGGTGGACGTGCCCCTGATGGCGTCCCTGCTGAAGGCCGTGCCGGATC
>Ga0209415_10013017_pt1 | contig 13795 bp, 7 predicted proteins | sample PeaSoiSIISIP2007_FD_187696 | JGI IMG/M metagenome (GOLD analysis project Ga0209415, IMG submission 187696) | Peat soil microbial communities from Weissenstadt, Germany - SII-SIP-2007 (SPAdes) (version 2) | ecosystem: Environmental > Terrestrial > Soil > Wetlands > Peat | place: Germany... | reverse complement strand
AACAAGATCCTGCCCGACGGCACGCTCGACGATCGCGCTTCTCCCGAACTCAGCCGCATTCGCCGCGAGATCGAAAAACAGAAGCGCCAGATCCAGGAATCGCTGCGCGGCTACCTCCGCAAACTCGCCGAAGGCGGCACCGTGCAGGACGAACTGATCACCATCCGCGGCGAGCGTTTTGTGATTCCCGTGAAAGTCGAGCAGAAACGCCGCGTGCAAGGCGTGGTCCACGGAGCCAGTTCCAGCGGACAAACTGTCTTCGTCGAGCCGCTGGAAACCATCGAGCAGAACAACGAACTCGTCCGCCTCCTGGATGAAGAACAAGCCGAGGTGCATCGCGTCCTGCTGGAGATGACGCGCCAAATCGGAGAAAATGCCGAAGCCATCCTAGTCGCCGCCGAAACCCTCGCTGAACTAGAACTCCAGTTCGCCAAAGCCCGCTTCGGAGAAGACTACAACTGCGTACCGGTAACGCTGTCGGAAGAAGCAGCGGTCGAGCAAGAAACGTCGACCCTGCAAGACTCACGCGGGGACGGGCGCCTTCGCCCGTCCAGGGCGAGCGAAGCTCGCCTCGTCCTCCACCGCGCCCGCCACCCACTCCTCGAGCGCAATCTAAAACTAAAGAACGCAAAAATAGTTCCCATCACCATCGAACTGGAAGGCGACCATCGCCAGTTGGTAATTACCGGCCCCAATACCGGAGGCAAAACTGTCTCCCTGAAGACGCTGGGCCTGCTCGCGCTGATGGCGCAGTCCGGCATTCCCGTTCCCGCCGACCGCGCCGACCTGCCGGTTTTCGACGCGATTCTGGCCGACATCGGCGACTATCAATCGATCGAACAGAATCTCTCGACGTTTTCCGCGCATGTCACCAACATCGATTTCATCTCGCGCACCGCGACCGCGAATTCGCTGGTGCTGCTCGATGAACTAGGTTCTGCCACCGATCCCGAAGAAGGCGCGGCGCTGGCGGTGGCAATCGCCGAGCATTTCCGCCAAGTCGGCTGCATGATCGTGATCTCCACACACCACACGTCACTCAAAGTTTATGGCGCGAACACAGCGGGAGTCATCAACGCCTCGGTCGGCTTCGATGAAGCCACGCTGCAACCGACTTATGAACTGAAGATCGGCGTTCCCGGAGCATCCGCCGGAATCAACATTGCGCAACGGCTCGGGCTGAATCCCGCCATCATCGCGTCGGCACGCTCGCGCCTCGGTTCGCAGACACAGGATGTAGGGCGCTTCCTCGACCGCCTGCACTCCGACCTTCGCGATCTCGAAGCCGAGCGCGCGCGCATGAAAGCCCGCGAACAGGAGCTCGACCGCGAGAAGTCGCATCTGGCCACCGAAGGTCGCAAAGAACAGCAAGCCAAGATTCGCGAGATGGAGGCGAAGCTCGAAGCTCTCTTCCGCGATTTCGAATACCACGCGCGAGAGAACGTGAATGCCGTGCAGGAGCGAGCCGCCGCGCAGAAGTTATCGAAAGACGCTGAACGCCGTATCGCCAAAATGCGCCGCGAATTTCGCGAGCAATTCGATGCCACGGTGGTTGCGCACGCCACCGGAGCCGATCGCGGCGACCCCAACGCCCAGCCCAGCCTCGTGAAGCACGTCTCCGAAGGCGACACCGTGAAGCTCAAGTCGATGGGCCGCGCCGCCGTCGTCAAAAAGAAAATTGGCGACCATCACTTCGATGTCGAAATCGGCTCGATGAAAATGCGCATCGCCCGCGAAGATATCGCCGAAGTGCTGGCGAACGCCCAGGCCCGCAGTTCCGAGACTCCGGTGCAGGCAGCGCGTTCGCGAGGCATCAGCGTCTCGCTGCAAAACGAAGCGAGCAGCCTCAACATGCCCACCGAAATCAACGTCATCGGCCGCACCGTGGATGAAGCCACCAGCGAAGTGGAAAAATTCGTCGACCGCGCCTTTCTCGCCGGCATGCAGCGCGTGCGCATCGTCCACGGCAGCGGCATGGGCATTCTGCGCAAAGCCCTGCGCCAGTATCTGCAAAAACATCCGCACGTGGAATCCGTCAAGGAACCGCCCATCAACGAGGGCGGCGGCGGAGCTACGGTAGTGGAGTTGCGGGTGTAAGCGCTCGGCAAGAAATTTACTTGGCTTCCGGTGGCTGCGCCAGCTCCGGGATGCGCGCAATCGCGGCCGGATCGGGAGGCTTGAGAGCGAGTTCCCTGACCAGAAACGCAATCCGGTCCTGTCGTGCCTCCGCGTTCAGCGCATGCGGAGCCTCATAAAATTTCATCTCCTTCGGTTCGCTCACGATCGCAAAATATTCGCGCGCCCGCTCCGGTGTCAGGAAGTCCTCCTTCGTCGCGTACTGCAAGAAGACCGCCGCCGGAGCCGCGTGCGCCACATACTTCCCCTGATCGAGCCACCCATACTTGGCGACGAACGCATCCACTTTTTCAGGGCCAACTCGCTTGCGGAATTCCTGAAACTCTTTGGACTTCATGTCCACCTGGTCCGAGAGGTTGCCGGCCATCAGCACAAACGCCTTGAAGCGCTTATCGATTCCCGCCAGAAAAGCGCCCGTCGCCGCGTTGTAACTGTGTCCGACATAAGCCAGCCGTTTCGGATCCACATCGCTCTGCGCCAGCAGCAAATCGGCGCCGCGCCGCATATCGAGAATCTGCTGCACCCGGTCCTTGATCTGCGCGTCGCCCAGCGGATCGGGATCGCGCACAAATCCCGGCCGCGCGATCGGGCCATCCGTGAGCAGCGAGACCACGCCTGAGCGCGCCAACGCCACTGCTTCGTCGAGAAACTCCTTGCGGTTCAGAAACGGCGAGCCATCCTGATACCAGTGCCCCCAGATCACCGCAGCAAAAGCCCCTTTGCCCTTGGGGACGACGAGATACGCCGGTACGCGTCCGCCCTTGGGACTGGCGTAGGAAATGTCGTGGATGGAAACGTCGCCGCGCTGTTCGACCCCGGCCTCCCGCACGTCAAGCGGAGCCTTCTGGTCGTAATCAAAGTGGCGCAATAGTTCAGCATCCTGGGCAAGAAGAGTCGAGACAAAAAGGAAGATGGCGATGCCAACGCGGCTCATGCGAACCTCCTGCGAGCGCTGCTATCTTACCTCGCAACGGCATTCCCTGTGGGCGCCCGGCCTCAACGCCGCAGATGGTTTGTGATGAAAAACGAGGACAAAGGCCTCTTCCAAGCGAGCTTGGACAAGCCACCTCATTATTGGTTGGAATTCGCCCGTCAGTTCACCGTCAGTGGCGCGCTCACACTGCCGACCCTGCCGCTCAAGTTATCCCGGACCACAAACTTCACCTGATAATCGCCGGGAGGAAGATGGAACGAGTTATTGTAAAAAATTCCGTCGGATTTGACCTTGGTCAGAGCGTCAGCGGTGAATGTACCCTTGGCGGTGCTCCCTACGTTGGCAGGTGGAGCGTCATTCTTCACCGCTTGCGCCATGAAATCTACGTTGAAGGCGTTGTGATCTCCTTCTATAGTTACCCCTGTCGCCGGCAGGTGCATAGTAAATCCAACCTTCTTCTTGTCCCCGTCCGGAGAAGTTTCGCGCCATTCGACTGCCAGAGGAATCCCAGTGCTGTCAAAGGGTGACGACAAGGCAAAGCCGATATCGGCCTGCTGGGTAAGCTCAGGATTCATGGTGGCATTCGTTACCAGGAAGCCGGAACGCGCTCGCACTTCCGCATCCTTGTGCTCCACCTTGACCTTCAACTTTCGCCAGCCCGGTTTCGTGTTATGCGTGTCCAGGTAATAGCCGATCAGGTAGTACGAGGTGGAATCTTCCACCGCCCGCTTGAAACCCGTGGAGAGATCGTTGCTGTTGTAATACGCTTTGCCGCCAGTCATCTCGGCAAAGTCTTTCAGCGTGTCGACCTTCGAACCTTGCAGCCACGCGCGGTTAACATTCCTGACTGCCATTGCCTGTCCGTTCACGGTCCCACGACTCCTGCCATCTCCCATGCCAGACATGTTCACCAAACCGCGAACGTCCACCGGGTAGACCGAAACCTGAGCGTCATTTAGGGCTTCCATCGCCCGCTCGTATAACACCGACAGGTATCCGCCGGGCACGGCCGACGGAGAGTCCATGATAAAGGGAAAACTACCTGTGGCCCAGATCAAAGACTTCCTTCCCGGAACCCCGGAAAGCGACCAGGCTATGCTCAGAAACGCCTGCATCGTGTTTTCAACGGCGCGATCCTGAGCGTAGCCGGCATAGGACGCGTCGCCTTGCACGACGAATTGCCTTAATGCGGCTGTAGGATCCCACGACCCTTGAGAAAGTATCGTACCTCGCGAAACAATCGCTGCCGATGGAGAAAGTATAGGACCGCTGCCGGTATTTGCACCACCACCGGCTAACGCCAGCGAGTCGTGATCCACTCCCTGCAGAGTGGGCAACTCACTGCGGACCTTCTTGAGTGCAGCCAGCAGCACATCAGGATCGTTCGTCAGGCCACTGATTGTCCTCACTCCGTTACCGCCGATCACGACCATCGCCAGCACCGGCACGGAATTCAGGTTATCGGCGAGGTATTGCACCAGTTGCTTTCGTCCAATCGCTTGATCGAGAAAAGGTGTATTGACCGCGTCGAGCGCGATCACGACGACATTGCGCGGCGCTTCTCCGTTCTGCGTCACGTTGCTAAACGTTCCCGGCGGATTGGCTGCTTGCGTCAGGTGCGCATTCGTAGCTGTAACTTCTTCCAGAACCGCAATTTTCTGCTCTTTGTCATTTTCCTCGAGTTTGAAGTCTTCCTTCTTCAGGTCATGGATATGATTGCCGGCTTTGTCGACCACTACCGTCGGCACCTGCACCAGCACGGTCTGCGATCTGAAATCGACCTTCTTTTCATCATCGGCGTGTGCGGCCGAAACCGCACCCGTAGTCGAGGGTTGAGGCCCTACGTAAGCAGTAGTTGTCGTGTGACTCCCGCTACCACCCCCGCCACGCTGGGCGAGCGCACAAGTTGCAAGCAGAGTTAGTAACACCAGGAGGCTGAGAACCAAGCGGCGCATGGGATACTCCCAAGACTTGGCGTCATTCTAACAGCGTGCGAGCCCGAATTTCCATCCCATTTATCCCAACGAACTGCCGGATGGCTCGGCCGCTCCTCGAACGCAACTATCCGGGCGCATCACCCACGGTATTTGCTTTTTATTCGCCTTGTGGCATACTGCCTTGCAGATGCTGCCGGGCCGCTCCACCCCGACAAGCCAACACCGGGCTTGTCGGGGGCCCGGTTCGCTCGCGGGTCTGATCCTCAGCGAAGTTCGAAGCAGGGTATCCGTCCCTGCGTGGAGTCTGTGTCATAGCTTACTTGGCATTTGAAAAGTACAGCTCATGCTCAGTGAATAGCCGCGAAGCGGCGTAAGAATGCAGCCCACGGCGTTAGCCGTGGGTGAAAGCAGGAGGCAACCCAGCCCCGGAGGGGCGAAAGAACGGCTATGAGGCGACGTGGACCCCGCCGAAAATAATTTGTTTCGGACCGCTTTTCCTTCGATCCTCCTCATACGTCCACAGGCGGAAATAAATTACGATGCAACGCACTCACTTAAACATCGTGGCGACTCTCGAAACCAGCATCGGCCGTTTGCCGGCGAACATTGAAGCCGAGCGCTCCATCCTCGGCGCCGTGCTTCTCGATAATCACGCCTTCAACGATGCCGCCGAGCACCTGAAGCCGGAAGACTTTTCCATCGACTCGCACCGCCGCATTTACTCGCGCATGATGGATCTGGCCGAGTCTTCCCGCCCTATCGACATCATCACGCTGGTCGAGGAGCTCGAGCAAAAGAAAGACCTGCAAGCGGTCGGCGATGTCGGCTACATCTCCGGCCTGCTCGACGGCGTTCCCGACCGCCCCTCCATCGAGCATTACGTTCGCATCGTCCGCGACAAGGCTATTCTGCGCGGGCTGATCAGCGTGTCCAATACCGCCATCGCTAAGGCCAGCGAACAGGCTGAGCCTGCCGACGAAATTCTTAACGACGCCGAAGCTGCCGTCTTCCAGCTTTCCGAGAAGCGCATTGGCAAGGGCTTTCAGGGCATCAAGGAGATCGTCCGCAACTCGTTCGGCTCGGTCGACGCGCTGCTGCAACGCGGACAGCGCATCACTGGCCTCGCCACGCATTACACCGACCTCGACGAACTGACCAGCGGGCTGCAGAAATCCGACCTCGTCATTCTTGCTGCCCGTCCCTCCATGGGCAAAACCTCGTTCGCCATGAACATCGCCGAGAATGCCGCCATCGATGACGGCAAGGTGGTCGGCATCTTCTCCCTCGAAATGTCGAGCGAGGCTTTGCTGCAACGCCTGCTCTGTTCGCGCGCGATTGTCGACGCACACAAGATGCGCACCGGTTCGCTCTGGGGCGACGATATGAAAAAAATCGTCCGCGCCATGGAAGAGCTCTCCAATGCGAAAATCTTCATCGACGACACGCCGGGAATCTCGCTCAGCGAAATGCGCGCCAAGGCACGCCGGCTCAAGCAATCTCAGGGAAGTCTTGATCTCCTGGTCGTCGACTACCTGCAGCTCATGTCCGGCGGCAGTAAGCGTTTTGAAAACCGGACACAGGAAGTCTCTTCCATTTCGCGCGGACTGAAAGCCATCGCCAAAGAGCTCGCCGTCCCCGTCGTTGCTTTGTCGCAACTCAGCCGCGCTCCCGAAAGCCGGGGCGGCGACCACCGTCCGCAACTCTCCGATCTCCGCGAATCCGGGTCGATTGAGCAGGACGCCGACGTGGTCATGTTCATCTTCCGCGAAGAGATCTACAAGCAGGACGATCCCGACCTCAAAGGCCGTGCCGAGATCATCATTGCCAAGCAACGCAACGGGCCGATCGGCAAGTTCAATCTCGCGTTTCTGCACAATTCCACGCGCTTCGCCAATATGCTGGAGGGCAATAACGAACCCGCCGACTAGCAAAACACGTAGGGGCAGGCCGGGGTCCCCGTCAAGTCCGGTTTTGGCTTGACGGGGTGGAGGAGCTCGGCTCTCCTCGAATTGGCTATCTCCGAAAGACTACCGACGACCGCAGAAATCCGACCCTGAGACACCTCTATCCTGTGGAAAAGTATGTGGATGATAAGACCCAACCTCGGATTTCATAGGCGCGGACAGGTTGGCCGGGAGATTGCTGTGCCGCTCGACCATCTCTAAGACTATGTTTTCAGGTTGGTTAACTATCATTTGAACGGTGATCGACGGAACCGCCTGCTGGGCAGCTCTTTCGTCACCAAATGTGAGATTTGCACATAATCCAAAAGGCTGTAGCCCGCATCCCCAGCGGCTGGCGCTCGCGTAAATCGTCCGCAAGATCCGCTAGAGTACTGAAAAACAGGGCTTTGCACGGACGGCATTTCCGTCGCAGAACAGCGGTTTTTCGTCACAATCAACTGTGACCTTCCTCATGGCGCAACCCCCTCGCCAAGACCTACGCTCTTACAGAAAGGAGGAGACTGGATGTCCTCCTGTGTCTGAGTCAGCGTGGCTTCGGAGAGCGCTGGCGTTTCTTCATTCCCAGCCCCGCCGAAAACACGCAGGTTCCTCGTCAGCAGATTTTCAAACAGACGGCGGAAAACTTGATTCAGGCTACTGACTCCTATGTCTTCCAACCTTCTCGCCTGGAGAAATCCCTATGCTGCATCTCGATACTGGTAACACTGGTTTCATGATTCTATGCACCAGCCTGGTCATGCTGATGACACCCGGCCTCGCCTTTTTTTATGGCGGATTGGTCGGGCGCAAGAACGTCCTCGCCATCATGATTCAGAGTTTCGTCTCCATGGGCTGGACGACGGTGATCTGGTACTTGTACGGCTATTCGCTGTGCTTCAGCGGCGACTGGCACGGGGTCATCGGCAACTTCCACAACGCGTTTCTGCGCGGGGTCGATCTTACGACCGCATCGCCGAATAATACGATTCCGATGTTTGTGTTCATCGCCTATCAGATGATGTTCGCCATCATCACCCCCGCGCTCATCTCCGGAGCGTTCACCAACCGGGTCACCTTCAAGGCGTACATGCTGTTCCTCACCGGTTGGCTCACCTTTGTGTATTTCCCGTTTGTGCACATGGTCTGGGGTGGAGGCTTCCTGCAGCAATGGGGTGTGCTCGACTTCGCGGGCGGTATCGTGGTGCACAACATCGCCGGCATCGCGGCCTTGGCATCGGTGCTGTATGTCGGAAAGCGCCACACGGCGGATCGCGGTCCGCACAGCATTCCGCTCGTTGCCCTCGGAACCGGCTTGCTTTGGTTTGGATGGTACGGCTTTAACGCCGGCAGCGAAATGCGCGTCGATGCAGTAACCGCCACCGCATTTCTCAACACCGATCTCGCCGCCTCGTTTGCGGCGGTTGCCTGGTTGCTGGTGGCTTGGATCAACGAGAAAAAACCGAAGCTCCTCGGCCTGCTCACTGGAGCTGTTGCGGGACTCGCGACTGTCACTCCAGCCGCAGGATATGTTTCTCCCACCACCGCGGTCATCATCGGTCTGGTGTCAGGAGTGGTCTGCTACTACGCAGTGGAAATGAAAAACAAAATGCAATGGGATGATGCGCTCGATGTTTGGGGAGTCCACGGAGTAGGCGGTTTCCTCGGCATCGTCATGCTGGGAATCTTCGCCAACAAGCAATTCAATCCCGCCGGCGCGAACGGATTGCTCTACGGCGATCCGACGTTCCTGCTGAAACAAGTCGTGGCCGTGACTTTCTCGTCGGTATGGGCTTTCGTCTTTACCTACGGGATGTTACGGATCATCGATGCCTTCACGCCCGTGAAAGTCGACGAGATCAGCGAAGCAGTTGGCCTCGATGAATCCATTCACGGTGAACATGCCTACGAGGAAACGCCCGAGCACGATCTAGTTCACGCGGGCATGCACTAAACGGGTGGGTGAAAACCGTCGGGTGCCCCATCCTAACGTCGCGCCCTTTGCGACGTTAGGATGGGATTCCACAGCCATGTAATGCTAAGGGTTTCCCTCGCCGGAGATTTCCGCCGCCTTCTACTTCAGCGATGCCATATCGATCACAAATCGATACTTCACGTCGCTTTTCAGCAGCCGTTCGTAAGCCTCGTTGATCTGCTGAATTTTGATCTGCTCGACATCACAGGTAATCCCATGTTCCGCGCAGAAATCCAGCATCTCCTGTGTCTCCCGTATGCCACCGATGACCGAGCCGGCAAGCTGTCTCCGCTTGAAAAGCAGGCCAAAGCCCAGAACCGGTGCCGGAGTTGGAGGCGCCCCCACCAGCGTCATCGTCCCGTCCCGCTTCAGCAGATTGATGTAGGCATTCAAATCGTGCGGTGCCGAAACCGTGTCCAGGATGAAGTCGAAACTGGCGAGATGTTTCTGCATCTCCGCCTCGTTCTTCGAGATCACGACTTCGTCCGCACCCAACCGCACTGCGTCCTGCGTCTTGTTCGCCGAGGTCGTAAACAAAACGACATTAGCGCCAAAAGCGTGGGCGAATTTCAGTCCCATGTGACCCAGGCCGCCCAGGCCCACGATGCCCACTTTCTGCCCTTTCTTCACATCCCAGTGCCGCAGCGGCGAATAGGTCGTAATGCCCGCGCAGAGCAGAGGAGCCGCAGCCGCAAGATCCAGATCCTTGGACACGCGCAACGCGAATTTCTCAGTGACGACAATGCTCTCCGAGTAGCCGCCATAGGTCACGCCTCCGATCTGCTTATCTTCCCCGTTGTAGGTGAAGGTCGCGGGACCATCGCAAAACTGTTCTTCTCCCGCCCGGCAACTCGGGCACACGCCGCAGGAATCGACCATGCAGCCCACCGCTGCAATGTCGCCTTCCTTGAACTTCTTAACCGCGCTGCCCACCTTCACCACCCGGCCAACGATTTCATGGCCGGGCACACAGGGATAAACCGTGGCCATGACACTTTCCCACTCGTTGCGGACCTGGTGTAAATCCGAATGACAGACTCCGCAATACAGAATCTCGATCTGGATATCCTGAGGCCGCGGAGTGCGCCGCTGGATCGATCCTGGCCCGAGCGGCGAAGTCGCGCTGCGGGCGGAATAAACTTTTGCCGGATAAGTTTTCTGGGAAGTCGGCTGGGTTTGATCTAACAGAGCGGTGTTGGAAGCTTTCTCGGGCATGAGGTTTTTCTCCTTATATATATGCGACTCGAAATAATCCCTATGCGACTCTTAAAATTTCGCTACGGCCGATTCGGAATCGTGGTCATGCACTCTACGTGGCTATTCGTTCCGTCCGCAGTTTTCTCCACTGAGAAGTGAAACCCCAGCTGGCTCTCAAACTTGACTGGAGTTCCATTGAGTAAGTAAGGGACGAAGCGAAAGGTTTTCAACGCTTCCGTGCTCGCGCCAACCAGCAGTGGATCGCCTTCGATCGGCACGCTTGACGTCAGCTTCCCGGTTTCATCGACTTCGATCTTGAAAATCGCATTGCCTTGAATTCCCTTGCTCATCGCTTCGTCCGGGTAGACCGGCATCGTCTTGTGTTGGACCAAGCCCAGCATCACTCCGGTCGAAACGCGAACCCGCGCACCCGCCGGCGGAGCCTGATTTGCGGGAGCCCGCCTTGAAGCGGCCCCGTTTTGAGCCAATGCAACCGCCGTGCAACACGCGACAAGCATGACTATTGTTCTGATTCGTAACATGTAACCTCCGATAAGCGCCGTGCAAGATAAGCGTCTTGGAAAGATAAGTTGGTTGCTGTTTCCCCGCACCATGTTGTCATGCGTAGGTGGTTGCCAAAGCGTTCACCACGAAGGGCACGAAGGTCCACAAAGGAAAATCCGGAGAACAAAGAAGTTCGTGCACTTTGTGTCCTTTGTGGTTCAGGGTTTTTGAGGGCGCATCGTCAAGTTGAGCCACTACCCATGCGTATGAGACTCTGAACAGCCTGAATGCGACTCTAAAAATTCCGTGGATTAACCTCACTCGCGGCAAGCCTCAAGGCTTGGCGGCACGGCGGGTGCTTCAAAGTCTCGAAAAGCCAGCTGCACGGCGGGCTTACTTGTGTAGCTCAACCGCAACGACGTAGGCAATCCCTGGGTTAGCGGTTGACTCCACGTACTCGACCTTTGCCGGCTTACCCTCCAAGTCCTTGCACGGATTGAGGTCCCCCTTTGGCGTGAAGCCGCTAGCCGTAAACTCGATTTTGTAGTAGTTGCCGCTATGCAGTGTCATCGTCTTGCTTTTGGTGACGAGGGTCAGGACGATGCCGGCCGAATGACACTGCACATTCTGCAAGGTTCCGGCCAGAAAATGATGCGGTCCTTTTTGAAGCTCTTCCCGGTGTGCCTCAGCCTCGGCGTTGCTCTCGCCCGCTTCGGCCTCCGCCTGGGCCTCGGCTTTCGCTTCTTCGGCCAGGCGCCGGTTTTGTTCCGCCTCCTGTTGCTGTGCGGCTGAGTATTGTTCGACTTGCGCGAGAAGACTTTGGACCATCGCCGTATCCGCCGGAGACTTGGCTATCCGCAAGGCTTCATGGAGCACGGCCACCGCGTCCTTGCTCCGCTCCATCTGCATCAGCACGCTGGCTGTAGTCATCCGATAGGCGACATTTCCCGGGTCGAGCTGCACTGCGGTGAGCACCATCATGTGCGCCTCGTCAAGATTTTGGCGCCGCATCCCTTCAAAGGCCGCCAGGCGCTCGAACGCCGGTGCAAAGGACGGATTGAGCTTGATGGCGGCGCGCAAACTGCTCTCCACTTGGGCGTCATTAGCCGGATTGGCGCCACCGTTCATCGAGATCGCGGCAAAATAGTAGTGGGCGATGTAACTTTGCGAGTCAAGTTTTACCGCCTTTTCGTACCACTGGCGCGCCTCATCCAGGTGCTCGGCGCGAAACGCCAGAAACCCCATGGTTTCGTGCGCCGAAACATTTTGGGGATCTTCGCGCAACACGCGATCGAGCAGCGGCCGGGCATCCGCAACCCGATCGTTGTAGGCGAGGAAGTCGGCGCGCACCGCATTCGCCTGCGCCTCGGTCAGGGCTCGCGTCTTGAATGCCGTGTCGTCCACCCCGGTCGCGGTCGCGAGCTTGAAATAGCTGAAAGTGCCTCGAAGAATGTAGTTGTCCAGATTCGTTTGCAGTTGCTTCAGATCGCCGAACGCGCGGGTAGCCGCAGTCACCGCGTCGACCTTCTGCGCCAGCAGCTCGGCGTAATCGGTCAAGTGGTGCGTTTTATCCTGAAAGTCCTTTACTTGCAGATAGTGGGTCAGCGCCCACGACTCGGCATAGAAGATGGAGCCTTTGTTCTCCTCGTGGTAATAGGGTGAGTTGGTATCGACGGTGAACAGCGTGGCCAGCGGCAGCGGCCGGCTCGTGCGCAGTAACTGCAGATTCTCCCGACTGGCCTCGCCCAGGGCGACATCCTTATCACGGATGTCCGTATTCTCATAAAACTCCGCCAGCCCCTCATTCATCCACAAGGGAAGCCATTCTGCCGCCTTGCTGAGCAGGAAGTGGGTGTACTCGTGATAAATCACGGCGTAAGGGTGATCGCCTTCGGCGTCCACTCGCATGAGCACGTAGTTCTTGTCGGGCGCCCGCAAAAAGAGTCCGCCCAATTTGAGTTGCCCTTTCGCCAGATAAACCTGCGGTTCGAGTTCGCGGAAGTCTTTTTCGTTCTTCACTGCCAGCACGATAATGGGTGATCCGTTATCGATGGACAGGTGGGGAAATGCCACGTGAAAAACCGAGCGCATGCGCTCAAACTGATCGGCGATGCGGCGCCCAGTTTTCTCATTGGCCTCCGTCACCACCGTGAAATGCTGACTGCGGACTTCCAGCCAGTTCTCCGGCTTATCGTGCGCCGAGGCCAGCGCAGCCGCGAACAGGGCGAGGAGCAACGCAACACGTTTCCGCATAACAGCTGGGCAATACTGTTATACCGGAGAACATGGTCGCGTCCAATGAATTTAGTGGAGATAGTAACTGGAGTTAGCTGCTGTCCTCGCCCACCTTCAGCACCGCCAGGAACGCTTCCTGAGGAATATCCACGCGTCCAATGCGCTTCATCCGCTTCTTGCCTTCTTTCTGTTTCTCCAGCAGCTTGCGCTTGCGCGTAATGTCGCCGCCGTAGCACTTGGCGAGCACGTTCTTGCGGATCGCCGGAACCGTTTCCCGGGCAATGATCTTCGCTCCAATCGCTGCCTGAATTGCCACTTCAAACATCTGCCGAGGAATTAATTGCTTCATCTTCGTGGCCAGCGCCCGTCCGCGGTCATAGGCAAAGTCGCGATGGATGATGGTCGACAAAGCATCCACCGGCTCGCCCGCCACCATGATGTCGAGCTTCGACATCGGCGAGACCCAGTTCCCCGACAGGTGATAATCCAGCGAAGCGTAGCCCCGCGAAACCGACTTCAGCCGATCGTAAAAATCGAGCACGATTTCATTCAGCGGCAGTTCGTACTGCAGCATCACGCGCGAGGAACTGACATATTCAAAGCTTTTCTGCTTCCCGCGCTTTTCCTCAACCAGCTTCAGAATGCCGCCAACGTACTCCTCGTTGGTTAGAATCACCGCCAGAATCACCGGCTCTTCCACCTTCGCGATCTCGCTCACATCCGGCCAGCGCGAAGGATTATCCACTTCAATCACTTCGCCGTCGGTCTTCGTGATCTGGTAACGCACACCGGGCGCGGTCGTGATCAGCTCGAGATTGTATTCGCGCTCCAGCCGCTCCTGGATAATCTCCATATGCAAGAGGCCCAGAAAGCCGCAGCGGAAGCCGAATCCGAGCGCCACCGAACTTTCCGGCTCGAAGAAAAACGACGAATCGTT
>Ga0209415_10013013_pt1 | contig 13797 bp, 16 predicted proteins | sample PeaSoiSIISIP2007_FD_187696 | JGI IMG/M metagenome (GOLD analysis project Ga0209415, IMG submission 187696) | Peat soil microbial communities from Weissenstadt, Germany - SII-SIP-2007 (SPAdes) (version 2) | ecosystem: Environmental > Terrestrial > Soil > Wetlands > Peat | place: Germany... | reverse complement strand
AATCGGCGGCGCGGCGGGCCGCCGAGGCCGTCAGGGCGATGGCATGCCCGGCGGGATAAGACGGAATCGGCCGTCGGGTCACTGGATCACGCAGCATTCAAACTTGAACTGGCTGGCCGAGCCCCGCAGGTGCCATTGGTTGCCCGCTTCATCCCGGCTCAGTTCGAAACCGCCCCGGCTTCGGACCTTCGTGCCCAATTTGAAATTCCCCAAGCACTCGCAGCAGTTCAAGGCTGGGTCCACGCCCATGACCGCGAAATAGCCTTCCATGGTCGCCAGGTCCAGTTCCGCCGGGGATGGGGCCAGGATGGGGGCGTCCAGCCCCTCGCCGGCCATGGCCGCAGGCGCGGGCTCGCCGTGGTGGGGCTTCCACAGGAGGGAAAGCCTGAGGCAGAGCGGGTCGCTGAAGCCCGGCTCCAGGAAATCGGGGCGGTGGGCCAGGCGCAGGGAGAACTGCGCGTCATGCCATGGCCAGCCCACGTGGGTGGGCGGATGAAAGGTCACCGTGGTGTTGGGCTGGATCACCAGCACCTCGTCCTGGGCCTCCTGGCCCTCCTGGCCCGCCGGGACCGTATGACACCAGAGTCCGGAGGTCTTGGTCTCGGCGCCCAGCGGCGCGGACTTGGATTCTTCCTTGGACTCGTACCAGTCAAGGGCCATCTTGTCTGGCTTGCGGCTGGAGATCTCGAACCGGCGGGTGAACCGGGTCGCAGCGAATTCCTTCCCTTCGACCTGGCGGGTGACCGTCAGCGTCGTCAACCGTTCCGATTCGTGGGGCATGCGTTCCCATGCGTCCATGGATCCGACGTAGCCGAGTCGGGGATGTTCCAGGATCCAGGTCTGGTCGGTATGGTTGTGCAGGCTGGCCTCGGGCGCGGCCCCGGCCGGTGCCGCGAAGCAGCCCAGGGCGCAGAGCGCGGCTCGGCCCGCGAGGCGGCGCGCCAGGGACAAGAGGTGGGTGGCCTGGCAAGGGGTCATGGGGGGGCTCTCTGTGCAGGCGCCGGGGCACGGCGGAGTCTTGGGCATTCCCGGCGGAAACCCGGGCGAGAACGGTCGAAGCTGGGCCCGGGCCGATCTGGCCAGGGTGGGGACCCTTGGCCGGACGTTTGTAGGGCCAATCGTTTAATGAGCTAAAAATATATAAAGTTCCATGCCGGGATGGGCCCGCTCCAGGAACCGCAGGGTCGGCCTGCCGATCCCCCGGAACCGGAAGCTCGTACCGCCCACGCTGCCGCGGGCCGGCTCAGTCCAGGGCCAGCTTGGCCCCGGGCACCTGCTCGTCGAGCCAGGCCTGGGCCAGTTCCAGCATGCGGTCGTCGTGGAACTTGAACCAGCGCTCGCGCTGGCTGGGGAAGTCGGCCAGGGTGTCCAGGAAGCCGTGGAACGGCCGGGGCAGGCGCAGCGCCCGGCCCAGGGCCCGGCAGGCCTCGCCTTCGGGCAGGCTTTGCACGAAAGCATCCATGAGCTCGAACTGCTCGTGGGCTTCCAGGGGCCAGATGGGCAGGAAGCGCTCCGGATCGTCCCAGGCTTCGGCCTCGGCCTGGTCGGCGACCGTGTCCCGGTCCACCTGCAGCACTTCCCCGGATTCCAGATCCAGCAGCCAGATCACCTCGTCCTGGTTGCCGGCCAAGGCTTCGACCAGATCACTGGCCTGCACACTGAGATACGCTTCGCGGTCCATGGGGTCCCTCCCACGCGAGCGAGATTACCACTGGACCGGCCGGACAGGAGGCTTAGATCCCGGCGGCCTGCCGCTGCAGCCGTGCCCAGGCCTGGTCCACCTGGTGCTGGATGTGGGCGATGCTTTCGGCGTCCAGGTCCCGGAAGCGGCCCTGCAGCTTCAGGTAGTCCGTGACCCGGGCGCTGCCCCGGTGGTTGAGGGTGTAGCGGACCCCGTCCTCGATCTCATAGAGCGGGAACATGTTGCACTCCACGGCCGTCCAGCTGGCCGCGGTTGCAGGCCTCCTCGCCGCGGATCGCCTGGATCGTTCAGCGCCTGGCGGCCGCCTGGGCCAGCAGGGTCAGCACGGCCTGGGCGGCCGGCGCCGACGAGGCGGGATTCTGGCCGGTGACCAGCAGGCCGTCGGTGCGCACGAAAGGCGCCCAGTCGGGGCCCTTGGCGTAGTCGCCGCCCTTGCCCTTCAGTTCGTCCTCCACCAGGAAGGGCACCACCTCGGTCAGTTGCACCGCCGCCTCCTCGGTGTTGGAAAAACCGGTCACCGCCCGGCCCCGGACCAGCGGCGCGCCATCGGCGCCCTTGGCGTGGCGGAGCACCCCGGGGGCGTGGCAGACCGCGGCCACCGGCCGGCCCTCGGCCAGGGTGGTCTCGATCAGGCGGATGGAGTCCGGGTCCTCGGCCAGGTCCCAGAGCGGGCCGTGGCCGCCCGGATAGAACACCGCGTCGAAGGGCCGCTGGACCACGTCCGCCAGCCGGGTCGTGGTGGCCAGGGCCGCCTGGGCCGCCGGGTCCTGGCCGAAGCGCCGGGTGGCGTCGGTCTGGGCATCCGGTTCGTCGCTTTTGGGATCCAGGGGCGGCTGGCCGCCCCTGGGCGAGGCCAGCGTGATCCGGGCGCCCGCGTCCAGGAAGACGTAGTAGGGGGCGGCGAACTCCTCCAGCCAGAACCCCGTCTTGCGGCCGGTGGCGCCGAGCTGGTCGTGGGAGGTGAGGACCATCAGGATGTTCATGGCTGGCTCCGGGGGGGTGGGGGGAAGCTGACGGGCAGGGGCCCACGGCCCCAGGATGGCAATTAGTAGACCGGTCGTCTAGTCTTTCTTTTCCAGGTCGCGGGTCGAGGTTGCGCGGACGCGCGATCCGATCGGGGCGCATCGCGCCGGATCCGGGAATGATCCACCGAACGGATCCCGGTGTATTCCTCCATGCAGCCCGACCGGTGCCTGGGTTGCGGATCCAGCCGGAGGCAGCCATGACCCAGTCCATCGATCGCAGATCCTTTCTGAAACTGACCGGCCAGGCCATCGGCGCCGGGGCGCTGTACCAGGTGGGGGCCACCTGGGGGACCGCCCCCGGCGGCCGGGCGGCGTTGGCGGCCCTGGGCCGGCAGAACGGCGAGGCGCCGCAGCCGTTCTCCTTCGTGCAGCTCAGCGATACCCACGTGGGTTTCCAGGGGCCGCCGGATCCGCTGGGCACCCGGGCCTTCGAGCTGGCCGTGGCCCAGATCAATGCCCTGCCCCGGCAGCCGGAACTGATCCTGGTCACCGGCGATCTCACCCATGACAGCGACCAGCCGGGCGAGTCCCTGGCGCGGATGCAGCGGTTCCAGGCGATCGCCGGCCGGCTGCGGGTGAAGCAGCTGCACTGCGTGCCCGGCGAGCACGATGCCGGCCTGGACGGCGGTGCGCTGTACCGCAGCGTGTTCGGCCCGTCCCACTATGCGTTCGAGCACCGCGGCGTCCACTTCATCGCCCTGGACAACGTATCCCTGGGCCAGCCCGACGTGGGGCCCGAGCAGCTGGCCTGGCTCCGGCGGGATCTGGCCCGCTTCGCCCCGAGCACCCCCATCGTGGTGTTCACCCACCGGCCCCTGTTCGATCTGAAGCCGGAGTGGGAGTGGTACACCGGCGATGGCGACCAGGTCATGAACCTGCTCGCGCCATACGAGAACGTCACCGTGCTCTACGGGCACATCCACCGGAACCATGTGCTGGAGCAGGGCCACGCCCGGCACTTCGCGGCCCGGTCGCTGATCTTCGGCTTTCCGGATCCCGCCACGACCGGCGCCCGCAAGCCGCTGCCGTTCGATCCGGCCGCCCCCTTCAAGGACCTGGGGCTGCGCCGGGTGGACCTGACCCGCCCGGGCCCGGAACCGGTCCTGGACGTCACCGAGGTGGAGCTGCGCATGGCCGAATTCGCCGGCACCGTCGGCAGCCAGCAGCTCCTGAAAGGAGGAGATCTGCCATGAGCACCCGCCCAGCGTTCGCCATCCTCGCCCTGCTCGCCCTGGGGCCGGTCGCCCGGGCCCAGGCGCCCCGGGAGATCGCCATCACCGCCCGGCGCTACGCCTACGACCCTCCGGTGGTGAGGCTGAAGCGGGGGGAGCGGGTCACCCTGGTGCTCACCGCCCTGGATGTGGCCCATGGCCTCCTGTGCCGCCCGCTCAAGCTCAAGGCCGACCTCCAGCCGGGCGTGCCGGTCCGGGTGCCGCTGGAGCCGCGGGAGGCTGGGACCTTCGTGGCCATCTGCAACCATTTCTGCGGCCCGGGCCATTCGGAGATGAGGATGACCTTCATCGTCGAAGGGGACGCGGGCGTGCCATGATCCAGGCATCCTGGATGATGCGGGGGGATCCATGGAGGGAGCCGGTCCGGTGGGCGAGGAGGGCCAGGTCCAGTCCGGGCAGGAGCCCACGACTGAAGAACAGCTCATGGCCCAGCTGGCCGCGGGCCGGCAGGAGGCCTTGCGCCTGCTGTACGGTCGTCTGGCGCCCATGGTGTACCACCTGGCCCGGCGCCACCTGGATCCGCCGGCGGCGGAGGAGGTCACCCAGGATGTCTTCCTGCGGATCTGGCAGAAGGCCGCCCGGTTCGACCCCGCCGCCGGCACCTGCCGGGCCTGGGTCATGCAGATCGCCCGTCGCCGGGTGCTGAACGAACTGCGGGAACGGAGCCGGCGGCCGCGGTTCGACCGGGGCTCCGAGGCCGCCCTGACCGGACTGGCCGCCCATGAGGGCGGACCGCACGAACAGCTGTGGGCCGAGTTCCGCCGGGCGACGGTGCGCCGGGCCATCGCCGCCCTGCCCCGGGAGCAGGGCCGGGCGCTGCGGCTGGCCTTCTTCCAGGAACTCAGCCACGAGGAGGTGGCCCGGTTCCTGGCCCTGCCCCTGGGCACCGCCAAGGGGCGGATCCGCCTGGCCCTGGCGAAGCTGAACGCGCCCCTGGCCGGGCTGGTGGCGGTCCTGATCGCGACCCTGGGCCTGGGCGGCTGGAGCCTGGCCCGGCATCGGGCCAGCCTGGGGCGGGACGAACGGGCCCTGGGCATGCTCACCGGCAGCCACATGGAGGCCCTGCGGCTGGAGCCTGCGGTGCCGGCCGGCCCGGTGGAAGCCGGTCCCCATGCCACCTACCGGGCCGAGCGGGGCGGGACCGTGGTGGTGCTGACCCTGTCCCACGTCCCCGTCGCGCCCGCCGGCCGGAGCTACCGGCTCTGGCGCCGGCAGGGGGGGGCCTGGCAGATGCTGGCCGAGCCGGTGCCGGACGCCCAGGGCCGGGCCCGGCTGGTGCTGGAAGCCCCGGTCCAGCCCTGGCCCGAGGCGCTCCGGCTGACCCTGGAGAACCGGCGCCCGGCCCCGGGTCCCGGGCCCGCGGGCGCGCCGGTCCTGGCCTGGCCCCCGGCCCGCTGAGTAAAATTTGCGGGCTTGGTTTGCCAAAATTATGATAATGTTTGCGCAATCTTTCTAAATAACATTGGCATCGGCGGCAGCACCCACCAAGGCAGGGGGAAGGTATGTTCCAACGCATCCCGCTCGGGATGAAGGTTTCGCTCGCGTTTGGGATGATCCTCGCGCTGCTGGTGGGGGTGTGTCTGCTTTCCGTGGCCCGCATGCGGATGCTGACCGGCCAGACGGTGAACCTGTACGAGCATCCGTACGCCGTATCCCGCGCCCTGGACAACGCCAGCCTGAAGATCGTCATGATGCACCGGAGCCTGAAGGACGTGGTGCTGGCCCAGGACGAGGAGGCCATCACCCTGGCGGCCACCCAGATCGATCAGTACGAACAGGAGGTCTACGAATCCCTGCGCGGGGCGAAGGAACGCTGGCTGGGCGACCCGGCCCAGATCGACAAGCTGGCCGCCGATTTTGCCAAGTGGCAACCGGTCCGCCAGGAGGTCCTGGAACTGCGGCGCCAGGGCAAGCTGGCGGAAGCGGCCGAGATCACCAAGAGCAAGAGCGGGCCCAGGGTGGCCGCGCTGGCCGCGGCCCTGAGCCGCCTGCAGGGCACCGCCAGCCGGAAGGCGGTCGGTTTCATGGACCAGGTCGCGGCCACCAACCGGGACACCGTCCGGGTGATGGGCCTGGTGACGCTCACCGCCCTGCTGCTCGGCGGATTCCTGGCGGCGGCCATCACCCTGTCCCTGCTGCGGCAGCTGGGCGCCGAACCGGCGTTCCTGGCGGACGTGGCGGCACGCCTGACCACCGGCGACCTGACTGTGACGTTCGACGCGCGCCGCCGGAAGCAGACCGGCATCTACCTGGCCATGAAATCCATGGTGGAAAGCCTGCGCGCGGTGACTGGCCAGATGACCGACATCTCCGCCGTGGTGGCCTCCGCCTCCCACCAGCTGCAGGCGACGTCCCAGCAGATCGCCGCCGGCGCCGAAGCAGTGGCCACCCAGGTCAAGACCCTGGCGGCCTCCGGCGAGGAGATGGCCCACACCTCGGGCGAGATCGCCCGCAGCTGCAGCCATGTGGCCGATTCCTCCCAGGAGACCATCCGCTCGGTCACCTCCGGCACGGCCGTGGTCCAGGAGACCCTGGACGGCATGACCCGGATCACCCGGCGGGTGCAGGATTCGGCCAAGCTCGTCGAGGCCCTGGGCGCCAGTTCCGATCGGATCGGCCAGATCGTCGGCACCATCGGGGATATCGCCGAGCAGACCAACATGCTCGCCCTGAACGCCGCCATCGAGGCGGCCCACGCCGGAGAGCAGGGGCGGGGGTTCGCGGTGGTCGCCGACGAGGTGCGGGTCCTGGCCGAGCGCACCGCCGCGGCCACCCAGGAGATCGGCGCGCGGATCCAGGCCATCCAGCGCGAGACCCTGGACGCGGTCGCGGCCATGAACGAGGTGGTGGCCGGGGTCGAGCAGGGCGCCGCCACGTCCCAGCAGTCCGGCCGGGCCCTGGAGGCGATCCTGGGGCGGATCCAGGACGTGTCCGGCCAGGTCACCGGGATGGCCACCGCGGCCGAGGAGCAGACCGGCATCACCCGGAGCGTGGCCAGCAACATCCTGCAGATCACGGACGTGGTGACCCAGACGGCCCTGGGCGCGGACCAGACCGCTTCGGCGGCGGCCCAGCTGGCCGGGCAGGCCGAGCAGATGAAGGCCCTGGTGGAACGGTTCCGGATCGCATAGCCCGGTCATCGGCGACGGACCGGGCCGGAACCGCGATGGGGCGTTGCTGGACATGCGGGGCTGTTTGAAAAAAAAGATATCCACCCGCGCGCGGATGGGGCTAGGCTGGGCCTTTCTTCAGGAGGTGCCATGCTTGCCCTGGCTGTTCTGCTCACCCTCACCCAGGCTTCCGCCCCCCCGACCACCCCCGCCTGGAGCGCCACCACCCTGGAAGCCGCCGCCACCGAAGCCAACCGGCAGGTGCTGGCCCAGGCCAAGCCCCTCACCATCACCGGCGAAGTGGTGGATGTCTCCTGCTACACCCAGCTCGGCAAGCGGGGCGAGGCCCACAAGGAATGCGGCGCCAAGTGCGTGCTGGCCGGGGCCCCGGTGGGCGTGGTCACGGCCGACAACACGCTGTACATCCTGATGGCCGAGCCCCATCATCCGCGGCGGGATGGCAAGGTAAGTATCGCCAAGGAATATGCCGCAAAGATGGGCACCACCGTCACGGTCGCCGGCATGGCCTCCGAGCATGGCGGCATCCACACCCTGTTCGTCGCACCCCCGACCCTGTAAACGCCAAAGCAGGCGTTCAGCTCCCCGGGCAACGGCAACCCATGCGAGGGTCGGGGTCGGCTCCCCCCGAATGGGCCCAGCCTTTCCAGGGAACAGCCGTCAAATATGGTACATCTGCGGCATGCCGTGAGGGGCGCAGGCCGCAGTCCTCACGCCTGCTAGAACAAAGCCATGGTTTCCATTATTTATAGGGATCGCCCGGTTTGGCATTGTTCATGATCAGGGCTTTGTTGCCCAGCGGCCGCGGCCCAGGCGGATGGATGCTCCGATCGGGCCGAGGTCGCTATTGACAATCCGGCTCTGGACGACGATCCACCCAAGGATGAGGAACCACCGTTGGCCCCGGGAGCGAGCCGGGGAATGCCGCTTGCCTCTGCCCGCTCCATGAGGCGCAACCATTGGAGGAACACCATGAATTCAGGCTCGAAGGACAAAGCCCAGGGAAAAGTCCACGAAGCGAAAGGAAAGCTCAAGGAAATCGCCGGGAAAATCACCGGCCAGCCAGATCTGGAAAAGGAAGGCACCGATGAAAAAATGGGCGGCCAAATCCAGCACAAGGTGGGGCAGATCAAGGAGGTTTTTGGCAAGTAGCCAGCTGGCTGGATGGCCCGAGCCAGGACGACCCGAAGATGCCGGCCGGCCTCCGGGAGGCATGATGGGCAGGCAGCTCGCGGAGGAATCCATTACGGAAACCCGCGTCCATCGGGCCATGCGCGAGGCCGCCCGGGAAGGCCATGAGCGGCGCCTCCAGTACCTGGCCAGCCTGGATCCCCGTGAACGTGAGCTTCTGGCGATGGGGGACCCGTTCTGAGTGGGCCGCGGACGGCCCGGGTCGGCATGCCCGATCCGGGCCGTCCTGCTTGCGCCTGGCCGCCTTCCGCTGGACTCACCCACCTCCCGGTCGAGACCCGCTTAATCGTCGTGCAGCGTCGTGAAGAATCGGCAGATTCTGAACAGGCCAAAAAGGAAACAGAGCGATGAGCCTATGAACAGGACCAGGGTTGCAATTATTATAATTTTATAGCCGATGGGATCGGCGGCTTGTGCCAGGCGCCAGAACTCGCCGTGATTGGAGCCCTGCACCACCTTGGTGGTCGAGGCCAAGGAAAGTCGCAGGAGGGTTATACATGAAAGTGGGCCAGACCCGAGCCAGGCAAGGGTCATCCAGCCCCGCCCCATCCTTTTATCACTGGCATCACTGTAAACACCGAGAAGCATGAGATCACCTGTCATGGCATTCAAGGCTGTTTCGCAGGTTGACACCGGCCGCCACCCGTTGCAAGCTGCCTGCGCCAAGCACGTTCGTGCTGGACGAACCGGGGGCCGGGATGGGGATCTTGGGGTGGGGCGTATGGGCCTGGGCGGCCCTGTCCCTGGGCGCCGCCGGCCCGGAGACGATCACGGTCCTCGCCAACCAATCCATGCCCCAGAGCGGCCTGGTGCAGGGCAAGCCGGCCGGCATGGCCGTGGATATCCTCAACGCCGTGACCGCGCAGGGAGGGCCGGCCTTCCGGTTCGACTTTTCCCGGCCCTGGGCCCGGGCCCTGAGGGAGGTCCATGCGCGGCCGGACCTGGCGATCATCCCCCTGTCCCGGGCTCCGGAACGGGAGGCCGACTTCCGCTGGATCGCCGAACTGTTCGAGAACGACGGCCGGCTGCTGTCCTTGAAGCGGGCGGCGCCGATCCGGTCCCTGGATGAGGCCAGGGACCTGCACATCGGGGTCCTGCGGGGATCGGTGTTCGAACCCTGGCTCCGGCAGCACGGCTTCACCCATATCGAAGCCGAAACCGACGACGCCTTCAACGTGCGCAAGCTGAAGGCCGGACATATCGATGCCTGGGCCGGATCGGAGAGCGTACAGCGATACCTGTTCGCCAGCACCGGCGGGGATCCCGCCCAGCTGCAGCAGGGGCCCAGGCTGGGCAAGCCTCCGGAGATATACATCGCCGGCGATCGCCGGTTCCCGGAAGCCGAGGCCAGGGCCATCGCCGAGGGGGTGGCGAAGCTGCGCAGGAGCGGCAGGCTGGCCGCGATCCTCAGGTCCTACGGCCCGAAGCGGGCGGATCCGCGGTGACGGTTTTTCCCCATGACCGCCAGGGGAGAAGCGTATGATGCAAGCGTTCCCCCCATCCCAAGGAGTGCCTCATGTCCTCCGCATCCAAGTGCCCGTTCTCCGGCCACGCTCGCCCGAACGCCCTGGCCGGCGCCCCTTCCAACGCGGCCTGGTGGCCCCGGCAGCTGAACCTGGGCATCCTGCACCAGCACACCGCCAAGTCCAGTCCCATGGAGGCCGGCTTCAGCTATGCCGAAGCGTTCCAGCGCCTGGACCTGGATGCCGTCGTCGGCGACCTGCGCGCCCTGATGACCGCTTCCCAGGACTGGTGGCCCGCGGACTTCGGCCACTACGGGCCCCTGTTCATCCGCATGGCCTGGCACAGCGCCGGCACCTACCGGGTCAGCGATGGCCGCGGCGGCGCCGGGACCGGCAACCAGCGTTTCGCGCCGCTGAATAGCTGGCCGGACAACGTCAACCTGGACAAGGCCCGCCGGCTGCTTTGGCCGATCAAGCAGAAATACGGCCGGAGCCTGTCCTGGGCCGACCTGATGATCCTGGCCGGCAACGTGGCGCTGGAATCCATGGGCTTCAGGACCTTCGGCTTCGCCGGCGGCCGCGAGGACATCTGGGAGCCCGAAGCGGACATCTACTGGGGCTCCGAGGGCACCTGGCTGGGCGACCAGCGCTATACGGGCGACCGGGAGCTGGAGCGTCCGCTGGGCGCCGTGCAGATGGGCCTGATCTACGTCAATCCGGAAGGCCCGAACGGGGTTCCGGATCCGCTGGCCGCGGCCCGGGACATCCGCGAAACCTTCGCCCGCATGGCCATGAACGACGAGGAAACGGTGGCGCTGATCGCCGGGGGGCACACCTTCGGCAAGACCCACGGGGCCGGCCCGGCCAGCCATGTGGGGCCGGAGCCGGAAGCCGCCGGGGTCGAGGCGCAGGGGCTGGGCTGGAAGAGCAGCTTCGGCACCGGCAAGGGGGGCGACACCATCACCAGCGGCCTGGAGGTCACCTGGACCACCACCCCGACCAGCTGGAGCAGCAACTTCCTGTGGAACCTCTTCGGCTACGAGTGGGAACTGACGAAGAGCCCGGCCGGCGCGCACCAGTGGACCCCCAAGCACGGCATGGGGGCCGGCACGGTGCCGGACGCCCACGACCCGTCCAGGCACCACGCGCCGGCCATGCTGACCACGGACCTGGCCCTGCGCTTCGATCCCGGCTACGAGCCGATCGCCAGGCGCTTCCTGGAACACCCCGACCAGTTCGCGGACGCCTTCGCCCGGGCCTGGTTCAAGCTGACCCACCGGGACCTGGGGCCGCGCGCCCGCTATCTGGGCCCCCTGGTGCCCAAAGAAGACCTGATCTGGCAGGATCCCATCCCGCCGGTGGACCACCCCCTGATCGACGCCCAGGACGTGGCCGCCCTCAAGGCCCGGATCCTCGCCTCCGGGCTGTCCATCGCCCAGCTGGTCAGGACCGCCTGGGCCTCGGCGGCCACCTTCCGGGGCAGCGACAAGCGCGGCGGCGCCAACGGCGCGCGCCTGCGCCTGGCGCCCCAGAAGGACTGGGAGGTCAATGAGCCGGATGAACTGGCGAAGGTCCTGCGGCAGCTGGAAGCCCTCCAGGCGGAGTTCAACCGCGCCGGAGAGGGCGGCAAGCGGGTTTCCCTGGCCGACCTGATCGTGCTGGGCGGCTGCGCGGCCATCGAGGCGGCGGCGCACCGGGCGGGTCAGGCCGTGGCGGTGCCCTTCCTGCCGGGGCGCATGGATGCGGCGCAGGAACAGACCGACGTGGCCTCCTTCGCCGTGCTGGAGCCGGTCGCGGACGGGTTCCGCAACTACGTCCGCGCGGGGCTCGAAGGCTCGGTGGCCGAGCTGCTGGTGGACCGGGCGCAGCTGCTGACGCTGACCGCCCCCGAGCTGACGGTGCTGGTGGGCGGCCTGCGGGTCCTGAACGCCAATGTCGGCCAGTCCGGGCATGGGGTGTTCACCCACCGCCCGGAAGCCCTGACGAACGACTTCTTCGTGAACCTCCTGGACATGCGCACGGCCTGGACCCCGTCCGCCGACGCGGAAGGCGTGCTGGAAGGGCGGGACCGGGCGACGGGCGATCTGCGCTGGACGGCCACCGTCGCGGATCTGGTCTTCGGCTCCAACGCCCAGCTCCGGGCCATCGCCGAGGTCTACGCCAGCAGCGACGGCCAGCCGGCGTTCCTGCGGGACTTCGTGGCGGCCTGGACCCGGGTCATGAACCTGGATCGCTTCGATCTGGGGTGACGGGCGCGGAAGAGCGAGCACCTGAACCACGGAGCGCGGAGGGGACAGGATCCTAGAACGTCAGCGCGAGGCTGAAGCCGTATTGGCCGGGGCCGAAGGCCGGCTCGAAGGAGGCGACGACCGTTCTGGCCCCGGTACTGGCCCGCAGCGACTGGTTGAAGTGGACGACGGACTTGCCCACGCCGGTTCCGATCAGGGCGCCCATCACCACGTCGGACATGAAGTGGGCCTTCTGCTCCACCCGCGCCAACCCCACCAGGCCCGCGAGGCCGTAGGAGACGCCGGCAACCCATGGCTCGTCCGCGTGCTCGGATATGACCGAGGCCAGCGCGAAGGCCTGGGTGGTGTGGCCCGAAGGGAAGGACTGGCCGCCGTTGAACGGGTGGAAATCATCGGCACCCTGGTTCGCGCTGGGCCTGGAGCGTCCCACCGCCATTTTCAGCGGAATGGTCATCAGCAACTGGGCGATACCCATGGTCACCATCGCATCGACGCCCGTAGCCCGGACTTCGGGATCTTCGAAGGCGAGGCCGCCGAGATACATGCCCCCGGCAATGAACACGCTGGGCGTGCCGCCGAGGTTCTGCACGGCTTTGGCTGGGCCGTCCCAGGAGGCATGGCCATGGTCGGTCGCAACCTTCGCCACGGGGTGGTCCAGTAGCAGGGCGGTGCCGAGCACGGCGGCTGCCCCGGTGCCGAAGGTGCTCCAGTCGGAGCCGTCCCACCGGGTCGGGGCGTAGACAACGTGTTTCGTGTCTTCCAGCAGGAGTTGGGGCAGCTTGCTGAAGCGGTCCGGGTCGGCGGGAGTGCCCATGGGCCCGGCGGTCGCGGCTTTCGTCATGGCGGGCGGGTTGGGGGCCGGATTACCTGGATCCAGCGTTTCCGCAATCATGGGGCCGGCCGCGAGCAACAAGGAGCCTAGGAAGAAGGGGCGCATCATTGGGTTTGTCTCCATAGGGTTCCTGCTAGCGGATGGTCGTTCCCTGCGAACGGAGGCGATGGCATCCCTGGCTCCCCTCTTTTCGAGGCTTGATCCGATCCTTTGAGCGAAGGCAGATCCTTTCGGCTCCGTTCAGGCTTTGCCTTGGAGGGTGTCGAAGGCTTTCATGAGACCGTCCATGGCCGCCTTGCACTGCGCCGGGCTGGATGGATTGGCGCGCAGTGCTTCCAGGGCACGGTCGATGGCCTTGTCAAGGAAGTGCCAGTCTCCGGCGGCCCGGGGTTTCAGACCCGCCTCGGCCGAATCCCACGCGACCTCAAGGTCCTTGATGCGCGCCTTGCCGGAAGGTAGGTCCCCCTGATTGACAGCCATGGCGACATCGGAGGCGATGATGCGGAAGGCGGTCAGGTCGCCGAGCTTTGACACGGCCCTGGCCGTACTCGCGGGGGCGAGGTTGGCCGGTCCGTGGTCTGCGGAGCGGCTGCATGCAGGCAGCAGGAACGGCAGGGTACCGGCGGAAACGAAGATTAGACGCCGTACAAACGGGCGAAAGGTCAGCATGATGGCTCCGTATTGGGGGGTAAGGTCATTCAGCCGTTTTGGTTGACCGCTGGCTGGCCGCGCCGAACTGGGCAACCGCGACCAGCAGGGTGATCAGGGTCAGGAACAGGGCGCTGGTCCACATGGGGCCCATCCCCAGGCCTCCATACGGCTTGGCCTGGGTCAGCAAATCTCCGAGCGCGGCCCCGAAGGGACGGGTCAGGATGTAGGCGATCCAGAAGCTCGTCACGGCCTTGCCACCGATGCGCCAGGCCACGTAGACGCTGCCGATCAGGGTACCGAAGGCGATCGCTCCCCAGGTGAAAC
>Ga0209415_10013011_pt1 | contig 13798 bp, 9 predicted proteins | sample PeaSoiSIISIP2007_FD_187696 | JGI IMG/M metagenome (GOLD analysis project Ga0209415, IMG submission 187696) | Peat soil microbial communities from Weissenstadt, Germany - SII-SIP-2007 (SPAdes) (version 2) | ecosystem: Environmental > Terrestrial > Soil > Wetlands > Peat | place: Germany... | reverse complement strand
CCGCGAGTCTTTCCCGAACGGAACTGGAGCGTCACCGGACAGGTGGCCACGCCCGCCGGCCTAGTGGAAGACACCATTCCCGAGGACCAGGCGCTCATCTTCGACACCGCCCGCGGGCTGGTGATGCTCTCCGGCTGCGGCCATGCGGGGATCATCAATATCCTCACCTTTGCTCGCCAGACAGTGCGCAACGCGCCCATCTACGCGGCCATCGGCGGCTTCCATTTGTTCGCGGCGGACGATGCAAAGCTCGATTGGACTGCGGGAAAACTCCACGAAATGGGAATTCAAAATGTGCTCGGCGCTCACTGCACCGGCCTGCACACTGTTTACTACCTGAAGGAGAAACTCGGCCTGCCGCGGCAGGCCTGCCTGGTCGGCGCGGTCGGCGCCGTCTTCACGCTGGACAAAGGGATCGCGCCCGGACGGTTGGCGCAATAGCGCTGGCCGGAGATCAGTTCAGCGGCGCGAGCCAGCGCTCCAAGATGTCCCGTGTCTCGACGCCGGTGGCCTCGCGGAACCGCACGGACAACTCTTCAATGCGGAACGCGCGATGATGGGCCGCGCTCCACGCCATCAGGTGCCGCAGCGCGTCGCGCAGGCTCTTCTCGCCGTGCGTCTCGGTACGGATGCGGTCGTCCATCTCCGCGGCCATCAGCCCGCCGCGTGAAAACGTAAGCTTTCCGATGCGGAAATCGCTCGCGTATTGCGTGGAAGCCACCACCGACAACTCCCGCAACGGCAGCCGCCGCAGCTCCGGCGCGGCTTCTTGCAGCACGCTCCGGAATCTGCGTTCGAGCATCTGCTGGCGTTGCTCCTCCGATGCCGCCAGCGCCGCGATAGCGGCGTACTGCGCGAAGCCCTCGCTGAACCAGATGGTGTCGATCTTCGGAGCAGCGTCCCACCGGAAGGGGAAGTAGCCCTCGCCGTAGCACCGCTTCGGAATCCAGGCGTGCGCCATGTGATGCGCGATGTGGTAGGTCAGTCCCAGGTCCGACATCCCCGGACCGCTTGCGTCCAGCGTGGAATGGAAGCTCTCCAGATGTTCCATGCCGAAGCCGTACTCATGCTCCGGCGAAACCGGCTTCAGGATTTCCAGGAGCACGGTGTAATGGAAAAAGGGCGCGGTGCCGAAATACGCCATCATTTTTGTGTAAGCCTCGCCCGCGAGCCGGGCGAGCCGCACTGGATCGGCGTCCGCCTCCGCATACAGCGCCAGATAGAGCGGCGGCGAAGTCGCCGGCGCGACGCGGACCCGTTCGACATGCAGCGCCGGTCCCATGGCGATTTGCGAATCGGCCAGCGCGTAGAAATCCTCCGCCCGCAGCGAGGCGCCCGCGGGCGCGAGCGTGGATACCACCGGCCAGCCATTGGGCGCTTCGATTTGCAGCTCGATCGCACGCGCCTCCTCTCCCTCGAAGAAGCCGAACACGGAATAGCCGAGGAACGACGCGTAGCCTGGGCGCACGCGGGAGCTGTCCGTTGCGTCGTGGATCTGCTGTTCCATGCGCGCCAGATCGACGTCGTATTCCACGCGCGCGGCCGGCCCCACGCGCCACCGCGGGCCATCCCCCCGCGCCACTTCCAGCGGCTTCCCGCCGGGATCGAAGGCCGCGACTCGGCCTACGAACTGGTCGTAGGGCTCTTCGCCATATCCCATAGGCACCGCGCGCGGAATCACCAGTGTTCGCGTAGCAGTGGCCGCGCCAGGCAGTTCGATCCGCAAGTGCACGCTCGTGATCCTGGGCGCGGTGTAACTCAGCAGATAGCGCACCGGCGGGCGCTGTTCTCCGCGCCCTGTTCCGCCGGAGGCGAAAAGGCAGAGCAGCAGGGAGAGCAGAATCAGCATGCGCATGAAGGTGGCCGCCATCCTAGCGAACCTGGCTGCGGAATCAAAGCTACGGCATCCGTTGACGCCCGCGCCGGGGGCGGTTAGGATGGCGCGTCGTTTAAGTGGAGGAGAGAATGGCCAAAAAACTCACTTTGAAGAGCGCCGCCAAGTCCATCGGCGCCGCCATTGGCAACACGGAGAGCGCGGCGCGTGGCGCAGCGGAGGCCGCGGAAAAGGCTGCGCGGAGTACCGCCGAGGCCGCGCAGGACGCGCTCAACAACGCGCGCAAGGGCGCTGCCCAACTCACGAAAACGGTGAACTCGTTGGAAAAGGATTTGAAGAAGTTGCAGAGGAAAATCAAGAAGTCGTTCCGCTGAGCCCGTTCGCCGGCCACTCGCCGAGGCGATGTAACGGCGGCCAGCCGCGGCGGGCCACCATCTTCCGGCTCGACGACGCCGGATCCCACAGGCTGGGTCCGACCGCCCCATTTGTAGCTGGGCAGCGGACTATAGGCCCGCGGGAAGCGCGAACCACCACCGCGCCTCGGCGTTAACGGCCGGCGCTGCTTCGTGCATTCACTCCTAGGAGATCCATGCCGGCCAGCACCACGGATCGCACGCATGCCGCGCTCGACGTGGCCTGGGTGCGCGCGCAATTTCCCTCTCTCCGCCTCACGGTGAACGGCCAGCCCGCCGCGTTTCTGGACGCTCCCGCGGGCACGCAGGTGCCGCAGCAGGTGGTGGACGCTATGCGCGATTATCTGCTGCACGCCAACGCCAACACCGCGGGCGCGTTCCTCACCAGCCGGCGCACCGATGCCATGCTCGCCGCGGCGCACCAGGCCATGGCGGATTTCTTGGGCTGCGAGCGCGACGAAGTCTTCTTCGGCCAGAACATGACCACGCTCACCTTTGCGATTGCGCGGGCCATCGCCCGAACGCTGAGCCCGGGCGACGAGATCGTCACCACCACGCTGGACCACGACGCCAACGTCGCTCCCTGGCGCGCGCTCGAAGACCGCGGCATCGTCGTCCGCCAGGCGGACATCCGCGTGGAGGATTGCACGCTGGACATGGACGACCTGTGCCGGAAGATCAACGCGCACACCAAACTCGTCGCCGTGGGATACGCCGCGAACGCCGTGGGCACCATCAACAACGTCGCGGAAGTGGTGCGTCTGGCCCGGGCGGCCGGCGCATTGTCCTTCATTGATGCCGTGCACTACGCGCCGCACGGGCCGATTGACGTTCGCGCGCTGGGTTGCGACTTCCTGGCCTGCTCGCCTTACAAATTTTTCGGCCCGCACATGGGCGCGATCTACGGGAAGCGGGAGCACCTCGAACGCCTGCATCCCTATAAGGTTCGCCCCGCGCCGGAGAATCTGCCCGACCGCTGGGAAACAGGCACGCTGAGCCACGAAGGAATCGCCGGCGTCGCCGCGGCGGTGGACTACATTGCCGGTATCGGCCGCCGCTCCGTCCCGAATCTTCCGGAGGGCGCCGGGGCCGGACGGCGCGAAGCAATTCTCGCGGCCTACCGCGCCATCCGGGAATACGAGGGCGGGTTGACGCGAAAGATGATCGCCGGCCTCCTCCAAATCCCTGGGCTGACGTTCTACGGCATTTCTGACTCCGCGCGATTCGACTGGCGCGTGCCGACGGTCGGCATCCGTTTGGCTCGCGCGAAGCCCGCGGAGATTGCCGCCTATCTGGGCGACCGCGGCATCTTCACCTGGGACGGCAACTACTACGCCCTCAACCTGACCGAGCGGCTCGGCGTGGAAAGCGACGGCGGCCTGCTGCGCATCGGCCTGGTGCACTACAACACAGCGGAAGAAGTGGACCGCCTGCTCGCCGCGCTCGGTCAACTCGCCGCGCGCTGAGCCGCGCCGCCATCATGGCTGTGTTCCTGGTCCCCGCGTTCTGTCGCCGGTCACTCCGATTGACGCCTGCCGCGGCGCGGCCTATCATTCGCCCGCTCGAACGCATCTCCGCCCCGTGCCGGCACTGAACAATTACGCGGCCGCCGTTTGCGGCCACATTCCGGAGAAAACGCCATGATTCGCAGATTTGTTTTTGCGCTCGTTTCCGCACTCGCATTTGGATTGGTGCTCGGCGACATCGCTCAAGCCCAGGACCAACCCGCCCCGACCAGCCCCCAGAGTCCCAAAAGAAGGGGCAGGCCGCCGAAATCCGCCGCCGCCCCCTCCGCCGCAACGCGGACTTCGGCGCCTCAATTCCCGGCCGGGCCGCAACTCGACACCGTGAAGCTCCGCGCGCTCAAACCGCGGGCCATCGGCCCGGCGGTGATGAGCGGGCGCGTCTCCGACATCGCCTACGACCCGAAAGAGACCGCAACCTATTACATCGCGCTGGGCACCGGCGGGCTGATGAAGACCACGGACAACGGCGCGACGTTCGACGGCGTTTTCGAGAAGGAAAATGTGGCGGCGATCGGCGCCGTGGCCGTGGCCCCCTCGGACCCGAAGATCGTGTGGGTGGGCTCGGGAGAAGCGAACGACCGCAACAGCGAGAGTTGGGGCGACGGCGTGTACCGCTCGACCAACGGCGGCGAATCCTGGACGCACTCCGGTCTCGAGAACAGCCGCATGATTGCGCGCATCGTCGTGCATCCCACCGACCCGAACACAGCCTGGGTCGCGGCGATGGGCGACATGTGGAAATTCGGCGGCGAACGCGGCCTCTACAAAACGGCCGACGGCGGGAAGTCCTGGACGCGCGTGCTCGCCGCGCCCGCCCCCTACGACGACCGCACCGGCTGCGGCGACGTGGTGTTGGATCCCTCCAATCCCAACACAATCTACGCGGCGCTCTATGCGCGCCAGCGCACCCCGTGGTCGTTCGTCAACGGGCCGGACCTCACCGACGGAAAGGAGCTCGGCGGCATCTTCAAGAGCAGCGACGGCGGCGCATCCTGGAAAAAACTCGAAAAAGGGCTGCCGGGACGCACGGGCCGCATCGGGCTCTCCATCTTTGCCAAAAATCCCAAGATTCTCTACGCCGTGGTCGGAAGCGACGAGGGCGGCACAAACGACATCCGCGACGTCACCAGCAAACGCGGCGGCGTGTTCCGCTCCGACGACGGCGGCGAATCCTGGACGCGACAAAGCGGGCTCGATCCGCGCCCTTTTTACTTCAGCCAGATCCGCGTGGACCCCGAAAACGACCAGCGCGTCTACGTGCTCGGCTTCACGCTGCACGTCTCCGATAACGGCGGCAAGACCTGGCGGGAAGACCTGGGCCAGAAGGTGCATCCCGACCTGCACGCCTTGGCCATCGATCCGCGTAATCCGAAACGCCTGCTGCTCGGCTCCGACGGCGGCGCCTACCAGAGCTACAACGCCGGCCAGGTGTGGGAGCACCTGGACCGCATGGCCGCGGGCGAGTTCTACCGCATCAACGTGGACCTCAGCCAGCCCTACCGCATCTGCGGCGGCCTGCAGGACAACGAGAACTGGGCTGGCCCCAGCCGCACCTTCACGGGCGGAATCCTGAACCAGGATTGGCAGCCGCTGGGCGGCGGCGACGGCTTCTATTGCGTGTTTGACTCGCCGAACCCGGGCGTGATTTATACCGAATCGCAGCAGGGCACGATCCACCGGATTGACCTGTCCAACGGCCAGGCAAAGCAACTGCGGCCGGAGCCGGCGGAGGGCCAACCGGCGTTCCGATTCCACTGGAATACGCCGCTTATCGCCAGCCGCCACGCGAAAGACGTGATCTACCTGGCAGGCAACCGGGTATTCAAACTGACGCTGCGCGGCGAGCAGTGGCAGACCATCAGCCCCGATCTCTCCACGCAGGACCTCCGAAAGATGGGCGCGGCGGGCAGCGGCGCGGAGAATTACGGCGTCGTCTACTCGCTCATCGAGTCGCCGCAAAAGGCCGGGCTGCTCTGGGCTGCGACCGATGACGGCAAACTGTGGGTCACCCAGGACGACGGCGCACACTGGACCGACCTGACGGAAAACCTGCCGGCGGAAACGCGCGGCCAGTGGATGAGCCGCATCGAAGCCGGCTGGCAGGACGGAAACGTGGCCTATCTGGCCGTGGACGCGCACCGCACGGGCAACTTCGCCCCGCTCGCCTATCGCACCGCGGACGGGGGAAAAACGTGGGAAAGGATTTCGTCCGATCTGCCGCCGGCGGGGCCGGTGAAACTCGTCCGCGAGGATCCGAAGAATCCGAATCTGCTTTACGCCGGCACGGAGTTCGGCTTGTTCGTCAGCTTCAATTGCGGACGCCACTGGGTGAAGTTCGGCGGTCTCCCCACCGTCGCCGTGGACGATATTCTGGTCCACCCGCGCGATCTCGACCTGGTGCTCGCCACGCACGGCCGCAGCCTCTACGTGGTGGACGACGCCAGCCCGCTCGAGCAAATGACCGCGGAGGTCGAAGCCCAGGAGGCCTATCTCTTTCCGCCGCGCGGCGCGTTTGGGCGTCACCTGTTGCCCAGCTTCGACGACTGGGGTGGGAAAGCCGTTTATCGAGGCGAAAATCCGCCCGAGGGCGCCCTGCTCACCTTCTACGTGAAAGAGCTGAACGGCGAGCAGGCGCGCGTGAAAATTACGAACGCCGAGGGCCAGACGGTGGCGAAAATAAAAATCACCCCGGCGCCCGGGCTGAATCGTTTCAACTGGGACTTGAAGCCGTCGAAAGATGTCCTCAGCGAATACGGCGGCGAAGGCGCAAAATTTGTGCCCGCTGGCGACTACACGGTTTCCATCAGTTTCGGCAAAACGACTTCCACGCAGAAGCTGCATGTGGAGATTGCTCCAGGCGTAGAGACGAGGTAACCGGGCTGCGCGGGGGATGCTAGCGCCGGCTTACATCGTCACGGGGTTGGGCTTTTCGGGGTCGATCTCCAGCTCCTTGACGGCGCGGGCGAATGTGGCCGCGTCCACCTGTCCTTCGCGGTGCAGTTCGGCGAGCGCGGCCAGAGCGATGGACGGGGCATCCACCTCAAAGAAGTGGCGGAGGGCGGCGCGCGAGTCGCTGCGGCCAAAGCCGTCGGTGCCGAGGCAGACGGGAGGCCGCGGCATCCATTTGGCCACCATCAGCGGCAGGGCCTTCAGGTAATCGCTGGCCGCGATGATCGGCCCGGGCGCCCCCGCGAGCGACGAGGTAAGGAAAGGCACGCGCGGCTTCGCGCCGGGGTGCAGCAGGTTTTCCCGGTCGGCGTCCATAGCGTCGCGGTAGAGTTCCTTGTAGCTGGTGACGCTCCATACGTCCGCGGCGACGCCGAATCGCTCCGCGAGCAGTTCCTGCGCCCGCAGCGCCTCGGTGAGGATGGCCCCGCTGCCAAGCAGTTGCGCGCGCAGTTTGGTTTTCTTGCCTACGGCCGGAGACATGCGGTACATGCCGCGCAGAATTCCCTCCCGCGCCCCCGTCGGCATGGCCGGCATCACGTAGGGCTCGTTCATCACGGTGATGTAGTAGAAGATGCGCTCTCCATTGCAGTACATGCGCTGGATGCCGTCCTGGAGAATCGCGGCGATTTCGTAGGCGAACGCGGGATCGTAGGCGCGCAGGTTGGGCACGGGCAGCGCCAGAATGTGGCTGTTGCCGTCCTGGTGCTGCAAGCCCTCGCCGTTCAGCGTGGTGCGGCCGGAAGTGCCGCCCAGCAGGAACCCGCGCGCGGTCATATCCGCTGCGGCCCACACCAGGTCGCCGATGCGCTGGAGGCCGAACATCGAGTAGAAAATAAAAAACGGGATGGTGTTGATCCCGTGCGTCGAATAGGCCGTGCCCGCAGCGGTGAACGAACACACCGAACCGGCCTCGGTGATGCCCTCTTCCAAAATCTGGCCGTCCTTCGCTTCCTTGTAATAGAGCAGCGTGTGGAGGTCCACGGGCTCGTACTTCTGCCCGCCGTGAGCGTAAATTCCAACGGTGCGGAAGAGCGACTCCATGCCGAACGTGCGCGCCTCGTCCGGCACGATGGGCACGACGAGTTTTCCGATCTCCGGGTCGCGCATCATCTTCCGCAGCATGCCGACGAACGCCATGGTGGTGGAGACTTCGCGGCCCTCGCTGCCCGCTTCGAATTCGCGGAACAGCTCGCAGAGGTCCGCCTTCACCGGGGGCGCGAGCACGGAGCGCTGCGGCACCCATCCGCCCAGTTCCTGGCGGCGCGCGCGGAGGTACTGCATCTCCGGGCTGTTCTCAGGCGGGCGGTAGAACGGGGCTTCGGCAACGTCCTCGTCGCGGATGGGAATGCCGAAGCGCGAGCGGAATTCGCGCAGCTCGTCTTCGTTCAGTTTCTTCTGCTGGTGGGTGATGTTGCGGCCTTCGCCGGCCTCCCCCAGGCCGTAACCTTTGATCGTGCGCGCCAGGACGACCGTGGGCGAGCCGCTGTGCTCCACGGCGGCCTTGTACGCCGCATACACCTTGCGGGGGTCGTGCCCGCCCAGGCGCAGCTTGCGGACCTGGTCGTCGGAGAGGTGCTCGACGAGCTTCAGCAGCCGCGGGTCGGCGCCGAAAAAGTGCTGGCGCGTGTAGGAGCCCGGCTCAACCACGTACTTCTGCGACTCGCCGTCCACGACTTCGCCCATGCGCTGGACCAGCACGCCCTCGGCGTCATGCTCCAGCAGCGAATCCCAGTCGCTCCCCCAAATGACTTTGATCACGTTCCAGCCGGCCCCGCGGAAAATGGCTTCGAGCTCCGCGATGATTTTCCCGTTGCCGCGCACCGGGCCATCCAGGCGCTGGAGGTTGCAGTTGACCACAAAGATCAGGTTGTCGAGCTGCTCGCGGGAGGCCAGCGTGATGGCGCCGAGCGCTTCCGGCTCGTCCGTCTCTCCATCGCCCAGGTAGGCCCACACCTTGGCATCGGACTTCGGCTTCAGCCCGCGGTCTTCCAGGTAGCGATTGAAGCGCGCCTGGTAGATGGCCATGATGGGACTGAGCCCCATCGAGACGGTGGGAAATTGCCAGAAGTCGGGCATGAGCCACGGGTGGGGATAGGAGGAGAGGCCGCCCTCGGGCTTCAGTTCGCGGCGGAAATTCTCCATCTGCTGCACCGTCAGCCGGCCCTCGAGGAACGCGCGCGCGTAAATCCCCGGCGAGGCGTGCCCCTGGAAGTAGATGATGTCGCCCTCGAAGTCCTTGGTGCGCGCGCGGAAGAAATGGTTGAAGCCGACCTCGAACAGCGTGGCCTGGGAGGCGTAGGTGGAGATATGCCCGCCGATGTTGTGCTCCACGCGGTTGGCGCGCACCACCATGGCCAGCGCGTTCCAGCGGATGATGCTCTTGATGCGCCGCTCGATCTCCTGATCGCCGGGAAACGGCGGCTGCTTCTCATAGGGAATCGTATTGACGTAGGGCGTGTTGGCGGTGAAGGGCAGGGGGATGCCGGTGCGCTGGGCGTGGTCGCGCAATTGCTCGAGGAGTTGCGCCGCGCGCTCAGGGCCGCTCTCTTCCACGAGCGCTTCGAACGACTCGACCCATTCGCGGAGCTCGGGATCCTGCGCGGGCGCCGCGCGGCCGTTCGTCACGTTGTTCGTGATCGTGCCCATTCCCCCATCCCTCTTAGATGCGAGGACACCCGGAGACGTATCTCCGTCCGCGGGTTTTCCCCTGAATCGTCCCACAGTATAGCCGCTTTCGCAGGAGCGATACAGCGGGTTCCGCCGGGAAAAACCGGCCCTCGGTTCTGGACCGCGCAGGAATTCTCATATGATGTCCAGTCAGGGCCCGTCATTATGTTTTCCTGAGAAACGTCCCGCGATCCAACTCCTGGAACGCCTGCCGGAGCTGTTCCTGCGTGTTCATCACGATGGGGCCGTACCACGCCACGGGCTCTTCGAGGGGCTTCCCGGAAACGAGGAGGAAGCGCATTCCGTCGTTGCCCGCCTGCAGCGTAAGCTCGTCGCCACGGTCGAAGAGCACCAGCGACCGATTGTCCGCTTCCGCGGGCGGCGCTGTGTCCAGCCATTGCACAGGCTCCGTGGGCACGGTCAGGGGTTCGGACGAGTTGCAGAACTTGCCCGCACCCGCGAACACATATGCAAACGCGTGGCGCTTGGTCTCCACCGGAATCGTCTTTCTGCGCCCCGGCGCGATAGAAACGTCCAGGTAAATGGGGTCCGTGGCGATGCCCTCCACCGGCCCCCGCTTTCCCCAAAAACTGCCGCACACCACGCGCACGTGCGTGCCGTCGTCGTCCGTGATCTCCGGAATTTCGTCTGCTTTCACTTCCTGGTAACGCGGGGCCGTCATTTTTTGCGCGGCGGGAAGATTGGCCCACAACTGGAAGCCGTGCATGCGCCCGGCAGCATCGCCTTTCGGCATTTCCTGGTGGATGATTCCGCTGCCCGCCGTCATCCACTGGACGTCACCCGCTGTGATCGTGCCTTTGTTGCCCATGCTGTCGCCGTGGTCCACGGTTCCCGCCAGGACGTAGGTGATCGTTTCGATTCCTCGGTGCGGATGCCACGGGAAGCCCGCCAGGTAATCCTCCGGCACGTCGTTGCGGAAATCGTCGAGGAGCAGAAACGGGTCGAATTCCGAGGTGTTCCCGAAGCCGAACGCGCGGCGCAGGTGAACGCCCGCGCCCTCGAGCGTTGGCTTGGAACGAATGAGCCGCTTTACAGGCCGAATGGACACGGCAACCTCCAGTATGCAGGCGTCTCAGCTATCCCCGTACACGGGCACGGCCGCGCCATGAATCAATCTGGCTGCGTCAGAGCACAGAAAGAGGATGACGCGCGCGACGTCTTCCGTCTTCGGCCACTTCGCGAAGTCGGCGCCGGGCATGGCGGCGCGGTTCGCGGGCGTATCCATGATGCTCGGAAGAACGGAGTTCACGCGGACGCCCGTACCCTTCAAGTCCGCCGCCAGCGAATCCATCAGAGCCACCGAGGCCGCCTTCGAGGCCGCGTATGCGCCGGCTCCTGCGCCATGATCGATAGCAGCCTTGGCCGCGACATTTACAATTGCGCCGTGGCCCTGCTTGAGCATCGCACGCACGGCGGCGCGCGCCAGCGCGTAGCCTGAGCGCAGGTTCAGCGCCAGCATCTGGTCGAACACCTTCGTGTCCATCTCCCACAGCTTCACGCCGCCCGCATAGCCGCCCACCGCGTTGACAAGCGCGTCCAGCCGGCCGTGCCGCGTGGCTACGGACTCTATGAACTGGCTGACTGCGGCCTCGTCCGTAACGTCCATGCGCGCGCCCTCGAGCAATCCGGCATTCGCGGAGGCGCCGGCCTTCACGGCGTCGAACTCCTGCTGGTTGCGATAGGTGGCCACGACGCGGGCCCCCTGCTCGAGAAAGGCGAGGCTCACAGCGCGTCCCAGGCCCCCGGTGCCGCCCGCAACGACAACGATGTTGGTGAAAGAGAGTGTCTGACCGGATGAGCTGTGCGCTGTCATGGCAGTCCTTTAGATGACCGGCGGTACAATTGGGGCTCGCGAATCTTGTCACACCCACGGCGGCGGCTCAAGTTGGAGTAGCACGGGCACCCGCGGGCTGGAGAGGCGAAAGGCAGGAACACATGAAAGCCGCGCGCATGCATTCGAGAGGCGGCCCGGAACTGCTGCAGTACGAAGACGCGCCAAAGCCCGTCGCCGGACCAGGCGACGCACTGGTGCGCGTGTTTGCTTCGTCCATCACGAAGACGGAACTCACGTGGGACGAAACCTACCGCACCTGCGACGGGCAGCCGCGGTTGCCCACCACGATTGGCCATGAATTCTCGGGCATCGTAGAGGAGGTCGCCACGGGTGTGACGATCGTGAAGCCGGGCGAGGCCGTGTATGGCCTGTGCTCTTTCTGCCGGAACGGAAGCGCCGCGGAATACGTCGCGGTCCAGGCAGACGGCCTGGCGCCGAAGCCGAAACTGCTCGACCACGTGCAAGCGGCGTCCGTTCCCCTGGCGGCGCTTACGGCATGGCAGGCGTTTTTCGATCATGCCGCCCTGGCGAAGGGACAGCGGGTGCTGATCCACGGCGGAGCCGGCGGTGTGGGAATCTTCGCCGTGCAACTGGCCAACTGGATCGGCGCGCACGTAATCGCCACAGCCTCGGCGCGCAACCACGACTTCCTGGGCGAACTCGGCGCACACGAAGTGCTTGACTACACCAAGTCGCGCTTCGAAGACGCGATTTCGGATGCCGACGTGGTGCTCGACACCGCGGGCGGCGATACGCTCGAACGCTCTTGGGGCGTGCCGCGGCGTGGAGGCACGCTCGTCAGCATCGTGCAGCCCGTGGACAGCGCAAAGGCAAAGTCTGCGGGCGTTCGCGCCGCGTTTTTCATCGTGGAGGCAAACCGCACGCAACTGATGGAGATTGGCCGCCTGCTCGACACGGGCAAGCTGCGCACCCATCTGGACACGGTTCTGCCGGTCAGCCAGGCGCGGCAAGCGATCGAGCACGGCCTCGAGGGGCATGCGCGCGGGAAAATCGTACTCCGCGTCGCCGCACAGGCGTCCACTGCCGCCTGAGAGCCAATAGGGCTGTTGACGCGCTCCAGCACCTTCCCTAGCATCGAACGGTAGTCCCGCGGAAAACGGAGGGAACTCATGCCAGCCGAATCGAGCGCGCGAGGAACCGTCGAGTCCGAAAGGCGGACGGTTCCGTTCGAGATGGTGAAAGACGCCGTGCGCCACGTCTACGAAGCCGCGGTGCGCACGCCGCTGGTGCGGTTGAATTACGCGGAAGCGCCGGCGGAAATCTACCTGAAGCTGGAAAATCTCCAGCCCATCGGCTCGTTCAAAATCCGCGGCGCGTACAACCAGGTGCGGCTGCTCTCCGCCGCGGAGCGCGCGCGCGGCGTGTGGACCGTGAGCGCGGGAAACGCGGCGCAGGGAGTGGCGCTGGCCGCACGGAAGGCCGGAGTGCCGGCAAGCGTGCTGGTGATGGACACGGCCCCGGCCACGAAGCTCGAGGCCATCCGCCGGCTCGGCGCGGAAATCGTCAAAGTGCCGTTTGATGAGTGCTGGAAGGCGCTGGGCGAGCGGCGGCATCCGGCCATGACGGGGACGATGGTCCATCCGTTCGAGGATGATGAATTCATCGCCGGCAACGCCACCTGCGGCTTGGAGATTCTCGAAGACCTTCCCGAGGTGGACGCAGTGGTGGCGGCGTTCGGCGGCGGCGGGCTGACGTGCGGAATCGCCACGGCGATGCAGGCGCGGAAGCCAGGAGTGAAAGTGTTCGGCGCGGAGCCGGAGACGGCTTCGCCGCTGGCCTATTCGTTCTCGCAGGGTTCCGCGCAGAATTTCCCGAACTGGCAGGCGAGTTTTGTGGACGGCAGCGGAGGAAAAAGCGTCTTCCCGCGGATGTGGGCGCTGGCGCATCACCTGCTGGCCGGGTCGGTGGTCACGACGCTCGATGAGATTCGCGCGGCCATGAGGATCGTGGCGGAGCGCAATCACGTGATCGCCGAGGGCGCGGGGGCCTGCGCTGTGGCCGCGGCGCTGAGCGGGAAATGCGGCAGCGGAAAAGTGGTGGCCGTGGTGAGCGGCGGAAACATCGATTTGAGCAAGTTCCATGAACTGATTTCCGCGTGATTGGAGCAGGCGAATTGGCGCGTTCTCCCGGCCATTCGCCGCTTGACGGTTCCTCAGTCTGCTCTGCCCTGTCTGATCTGTCAGGCATGCGCCCGGTCTGTGCTCCATGAGGGGGTGCCCCCCACCTCTTTTTGTGGAAGTGTTGATTCTAAATGTAGTTGCGGACATTTCGATGCAAGTGCTGATTCCACGGGGGATAGAGCAGAAACCTCGGTACCATTGCTTTTAAGAAGGAATATAGCCCCCTCCCCCCTGGAGTTTGTAATCTGTTGATTCTTAAGGAGATCGTTTTTTTTGCAGACGAGCGGGAGTCTGTAAGTTCAAGAAAATGCATCGGATCGATCGGGAGGCCGACCGCTGCATCGGGGCTGGTTCCGGGTTGCGGGAGTTCGTGGGGCCGTGCGGGGCGAGGGTTTGCAGGACTGGTGGTCATG
>Ga0209415_10013010_pt1 | contig 13798 bp, 9 predicted proteins | sample PeaSoiSIISIP2007_FD_187696 | JGI IMG/M metagenome (GOLD analysis project Ga0209415, IMG submission 187696) | Peat soil microbial communities from Weissenstadt, Germany - SII-SIP-2007 (SPAdes) (version 2) | ecosystem: Environmental > Terrestrial > Soil > Wetlands > Peat | place: Germany... | reverse complement strand
TCTTCCAACACGCCGTGGTTCTTTAATGGGTTGAGAGTTCAAATCTTCCCCAATCCCCACTTAAAGATTGAACCGTGGTTCATCAATGGATGGCAGTCCTACGGTTCAGCCAACTCGAGGAAGGGTGTGGGTGGGCAGATTAAGTGGACTCCGAGACCTTGGGTGAACGTCATCTCCAACAATTACGGTCTGGGCCATGACGACTTGTACATCCCGAACCGCGGGCGCGTTCACACCGATGACAGCATCGAGATCAAGTATTTCGACAGACCGGGACAGACCCTCGACAAGATGGCGTTTACCTTCACCGGCGATATGGGTTGCGAGTTTGGCCCCAGCACGACCACCTCGGCAGGTGTATATCTACAAGGGGTGGGCTGCCACGGTGACACCAAGGATGCGAAGTCGGTCGGGGGTGACTATTTTAATTCGGGAATCAATCCGAAGCAGAGCTTTATCGGCTACATGCTCTACAACCGCATGTGGTTCAAGAAAGACCGGTACGCGTTGACAATCGGCGGAGGCCAGATCAACAATCCCGGGCGCTATTTGGTTCTGGATCCTCCCATCAACGGAGAGACTGCACCGTCGGCGGCGATCAATGCACCTTACTTTACCGGGAACCCGTCGGACCCGTTCAAGGCCTGGGATTCGTCGATTACGTTTGACTACATGCCCAGCCAGTACGTCACATTCCGCTGGGAATACGATTATCGCCATGCCAGTGTGCCGTACTGGTCGGGGCGGGGAGGAATCACGCCGCCGGGTTCGGGGGGAGTGCCTTTCACCAACAACGGTTATCCTCAGTTCTTTGCTTGCAACGATGGAAACACGTCCGGGTCATTGACGCTGAGCGGCGCGCAAACGGCCTGCGCATCACAGGCTAGCAGCGTATGGTTCCCTGATCTGCGCCGGGACGAGCAGTTCTTCGACATCGATATCATGGTCAAGTTTTAAGGCCGAAGGGATTTGTGATGCAAGATGCAATCTTTCTTACGGTAACGATTCTGTTTTTCGCGGTGGCGCTCGCTTATGTAGTTTTCTGCGAGCGCGTACGTTGAGGGGAATATGAGTTCCGAACCGATCATCATGCTGATCATCTGCGCGGGTCTACTGGTGTATCTCGTCTACGCCATGTTGCGGCCGGAGAAATTCTGATGACGGCAAATGGATGGCTGCAAATCCTTTTTCTTTTGCTGGTGGTGTTGCTGATCACCAAGCCTCTGGGCGGGTTCATGGCGCGGGTGTTCGGCCGTGAGCGCACCTTGCTTGATCCGGTGATGCGGCCGGTGGAACGAATTCTTTACCGGCTTACGGGCGTGGACGAGAACCACGAGATGGACTGGAAGGAATACGCCCTGGCGCTGCTTTTGTTCAGCGGCGTTTCCATGATCCTGCTCTATGTGCTGCAGCGGGTGCAGCAGTGGGCGTGGCTGCCTTGGAATCCGCAGAAGCTGGCGGGAGTGCCTGCGGCGCTCGCCTTCAACACCGCAGCCTCGTTCACCACGAACACGAACTGGCAGAATTACTCGCCCGAGACCACCATGAGCTACCTGACGCAGATGGTGGGCCTGGCATATCACAACTGGGTTTCGGCGGCAGCCGGAATGGCGCTGGCCATCGCATTCATTCGCGGCATCGCGCGGCGTGAACAAAAGACCATCGGCAACTTCTGGGTCGACATGGTTCGCGGCACTTTGTGGATTCTGGCTCCGCTTTGTCTGGTGGGCGCGCTAGTGCTGGTGTCGCAGGGCGTGGTGCAGAACCTGAAGCCCTATGACACGGTGCAACTGGTCGATCCGTACCAGACACCACAGCTAGGCGCCGACGGCGAACCTGTGAATGGAGCCGACGGCAAGCCAGTAATGCAGACGGTTAGCCAGCAGGTGATCGCGCAGGGGCCGACGGCTTCGCAGGAGATCATCAAGGAACTGGGGACGAATGGCGGCGGCTTCTTCAACGCCAACAGCGCGCATCCGTTCGAGAATCCTACACCGTTCACCAACTTTCTCGAGATGTTCTGCATTCTGGCGATTCCTTCGGCGTTTACCTACACGTTAGGAAAGATGACAGGCTCGCCGCGACACGGATGGGCTGTTTGGGCGGCGATGGCTTTGCTGTTCCTGGCCGGAGTGAGCACAGCATATTGGGCGGAGGCCCGGGGGAATCCATTAGTAACGGCTGCGGCGCAGCATGGCTTGCAGCGTCCATCGTCTGCTCCGCAAGCCGCGGCCAACCTCGAAGGGAAAGAGGTGCGATTCGGAGTAGCAAACTCGGCGTTGTTCGCCACCGTGACTACTGACACAAGCTGCGGCGCGGTCAACTCGATGCACGACTCATTCACGCCGCTGGGCGGAATGGTTCCGTTGATCAACCTCATGCTGAGTGAAGTGATCTTCGGCGGAGTGGGCGCGGGAATGTATGGAATGCTCGTGTTCGTCATTCTTTCCGTCTTCATTGCGGGATTGATGGTGGGGCGCACCCCGGAATATCTGGGGAAAAAGATCGAAGCCTACGAGGTGAAGATGGCGATGCTGGTGGTGCTGATCTTTCCGCTCGCGATTCTGGTATTGACAGCGGTTTCGGTTTTGTACAGCTTCGGCACTTCTTCTATGTCGAATACCGGGCCGCACGGCTTCACTCAGGTGCTTTATGCCTTCACCTCGTCCGTGGCCAACAATGGCTCAGCTTTCAACGGATTTAGCGGAAACACGCTCTGGTACAACACATCGCTCGGCATAGCCATGCTGCTGGGGCGGTTCATGATGATTCTGCCTATGCTGGCGATTGCTGGCAATCTAGCGGGCAAGAAGCGGACTCCGGCGACGCTCGGTACTTTCCCCGTGACTGGACCGTTGTTTACGGTTCTGCTGATCGGGGTAGTGGTGATTGTGGGCGCGCTGACATTTTTCCCGGCGCTCAGTCTGGGGCCAGTTCTCGAACACCTGCTGATGATGGCGGGGAAGACCTTCTAGGCAAATATGGCAAGCAAGAAATCAAAACGCAGCTTGTGGGACATGAAGATTGTGCGCCGCGCGGCGTGGGATTCGGTGGTCAAACTGCATCCCGTAACCATGATGCGCAATCCGGTGATGTTCGTGGTGGAAGTGGGCAGCGTGGTGACCACCGTGCTCCTGCTTCTCGAGCGGATGCACGGACAGCCGGGGTTCGGATTCAATCTGCAGATCACACTGTGGCTGTGGTTCACGGTATTGTTTGCCAACTTTGCCGAGGCCATGGCGGAAGGCCGCGGAAAGGCGCAAGCCGATGCTCTGCGGCGCGCCAAAGCTGAGACCATGGCGAACCGCCTACTTCCCGACGGGAAAACGGAGACGGTGCCTGGGTCCAAATTGCGCTCGGGAGACATGGTGCTGGTGGAGGCGGGAGAGTTTGTCCCCGGGGACGGCGAGATTGTAGAAGGCGTGGCGTCAGTGGACGAGTCGGCGATTACGGGAGAGTCTGCGCCCGTGATTCGAGAAGCCGGCGGTGATCGCTCCGCAGTGACCGGTGGAACGCGCGTGCTTTCGGACTGGGTCAAGGTGAAGATCACCTCGAATCCCGGCGAGACTTTTCTCGATCGCATGATTGCGCTGGTGGAAGGCGCGGAACGGCAGAAGACGCCGAACGAAATTGCGCTGAACATCCTGCTGGCCGGGCTGACGATCGTGTTCCTGCTGGCTGTGGTCACGCTGCAGCCCTTCGCCATTTATGCGGGGGCCCCGCAGACGGTTTTCGTGCTGGTGTCCTTGTTGGTGTGCCTGATTCCGACGACCATCGGCGGATTGCTTTCGGCGATTGGCATCGCGGGCATGGATCGGCTGGTGCAACACAACGTGCTGGCGATGTCGGGACGCGCGGTGGAAGCTGCCGGGGATGTGAATACTTTGCTGCTTGACAAGACTGGAACCATCACGCTGGGCAACCGCCAGGCTACTGAATTCGTGACCGCGCCGGGCGTGACCGAGGCGATGCTCGCCGATTCGGCGCAACTCTCCTCGCTGGCCGACGAAACTCCGGAGGGGCGCTCGATTGTTGTGTTGGCGAAGGAGAAGTATGGTCTGCGCGGGCGCGAAATAAGTTCGCACGATGCGGAGTTCATCCCCTTCAGCGCAATGACTCGCATGTCGGGCGTGAATCTGGATGGGCGCGCGATCCGCAAAGGCGCGACCGATGCGGTTGCCAAATATCTGGAAGACCAGGGCAGTTCGCTTCCGGCGGAGGTGCGCGCCTCGGTAGAAGCGATCTCCCGCTCCGGTGGAACACCGCTCGTGGTGGCGGAGAATGGCCGGGCACTGGGAGTGATTCAACTGAAAGATATTGTGAAGGGCGGCATGCGGCAGCGTTTTGATCAACTGCGCGCGATGGGAATTAAGACGGTGATGATTACGGGGGATAATCCGCTGACTGCGGCGGCGATTGCGAGCGAAGCCGGTGTGGATGACTTCCTGGCGCAGGCAACGCCGAAAGACAAGCTGGACTTGATCCGGCGCGAACAGGGGCAGGGGAAACTGGTTGCTATGACTGGCGACGGCACCAATGATGCGCCGGCGCTGGCGCAGGCCGATGTGGGCGTCGCCATGAACACGGGTACGCAGGCGGCGAAAGAAGCCGGAAACATGGTGGACCTGGATTCGAATCCCACGAAGCTGATTGAGATCGTGGAAATCGGCAAGCAGTTGCTGATGACACGCGGAGCACTGACAACCTTCTCGATTGCGAATGACGTCGCCAAGTATTTCGCTATCATCCCTGCAATGTTCGCCGGGACATTCCCCGTCTTGCAGGCGCTCAACGTAATGCACCTGGCGACGCCGCAGTCGGCGATCTTGTCGGCGGTCATCTTCAATGCGCTGATCATCGTGGCACTGATTCCCCTGGCGCTGCGCGGGGTGAAATATGTGCCGCAGGGAGCGGCGGTGCTGCTGCGCCGAAATCTGCTGGTATACGGCTTGGGCGGAGTGATCGTGCCGTTTATTGGGATCAAACTGATCGACTTGCTCATTGTGCGGGCAGGGTTAGCGTAGAGGCAAATATGAAGAAGAACCTGATCACTGCTGTGCTCATGACCATGGTGACGACCCTATTGTTTGGCCTACTGTTTCCCTTGTTGATTACAGGACTGGCGCAGGTTCTGTTTCCGAAGCAGGCGAATGGCGAGATGGTGTCGAGAAGTGGCAAGGTGGTGGGATCGCGACTGATCGGGCAGACCTTCTCGTCTCCGGGTTATTTTCGCTCACGCCTGTCCAGCGCCGGAACCGGGTACGATGCCAGCAATTCCGGCGGATCAAATCTTGGGCCAACCAATCAATCGCTCATCGCGCGGGTGCAGGGAGATGCCGACCGATTGCAAGCGGAGAATCCTGGAGCCGAGATTCCGATGGATCTGCTGACGACCTCGGGTTCGGGGCTTGATCCACACATCTCACCCGAAGCGGCGGAATTTCAGGTGCCGCGCATCGCCAAAGAACGTGGCCTGAGCGAGGATATAGTTCGCGAGGCGGTTCGCCAGCATACGGAGTCGCGGCAGTTCGGATTTCTCGGCGAACCCCGCGTCAATGTGCTGGAACTGAATCTTACTCTGGATGAGATCTCCCCGAAGCCGGCAGTAACCCACTGAAGTTAGTTACGAAATGAACTATCACCTGCCTGATATCGGCCGACCCTGGCCGAAAGCCACCACCTCCAATAAGAAACTAAAGAGTATCTATCGTGTTTATGCGGGTATCGATAAGATCGAATCAAGCTACTGTTATCCGTTAAGGAAGAGATTATGAAGGGGCACAGGCAATTGTGGAGCTGGGCGGTGATGCTGGTGGTCGCGGCGTTCGTGCTGCATGCGCCGCTTGTCGTCAAAGCGCAGGACGCGCAGGTGGCCGCAGATTCGCAGGGTCCGCAGGACCCACAACCCGCAGACGACCAGGATCCTTCCAGCCGCGTCGCCAGACTGAACTACATCGAGGGATCGGTATCGTTTCAGCCCGGCGGTGAAAACGACTGGGTTGGTGCCGTGCTCAATCGTCCGTTAGTGACGGGCGACAATCTTTGGGCGGATGAAGACTCGCGGGCTGAGGTGCACGTTGGATCGACCGCGCTCCGCCTGGGTCCTAAAACCGGGATTACATTGCTCGAGGTGAGTGACAGAGCAGCGCAGATTCGACTGGCGCAAGGGTCGATGATTGTGAAGGTGCGGCACGTTGATGACGAAGATTCTTATGAGGTAGACACTCCGAACGTCGCGTTCGTTGTGATGCAGCCGGGGGATTACCGCGTCGATGTGGATCCGGATGGCAATCGAACGGAAGTGACAGTGTGGCGCGGACGCGGCCAGGTTACAGGCGGAGGCAATTCCTATACGGTGGTGGCGAATCAGCACGCCACGTTTACCAGCACCGGAAACGATCAACTGAACTACGATCTCGGGCAGATTCCCGACCAGGACGGGTTTGACAGCTGGGCGCTCGATCGCGACCAGATTGAAGATCGGTCCGACTCCGCGAATTACGTTTCGCGCGAGATGACAGGATACGAGGATCTCGACGAGTACGGAAGCTGGAGTTACGTGGCGGGCTACGGCACATGCTGGCGCCCTACAGGCATAGCGGTGGGGTGGGCGCCGTATCGCTTCGGACACTGGATTTGGGTGGGACCGTGGGGCTGGACCTGGGTGGAAGATGAGCCGTGGGGATTTGCGCCCTTCCACTATGGACGCTGGGCTTTCGCTGGGACCGGCTGGGTGTGGGTTCCAGGACCAAGCGTAGTGCGACCGGTGTACGCGCCAGCGCTGGTGGGCTGGGTGGGCGGTGGGCCGGGATTTCACTTCTCGGTTGGCATGGGAGTGGGATGGTTCCCCCTGGCTCCTGGAGAAGTGTTTATACCGGGTTATCGCGTGAGCCGCGGGTACGTCAACAGCGTGAATATCACCAACACTTCCGTGAATATCACGAGAGTCACCAACGTCTACAACGCGGTTGTCGTTAACCGGAACGCAAGCAACATTACTTATGTGAACCGGCAGGTAAACGGCGGCGCGACTGTGGTTTCGCACGACACATTCGTGAATGCGCGGCCGGTGGCACGGAATGTGGTACCGGTTCCCCCGAAAGAACTTGCGGCAGCGCCGGTGTCGCACGCGATTGCGGTTGAGCCGGGTCGGAGCAGCGTACTAGGTTCAGGCAAACCAGTCACGAACAAGCCGCCGGCAGCGGTCATGAGTCGTCCGGTTGTGGCGCTGAGGACGCCGGCTCCCATGCCGCGCTCGTTCGAGCAAAGACAGGCGCAGGCGGGCGGACACTTGAGCCAGCAATCGTTGACGGGACAATCGTTAGTCCGGCAGGAAGCGCCGGGACGGCCGATGCCTGCTGCGCGACAGCCGCAATCGCAGACGCAGGATGGGTTTCGTCCGTCTGGACAGACCAATGCGGGGAGCAGCCAGGAGAAACCACAGCCGCGCGTGTGGGAAGCGCAAGGGACTCCCGAGCCTGAGAAGAGTACGCAGGAACCCGGGAACCGGAATGCGCAATCTTCCGGATCACGTGCGCCGCAGCAAGGAACGCAGCAGCCTGCGCAGCAGTGGTCACATCCGCTGGCCAAGCCGGTCGCTCCGGTGCAAGAAAGAAACGAGCAGCAGCAGAAGGAACAGGAGCAGAAATTCAGCACCTGGCAGCAGCAGAAACCTGCGTCTCCGGCGCCGCAACGGCAGCAGAATACGCATCCGCCCGCACCGAAACCGGAGAGCGGGAGCGCGCCAAAGAAAGGACATTGACGCGAACTGGCTGCCTGCGGTCTGATAGGTTCGCATGCGGCGCAACGTGCCAGCGGATCGAAGTGAAAGCAAAGAGACCACGATAGCGCCGGGAAGCCGGGCGATCCGCCTGCTCCCGGCGCAGTTGTTTTTCACGGTTTTGCTATGAGCCAACAGATCTGGAGCGAGCAGAATCGTCCCGCGATCAACTGGATGGATGTTCTATGGCTGCTGTTTCTGGCCGGACTGGCGGCGCTGCCGCCGGTGGCCGAGATCCATAAACAGCTCACGTTGCTGGCCATTGGCGTGGTCCAGTTCAGCGAGGGCTGGCTTCTGGCGCGGGCTCCGCGTCGGGGTGCGGTGTATATCGTCCTACTGAAGATTGCGCTCGCGACGCTGCTCATCGATCACACGGGCGAGGTTGGAATTAATAGCAGCTACTACCCGATCTTTTATGTTCCGATCGTCACCGCGGCAGAATATTTTGGTCCGTGGGCTACGCTGCTGTGGACCGCACTGGCCTCGGCTGCGTACTGCTCGTATCTTTATCCGGCACTACAGGAATATGAAATCGGGGCAGAAGGTTACCGCCAGCTCGCTATCCGAGTTCTTTTCTTTTTTCTCGCGTCGATGGTGGTAAACCGGTTCGTGGTGGAGAATCGGCGCCAGATCAAACTCTATCAAGAGTTGAGCGAAGCGCTGGCTGAGACCAACCGCAAGTTGGAACAGGCACAGGAGGAGGCTCGGCGTTCGGAGCGGCTGGCAGCGCTGGGGCAGATGTCGGCGGGACTGGCGCATGAAATACGCAATCCGTTGGGAGTGATCAAGGGATCGGCGGAGATGCTTCACCAAAAATTGGGGGGATCGAATCCTCTGGCCAGCGAACTGGCAGGCTACATCTCGAGTGAGACGAACCGTTTGAGCGCGCTGGTGACGCGGTTCCTCGACTTTGCCCGGCCGCTGCATGCCGAGCTGACTCCACAGGAAATTACCGTGGTGCTCGAACGCGCGCTGCACTCGGTATCTCTATCATTGACGCAGAAAGACGAAGGCCCACGAGTGCACGTCGAGCGTCAGTATGAAGCAAACTTGCCGCTGGTTCCCTTGGATGAGAGTCTTAGCGAGCAGGCGTTCGTGAATCTAATTCAGAATGCTTATGATGCGATGGGCAGCGGCGGAGGCACGCTGCGAGTGACGGCAGCGAGGGCGAACAGCGCGGGTCGGGACGGAGTGGAAGTGCGGATCGAAGACACCGGACCGGGAATTCCGACCGAGCTGCGGGAGCAAATTTTCAACCCGTTCGTGACTACCAAGAAAACCGGCGTGGGGCTGGGTCTGTCGATTGTCTCCAGGATTGTTGATGGGCATCATGGAACCATTCGTGTCGAGGGCGGCAGCGAAGGGAGTGGTGTGCGAGGGGCCAGCTTCGTCGTCTTTTTTCCAACGCGCGATGAGATTGCTACTGCGCAAGCATCTGAGTGAGTTGCGTTCCGATGCGTAGCATTTAGGGTGAGGTCGAAAGCGGCGAGCAACTGCTAAAACCATGGCAACAGTTTTGATTGTCGAAGACGAAGCAAAGATGCGGCGGCTGCTCGAGTTGAATCTCGGGGAGGACGGTTTTACTACACTCTCCGCCGGAGACGCCGAGGCCGGGCTGAAACTTCTGCGCGAAAACACGGTTGATCTTGTGGTGACGGATCTCAAGCTGCCGGGAATGAATGGACTGGAGTTCCTGCAAGCGATCAAGCGACAGAATGCGGCGCTGCCGGTAGTGGTGATGACGGCCTTCGGCACGGTCGAAACCGCGGTGGAAGCCATGAAGGCAGGAGCCAGCGACTATGTGTTGAAACCGTTCTCGCTGAGCGAGATGCGCATGGTGATCCGCAAGGAACTGGACGTCCGCGACCTGCGTGAGGAGAACCGGTCGCTGCGCGAGGCGCTGGGCAAGCGCTACACGCATCCCAATGTGGTGGCGCGCAGCGTGAAGATGCAGGAGGTCTTGGCCACAGTGGAGCGCGTGGCGCCTACGAATTCGACGGTCCTGCTGGGTGGAGAGAGCGGCGTAGGCAAAGACTTGATCGCCCGCGCGATTCATGAGAAGTCGCGGCGGGCTTCGGGGCCGTTCATCAAGATCAACAGTACGGCGATTCCAGAGAACTTGCTGGAGAGCGAATTGTTTGGCTATGAGAAGGGCGCCTTCACGGGTGCAAACGCGAGCAAGCCCGGCAAGTTTGAATTGGCGGACAAGGGAACGCTGTTTCTCGATGAGATCGGCGATGTGCCGCTGGCCATTCAGGTCAAGCTTTTGCGTGTGCTGCAGGAGCGAGAGTTTGAGCGGCTGGGCGGCACGCGAACAGTGAAAGTGGACGTGCGGCTGATCGCGGCCACGAATCGCGATCTGCGGGAAGCGCTGGAGCAGGGAACATTCCGCGAGGATCTTTATTATCGCTTGAATGTTGTTCCCATCGACATTGCGCCGCTGCGGCAGCGTAAGGAAGACATTCCGGACCTGGTCAATCTCTTCATTTCGCGATTCGCTGGAGATTCCGGCAAGCAGCTGAAGAGTATTTCGCCCGAGGCAATGCAGATTCTGGTGAATTATCACTGGCCGGGGAATGTTCGCGAGTTGCAGAACATCATCGAACGGGCGTGCGCGCTCGCCAAAGGCACAGTAATTGGGCCGGAAGACATTCATCTCGATGCTCGTCCGGCGAAAGCGGCGAACGGCGCGACTGGATTTCTCCCCGAGGGCATGACCCTTGAACACTGGGAGGATGAAATGATTCGGGAGGCGCTGCGGCGCGCGAATGGAAACAAGAGTCAGGCGGCGCGGTTGCTAGGCCTGTCCCGCAATGCTCTGCGCTACCGGCTGTCGAAGATTGGGATTACGGATGAGGAGAAGGAAGCGTAGACCCCTATTGGCTGAAAACCACCACCTTGGCTCAGGGTGGCCACCAGCTTCGGACTCCCCGTCGATTCTCATCGAAGATCCTTGCCTTACGATCTGAAAACAAATGAGTTACGGGACTCCCCGCCGTCCCAACTTTGGCATGGCAGTTGCTTCTTCCTATAACGCGTCAATCATTCAGTTTGAGGGTTTAAGTATATGTGGCATCGGTTTGGGAAGAGGTGGTTATGAAAAACCGACTCATAGCAAGTTCAGCAATCTTCACCCTGGCGCTGGCTGGTGCGTTTTCGATTAGCGCGCAAGCGCAGACTACTCAGGAAGGCGCCGGTCCCTCGGAGCAGCCGAGCGCGCCGATGGAAATGGGACAGCCTCAAGCCCCTCAACCACCTCAACCCGGTCAGCCCCCGCAACCTGGGCAACCTCCCCAACTCGGTCAGGAAGCGCAGCCTGGTGGACCATCGGGCGAGGGTCCGGCAAAGACTGACCAAGGTGTGGGCCGGGTCAGCATGATTCATGGCGATGTATCCACGCAGCGCGGAGATTCAGGCACATGGTCCGCGGCCGTGTTGAATCAGCCAGTAGTCAACGGCGACAAGGTTTCCACGGGGGTTGGTGGGCGGGCTGAAGTCCAGCTCGACTACGCCAACATTCTCCGCCTGGGATCGAACGCGCAAGCCAATGTCGCGAACTTCACGCACAAGTACATACAGATTCAGATCGGGCAGGGCCTGGCCAATTACTCCGTGTTCGGTGAGGGTGAAGCGGAGCCCGAGATCGATACTCCCAACGTTGCGGTTCACCCGGCGCACATGGATGGCGTGTTGCGCATTGAGGTGCGGCCCGATGGGGACTCGATCGTCATCGCGCGCAAGGGCGAGGCTCAGATCTCAACTCCGCAGGGCATTGCCGAGATTAAGCAGGGTGAGATGGCAACGGTGCGCGGTTCCGGCGCGGACGCCAAGTACAAGATCAGCCCAGCTCCCGAGCGGGATGACTGGGACCGTTGGAACAGCGACCGCGACCGCATGATCCACGAAGCTGCGGCGTGGCATCACACGAACAAGTATTACGTCGGGTCGGAAGACCTGGACGCCAACGGAACCTGGGAAGACGCGCCGGACTACGGTCAGGTCTGGGTGCCGAATGAACCGGATGGCTGGGCTCCATATCGCGACGGCGACTGGGTTTGGGAGCCCTACTACGGGTGGACGTGGGTAGGCTATGAGCCTTGGGGCTGGGCGCCTTATCACTATGGACGCTGGATGTGGTATGGCAATTCGTGGGCATGGTGGCCGGGACCGGTGTGGGGCGCGGGGTTCTATCGTCCGTTCTGGGCGCCGGCCTACGTCTCGTTCTTCGGATTCGGAGGTGGTTGGGGCTTGGGCTTTGGTTTTGGATGGGGCGGATGGGGCGGCTTCGGCTGGCTCCCGATCGGGCCTTGTGACCGCTTCTTCCCCTGGTGGGGCGGATATGGCGGGCGCTTCGGCATGGTGGGCTTCAACCGATTCGGAACGCTGAATCGCTTTGGCGGGATTGCGCCGTTGCACGCGGGTACCCGATTCTCAAACGTGGTGCGCATCAATGATGCGCACATCGGAGGTGCGCTTTCAACGGTCGCCGCGGGCAAGTTTGGAGCAGGCCGGACGACGGCCGTCGCGGCCACTCACGCACAGTTGAGTGGGGCCCGAATGATGACTGGCAACTTGCCGGTCGTGCCCACGCGCGCCAGCTTGTCGGCGAGCGGACGGGCTGCGGCTCCTTCCACGATTCATAACACTACATCGCAGCATTTCTTCGGCACGCAGAACACGGCGCGTTCGGAATCGTTCCAGCAGCAGACGGCGCACCTGCAACAGTCCATGCAACAGAGCCACTTCTCGCCAGTGGCGGCTGGCGCGCGTGCAACGGGTCCAGGCTCTGCCGAGTCTCGAAGCGCGGCGGCATCTGGATTCGGGAAGCCGAGCGCTGGTACCACTTCGCCGGGTAGAGAGGCGAATAGTTCTACGACGCGGAGTGCAGGAACTCAGGACGCCGCGAGCGAGAATGGAACTCGCGTCTCGACGGCGCCGGCATCTTCCGCGAACCGCGGGGAGCAAGCATCCTCCACCCGAGCCGAACCGAACCGCAGCGAGTGGAAGACGTTTACGCCACCTTCGCACAGCAGCGAAGCCGCAGGTCGCGCCGCCAGCGCCGCTGACACTTTGAGGGGCGACGGCGGCAGCTATTGGAATCGGACCGCGCGGAGTTCCAGCTACTCACGCGAATCCGGTGCGAGCAGGAATGAGCGTGGCGGCACTTCGCGTCCGCAACTCAACATGAGGCAGCCCGTCGTGCAACCGCGGTCTTCCGCGGGCTATGGCGGCTACCACGGTGCTCCGAGTTACGGCGGCAGCCACGGCGGCTCTAGCAGCGGCGCGTCTCACAGCGCGCCAAGCTCCGGAGGTGCCAGTCATTCCTCGGGCGGAGGCCATTCGGGCGGCGGAGGCCATCACTAAATCGCAGACTTGCCAGCAAGGTTGTAAGTGAAGTGAAGGTCAGAGGCGGGAAGGGCGTGCTAAACGGCACGCCCTTCTTATTTGGCGCCACTTGCGTCTCCTAAAGCTTCGAGGCTTGCCAACGGAATTTCCTCGATGAGCCCTGTTGATTTCTGCTCGAAAATAAATCTTCGTCGAGCGCATCGGAAGGGGATGGCTGGCGTGCGCTCCGATCCAAGAGTCTCGATACCCCCCTCCCTCCTGGGGTCTAATGGAATCATCGAGTTAAGCATGATTTTGCCTGCAAAATCCGGATGTCAAAGAACTTAGGTACTAAAATCGGCAAAACAAAGGACTTAGCGCGCGACGATTTGCTCTGGAGCAGACCGTCACGGCCTCGACCATGATCGCGCACTTTTATGGCCGGCACAAGGTCAGATGTCACAATGGGCCTGTGGAAATTATTGGGAGGAAGCGAAAACGAGGGTACTTGATGTGGGACGTGAAGTGATGTGGAGCGGAGCTTCCAGGTGCACTTCGTCGGGGTCAAAATCCTTTAGCGACAGGCTGCACTGCGCCCGTATCCGTATCCAGCATGGCAATCTGCTGGTAGCGCGTGTGCAAATCACAACCTATAATCATCATCGCTCGGCTCCTTTCCTCCGAGCCTTGGTC
>Ga0209415_10013009_pt1 | contig 13799 bp, 13 predicted proteins | sample PeaSoiSIISIP2007_FD_187696 | JGI IMG/M metagenome (GOLD analysis project Ga0209415, IMG submission 187696) | Peat soil microbial communities from Weissenstadt, Germany - SII-SIP-2007 (SPAdes) (version 2) | ecosystem: Environmental > Terrestrial > Soil > Wetlands > Peat | place: Germany... | reverse complement strand
AAGATCGGATCGGTGAGCTCCTTCTGCTTCTTCTCGAGCTCCTTGTTGTACTCGACGAAGGTGGACTGCAGCTCCACCATCTGCTTCTGCCAGTCCTCCATCTTCTTCTGCAGGGCGGACTGGGAGAGCACGTGCGACTGCTTCTCGATCTCTTCCTTCTGCTTCTGCATGTCCGTCTGCTTCTTGTTCAGCTCCTGCTGGCGGCTGTCGAAGAGCTTCTTCAACGTCGACTGCGCCCGCAGCCCGTCCTCGGTCTGCATGACCGCCCGCTGGACGTCGACGACGGCAATCTTCGTCTGCGCAGAGGCCGCGCTACCGAGCAGGGTCACGGGGGAGGCCAGTGCGGCGGCGAGCAGGAATCGGGCGATCGTGCGCATGAGTACGCCCGGGCGTAGCCTTTGGCCGCGAACCGGTCAAGGAGAACGCGGACGAGCCGCCGGCGCGACGAGCGACGCCGCGAGCGCCGCGGCGGACTCCACCGCGGCCGCCACCGCGGGGGACAGCCCGCCCCCGACGGCCCCCGGTCGCCGGACCACCACGCCGACGATCTCGACGGCGCGTGCCGCGGGTTCGCCGAAGAGCGTGCGCGCCAGGTCCAGCGCCTGCGAGACGCCCAGGCCATGCGACGAGAGCGGGGTCGCCTCCGACGCCAGCCACTCCGGGCGGACGCGGATCACGTCGCCCGGCTCTCCGGGACCCAGCACCGCGTCGACGAGGACGACCCTTCGCCCCTCGGCGAGCAGCGCCACGAGGAGGGAGGCGTCGGTCGACTCGCGCGCCGCGATCCCCCGCGCGGCCAGCCGGCGCGCCACCGCGACTCCGACCCCGTCGTCGCCGGCCATCGCCTGGCCGATGCCGAGGACGACGGCGTCTCCGGGCTCACTCACCGGCGCCCCCGCTGCTCGAAGGCCAGCGTCAGGAAGTGCGTGGAGCACGAGATGCACGGATCGTAGTTGCGGATGGCGCGCTCGGCGCGCGCCCGCGCCTCCTCCAGGGGCACGCCGGCGAGCGTGGCCCCCATCGCGACCAGGTCCTCCTCCATGCCTCGCTGGTTCTGGGAGGTCGGAGGCGTGATCTGGGCCTCGCGGATGATCCCCGCGTCGTCCAGGACGTACCGGTGGTAGAGCGTTCCTCGTGGCGCCTCCGTCGCCGCGTGGCCCGTGCCGGATCGCGTCGCCAGCGGGATGCTCGGGAGCGAGGGCGGCACGTACGACTCGATGATCCGGATCGCCTCGTCGAGCGCGTAGACGACCTCCACGCCGCGCACGAGCAGCATGCGGGACGGGTTCCTGCACGAAGGGTCGAGACCGACGCGCGCGGCGGCCGCCTCGGCGCGCGCCGAGAGGCGCTCGGCGTTGAGCGCGTAGCGGGAGAGCGGCCCGCAGAGATACGACCCGCGGGGCCGGATCCGCGCGTGCAGCGCCGTCGAATGGGGGACCTGCTCCTCGACGACGTGGGCGTTGAACTCGCGGACGTCCACGTCGAGACCGCGCGTGGATGCGAGGCGCCCCTCGTTCATCGGGTACTCGGACGGGTGACGGAGGGCCACGAGCTCGCGGTCGATCTCGAACGAGGGGAAATCGAAGGTCCCGAACCAGGAGAGCGTCTCCTCGGCCTCCTCGCGCGCCGCGCGCAGATCGGGCAGGAGGGCGGCGATCTCGGCCTTGCCCGGCGCTCGGTAGAAGCCACCCACCTTGACGTTGACCGGGTGGATCTCGCGCCCGCCGAGGGCCCGGACGACGGAGTTTCCCGCCTTCTTCACGCGCAGGCCCGCCTTGACCCGCTCGGGGTGCTGCCTCGCCATCGCCGGGGCGTCCGGGAACCCGAGGAAATCGGGGGCGTGGAGCATGACCATGTGCAGGACGTGGCTCTCGATCCACTCGCCGCAGTAGAGAAGGCGCCGCAGATCGCGGAGGACGCCGTCCACCGCCATCCCCAGCGCGTCCTCCACGGCCCGGCAGGCGCTCATCTGGTAGGCGACCGGGCAGATGCCGCAGATCCGGGCGGTGATGTCCGGAGCCTCGGTGCACTCGCGGCCGACGAGCAGGGCCTCGAAGAGGCGCGGCGCCTCGAAGATCCGGAGCTTCGCTTCCACCACCCGGTCGCTCTCGAGCACGAGAGTCAGCGCCGCCGTCCCCTCGACGCGCGCGAGGAGATCCAGCTCGATGATCCTAGTCGTCATGGCGCCGCGCCTCGCTCGCGAAGGGCTCCGCCGCGGCGTTGAACGTCGAGAAGAGCCGCTTCACGCGGCCCGCCGGCACCCCCAGGGCGAGGAGGCGATCGGCCAGGGGCGCCGTGAACGGCGCGTCGCTCGGGCCGAAGCACCCGTAGCAGCCGCGCCCGTAGGTGGGGCAGAGGGCGCCGCAGCCCGCGTGGGTCACCGGGCCGAGGCACGGCTCGCCCTTGGCCACCATCACGCAGACGGTGCCGCGCATCTTGCACTCGATGCACGTCGAGTGGCTCTGCACGGCGGGCTGCCGGCCGTGGAGGAACGCGGAGATGACCTCGAGGAGCTGGCGCTTGTCGACGGGGCACCCGCGCAGCTCGAAGTCGACCTTGACGTGCGCGGCGATGGGCGTCGAGCGGCTCAGCGCGTCGATGGTCTCCGGACGCGCGTAGACGACGGACAGCATCTCGGCGTGGTCCCGGAAATTCCGCAGCGCCTGGATGCCGCCCGCCGTCGCGCACGCCCCGATGGTCACGAGCGTCCTCGACGAGGCGCGCACCTCGCGGATGCGGTCCGCGTCCTCCTGCGTCGTGATCGAGCCCTCGACGAGGGAGAGGTCGTAAGGGCCCGGCTCGATGCGCGAGCTCATCTCGGGGAAGCGGGCGATGTCCACGGCCTCCGCCACGGCCAGCAGCTCGTCCTCGCAGTCGAGGAGGCTGAGCTGGCAGCCGTCGCACGACGCGAACTTCCAGACCGCGAGCCTCGGCCGCGCCATCGTCAGACCTCCCCGACCAGGAGGAGAGGGGCCACGCGGTCGAACCGGAAGACGGGGCCGTCCTTGCACACGAAGGACCCTCCGAGCTGGCAGTGGCCGCAGAGGCCCACCCCGCACCTCATGCTCCGCTCCATCGAGATCCAGACCGCCTCGCCCGGCACGCCTCGCCTCGCGAGGTCGCGCACCACGAAGCGCATCATGACCTCCGGCCCGCAGACGAACACGGCGTCGTCGCGGTCGAGCGGCGTGTCGTCGAGCAGCCGCGTCACGACGCCCACGCGCCCGGGCCAGTCCAGCCCCGCGCGGTCCACGATCACCTGGAGGTCGCAGTCCAGCCGCCCTCGCCACCGCTCGAGGTCCTCGCGATAGAGGAGGTCCTCCGGAGAGCGCGCGCCGTAGAGGATCGCGACGCGGCCGTACTCGGCGCGGCGACGGAGCACGTGGAGGATCGCGGGGCGCAGCGGGGCGAGGCCGACGCCCCCGGCGATGAACAGCACGTCCCGCCCGCGCGCCTCGTCGAGCGGCCACGCGGATCCGTACGGCCCGCGAACGCCGATCACGGCGCCCTCGCCGAGCGACTCCAGCGCCCCCGTCACCGTGCCGACGGCGCGGATCGTGTGCACGAGCCGCTCCGGCTCGGCGGGGTCGCCGCTGATGGATATGGCCACCTCCCCCACGCCGATCGCATAGAGCATGTTGAACTGTCCTGGCCGGAAGCGAAAACCTCCGGGGACCTCGAACGTGAGCGTGAAGACGCTCCGGGGCTCGCGCACGGCGCGCGCGATCGCCATGGGCGCGGGTACGTAGGAGCTCCGGGTCGCCTCGGACCGGCTCATCTGTACACGTCGAGGTGCTGGAGCCGCGCGCGGGAGAGGCGGTCGTACGTGCGCTCGAGGAGCCTCATGCTAAGCGCGAAGCCGAGGCCCGTATCCTCCTTCATCTTCCTCAGCAGGCACTCGTTGTCGAGCGCGAAGGCCAGCACCGTGTCCCTGGCGCGGCAGTCGAGGTGCGCGGCGCCCGGCGTCAGGCGCGAGACGCCGAGGACGTCGCCGGCGCCGACCGTCTCGACGCAGACGGCGTCCCCACCCGGGCGGCGAAGCTCGACCGACACCGTGCCCTGGCGGACGAGGTACAGCGTGTCCTCCTTCTCCCCCTCGCGGACGAGGTAGTCGCCCCCACGGAACCGGACGTTCTTCGCGCAGCCCACGAGGAAGCGCACGTGATCCGGCGCCAGGTCCGCGAGCAGGGGGTGAGCCTTCAGGACGCGTTCAAGATCCTCCATGCTGCCGACTCCTCGCTCCGGGCGTGGCGCGGATGGCGCCGACCTCCTCGGTGATGTCGATCCCGACGGGGCACCAGGTGATGCACCGGCCGCAGCCGACGCACCCGGACGAGCCGAACTGGTCGTGCCAGGTCCCCAGCTTGTGCGTCAGCCACTGGCGATAGCGCGCGCGGAGCGACGGGCGGGTGCTGCCGCCGTGCACGTAGGCGAAGTCCGCCGCGAAGCATGAGTCCCAGCGACGCGTGCGGGTGGCCGAGTCGCCGGAGAGGTCGGTCGTGTCCTCGACGCTCGTGCAGAAGCAGGTGGGGCACACCATCGTGCAGTTGGCGCACCCGAGGCAGCGGTCCGCGACCTCGCTCCAGCGCGGGTGGTCGAGGTTGCCCATCAGCAGGTCGCGCACCCCGTCGGTCTCCATCTGGCGCCCCATCCGGCCGGCCGCGTCGGCGACGACGCGGTCGGCGGCGAGGATCTCGTCCGGCGTCGCCGCGCGGAAGGGCACCCGATCGAGGACGGCCCGGCCGGCGTCGGTCCCGACGTCGACGACGAAGCGATGCGAGGGCGCGAGGAGCTCGGTGGCCCCCAGATCGTAGCCCTCCCGGGCGCGGGGCCCCGTGCCCATCGACACGCAGAAGCAGATCCCCGCGGGCGCGCCGCAGTGGACCGCGAGGACGAAGACCTGGTCGCGGCGCGCGGCGTAATCGGCGTCCGCGTGCGGCCCGTCGCGAAGGACGCGGTCCTGGATGCCCATCGCGGCGATCTCGCAGGCGCGCGCGCCGACGAAGGCGACCCGCCGCACCGGCCGCACGGGCTGCTCGAAGGCGAGGCCGCTCGCGCTCCGGCGGATCTGGACGAGAGGCACGCGAGGCGGGAAGAGCTCGCGCTTGGGCGAGTGCGGCGATGCGGCGTAGCCGAAGAGCGCGTCGTCGCCGCGCGGGCGCGTACGGTAGTGCCCGGGGGCCTGCTCGTCGCCCACCCCGCGCGGGAGGTCCCCGATTCCGGTGATCGTGTCGAGCACGATGGCTCCGTCCCGCACGGTCGGCCCCACGAGCTCGTGTCCGTCCTCGACGAGGACCTGCAGCAAGGCCGCGAAGCCGTCCCGGTCGACGACCATGCGAGGGGCGGCGCTCGCCGGCGTCACGGCTACGAGCCTCCCGCGGACGGCTCGTGCCCGGGCTCGAGGTGCTCGACCTGCACCGTCACGTACTCCGCCTCGAGGATGCCGCGGACGTGATCCGAAAGCCTCTGACCGAACCCCGGATCCCGCGAGCCCGTCCGGACGTGAACCGTGATGGCGTCGTGACCGGTGCCGAGCGTCCAGACATGCAGGTCGCGCACGGCAGTCACTCCGGGGAACCCCGCGATGACCTCCCGGATCGTCGCGATCGGCAGGTGCCGCGGCGCCGATTCGAGCAGGACCAGCGTGGCGTCCCGCAGCAACCGGAGCGCGCCGTAGAGCAGGATCGCTGCGACCAGGAAGCTCGCGATGGGGTCGGCCGCGGGGTGCCCGCCGTAACGGATGACCAGCGCGGCCACGAGCGCGGCGAGCGCTCCCAGCGCGTCCCCAAGCAGGTGCAGCCACGCCCCGCGGAGGTTCAGCGCGTGCCCGTGCGCATGACCGTGAGGGCCCTCGATCGCGTCGTGCAGGAGCCACGCGCTCAGGCCATTGACGAGGAGCGCGAGGAGCGCGACGACGATCATGACGTTGGCCCGCGGCGTGGCGTGCCCCTTCAGCGATCCGATCGCCTCGAACAGGATGAGCCCCGTGGTCGCGAGGACCAGCAGCGAGCTGAAGACCGCAGCCACCGGCTCCGCGCGGCGAAGCCCGTAGGTGAAGCGCGAGGTCGGCCGGCGCACGGCGATCCGCATCGCCACCACGCTCACCCCGAGCGCGAGCACGTCCATCAGGAGGTGAAGGGCGTCGGCCTGCAGGACGACGCTGTCCGAGAGGATGGCCCCCCCGAGCTCGACCAGGAAGAACGTGCTGACGAGCGCGAGGACCATGAGCAGCCGGCGGGACTGACGCGCCTCGCGGGGCGTGAACCCCCCGTGATGCGCCCGGATCGCGCCCTGCCCGTGATCATGTCCGCCTCCGTGCGCGTGATCGCGCGCGTGATCATGGTCGCGATCGGCCTCGTGCCCGTGGTCATCCCGCGAAAGCATCGAGCGCCCCTCTACAGAAGCACGTAGTCGTCCGCCACCGCCGCCGGCGCCGAGTCGAGCGCGCTCGTCGTCTCGTCGTCGCGCCGCACCGCGGTCAGGTAGAGGCCGTGCAGGATCGCCGGGTGGTCCTGCACGAGCGACAGGAACTGCTCCCTCGGCAGGAACAGCGTGACCGTCGGGTGCACGGCGATGACGTCCGCGTTCGCCTTCCGGCGCAGGAGGAGGGCGACCTCCCCCACCGTCTCGCCGGCGGGGAGGGTCGCCAGGACCGTGGTCTCGTGGTCCTTCCCCTCGTGGGCGACGACCGAGACCGCGCCGGAGGCGACGAGGTGGAGGCCCTGCGCCTCGTCCCCCTGCGTCACCAGGCGGTCGCCCTTCTCGAAGATCCGGGTCTCGAAGCGCTCCACGAGCGTCGTGCGATCCTCCACCGGGACCGCGATCATCAGGGGCGAGATGCGCGCCAGGTTCGCCACCATACGGCGGCGGCAGTGCGCCGCCAGCTCGACCCCCACCTCCGGGCGCCTCTCCGCGGCCGCCTCGAGCGCGTCACGCTTGGCGACGAGCAGGATGGACGGGCGGGTCGTCACCACGCTCGCGGCGCGCGGCGCGCGCGACAGGAGCGCCATCTCGCCGAAGAGCGCCCCGCTGACCAGGCGCGCGAGGACCACCGGCGCTCCCCCCGCCTCTTCCCCGCCCTCGCGCGACACCTCGAGCTCGCCGCGCGCGACGATGTACGCCTCGGCGCCCTCTTCCCCCTCCGCGATGACCGTGTGCCCTGCCGGCACCGTGACCATCTCGAAGGCCTCGACGAGCGCCCGCAGCGCCTCGCGCGGGAGCGCGCTGAAGAGCGGCAGCGGCGCCACCAGCGGGAGCTCCGACCCGGCGGCCTCCTCGTACTCGCGGGTCGTCGCATGGATGATCTGCGTCGCCTTCGAGGTGAGCGCCGGGCCGGTGAGAAAGGAGCTGAGCGGCTGGACCCCTCCGAGGTGAGGCAGCGGCGGCGGCGGGGTCTCGGTCTCCTGGAGCCGAGGCGAATCGAGGCAGAAGGCGCCGGCCACCTGGTCGAGGTGCTCGTTCACGTCGGCGCCGATGGCGCGCAGATCGGCGATCGCAGCCACGGCCAGCGGCAGGTTCCCGGCGTCGATCGCGCGACGCACGGCGAGGCCGAACCCCTCCACCGCCGCCTCCGTCCGCCCGAGCCTCTCGAGCAGCCGGCAGGTGATGACCAGGGCGCTCGGGATGGACGGATCGGTCTCGACGACCGCCGCGCTCCAGCGCAAGGCTGCCTCGGTCTCGTCGGCGAGCAGAAGGGACAGCGCTCGGTCGATCGGAGAGTCGGTGGTCTGGGCGCCGGGGAGGTCCGGCGGGGCGGCACGCATCGGACGGACGCTAGCTTACCACCGCTCGTCCGGATCTCTCTTTCCACCCTCGGACCGCTCGATGAACTCGCTCATGGCGTCCGCGGTGGCCGCGACCAGCGGCAGGACGCGCGGGTAATCCATGCGCGTCGGACCGATGACGGCCACGGTGCCCGCCGCCTGGCCGTGGGCGGAGTAGGCCGCTCCCACGATCGCGAGCTCGCCTCCGCCGAGGTCCAGGACCTCGTCGCCCATGGCCACGTGGCCCCCCTTCGCTTGCATGACCAGGTCCAGGAGCTTGATGAGCTTCTCCCTGGCGTCCAGCGCCGTGACGATGCGGCGGGCGTGCCCGGCGTCGAACTCCGGACGGTCGAACAGTCTCTCCTGCCCCTCGATGACCAGGGTCGTCTCCCCGCCGACCGGCTCGCCGACGGCCGCTCCACCGAGCTCGAACGCGCGGCGGCGGAGCTCGTCGTGCTGCACGCGCTCGCTCTGCAGGCGGCGCTCGAAGAGCTCGCGAAGGTCGCCCAGAGACCGCCCCTCGACGACGTCGTCGAGGAGGTTATGGATACGCTGGAGATCGGCCTCGGTCACCGCCACCGGAAGGAAGCGGTTGAGGACCGTGCCGTTCTTCATCACGAGCACGGCGAGGACGACCTCCGGCTCGGTGCGCAGGAACCTCAGCTGCTTGAGGACGAGCGTCTCCGACCGCGGCGTGAGCACGACCGCAGCGGTCCCCGTCAGCTCCGAGAGCAGCTTGCCTGTCTCGCGCATCACGTCCTGCCCGGGCTCGAGGGAGGCGAACCGGTCGCGGATGGCGGCCTCCTCCTCCGTGGTCAGCGCACGCATCTGCATGAGCGCGTCGATGAAGAAGCGGAACGCCCGGTCGGTCGGCACGCGGCCCGCGCTCGTGTGCGGCTGGCGCAGGTACCCGAGCTCCTCGAGGTCGGCCAGGACGTTGCGGATGCTCGCCGGCGAGAGGTCGAGCGACGATTTCTTCGACAGGGTCCGCGAGCCGACCGGCTCGCCCGTGGCGACGTACTCGGTCACGCAGTGATAGAGGATCTGCCGCGCGCGCGCGCTGAGCTCGGGCATCTCTGCTCTATTTCTAGCACCTCCCGGGGTATTCGCCCCCGATTTGGCCAGGGGGGAGCGGTCCGGCTAGGCTCCGGGCATGGGCGGAGACGTCGCCCTCATGGGGCTCGGGGGGCTCGTCGCGCTGGCGGTCGCATGCTCGGCGCCGATGTCGCAGGCCGGGTCCGGGCCGTCGCCGCCGCCGCCCGCGGAGGACCTCGCGCTGGCGCCCTCGCCCGCTCCCTCGCCCGCGCCTCCGCCGCCTCCCCCTGCGGCGCCCCCGCCGGCGACGCCTCCCGTGGCGGTCGAGGTCCCCGCGAAGCGCTACGCGCAGCTCGACCGGAGCGGGTGCGAGGCCGAGCTCGCGCGCAGGAGCATCGCGTTCTCGCGGGTCGACGAGGCGCGCGGGGTCCTCGCGCCGGTCCGGCTCGCCGGACCGCTTCACGGCGTGACGTTCCGCACCGCGCTGCCGGCGGCCGAGCGCGCGTCGAGCCCCTGGGAGATCGTCGACTGCCGGCTCGCGCTCTCGCTCGACGACTTCGCCGCGCAGCTCGCGGAGCACGACGTCGTCGAGGTGGTGCACTACTCGGTGTACCGGCCACCCTCGACGTCCTGGCCGCCGGGCAAGGTCGCGTCGCGCCACCCGGGCGCGCTCGCGATCGACGCGGCCACGTTCGTGAAGAAGGACGGACGGACGCTCGCCATCGAGCGCGACTTCCACGGGCGCATCGGCGCGGCGACGTGCGGACACGCCGGCGCCTCGCCGAGCCCGGCGACGGCCGAGGCGAAGGAGCTGAGGAGGATCGTCTGCGACGCCGCCGACGCGAAGCTCTTCAACGTGGAGCTGACCCCGGACTTCAACTGGGCGCACCGCAATCACCTCCACCTCGAGCTGACGGCCGGCGTCCGCTGGTTCGTGGTGCGCTGACGGCGACCGCCATCCCGCGCTAGACAGACCCTCCCCGTGCGGCGCTCGCTCGCTCCTCCCTGGTGGGCGCTGCTCACGCTCCCCTTCGGGCTCGCCGTCGGGTTCGCGACGGTCGCCGTCCCGTTCGTGCTGCGGCTGCGCGGCGTCGACATGACGCTCATCGCGACCGTGTCCCAGGTCGCGCAGCTCCCGCACATCATCAAGCTCCTCTGGGCTCCGGTCCTCGACGCCGGGCCCCGGCGGCGAAGCTGGTTCTTCGCGTCGATCGCCGTCACGGCGCTGGCCCTCGCCGCCACCGCGGTCATCCCGCCCAGCACGTCCGAGCGGATAGGGCCCGTCCCGCTCCTCTGGATCTTCACCGCCGCCCTCTTCGTGGCGCAGGCGGCGGTCGCGACGAGCTCCTCGGCGGTGCTCGCGCTGATGGCGCGGACGGTGCCGGCCGGAGAGCGCGGCGCGGCCTCCGGCTGGCAGACGGCCGGCAACCTCGCCGGCACGGCGTTCGGGGGCGCCCTGGTCGCGTGGATGCTCCGCCACCTGCAGGCCCCCTCGACCGCGATCGCCCTGGCATCCATCTGCGCGGCCTGCGCCCTGCCGGCGGTGTTCCTCGACGACGAGCCGCCGCCCCGGCGCAGCGCGATGCGTCTGGTCATCGCGCTACTCCGCGAGCTCTGGCAGACCATCCGGTCGCGCGAGGGATGGACCGGCCTGCTCCTCTGCCTGTCGCCCGTCGGCGCGGGGGCGCTCACCAATCTCTTCAGCGCGCTCGCGACGGACTACGCCCCCGGCGAGGCGTCGGCCGAGCATCTGGTCGTCGTCGTCACCGGTGTGCTCGGCGGGGTGGTCAACGCGGGGGGAGCGCTCCTCGGAGGCTACCTCGCCGACCGCATGAACCGCCGGCTCGCGTACATCCTGTGCGCCGCCGTCACGGCGCTCTGCGCCGTCGGGATGATGCTCGGCCCGGCCACCACGACCACGTTCACGGTCGGGTGCCTCGCGTACCAGCTCGCCAACGGGCTCTGTTACGCGGCGTTCTACGCGTTCGTGCTCGACCTGGTCGGCAAGCGCGACGGCGTGACGACGCAGCTCGCGCTCTTCGCGGGCGCGGGCAACCTCGCCACCTCGTACGTCACCTGGCTCGACGGCTGGAGCTACGACCGCTGCAAGGCCTGGTTCCCCGCCCACGAAGGCGCGGCGCGAGCGGGCATGCTCGGCATGGACGCCCTGTCGACGTTCGTCGGCATCGCCGCCCTTGCTGGAGTCTATTGGAAATTCACAGGAAGGCGCGAAGACGGGAAGGTCAAGACCGAAGGCGCGTGAGGACCTCGCGCATGTCGTCGGGCATCGGCTGCTCCCAGCGCATCTCGCGCTCGGTCGCGGGGTGCACGAAGCCGAGCTCCGCGGCGTGCAGCATCAGGCGAGGCGCTTCGAGCAACGGGCCGCCATAGCGGCGCACGTAGACCCGCTCGCCGACGACCGGGTGACCGGCCTCGCTCAGGTGGATGCGGATCTGGTGCGTGCGCCCGGTCTCGAGGCGGCAGGCGACCAGCGTGGCCCCCCGGAGGCCCTCCAGCCGCTCCACGTGCGTCACGGCCTCGCGCCCGTCCGCCGGACCGGCCCGGGCCCGCGTGACGATCTTGCCCCGGACGCCCCGCGCCGAGCCCCGCAGCCCGTCGCCCCGGTCGCCCACGAGCACGCTGCGCAGCACGGCCGAGCGGACGTCGCCGTGGGCGATGGCGAGGTAGCGCCGGTGAACCGAGTGCTTCCGAAACTGCGCCGCGAGGCTCTGCTTGGCGAGCCACGTCCGGGTGAAGACGAGCAGGCCCGTCGTCTCCTTGTCGAGGCGGTGCACGACGCCGAGGGTCGGGCGGACCCCTCGCGGCGCGAGCCCCTGCGACTCCATCCAGCCGCGCACGCGCGCGTCGAGGGTGTCGGTCTCCGTGTCGCCGAAGGGGACCGTGCTCACGCCCGCGGGCTTGGCGACCACGATGACCTGCGCGTCGGCGAAGACGACGGCCTCGCCCGGCAGCCCGGCCACCCGGGGCCTGCGCGCTCGCGGGTCGATCACGACGGTCACCCCGGCGCGGACGCGGGCCGTCGGCTCCAAGACGACGTCGTCCCCGACCCTCACCTTTCCCGCGGCGATCCAGGCCCGCGCCTTGCCCCAGCTCGTGTCGAAAAGGGTGCGGATCGCGCGGTCGAGGGGGCCCTCGAGCTCCCGGGGAACAACGTGGCTCGGAGCGGGGGGCATCTGGCCTGGCCGCGCCAAGGGTACCCGGCCCCGGCGCTTTCGCGCGCACGTTGCTTGACACCCCCTGGCCCCCGTCCGCACAATCGGGCAAGTTCCCGCGGTTTCGCGGAGCGGAGAAAGCTCGTGCCCAAGACACTCCTCGCCGTCGACGACAGCGCCACGATGCGCAAGGCCCTCGAGATCACCTTCGCCGGTGACGACTTCCGCGTGGTGGGGGCCGACAGCGCTGCGGGCGCGCTCGCGCTGATGCGCGAGGAGCCCGTCGCCGTCCTCATCGACACGGCGCTCGGCGCGGACGACGGCTACGCGCTCGCCAAGGCGGTGCGCTCGCGCGACCCGCGCGTCACCATCGTGCTCATGGCGAGCCGCTACAACCCGTACGACGCGGGGCGCGGCAAGGACGCCGGGGCCGACGACTTCGTCGACAAGCCCTTCGACACCCAGGGCCTCATCGACAAGGTCAAGAAGGCGATGCTCGCGCGGGAGGGCGCACCGAGGAGCGTCGGGCCGTCCCCGGGGGTGCATGCCCCCGCGCCCGCGGCTCCGGCGGCCTCCCACGTGGCTCCTCCACCCCCCGGTTTCGGGCGGTCGCCCGCGCCGCCCGTGGTGGCGCCCACGCCCGCTCCCGCCTCCGTCAAGCCGTGGCCCGCCCAGCGGACCCACACCCTGTCGTTCGAGGGCGGCGTGCCGGCCCCCCCTCCGCAGGCAGCTCCCCCTCCCTCCCGCGGCCCCTCGCCCCCGCTGCCCCTCGTGACGAAGGCGCCCGTCCCCCCGCAGCCGCAGGCGCCGTCGCCCTTCGCGCAGCCGGCCCCGCGCCCCGAGCACACGGCGGCGACGGCTGCGCCTCCGCGCGCCCCCGAGGCCGCGATCGCCGCGGCGACCAACGGCCAGCTCGCGAGCAAGCTGGGCGCGCTCGGGCTCAACTCGCAGCAGGTCGAGGCCGTGCTGGCCCTGTCGCGCGAGGTCGTGGAGCGCGTCGTCTGGGAGGTCGTCCCGCAGCTGGCCGAGGCGATCATCAAGGAAGAAATCACCAGGCTCACCAAGGAAGGCTGAGCCCGAGCCGCGCGGCGGCGCGGCGTGTCAGAGTCATCGTCCCAGCCCATGCCCGGTGACGACCTCGCCCTGAAGGCGCTCGCGCGCACGATCGCGCGGCTCGAGGAGCTGCTCGACCGGCTGCCCCTCGAGATCTCGAAGGATCTCCGCGGGCGGATCGCGACGCTCCGCACCGTGCTCCTCGAGAAGCGCCCGCCCGCGCTCGTCCTCGTGGGGCGGCGCGGCGCGGGGAAGTCGTCGCTCGTCAACGCGCTCTTCGGCGCGAAGGTGGCCGAGCTCGGCCACGTGACGGCGCAGACCGGGCGCGGGCGCTGGTACGACTTCGAGCGCGACGGGGGCGCGATGTCGATCCTGGACACGCGCGGCGTGCAGGAGGGGTCGACCCCGGCCGAGGCGGACGAGGCAAGGAGCGCGATCGAGTCGATCGCGATCGAGCTGCGGGCGAAGGCACCCGACGTGGTGGTCTACGTCGCCAAGGCGAGCGAGGTCGACGCCGCCGTCGACCCGGACCTCGACGCTGTCGAGCGGGTGTATGACGAGGTCCGGCGCTCGCACCACGCCGAGCCGCCGCTCGTCACGGTGGTCACGCACTGCGATCTGCTCGAGCCCAAGTCGACGAGCCTGCACCAGGCCGGCACGCGGCGGGAGGACCTGGCGGAGAAGCGGGCCCACGTCGCCGCGGCGGAGCGGTCCATCGCCACGAAGATCGTGGCGCGCGATCGCCTGCGCGACCGGCTCGTCGCGACCCTCGGCG
>Ga0209415_10013008_pt1 | contig 13802 bp, 6 predicted proteins | sample PeaSoiSIISIP2007_FD_187696 | JGI IMG/M metagenome (GOLD analysis project Ga0209415, IMG submission 187696) | Peat soil microbial communities from Weissenstadt, Germany - SII-SIP-2007 (SPAdes) (version 2) | ecosystem: Environmental > Terrestrial > Soil > Wetlands > Peat | place: Germany... | reverse complement strand
CCGGACGCCCCATCTCGGACGATGAATTCGCCTCGTTCCTGATGTATCCCAAAGTGTTCCGCGACTTTGCCGGCATGACCCGCAAGTTCGGCGATGTCTCGGTGCTGCCCACCCCGGTGTTCTTCCACGGCATGGATGCCGGTCAGGAAGTCTCGGTGGCCATCGAAAAAGGCAAAAGCCTGATTATCCGTTTCCTGGCCATGGCCGAACCCGACGAGAACGGCGACCGCAAGCTGTTCTTTGAACTGAACGGCCAACCCCGCACGGTGCGCATTTCCGATCGCTCGGTGGTGCCCGCCCGCCCAGCTCAGCCCAAGGCCGAGGACGGCAATGCCGCCCATGTGGCCGCTCCCATGCCCGGCCTGGTGGTCAACATCGCCGTACTGGAAGGTCAGACGGTGGAAAAGGGCGACATGCTGCTGGCCATCGAAGCCATGAAGATGGAAACCGCCGTACGGGCCGAACGGGCCGGCATCGTCAAGAAAATCTGCGTCGCTCCAGGCCAGCAGATCGACACCAAGGATCTGCTGATGGTTCTGGAGTAAGCAGTTCTCTAGAGTTTTTCGCACTTAGGCTGACTCAAAAAATCGAAAAACCCTTAAGCCTGAGCGGCGTTTGAGCCCTGAAAAAGCGGAGCTTTTTCGTTCATGCATAAACCTAGAGTGCTTCAGCTTAAAGCTGACGCACTCTAGGCGGTTTTCACCTCCATCAGGAAGCGCCCGACCACCTCTTTGAGCTGGGCGGCTTCCTGTGAGAGGGATTGTGCCGAAGACAGCACCTGCCCGGCGGCGGTTCCCGTATCGGCCGCCGCCTGGGTGACGCTGCCGATATGGCTGGAGACGTCGCGGGTGCCGTCCGACGCCTGCCGGACGCTGCGGGCAATCTCCGAGGTGGCCGCCGTCTGCTGATCCACCGCCGCGGCAATGGCCGAGGCGATCTGGTTGATCTCTTGAATCCGCCCGACGATGCCGCCGATGGCGGTCACCGCATCCTTGGTGGCCGACTGCACGGCACCAATCTGGCCGGTGATTTCCTCGGTGGCCCTCGCGGTCTGCGCCGCCAGATTCTTCACCTCGCCGGCCACCACGGCAAACCCCTTGCCGGCATCGCCCGCCCGCGCCGCCTCGATGGTGGCGTTCAGCGCCAGCAGATTGGTCTGACTGGCGATATTGTTGATCAAATCCACCACCTCGCCAATCCGGGCCGAGCTTTCCGCCAGCCCCTGCACCGTGCTGTTGGTGCGGTCGGCTTCCTGGGATGCGGTCAGCGACACCCGGCTGGATTGCTCCACCCGGCGACCGATCTCGTTGATGGACTGGGCCAGTTGCTCCGCCGCCGTCGCCACCGTCTGCACGCTGGCCGAAGCCTCGCCGCTGGCAGCCGCCACCGAAGCCGCTTCATGGTTGGTGGTGTCCGCCGTGGCGGTCATGGTGCGAGCCGTACTTTCCAAGCGATGAACGGCGGACGACACCGTATCGAGCACCGACGACACCGCCTGATCGAACGAAGCGGTCAGTTCGTCCAGACGCCTTTGGCGATTCTCGCGGCGGCCTTGGGATTCTCGCTGTTGCTGTTCCAGGCGATGGCGCTGAAGGGCACTGTCCTTGAACACCGCCACCGCCTTGGCAATGTCGCCCACCTCGTCGGCACGGTCCTGTCCGGTGACTTCCACCGACAGATCGTCGGCGGCCAGACGCTGCATGACGCCGATGGCTCCGGCAATGCCAGTGGTGATGGAGCGCACGATCAGCACCGACAGCGACAAAGCCGCCGCCAACCCCAGCGACAGAGCCAGAATATCGATGATCTTGGTGACGTTGTAGGTCGAAGCCGAGCGGCTGTATTCGTCCCGCGACACCCGGTCCTGCAGGGAGATATCGGCCAGAATAGCCGCCTCCAGAGCATCGAAGCGCCGCGCCCCCTCGCCCATAATCAGCGAGACGGCTCCATCATAAAGCCCGTCATCGGCCAGCTTCACCGCCTGATCCCGAGTTTCCAGATAGGCCGGCAGCAGTTTTAAATACTGAGCCGCCAGGGATGCTTCCTCGTCGGTCTTGGCCGTGGCGGAATAGGCCGCCCACTGCGCCTTGATATCGTCGTCGAGGCGGCGGATATCGGCCACCGCCTTGTCGTGATCCAGGCCGGAACTGCCGCTGAGCATGTCATAGACCCGCACCCGCATCCCATAAAGGTCGCGCTCGATCCGGCTCAGTTCCACCAGATGCACCGTGCGATCCTCGTAGACCGTCTTCAGGCTGCCGTTGATCTGCCCCATGCCGTGCAGGCCTAAACCCAGCATCACCATAACCAGAATGGTGAGCAGTCCAACAAGAACCACCAGCCTTGTCCCGATGCGATATTGTCCCAGCATGGCCTTTGTCACCGCCTGTTTTGTGATCACAAATTTAATGTGATCACAATGGCGGCAATGCGCAAGAGCCTTCTGCGCCCCCTAACCTTTAGAATAGAAGCGTTATAGCCTGATCACGAAATGGGGTTGGCTGCCTTGAGCGTAAAGAAGAACCGGCTTCCCTGCCCCGGCACGGAATCGGCCCAGATACGTCCGCCCATCGCCTGGACCAGCCGCTTGCACACCGACAGGCCGACGCCGACGCCTTGACTGCTGAGCACGCCAACCTCTGCGGCATGATGCAGGCGGCTGAACAAAGCGAAGGGGTCTTGTGTCTCCATATCGAAGCCGATGCCGTTGTCGGCAACGCAAAAACGCCACATCCCGCCTTCCCGTTCCGTGGCGGAAATATGGATTTTGGGCGCCTCGCCAAGCTGATGAAACTTCACCGCATTGCCGATGAGATTTTGCAGGATCTGCACCAGCGCCATGCGATCGGCCATAACCGTCGGCAGATGGTCGGCCTCGATGACGGCGCCTGTCTGCTTACGCAGATCGGTCAGCCCCTCCAGGGCGGCATGAAGCGCCTCGTCGACACACACCGGAACCTCGAGACCCAGATTTGACGAACTGCGGGAAAAGGCCAACAGCCCCCCCACCATGTCGTACATGCGCTTGGCCGAGCGCACCACATTGTCTAGGTAAAGCCGGCCGGTTTCGTCCAGAGCCTCGGGATAGGTCTTCTGGAGAAGTTGGGCATAGTTGACCACGGTTCGGCAGGGTTCACGCAGATCGTGGGCAGCCACATAAGAAAATCTCTCCAACTCGGAATTCATCTCGGACAGTTGGTCGATCATCTGTTGTTGGATATCCGCGAAATTCTTCTGCTCGGCCAGTTGGCTTTCCATCACGGCAATCTGACGCTGGCGAACCTCGGCCTCTTTGCGCAGCAGAAGATTGCGCACGCGGGCCAGCACCACGGCGGCGATGAACGGCTTATGGATGAAGTCGTCAGCCCCCAAAGACAGGGCGAATTCCTCGTCTGCAGGATCATCGAGACCGCTGAGAAAGATGATGGGAAGATCCCGCGTCAGAGCATCGCCCTTCAGATGGCGGCAGACATCGAAGCCGTTCATTTCGGGCATCACCACATCCAGCAAAATCAAATCGGGAGGCCCCCAGCGATCGATTTCGTCCAGAACCTGCCGACCATCGCTGGCGGTGCGCACGACGTAAAATTCTTCGAGCATGTCTTCAAGAACCAGCAGATTGTCCGGCTGGTCATCCGCCACCAGAATGCGGGGTTTATGCTCGGTCATGGCGCCCCCTCCTCTGCTTGTTCTTGCTTATAGCGCTGAATGTCCGCCAGCAACTGTTCCACCGCCAAAGACAGGCGGAGAGACAGAGCCTTGGCGTCGGCGACCCGACCTTCGCGGGCGGCATGTTCGGTTTCCTGGGCCAGGCTGCGCAAATCCTCGGCCATCAGATTTCCCGCCGACCCTTTCATGCCATGAGCCAGAAAGGCCAATCGTTCCAAATTATCGGCCTGATCTGCGGCCTCGGCCAGTTGCACCAGTTCGCCAGGGCTGGCCTGATGCACCCGCTCGACCGTATCCAGCAGTTTACGGATGAATGCCGGCTTTCCCTTATAGCGCTCCAGCAACGCATCCCAATCGACACCCGGGACTTTTGCCGGCACCGCCGGCACCGTCAGCCCAGCGGCAGGCGGACGCCGCACATGACGCAGAATGGTTTCCACCAGTTGGTTGGCTTCGATGGGCTTGCTGACATGCGCCACCATTCCAGCCTCGATACAACGCACCCGCTCTTCCGGCATGGCATGGGCGGTGACGCCGACAATGGGCAAGGCCGGGTTCTGCGAGATAACCCGCCGGGCCAATTCATAGCCGTCAAGCTCGGGCATCTGGATGTCGGTCAGCAACATGTCGAAACCGACGCCCCCTTCCTGCGACAGCAGCTCCCAAGCCTTCAAGCCGTTTTCGGCGCACAGCACCTGCCCGCCCTCGGACTCTAAAAACTCCTGCATCACCAGACGGTTGATCTCGTTGTCTTCGGCCACCAGGAAGGACAGGCCTTCCAGGCGCCTGACCGTATGGGGCAGCAGATAGGCCGCCGCCGCCGGAGCAGCCATGGCCTGCACCAACAATCTGGCCCGCAAAGGGCGTTCGATTACCGCGCATAAATCCGCCGACCATTCCTGCACCCGCCCCGGCGTCACCACCGCCAACAGATGGCAACCATCGGACAAGGAAGCCCGCAAATCCGCTCCGGCCTTTCCCAGCGCCATTTCGGCGGGGGCCAGCAGCAAAGTACCCGGCTCCAACTTGGACGGCTTGGACAACACAAGGACATCGACACCCCGGCGGCGCAGGTCTTTGTCCAGGCAGTCCGCCTCGTCTTCTTCAAGCCCAAGCAAGGCGATCCGTCCCGCCGCACGGCTGGGAGCAGCCCCGTCGATCTCGGTGAAAGGCAGGACGACGGTGAAACGGCTACCCTGCCGCGGCTGGCTCTCCACGACGATGGAGCCCCCCATCAATTCCACCAACCGCCGCGTGATGGACAACCCCAATCCGGTGCCGCCGAAATGCCGGGTAGTGGAGCCGTCGGCCTGCTCGAACGGACGAAACAGCCGCGACATCTCCTCGTCGCTCATGCCGATGCCGTTGTCTTGAACCTCGATGGACAGCCGGGCGTCCTGCCGCTTCAGACAAAGCCGGACACGCCCTCCCACCGGAGTAAACTTGACCGCATTGGACAAAAGATTGCCCATCACCTGGGCCAGACGCAGGGGATCGCCCAGGATGGTCTGGGGCAAGTCCGGGTCTTCTTCGATCAGCAGCTTCAGCCCCTTGTCGTAAGCCCGCCCGGCCACCAACAACATGGCCTGATCGACGACCCCAGACAGAGCCAGCGGCACCTGTTCGATGCGCATTTGCCCGGCTTCGATCTTCGAGAAATCCAGCACGTCATTCACCACGCCCAACAAGGTATGCCCGGCCTCGACAATACGTTGGAAGGTGACCCGGCTCTTGCGGCCCACAGACTCTTTGTTGCCGATATGGGCCAGACCCAAGACGGCGTTCAGCGGCGTACGGATTTCATGGCTCATATTGGCCAGGAACTCCCGTCGCACATTGGCCAGACGCTCAGCCTCGGCCAAGGCCTTGTCGCGGGCCTCCTGAGCCGCCACATCGCGGCTGATATCCGAGAACCCCACCACGGCCCCCACCAGCAGCCCATTCTTCTGCATAGGATGAATGGCCACCGAAACCGGCACCTGAGTGCCATCGGCCCGCCAGTAAACATCGTGCGGCACCCGCGTTTCGACCCCGCTGAGGATCGATTCCATCACCGCGCACTCCTCGGGAGGAAAGACCGAACCGTCGGCATGGGAATGATGAAACAGCGGGTGCCCTTTGGCTCCCAGCAATTCCTCGGCTGAATATCCCAGAATCCGGGTGCAGGCCGGATTGACGAAAGAAATCCTGCCATCGACATTCACCCCCATCAGGCCGTCTGCCGAAGAGTTCAAAATCAGCTCGAAACTGCCTTCAGCTTCCCGCAATTGCTGGCTGCGCTGGGCGATTTCTTCTTCCAGGTGATGGCGGTAATGGTCCAGTTCCTCGGCGGCCAGCTTCTGTTCCGTGATATCGGCGACCGTACCGATCACCCGCAGCGGCAACCCGGCATCGTCATAATGCGGGCTGGCATGGATGGACAGCCAGCGAATGGTGCCATCCATGCGGATGATACGGAACTCGCTGCGATAGGACTCGCCCCGGCCGATGGCGCCGCGCGCCGTGGACATCACCTCGGCGGTATCGTCGGGATGGGTGATGCGGCGCAAATCCTCGAACATCATTTCCAGGCGATCCAGCCCGGTAATACGCGAGCATTCCGGCGACCAGACCACCTGATCACTGCGCAGATTCCACTCCCATACCCCCATATGGGCCGCCGCCAGAGCCAGGGTCAGCCGCTGCTGGGTCTGCCACGAAGCGGTGATGTCGCGAGCCACCCCCATAACGCCGACCTGAGTGCCATCGCGGTCAATAACCGGCGTCTTGATGGTTTCCACCAACATGGCGCGGCCATCCGAGGCCATGGTCAGCCATTCCACATTGATCCGCGAACCGCCGCCACTCAGCGCCATCCGATCATTGGCCCGGAAGAAATCCGCCTGGTCCGCCGCGACCAGATCATAATCTGTCTTACCCAACAGGTCGGCTTCCTTCATGCCGACAAAGCGTTCGAACATGGGATTGCAAATCTGATAACGGCCGTCGAGATTCTTCACCCAGACCAGATCCGGCATACTGTCGATCAGGGTGCGCAGACGCTGGCGTTCGTCATGGATTGCCGCTTCCGAGCGCAGCCTTTCCCGCTCGTCGGACAAGATCAGCAGGTCCCCCAGAACCATGCCGTCCGCCAATTGAATTTCCGTTTGGCGTCGACAGACCGGAATAGCCTGGCCCAAAGCATCCCGCAAAATCAGTTCGTCTTCATGATCTTCCAGCCGAACGACCTCGGCCACGGGCTTTCCCAGCAGCTTATCGGACGCCTTGCCCAACATCCGTTCGGCCGCAGGATTGATGAAGGTCACCACGCCAAGCTTGTCGGACGCCACCAAAGCGTCAGACAAACTGCCCAATGTCACCGATAGAATTTGACGGTCTTTCTGAGCATTGATCCGGGATCGGTGCAGACCGCCGCTGAGCAGGCTGATCAGCAGGCCGTTCCCCACCAGAAACAGCCAATGGAACATGTTGAAGGCGGTCAGCGGGCCGTTGCTGCTGCGAAGCAAAAGCAGGCTAGCCGCCGACATCGCCAGAGTGCTGAAAATGCCCGGCCCGGCCCCGCCCAGCAGGGCGCTGACGATGATGGGGAATATATAGAGAATCATCATGGGAGCGTCTTCCGCTCCCATGGACAGAAGCAACCGCAAGCAGATGGTGGCCACGACGACTAGCACCGCCAGCAGATAGTTTCCCCAATCCCGCCGCCAGCCGCGCCCTGCCAGATCGCCGACCAGATCGCGCCCCAAACCCGGAAAGCTAAAGGTTTCCTCACGGTCGGGAATGCTCAACATCCCCCAGGCCAGGAACAGCGCGCTGACCACCACGAAAATCAGGCCCTTGGCGGTAGAGAGCAAGGTGATCATCATCGCTGACGGCAGATAGCTTAAAAGCTGATCAGACAGAACGATCCACACCGTCGAGAACAGCGCATAGGACAAAATTGCCATGACGATGAACCGGCGACGTTCCTGAGATTTCATGACGGCTCTCCTGCCCTTTTCCGCCTCTCCATGCGGGAAAGGTTTGCCGTCAGGCCTTGCAATGGCCGGGCCAATCACCTCTTCCAGTTTTCACCGACCACAAGTGAGGGGAACTGGATAAAATGCCGCATGTCTTACAAGTGAAGATCATTCACCTTAAGATGGAAATGGCGAAAAGGTATTATCACCCGGCCGCGCGGTCTCATTGGCCGGGACAGGTGGACATCTGAGCCAAGGTGACGTGGAAACGGCTCCCCTGATCGGGCATGGACTCCACCCAGACGCGGCCTCCGGCCAACTCGGCCAACCGTCGGCAGATTGCCAAACCGACACCACTGCCCGGATAGGCGTTGACCGCATGGAGACGGGCGAACAGCCCGAAAATGGTCTCCTGGTAAGCCTCGTCAATGCCTATACCATTGTCGGAAACCACGAAATGCCAATAGCCAGGATCGTCCAGAGACGACACCTCAATCTGCAAGGGACGGCTGGCATGGCGGAATTTCAGGGCGTTTCCGATCAGGCAGGCGAAGATTTCCACCAACGCCGGCCGGCTGCTGCGCACCGCCGGAAGATCCTGATCCACCACGATGACCGCTTCGCTGCTGGCAATCTCGGAGCGTAACAGGGCTTGCGCCCCTTCCACCGCATCAAGGGTCGAGATGGTTTCCAACCGCTCCAGCGACGCCATGCTGGCCGAATAGCCCACCAACCCCTGGACCAGACGGCGGGCATGGTCGGATTGTTCCAGCATGGTCTTCAGATAGCCCGCCCCTTCCTCGTCCAGATGAGGGGCGCTGTGACGCGACAGCATTTGACCATAGGTCATGATGCGGCGCAGGGGTTCTTGCAAATCGTGGGCGGCGATCTTGGTGAATTCTTTCAGCTCGGAATGAGCCACCGACAATTCATCCAACATACGCCGCAGCAGAAGCGATTGAGTCTCCAGGCTTTGGCGGGCATCGCTCAGTTCGGCCAAGGCCTTGTTCTTTTCAACGATCACCCCTTCCAGATGACCGATATATTCGTTCTCCAACCCTTTCACGATCTCGTGCTGGCTGAGAATGCCCGCCGGATACCCCGCCTTATCCACCACTACGACCCGCCGGATCTTGTGCTCGGACAGCACTTCCGAGGCGTCATAAAGAGTGGAATCCCGCAAGACCGTAACCACGGGAGACGTCATCACCTCGCCGACCGTCACCAGATCGGCATCCACATCCCGGCGCAGCAGACGCACGACGTCCCGCTCGGTCAGGATGCCCAGCCGCTGGTTCGCCACATCGTGAACGACAATGCAGGTAATGTCGGAACGGGCCAGCAAGCCCAAGGCCTGACGCAGCTTCTCCCCTGGCTCGATCAGCGTCGCCGGAGCCATCACTGAAGCCACATCCTTCAGCCGCACGTAATAGTCGGCTCCCAGCCCCCGCACATAATCGCTTTCGGTAACGATTCCAATGATCTTGCCGGCCTCGTCGGTCACCGGCAGATGGCGGATGCGCCGTTCCGTCATCAGACGATAGGCCTCGAGATGCCCCATGGTGGAGGGCACCGTTTCCAGATGGGTGGTCATGATGTCGGACACGCGCCGACAGGCATGATGCGTCACCCCGGAATAAGAGCGCACCAGATCCTTTTCAGTGACGATGCCGCAGATATCCCCCTGCCCCCCACTCCCGGCACGAACCAGCAGGCAGCTGATGCGTTTCTCGCTCATCACCTGCAAGGCGGCGTCGATGCCGCTGGCGGCGTCAACGGTCAAAGGCGGGCAATGAAACAGATCGGACAAACGCTGATCGGTGGGCATTGGAGAACATCCTACGGTCATTTTTCCTTCGCCGAACGCAGGCGACGAGCCATGTCGCGCATACTCCGATATGAAGGCCGCTTATACCAATAAAACTTTCATGGATAATAGAGCAGGTCAGCAGTTTCGGCACGCAATTTGCGTCCTCCCCACGGCAAGGGCGCAAAGCCCCTCAAGGATTTGTGCAAAATGCAACTTCCGTCCGCAAGATGCAGATTGCATTTGAAAAATGCGAAAATCGGCGCGAAGCCGGGGAGAAAGCCGTGATCTTCAAAAAAGCCATTCTGACCGTTGCCGCTATTTTGGCGGTGTCTGTCTCTGCCCATATCACAACGGCGCGGGCCGACGATCTGGATGATGTGCTGGCCCGTGGCGAGTTGCGCCATCTGGCCATCCGCTACGCCAACTTCAACACCGGGGCCGGCGATGGCTTCGACACAGAGCTGGCTCAGGGCTTCGCCAAATCCCTTGGCGTCAAATACACCATGGTCCAAACCGACTTTTACAGCGTGATGCGCGATCTGTTGGGCAAGAACGTTGTGCGCAAGGGCGACGAGGTGACGCTGGAAGGCGACTTCCCCATTCGCGGCGACATCATCGCCAGCGGCTTCACCATTCTGCCCTGGCGCGAAAAAGTGGTGCTCTATTCCCATCCGACCTTCCCGTCACAGGTCTGGTTGGTGGCCCGCGCCGATTCGCCTCAGACGCCCATCAAGGGCAGCGGCCCCCTGGCCCAGGACATCGCCGAGACCAAGGCCATGATCGCCGGCAAGAGCCTTCTGGTGCTGGAAAAGACCTGCCTTGATCCCGCCAATTACGGCCTGAAGGACAAAGGCATCGACCTGCGCGCCTACACCAAAAGCACCAACCTGAACGAGATGGTGCCGGCTTTGCTGAACAACGACGCAGAGCTGACCTTGCTGGACGTTCCCGACGTGCTGCTGGATCTGCAAAAATGGTCCGGCAAGATCAAGGTTCTCGGCCCCATTTCGGAAGAGCAGGCTCTGGCCGCCGGCTTCCGCAAATCGGGCGGACGGCTGCGCGACGCCTTCAACGACTATCTGACCTCCATCAAGGCCGATGGCCGCTATGACGCCTTGGTGAACAAATATTACCCCGGCATCCGCCGCTACTTCCCGGACTTCTTCGCCCGTAAAGATTAAACGGCAAGGCATAAGACCGTGCTCACCCAGCTTCGCACCCGCTGGCCGCTGGCCGCGGCAATCCTGTTCAGCCTTTACGCCACGGTGCTGCTATGGAACGGCTTCCGTTCCGAGCGGCAGCTGCGGGTAGAGGCCGATGCTCAGCTGGTGGCCGATAGCGTGCGCCGGGCAGCGATGGTTGGCGATTTCGTCAGCCAACGCCGGGCCGACGCCATCGAGCTGGCGCAGTCCCACCAGATCGCCGATTACTTCAGCAATCGCGACCTTGGCATGTCGCCTTTATACGGTCTGAACAGCAATCTGGACGCCATCGACGAGCTGTTTCATCGCAAGATGGCCCAGGCTTCGCTGCGGGGCGAAGCCATCTATCAGCACATCCTGTTCTCCGACGCCAATGGCGAGGTCTTGGTGGAAAGCCATCTGGATGGCGCCAAATCCCACGCCACGTCTTCGCTGCAAAAGCTGGGCGTCACCATGGATCTGGAGCGGCGGCAAATCATCGTTTCCACGCCGGTGGTACGGAAAGGCGCCATCGCCGGCAGCGTTGCATTGGCGGGCGACATCGCCGAATTGTCCCATTACCTGATCACCTCGGACAATGACGCCCGCTATTTCGAGGTGCTGGAATTGGCTGATGGTCGCCAACTGCCACCCCATGCCGGACAATTGCAGTTGCCGCCCGCCCTGGCCGCTCGGCTTAGCCAGCTTTCCCTTGATCAGGTTCTGCCGGTCGAAGTCGACAACGGTCTGGACGCCATGATCGCAGTGCGCAGCCAGGTGCCGGACAGCGAGCTTTATCTGATCACCGCTTTATCGGAAAAGGCCGCCTATGGGCACATTACCTCGCGGCTGTTCCTCTATGCCGCCAGCGCCTTTCCGCCGCTGATTCTGATCGCCGCCCTGATGTTCCAACGGCTGCGCCGCCGCAACGAGGCGCTGCTGGCCGACTTTGCCGAATCCGACCGCAACAACCAGACTCTGCGCCAAGAAATCCTGCGGCGCGAGGAGGTCGAGCACGAACTGCGCGAAAAAAGCCGACAGCTGGAAAACATGGCCGACAGCCTGACCGACAGCATCCAGCGGGCCGAGGATGCCAACCGCGCCAAGTCGGAGTTTCTGGCCACCATGAGCCACGAAATCCGCACGCCCATGAACGGCATCATCGGCATGACCAGCCTGCTGCTGGACACCCGCCTGTCGCCCGAGCAACGCCGCTTCGCCGAAACCGTGCGCATGTCGGGCGAGTCTCTTTTGAACATCATTAACGATGTTCTGGACTTATCGAAGATCGAGGCCGGGCGCCTGACCCTGGAAGAAACGCCCTTCGACCTGCGGACCCTGGTTGAAGGAGTGGTGGACATCCTGTCGCCTCGCCTCAAGGGCAAGCCGGTGGACTTCCTCTATCTGGTGCCGAAAGAGGTTTCAGGCACTTTTCTGGGGGATTCTGGACGGCTGCGCCAAGTGCTGCTGAACCTGGCCGGAAACGCCATCAAGTTCACCGAACAAGGCAGCGTGACCATCGTCGTCTCTCTCGATGCCCGGCAAGATGACAGCCTGCATCTGAAATTCACCGTGACCGATACCGGAATCGGCATCGCCGACACCGCCAAGGCCAGCCTGTTTTCCATGTTCACCCAAGCCGACGCCTCAACCTCGCGCCGCTTTGGCGGCACAGGTCTGGGTCTGGCCATCTCGCGCAAGGTCATCGAGGCCATGGGCGGCGCCATCGACTTTGAAAGCGAACAGGGCAAAGGCAGCCGTTTCTGGTTCACCCTGACCTTGCGCCGGGCCGAGCCGTCGCCAACCAGCGCCACAAGCAGCGCCGAAGACAATCCCCTGGACCATATCCGCGTGCTGGTGGTGGACGATGGGGAGGTCAACCGTCAAGTCTTCAGCCTTCAATTGGCCAATTGGGGGGCCGAGGTGCAAAGCTGCGAAACCGCCATGCAGGCTTTGACCATGGCCCACGAGGCGGCACGCACCGAAAAACCGTTCCATATCGCCTTGCTGGATCACCATATGCCCGGCATGAGCGGGCTGGATTTGGCGGCGGTCATGCGCGCCGACGCCGCTTTGTCGGGGATCAAACTGATTCTGGCCTCGTCGGCGGACCTGGGAACCTACAGCACAGCGGCCGAGTCCCTGCATCTGGAAGCCGTGATGCTGAAGCCGGTGCGCCAAAGCGCCTTGCTGGACTGCCTGCTGGGCCATTCACCGCCCCCGCCCGAAGAGCGCCCTATTCCGTTGGAAACAGCACCTCCCTCCTGCGGACGGTCTCTGAGATTGCTGGTGGTCGATGACAACAGCATCAACCAGCAAGTGGCGGTCGGGCTGCTGACCCGCCTGGGCCACCGTGTGGATGTTGCCGACGACGGCGGCGAGGCGGTGGCGCGCGTTGAAAACGGAAACTACGATCTGGTGCTGATGGACATGCAGATGCCCGGCATGGACGGCATCAAGGCCACCAGTCTGATCCGCCAACTTCCCGCGCCTAAATCGGCGTTGCCCATCGTCGCCATGACCGCCAACGCCATGGCCGGCGACCGCAGCCGATGCATCGAAGCCGGGATGGACGACTATATCGCCAAGCCCATTGATCGCCGCCGTTTGTCCGCGTTGCTCGACAAGTGGGGCAGCAAGAACGCCGACGCCAGCCTGCCTCCGCCTGAGACCATTGTTCTGGCTGAAAGCGAAACCGATCCGCTCATCGATTGCGATGCCCAGAGCACCCTGATTGCCGACCTGGGAGACGAGATATTCACGTCTATGGTGGCCTCCATGGCCAAGGGGCTGAACGACCGCCTGACCGACATCGAACGCGCCGCCTTCCGCGGCGATTCCGAAGCCCTGGTCCAGGCCGCCCACAATATCCGCGGCAGTGCCCTGAATTTGGGTTTCACCGCCATCGGCATGGCTGCCAAAAGCCTGGAACTGACTGCCACCAGCGGCCAAAGCTGCGAAACCGCCATCGCTCGTCTGCGCCGCGCAGGCGAACGAACCAGCCAGCAATTCCCCAGTTTCGCCAGTTCATAAAAAAAATTGCGCCCCCCTCAAAAAAGCCGTTGCGCTCGGGGGGGATCCAGACTACAAAGCCGTCCTCCGCGATGTCCCCATCGTCTAGAGGCCTAGGACACCGCCCTTTCACGGCGGTAACAGGGGTTCGAATCCCCTTGGGGACGCCAA